>Ga0308393_1001227_pt1 | contig 12259 bp, 10 predicted proteins | sample Hotspr2Sampleee2_FD_202364 | JGI IMG/M metagenome (GOLD analysis project Ga0308393, IMG submission 202364) | Hot spring phototrophic mat microbial communities from Mushroom Spring, Yellowstone National Park, Wyoming, United States - 20050630_ee2 ... | reverse complement strand
GGTGGACCTGGCAACCCTGAAGGCGGCGGTGCGCGCTCCGCTTCGCTCCGCCGCCAGCATCAGGCAGGTCATTTTCGGGTCTCTTTGCGTCCGGGCGGATGGCACGGAGCTGGGATACTCGGGACAGCCCGAGCTCCGGCTGTTCGACAACGGACCCCGGGAGCCGGGAGCCTCGCGATGATGAGGTCTCTCACACTGGTGCGGCACGGGGAGAGCCTGTGGAACGCGCTCCGGATCATCCAGGGGCACCTGGACTCCCCTCTCTCTGAAACCGGGCGGATGCAGGCCCGCGCGCTCGCAGTGGCGCTTCGCGGGGAGGAGCGGGGCGCGGTGTTCTCCAGCGACCTCTCGCGCGCGATGGAGACGGCCCGGCTGGCGCTGGGCGGGGCGGAGGGCGTCATCGCGGAGGAGCGCCTGCGCGAGCAGTGCTTCGGCCGCTGGCAGGGTCTGTCGCCGGAGGACGTCCGGCGGAGCTTCCCGGACGAGTGGAGCCGCTACCGGGCCGACCCGCTCACGGCGCGGCCGGGGGGTGGCGAGTGTGTGCTGGATCTGCGGGAAAGGGTCGCCGGACTTCTAGCCGAGTGGCACGAGCGGCTGGACGGGGCGCGTGTGCTGGTGTTCACGCACGGAGGGGTGGTGCGCGCGGCGGTGATGGCGGCGCTGGGGCTTCCCCTGGTCCCGTGGTGGCGTCTCAGGGTGCCGAACGCCTCCGTGACATCGCTCGAGTTCGGGGCGGACGGCGCAAGGCTGATCTGTTTCGGAAGCGTGGGGCATCTGGGGGAGGCGGCTGCCGGTGTCGCGGAGGAGGCCGGGGCGGATGGGCGGTAAGCTTCTCCGGCTGGCCAATCCGGTCACGCTGCTGCGGGCCGCCCTGTATGCCCCCCGTTTCCTGCGTGTGTTCCTGGGTTTGATGTCCGACCGGCGGGTGCCGGCCCTGGCACGGTTGATCCCGGTGCTGGTGGCGTTCTACTTTCTGTTCCCGCTGGATGTGGACTGGTTGCCGGTGCTGGGGTGGGTGGACGACCTCATCGTGCTGCTTGCGGGCGGCAGGCTGTTCGTGCGGTTCTGCCCGGCGGATGCGGTGGCGGATCACGTGGCGGCGGCTTCCGGGAACGGACGGGCGGACCGGCGAGGAGGATGAGAGAAGAGTCTCCTGCCGTCTGCAGGAGCAAAAAGGTGCGGCGCTCCCTTGACGCCGGGGGATGCGGGATGTTAGAATCCTTGCAGTGGTGGGGTATAAGACCACAGTAGCGCTTTCGCGCTGGTTCATTTTCAGGAGTGTTCAACGGCTCTCGATGATGAGCGGTAGTGCGGCAGGATTCGGGGTCATTGTAGCGCGCGCGGCCCGGGAGGGCCGCGGGGTAGGCTAGCCGCCCGGCTGGCAGGCATCGTCCTGTGCCGGAGCGGCGAGCCGATGTCCTGCCAAACGAGAGTCAGCACTTTCCGAAAGCGAAGACAGAGTTCCCCTGCCGCCGCGGAGGCGGCGCCAGAAGGGAGCGCAGTAAGAAGTCCAGACCTCTCGTCCTCAGGCAGGACGAGGGGTTTTTTGATGCACGGATTGACCGGTATGCGCTGGAAAGTGTTTTTCCGGTATCCTGTGCAGCGGTGAGACGGTAAGCGGAGACGACAGTGGAAAAAGCGAAGAAGTCGCAGATAGAGAAGTACCAAGCCGGTCCGAAGAAGGGACCGGCATCGAAGGTTCAGGCCGGCCAGAAGGTCAGCGGGGCGCGCGCCCTGATGGAGTCCATCAAGCTGCACGGCGGGGAGGTGGTCTTCGGCCTTCCGGGAGGGGTCATGCTTCCGGCGTACGACGTGCTCTACGACGACGGAGGCATCAGCCATATTCTTGTGGGCCACGAGCAGGGCGGCTGTCACATGGCGGACGGATTCGCCCGCGCCACCGGGAAGGTGGGAGTGTGCTTCGCCACCTCGGGCCCCGGAGCCACCAACCTGGTGACGGGCCTGTGCACGGCCCATATGGATTCGGTCCCCGTGGTCGCCGTGACGGGCCAGGTCCGCACCACCGTACTGGGCAAGGACGCATTCCAGGAGGCGGACATCACCGGCATCACGATGCCCGTCACGAAGCACAACTACCTGGTCAGCGACCCGGCCAGCATCCCCCGCATCATCGCCGAGGCGTTCTACATCGCGCGGACCGGGCGTCCCGGGCCGGTGCTGGTGGACATCCCGATGGACGTGGCGCTCGCGCAGATCGAGTATCACCCGGTGACCGAGGTGAAGATGCGCTCCTACAACCCGGAGGTGGCGCCGCGTCTGGACAATCTGGACGATGCGGCCCGGCTCATCGCCGAAGCGAAGCGCGGCGTCATCTACGTGGGGCAGGGTGCAATCATCTCGGGGGCGTGGCGGGAGGTGCGGGAGCTTGCGCGCAAGACGCAGTTCCCGACCACCACGACGCTGCTTGCCAAGGGCACGATGGACGAGACGGACCCGCTGTCCCTGGGGATGCTGGGGATGCACGGGACCGCGTATGCCAACTTCGCCATCCGTGACTGCGACCTGCTCATCGCCGTGGGCGCCCGGTTTGACGACCGGGTGACGGGCAAGGTGGATGCCTGGGCCCCGGGCGCGAAGATCATTCACATCGACATCGACCCCGCGGAGATCGGCAAGATCTACATCCCGGATGTGGCCTTGAACGGCGACTGCCGCCAGGTGCTTCAGGCGCTGCTTCCTCTGATTGCGGAGCGCGGCCCGACGGAGTGGAACGAGCAGATCGAGCGCTGGAAGCAGGAGTTCCCGCTCTGGTATCCGAAGGGCGAGGACCGGGTGTACCCCCAGGCCGTCTGCGAGGAGCTCTGGAACGTGACGAAGGGCGAGGCGATCGTCACCACCGGGGTGGGGCAGCACCAGATGTGGGCGGCCCAGTTTTACCGCTGCAAGCACCCGCGCACCTTCATCACCAGCGGCGGGCTGGGGACGATGGGCTTCGGCCTGCCCGCGGCGATCGGATGCGCGGTGGGTGTTCCGGACCGGCCGGTCTGGTGTGTGGACGGCGACGGCAGCTTCATCATGACCAGCGAGGAGCTGATGCCCGCCGTGCAGCATCGCATCCCGGTGAAGGTGGCCATCATCAACAACTTCTGCCTGGGGATGGTGCGGCAGTGGCAGTCACTGTTCTGGGACGAGAGACTGAGCGCCATAGACCTGAGCTACCAGCCCGACTTCGTGAAGCTGGCGGAGGCCTACGGTGCGGTGGGGATCCGCGTGACCAGGCCGGAGGAGATCCGTCCGGCCATCGAGAAGGCCAGTGAGATCAACGACCGGCCTGTGGTCGTGGATTTCCATGTCGTCCGGGATGAGAACGTGCTGCCGATGATCCCTGCCGGTCAGACGATCGAGCAGATGATGGTGGAGAAGCCGCGCTGAAAGGAGCCGCGAAACAGATGCCAGTCACAAGAGGCGGTCTGCAGCAGAACGTGGGCACCCAGCACACCATCACCGTGCTTGTAGAGAACAAGCCGGGCGTGCTGACCCGTGTCGCCGGACTGTTTGCCAGACGCGGGTATAATATCGAGTCGCTGGCCGTGAGCATCACCGAGGATCCCACGGTCTCGCGGATGACGGTGGTGGCCAGCGGGGACGCTCAGGCGCTGGACCAGATCAACAAGCAGCTCGCCAAGTTGATCGATGTCATCCACGTGGCGGACTACACCGATCTGCCGATGGTGGAGCGCGAGCTGGCGCTGATCAAGGTGAACGCGGATACATCCGTGCGTGGAGAGGTGATGCAGCTTGTGGACATCTTCCGGGCGAAGATCATCGACATCAGCGACAGGACCTTCACCATCGAGGTAACGGGCGGGGTGGAGAAGATCAACGCGTTCGAGAAGATGCTGGAGCCCTACGGCATCCGGGAGATGGTCCGCACGGGGCGCATCGCGCTGGTCCGCGGAGCGAGGACGGCGGCCCAGACCTGAGGGCGAGGAGCGGACATTCGCGCGGCGGGCCGGGTGGCCCGCCGCTCCTTTGAAGGGTGATGCCAAAACACAGTCAGGAGGAATGAGACGTTGCCGGCGAAAGTCTACTACGAATCGGATGCGAAGCTCGATGTTCTGAAGGGAAGCAAGATCGCCATCATCGGTTATGGCTCTCAGGGGCACGCCCAGGCGCAGAACCTGAAAGACAGCGGTCTGGACGTCATCGTGAGCGATCTGGAGGGGACGCCGAACTACGCTCTGGCCCTCGAGCACGGTTTCAAGCCCGTTTCGGCGGCAGAGGCGGCGAAGCAGGCCGATGTCATCCAGATGCTTGTGCCCGACGAGGTGCAGCCCGCGGTCTACCGCTCTGAGATCGCGCCGAACCTCAAGGCGGGGAAGAGCCTCCTTTTCTCGCACGGATTCAACATCCACTTTGGACAGATCGTCCCGCCGAAGGATGTCGACGTCTTCATGGTGGCGCCCAAAGGCCCCGGGCATCTGGTGCGCCGCACGTTCGTGGAGGGCGCCGGGGTGCCCGCACTCATCGCCGTGCATCAGGATGCCAGCGGAAAAGCGAAAGAGAAGGCCCTGGCCTACGCCTGCGGCATCGGCGCGGCCCGGGTGGGCATTCTGGAGACCACCTTTGCCGAGGAGACCGAGACCGACCTGTTCGGAGAGCAGGCGGTGCTGTGCGGAGGGTGCACCGAACTGGTGATGGCGGGCTTCGAGACGCTGGTGGAGGCCGGATACCAGCCGGAGATCGCGTATTTCGAGTGCCTGCACGAGCTGAAGCTCATTGTGGACCTGATGTACGAAGGCGGCATCAGCCGGATGCGGGACTCGATCAGCAATACGGCCGAATACGGCGACTATACCCGCGGCCCGCGCATCATCACGGAGGAAACCCGGGAGGAGATGCGCGAGATTCTGGCCGAGATCCGGAGCGGGGAGTTCGCGCGCGAGTGGATCCTGGAGAATCAGGCCAACCGGCCGGTTCTGAACGCGGCGCGGAGGCACTCGGCGGAGCATCCCATCGAGGAGGTGGGCGCGCGGCTGCGTGCCATGATGCCCTGGCTGCAGGGCGGGAAGGCCGCCGTCAAGGAGAAGAAGCAGGGCAAGAAGAAATAAGGCTAGCCGCAACCAGCCAGCTCTTGCTGCGGGGCCGGGCCCTGAAGGGCCCGGCCCCGTCTGCGGATCGGGACGGGCCCGGGATTGGCCCTCTTGCGCATCCGGGTAAGATGTGGTAGAAGAACAGTAACTGCAATGAAGCGCCAGAGCACGGTGACCGTTCACACGCTTGCCACGGAGTGCGGCCTGTTGCTGGACTCCGCATCCGCGCGCGTTCTGGCCGCCATCATCATCCTCATCCTCGCGCTTATCTAGCCTGCGGTCCCGCCGTCACGCTGGGGTCGCGGGCTGGCCGGATGGCCACGGACTGAGCAGGCCGGAGGTCCCGGCAGGGTCTGCTCTTTTATCTCCCACAGAAAAGGCCGCAAAGGAGTCCCGGTGTACAGCGGCGGGCCGCCGGGAGCCCCGGGGAGGACTCCATCAGGATGATCGACACCGGAAACGGACGCGAGGAGCAAAAATGCAGCACAACGGCAATCGGGTCATCATTTTCGATACGACGCTGAGGGACGGGGAGCAGTCCCCCGGCGCCAGCATGAACATCGAGGAGAAGCTGGAAGCTGCGAGGCAGTTGGCCCGGCTGAACGTCGACGTCATCGAGGCCGGCTTCCCCATCGCCAGCGAAGGAGACTTTGAGGCGGTGCGGCAGGTGGCCCGGGAGATCCGGGGCGGGCCGGCGGTCGCGGGCCTGGCGAGGGCCGTCGACGCGGACATCGACCGTGCGGCCGAAGCGTTGAAGGAGGCGGAGCGGCCGCGTATCCACACCTTCATCGCCACCTCCGACGTTCACCTCCAGCACAAGCTGCGCATGACGCGGGAGCAGGTGCTGGAGCGCGCCGTGGAGGCCGTGAAACGGGCCCGCAACTACTGCGACGACGTGGAGTTCTCGCCGGAGGACGCAGCGCGTTCGGACATCGACTTCCTGTGCCGGGTTGTGGAAGCCGTCATCGACGCGGGCGCAGGCACCGTGAACATCCCGGACACGGTCGGTTATTCCACGCCGGCTGAGTTCGGAGCCATCATCCGGACTCTGAAGGAGCGCGTGCCGAACATCGACCGCGCCGTCATCAGCGTCCACTGCCATAACGATCTGGGGCTTGCGGTGGCGAACTCGCTCTCTGCGCTCCAGAACGGCGCGCGGCAGGTGGAATGCACCATCAACGGCATCGGGGAGCGTGCCGGAAACGCGGCGCTGGAAGAGATCGTGATGGCGCTCGAGACCCGCAGGGATCTGTTCGGGCTGACGACGGGCGTCAACACCCGGGAGATCCTGCGCACCAGCCGGCTCATCTCGGAGCTGACCGGCATCGTCGTCCAGCCGAACAAGGCCGTGGTGGGCGCGAATGCGTTCGCGCACGAGGCGGGCATCCACCAGCACGGCATCCTGATGAACCGGGAGACCTACGAGATCATGTCTCCGGAGTCGGTGGGGATGCGCGAATCGAAGCTGGTTCTGGGCAAGCACTCCGGCAGGCATGCCTTCGCCGAGCGCCTCAAGCAGATGGGCTACGAGCTGTCGAAGGAGGAGCTGGACCGCTCGTTTGCCCGCTTCAAGGAGCTGGCCGACAAGAAGAAGGAGATCTTCGACGAGGATCTGGAGGCGATCGTCTCGGACGAGATCCACACCATCCCGGAGACCTACCGTGTGGAGTATCTCAACGTGATGAGCAGCCTGGACGGTATCCCGACGGCCACCATCCGGCTGCGGCGGGGCGACGAGGTGCGCCAGCACGCCGGCATTGGCGTCGGCTGCGTGGATGCCGTCTACAAGACCATCGACGCGATGATCGACGAAGAGCACAGTCTGGCCGACTATGTGGTGCGGGCCGTCACGGGGGGCACGGACGCCATCGCGGATGTGATGGTCAAAGTCTCCGACGGCGCCAATATCTACACCGGAAGGGCTGCGAGTCTGGACATCGTTCAGTCGAGCGCGCGCGCATACATCCAGGCCATCAACAAACTGGTGTACCACCAGAGCAAGAGAAAGGGCGCGCAGCTCGCAACGCCCTGAAAGGGAGACGGGCCGCAGGCCGGGACCGGGCTATGAAAGAGACGGGCTCTGATATGCGATATGTGGAGATATTCGACACCACCCTGAGGGACGGCTCTCAGGCGGAGGGGATCTCGTTCTCGGTGGAGGACAAGCTGCGGGTCGCCCAGAAGCTGGACCACCTCGGAGTGGCCTATATCGAGGGCGGGTGGCCGGTGTCCAACGACAAGGACCGCGAGTTCTTCCGCCGGGCGCGCGACCTGCAGTGGCGCAATGCCCTGATCACGGCTTTCGGCAGCACCCGCAGGGGAGGGATCCCCTGCGAGGAGGACGCCAACCTCCGGGCGCTGGTCGAAAGCGGAGCTCCTGCCGCAGCCATTTTCGGCAAGAGCTGGGACCTCCACGTCACGGAGGCGCTCCGCGTCCCTCTGGAGGAGAACCTGCGGATGATCGAGGAGTCCGTGGCCTATCTTGTGGCCGCCGGACAGCGGGTCATCTACGATGCCGAGCACTTCTTCGACGGATACAAGGCCAACCCGCAGTACGCCCTGGAGACGCTGGAGGCTGCCAGGCGGGGCGGGGCGCAGATCCTGGTTCTGTGCGACACGAACGGCGGGACGCTCCCTTCGGAGGTGTCCCGAATCGTAGGCGTGGTGCTGGAAAAGCTGCAGCATCCGGTCGGGATCCACGCCCACAACGATTCCGGGTGCGGTGTGGCCAACTCCATCGCGGCAGTGGAGGCCGGGGCCTCGCAGGTGCACGGCACCATCAACGGATACGGCGAGCGATGCGGGAACGCCAACCTGTGCTCCGTCATCCCGACCCTGGAGCTGAAACTGGGGATTCAGTGCCTTCCGGACGGCAGCCTGCAGCATCTGACCAATGTCTCCCGCTTCGTGGATGAGATCGCCAACGTCGTCCCGGACGACCGTCAGCCGTATGTGGGCAAGTCCGCGTTCGCTCACAAAGGGGGCATCCACGTGGACGCCATCCTGAAGCACGAGCGCACCTACGAGCATATCCGGCCTGAGCTGGTGGGAAACGAGCGCCGCGTGCTGATCAGCGAGCTCTCCGGCGCCTCCAATGTTGTGGCGAAGGCTCAGAAGCACGGACTGGACCTGACGAAGGGCTCGCCGGAGGCGCGGGCGGTTCTGCACGACGTCGTGCGCCTGGAGAACGAGGGCTACTCCTTCGAGAGCGCGGAAGGGTCCTTCGAACTGCTTCTGAAAAAGCATACCGGCGGATACCGGAAGCTGTTCGACCTGCTGAGCTTCCGGGTGATCATCGAGAAGCGCCATCCGGACGAGGAGCCCATCACGGAAGCGACCCTGAAGATCCGCGTGGGAGATGAGGTCCGCCACACGGTTGGCGAAGGGGACGGCCCGGTGCACGCGCTGGACACGGCGCTGCGCAAGGCCCTGCTGGTGTTCTATCCGGACCTCGACGAGATCAAGCTGACGGACTTCAAGGTGCGCGTGATCAACAGCGGGGCGGGCACCGCGGCCAAGGTTCGCACGGTGATCGACTCGCAGGACAGCGAGGGCCGGATGTGGAGCACGGTGGGCGTCTCCACCAACCTTATCGAGGCGAGCTGGCAGGCGCTGGTGGACAGCGTGGAGTACGGGCTGCTGCGCCAGCTGGACGAAGGGACGGCCGACGAGCGCTCCGTCTCGGTGGCCCGTTCGCTTCAGTAAGAAGGGAGCCGCGGCCGTTGCCCCTGTTCAGTGAAAGCGACGTGCTCCTGCGAATGCCACGCGATGGCGGCCACCGGCCGCAGCGGGCGGGCGTCATCCGGCGTGTGCTGCCGGGAAGCGCCGCGGAACGGGCGGGGGTGCGCCCGGGCGATCTGCTGCTCGAGGTGAACGGGGAGCCCGTCGAGGACGTCATTGACGTCCGCTTTCACGCGGCGGAGGACGAATGCGTCCTGACGCTGCTGCGCGAAGGCGTGCGGCTGAGCGTCGCGCTGGACAAAGGGATCGACGACCCGGTGGGGGTGGAGTTCGAGGACGATCTCTTCGACGGCATCCGCCTCTGCTCCAACCGGTGCGATTTCTGCTTCGTGGATCAGCAGCCGAAGGGGATGCGGGGGACGCTGCAGATCCGCGACGATGACTACCGGCTGTCGTTCCTCCACGGCAACTTTGTCACCCTGACCAATCTGACGGAGCGTGACTGGGAGCGCATTTTCCGGCAGAGGCTGTCACCGCTGTATGTCTCCGTTCACGCCACGGATGACGCGGTGCGCAGGAGGCTTCTGCGCAACAGGCATGCTTCTCCGATCCTGGACGATCTGCGGCGCCTGACCGCGGGGGGCATCCGCGTGCACACTCAGGTCGTCCTTTGCTCCGGTCTGAACGACGGGGCCGTTCTGGACCGCACCATCCGGGACCTGGCAGCCCTCTACCCGTTGGTGGAGACGCTTGCCGTGGTTCCGATGGGCGTTACGGACTACCGTCTGGAGCGCAACGAAAGCGAGCCCTTCGATGCCGCGGGCGCGCGCAGGGTGCTCCGGCAGGTGCGGGCGCATCAGCGCGCCTTCGAGCGGGAACTGGGGGTCCGGTTCGTTCATCCTTCGGACGAGTTCTATCTGCTGGCGGGCCGTCCGCTTCCGAAGGCGCACTCCTATCAGGGGTTTCCCCAGCTCTCGAACGGGGTGGGGGGCAGCCGTCTCTTTCTGGACGAGCTGCGCTCGCTCAAGGATTTCCGGAAGCCGTGCGGCTGCGGGAGCGCAGTGCAGCTGGTCACGGGGGTGCTCGCCGCGCCGCTGGTCGAGAAGTTCGCGGCTCTGGCGGAGCAGGCTCTGGACGTCCGCGCGGCCGTGCTGCCGGTGCGCAACAACTGGTTCGGGCACACAGTCACCGTGGCGGGGCTTCTCACGGGCCGCGACGTGAAGGATGCCCTCCTCGCAGCAGGCAGGGCCGATGTGGCGCTGATCCCGGACGTGATGCTGCGGGACGATTCGGATGTGTTCCTGGACGATGTGACTGTGGAACAGCTTTCCTGGGAGACGGGGCGGCCGGTGCTCCCCGTCAGCGTCTGGCCCGGGGATGCTCTGCGCTCGCTCGCCCGCTGGCTCTCCGCATAGGGGTGTTCCGGCGCGGAATGCCGGCAGGCTGGAACATCGGCGCTTGACTTCGGCTCTAACTACACAGGGTGGCGGAAGAAGCGTATCAGCGGTCAAGATAGCCGGGCGTTGTGCGGCGCGGAAGGCGCCGGGGCGCCGGTCCACGCGACGCAGGAGGTTATGCAATTTGTCATACTGGCGCAGGTTTCTCGGTGTTGCTCTGACGCTCCTCGTTGCCGCTGTTGCCGCCGGATGCGGCGGCGGTGGCGGAGGGGGAACCACTGACCCCGGCGGAGGCAGCGGTGGCGGGGGCGGCGGAGGAGGTGGCGGCGCCCCGGCACCTCCGGCCCCGCCGACCAACGTCCAGGCGGCGCGTCATCCCGTCCAGGTGACGCACGTGATCGTCACCTGGACTGCGAGCACCAGCACGAACGTGGTCGGCTACAACGTCTACCGCAAACTGGCGAACCAGTCCAGCTTCTCGCGGGTGGCCACGGTCACGGGGACGAGCTTCACGGACACCAACATCGACTCTTCCGTGGTCTTCGATCAGATCCAGTATTTCGTGCGGGCGGTGAACTCCAGCTCCCTGGAAAGCGCGAATTCCAACACGGCCACGGTGCCCGCCACCGTTCCGGGTGGCGGAGGACCGCCGCCACCGCCGCCGTTCTGAGACGGCCAGCGGATCCTGCTGTTCAGCCACAGGCCGGCGGCGCCCTCATCGTGAGAGGGCGCCGCCGGTTTTTGTCCGTGAGGCTGCCCGGGGTTCAGGCACGTCCTCGCGACTCCGCCGGGAGATGCCGGACGGCGTCCGGGCCGGTTGACGGATGCCCGGCGCCGGGGGCTGACCGGCCCGCCTGTTCATCGCCTGGAATGGGCGGCGCGCGGCTACGCCTTGATCAGCTGCCGCAGGACATACTGAAGAATGCCGCCGTTGCGGTAGTAGTCAGCCTCCCGGGGGGTGTCGATCCGGATGGTTGCCTGAAACTCAATGACGCGGCCGTTCTCCCCGCGCGCCGTGATGCGTGCGGTCCGTCCGGAGGCGAATCCGGTGGAGATGGCTTCGGCCACCCCCTGGATGTCGAAGGTTTCCCTGCCCGTCAGACCCAGCGAGTCGGCGTGCTCCCCTGGAGCGAACTGGAGCGGCACGATCCCCATCCCGACGAGGTTGGAGCGGTGGATGCGCTCGAAGCTCTCGGCGATGACCGCCCTGACCCCCTGGAGGCGGGGTCCCTTGGCTGCCCAGTCCCGGCTGGAGCCGGAGCCGTATTCCTTGCCGGCCAGGACGATGAGCGGTATCCCCTCCTGCTGATAGCGAAGGGCCGCCTCGTAAATGGTCGTCACCTCCCCGGAGGGGATGTGGGTGGTGAAGCCTCCCTCTGTCCCGGGAGCCAGCCTGTTGCGGATGCGCACGTTGGCGAACGTTCCCCGCACCATCACCTCGTGATTGCCGCGCCGGGAGCCGTATGAGTTGAACTCCGCCGGAGGCACGCCCCGCTCCTGAAGATACCGGCCCGCCGGAGAATCCGGCCTGATGCTTCCCGCCGGGCTGATATGGTCCGTCGTGATGCTATCGCCCAGGAAGGCAAGCACGCGCGCGCCGCGGATGTCTTCCACCCCTTCCGGCTCCTCCGGGCTCATCCCGTCAAAATAGGGTGGGCGGCGGATGTAGGTGGAGGATTCATCCCAGGCGAACCGCTCGCCCTCGGGGACCTGAATAGAGTTCCAGTTCGCGTCCCCCCGGAAGACCTCCGCGTAAGTCTCCTCGAAGAGCTCCCGCGTCACGCAGCGCTCGATGACCTGGTTGATCTCGGTCTGCGACGGCCAGATGTCCCTGAGGTAGACGGGGTTGCCGTCCCGGTCCGTGCCGAGAGGCTCCGAGGCAAGGTCCACGTCGATGCGGCCTGCGAGCGCGAACGCGACAACGAGTGGAGGACTCATCAGATAGTTCGCCCTCACTTCCGGGTTGATGCGTCCCTCGAAGTTCCGGTTTCCGGAAAGCACGGACGCCGTCACCAGTCTCCCCTCCGAGATGGCCCGGGAGACGGGCTCGGGCAGGGGCCCGCTGTTGCCGATGCACGTGGTGCACCCGTAGCCCACGGTGTTGAAGCCGATCTCGTCCAGATACCG
>Ga0308393_1001225_pt1 | contig 12282 bp, 10 predicted proteins | sample Hotspr2Sampleee2_FD_202364 | JGI IMG/M metagenome (GOLD analysis project Ga0308393, IMG submission 202364) | Hot spring phototrophic mat microbial communities from Mushroom Spring, Yellowstone National Park, Wyoming, United States - 20050630_ee2 ... | reverse complement strand
CTGCGCTGCCCCGGCGGTACCCCTTGGCCGCGGTACTCGTCGAAAAGCTGTACCGACTGCAGCAGAGGGCCTGCCGCCTGGCGGATTACTTTCTCGATGTCTGCCACCGACAGCTCCAGCGGCGCAAAGAAGGCGATATCCCGATCCGAGGCCGGAAAAGGCGAAAAGGGGGAAAATTGCACTAGGCCCCGCTTCTCCAGGCTGGCCAACAAGGGATCCAGATCCACCTCAAACCCATAGACCTCCTCCGGCAAATCCTTCTCCTGGCAAAGGCGGGGGTGCAACTGCCCAAATAGGCCAATGCGGGATCCCTCAATCCAGATGCCGGCCTGTCGACCGGGGTGCAACAGCGGCGATTGCGCCTCGGGGGGATCGGGGCGAAACTCAGAAGTAAACCCCAGCCGCTCCAGCGCCGAGACCAAGAGCCCCTTAGCCTCAAACCAGTCCATGGGCCGGCTGTGGTGCCGCCAGTCATTGGGGTTGAGGTCCCCGCCCAGGATGCCGCCCAAGTGCTCCGCCTCCTGATAGGGCTCAGGGCTGGAGGGAGGGGCATAGGCAAAGACGTGGCCAATCTCAAAAGCCTGCAGCGGGCCGTTGCCCTGATCCCAGTTGAAGCGAAAAGCCTCCACCAAGCCCGGCAACAGCGCCTTGCGCACAGCGGAGTACTCGGGGGAAAGCGGATTGGCGATTTTGACCAAGGAGCTGTCCTCCTCTGCCGGACAGAGGGAGATGTGGTACACCTCCGTCAGGCCAATGCCCCGCATCACCTCGCGAATTTGCCGGGTCAAAGTTTCCCGTGCAGAGAGGGATCCCACCTGCGGCTCCGTGGGCAGGGTTTCCGAGAAGCGGTCGTAGCCGTAGAGACGGGCAAATTCCTCAATCAAGTCGATCTCCCGTTCGACATCCCGCAGGCGGTAGGGGGGAACAGACACCTGCCAAACGCAGCCGGCCACGCCTGCTGTCTCCGTAGCAGGGAGGGGGGGAGCCTCCGGGGCAACTGCCTGACAGCGGGAAAGCTGAAAGCCCAAGGCCGGCAAGATCTCCTCCACATCCTCTGGCCGCACCTCTTCCCCCAACACGTCGATGAGGCGCGACAGCCGCAGCTTCAGCGTCCGCTCCAGCGGTGGCCGTTGGTCAAAGGTGGTGAGGCCAACCACCGATCCTCCCGCCAGCTCCAAAATCAACTGCACCGCCCGATCCCGCGCCAGGTCGAGGGTGGCAAAATTAACCCCCCGCTCATAGCGGGCCGAGGCTTCCGTGCGCAGTCCCTGCGAGCGGGCCGAGCGGCGCGTCACCACCGGGTCGAAGAGGGCGGCCTCCAAAAAAATGCTGGTGGTGGCCGAGCTCACTTCTGTCTCTTCTCCCCCCATCACACCTGCTAGGGCTACCGGCTGGCCGCCGGCCACGATGAGATGGCTTTCAGGGTGCAAGGTGCGGGTTTGGCCGTCCAGGGTTTTCAGGGTTTCTCCCGCCTGGGCAAAGCGCACCTCAATAGTGGGCTTCTTCTTGCCCATGACCTGCAGCAGGCGATCCCAATCGAAGGCGTGCAGGGGCTGGCCCCATTCCAGCAAGATCAAGTTGGTAACATCGACAACATTGTTGATGGAGCGCATGCCAGCGGCGGCCAGGCGATGCTTGAGCCAGTCGGGAGAAGGGCCGACCTTCACTCCCTCGATCAACACGCCACTGTAGGCGGGGCAGGCCTTGGCGTCGGCAATGCGCAGGTTGAAGTTGGGGATGGGCTTGGCCTGTAGGGGCTGAACCGGCGGCAGGCGCAGCGGGTTGCGGGTGAGGGCGGCCACCTCGCGGGCGATCCCCACCATGCTCAGAGCATCGGCGCGGTTGGCGGTGGAAGTGAGATCCAACACCACATCGTCCAGGCCTAGCAGCGGGCGGGCGTCAGACCCCAGCGGGTGGGCCTTGAGATCCAAATCAGGCGGAAATTCGTGGATCCCTTCCGAAGCCCTCTCCAGCCCCAGCTCGGCCAAAGAGCAGATCATGCCTTCCGAGAGCACTCCCCGTTTCTCCGCTTTGGCAATGGTCAGGTTCACAGCGGGCAGATGAGTGCCCGGCGTGGCCACAGGAACCAGCAAGCCGGCGCGGGCGTTGGCCGCTCCGCAGACGATGGTGGCCGGTTGCTCAGATCCCAAGTCCACCTGGCAAACGCGCAGCTTGTCAGCATTGGGATGGGGCTCGGCGGCTAGGATCCTGCCCAGCACCACCCCTTCTGCCCAACTGCGGCGATCTTCAATCTCCTCCACCTCAAACCCCACCAGAGTGAGGGCTTCTGCCAATTCTTCCGGGGAAAGCTCAAAGTCCACCAATTCCCGCAGCCACTTCAAGGAAATGCGCATCGCTGAGCCATCGCTGCAAACGCCGCACCCATTATCGCTCACTCCGAGTTCGGGCCAAAGGCAAGCAAGGCGCGCAAACTTCCCCTCGCAGGTAAGATGGTTACGCCGTGCCGAGGTACTGGCATCGAGGCAAGACGGCGCGTCTTTCAGGCTGTGGATGTGGGTATGGGACAACGGCAACTCTTGCGCGGGATCCTGATCGGTCTGGGCCTTCTGGCTGCCCTGGTGGTGTGGGCTATCACCTGGCTGCTCACCCAAAGCCCTCTGGCTTTGTTGCTATCTCGCCCGGCGCTGCCGCCGATTGTGGGCCTAGCTCCCCGTTCCACCCAGGCGCTGTTGCTGCTGGCCGCCCCTCTCGAGGATTTGCAGGCATTTTGGCAAGCGGCAACCCCCGCTTCCCAGCGACGCGCCACTCGTCAGCAGTGGCGGAAGTTTTTCTCCGGCGCAGGCCCGGGCTGGTTGGGAGCCATGCTGGCCGGGGGAGCCCTGGATTTCGAGCGGGAGGTGCAGCCCTGGCTGGGGAAAAGCACCCTCTTGGCCAGCTTGCCGGAGTGGGGCACCTTGGTTGCCTTGGAAACTCGCGACGCGGCGCTTGCCCAATTCGAGCTGAACCTGTTGTGGGAGCGGCAGAGCTTGGCCGGCTTGCCAGTGCAGGTGGATACCTACAAGGGCATTCAGGTGGTGTCCAGCCCGCTTCCGGAGTTGCAGGGGTTCACGGCAGCCCTTTTCGGCGAGCGCTATGTGCTGCTGGCAGAACAGGCTGCTGCCATTCGCGCCGCCATCGATGCGTGGCAGTTGCCGCAGTTGTCGTTGGTGAGCAAGCCGCAGTTTCGGCAGGTGATCCAGCCGCTACAGGAGGCGCATGTGGGTTGGGCTTTCTGGCAAAATCCGGAATCGCCCTCTCCCGACGCTCTGGCGTTGCAGGCAGTGGGGCTGGGGCTGGGGGTCAACTTTCGGGGGTTGGTGGCCGAAACTGCCGCCCTTTGGCATACGCCTGCTGAGTTCGCTTTGCCGACGGTAGAAGCTTTTCATCCGCAGGTTATTCGGCATCTGCCCGACGAGACGCTAGCGCTAATTTCCGGACAGAACTGGGCCAACCTTTGGCAGAGCTTGGGGCGGATGCAACCCCTGAGCCTCTTCGGCCTGCGGCTGGATCCCGGCCAATGGCTGCAGCAGTTGCAATTGCAGGTGGAGCTGGACTGGCAGCACTTGTTGCCGGAAAGGGGAGAGTTCGCCCTTGCCTTTTTGCCCACGGATGGGGAACTGGCCTGGCTGTGGGTTGGCAAGAGGCCGGATGCGCCAACGCTGGATGAGCGGGCAATCGCCCAGGGCTGGCAGGTGGTGTCGATTGCAACTAAGCATGGCACCGCCACTGTCTGGAGCAAGCCGGCGGCCCAGCCGCAACCCCAGCCAAGCCACTCCACGCCGCGAGAAGACATCCCCCTCTTGGCCGGTGGGCTGCTGCAGGTCAGCGGCAGGGGAGGCTCTCCCCGGGTGCAGGCGGCAGAGGCTCTTCCCCAAGCCCTGCCCGCCATCCCGGAAGCATCGCCTCTCTCGGCCCAGGTGTACCACACCGACCGGGAAGGCTACTCCTACCTGGCTTCTTCTTTGGCGGCTTTGGAAGCGGCCCTGGCGGATCCTCCCTTGAGCGCCAGCCGCGCCTGGCGCAGCCTGGTGGCCCCCCTGCCCCACCGCAACCTGGGCTATGGGTACGGATCCCTGGGGGTTCTACCGGAAACTTGGCTGCCCCAACTGCAGGGATCCCGCTGGTCGTCCACGCGCCTGGCCTTCGCCACCACTGCCCTGACGCTGTCCGAGGCTCCCTATCCGGATCGGGGGCACTGGCTCCTCCAGAGGGGCAAGCTATTTTGGCAGTGGTACTGAGTGGAGCCCGTCAAACTATCCAGGGATCCCGGCAGCCGGGGTGAATGTACTTGCCCAAGTAGAGCTGGTTGCCCGTCTCGTTCCACTGCACAAAGTCGAAAATTTGGGTGAGCAGGAGCATTCCCCGCCCTGACTCTTCCGTTTCCAGGATGCCGCAGCGGCAGCGGTTTAGCTCCTCCTGGGGACGAAAGCCGGATCCCTGATCCCGCACCAGCCACTGATAAAACGGCTCGGAGCTGGCGTATTCGACGATCACCCTCTTGTTGGGATCCAGGCCATTGCCGTGGCGAACGGCATTGATGATCGCCTCTTGCAGGCCCAAACGCACCTCCGCCCTCCAGGGGGGGGGAACTTTGGCAATCAACAAATCCAGAACCGGCTGGGTATAGAGGGTGGAGGGAAAGCTGATAACGCTCCAGGAGCAGTGGGCTGGCTTGAGGGAGAGGGCAATCACAGGGGCAGTCGGGGGCACAACGCTCTTTTTCCATCCTAGCCAATCCCCGTTGGCCTCAGCCCGGTCGGGCCAGATTCCGGCAGGGATCCTTTTTGGCGTACCATCTTGAGTGGTAAAGCTCTTCGCGGTTACCCTGATCGACTATGGTGATCAAAGTTGGGGATAAGGTTAGGGTGCGCTCTATTCAGGATCGCGGACAAGAAGAGGTGAGCGCGCTGGTGGGCAAGGAGGCTGTGGTGCTGGCACGGCGGGTGGTCGATGGCAGTGGCATCGGCTACATTTTGGAATTTCCCGATCGCTCCCGGCACTGGTTTTTCGAGAGCGAGCTGGAAGTGGTCGATTCCGGCCACGCCAAGGATGAGCCGAGTTGAGCAGTCTGGCTACCGGCTAGACAGTGGATTAGTGGCAGTTGCGGTGTCGGATCCTCTCTGCGTGTAAGTTGCCGCAAGGTGGCCGCCCCAGCTCTCAGTTTCCTCAAGCCTACATTTCAGCTTCAGGTAGCCGGCCTGGGAGATGCCGTTCTCTTTTCCGATGGAGTTCTCGCCATATCAGGTTGGGAGCATCAAGCTCAGGGCCGCTGTTGTCCCGTTGCCGTTGTCTGGATAAGTGGTCGTGGCTTCTCTTCCCCATTTGAATCGTCGTTTGCTGGCCCGCCAGATGGCCGCCCAGGTGGATGGCCTGACCGTCAAAATGGCTGCCGCTGCTCTGGAGGCAATGCTAGACAGCATCAGCCAATGTCTGGCGGAAGGAGGATCGGTGCGGCTGGCGCGCTTTGGCACCTTCTCGTTGCGCTACCGCCCGGCCCGGCAAACCTATCACCCGCGCACCAAGGCCCCCATCCACATCCCCGCTGCCCAGGTGCCCCATTTCGTCCCCAGCCCGGAACTGGGGCGACCCAGGAGGGATCCCCAAGAAGAAGCGGAAGCGCTGGCATCCGTCTAGAATGGCCGTTTTGCTCTGGTTTCGCACCGATTTGCGCCTGCTAGATCACCAGCCGCTGACGCGGGCTTGCCAGCAGGGATCTCTCCTCATTCCCCTCTATTGCCTAGATCCGCGCCACTTTGGACAGACGGCCTTTGGCTTTCCCAAGACCGGCTCTTTCCGCGCCCAGTTCCTGCTGGAGAGCCTGGCCGACCTGCGGCAGCAGCTCCGGGCCCGCGGCTCTGACCTAGTCATTCGCCAAGGCCAGCCGGAGCAGGTGATCCCGGCCCTGGCGCGGGAGTGGGGGGTGGAGGCCGTCTATGCCCACGAAGAGGTGGGCACCGAGGAGGAGGCGGTTGCTGAGGCCCTGCAGCAAGCGCTGCAGCCCTTGGGGATCCGGCTCCATCTGGACTGGGGTCACACCCTCTACCACCCCGAAGATCTCCCCTTTGCCCTGGCAGACCTGCCGGAGGTGTTTACCCGCTTTCGCCAGCAGGTGGAAGCCAAGGCCGAGGTTCGCGCTCCCCTGCCCATCCCTTCCCTGCCGCCCCTGCCGCCGGGGCTAGATCCTGGCCCCCTGCCCACCCTGGCGGCGCTGGGGTTGAGCTTGCCGCCGCCGGATCCCCGCGCCCGCTTTGTCTATGCCGGCGGCAGCACCGCCGCCCAGGCCCGCCTGCAGACCTATATCTGGGATCTGGACCGGCTGCGCGTCTACAAAGAAACCCGCAACGGCATGCTGGATCCCAACGACAGCTCGCGCCTTTCTGCCTGGTTGGCGTTGGGTTGCCTTTCTCCTCGCACGGTGTATGCCGAAGTCAAGCGCTACGAGGAGGAGCGGGTGCGCAACGAATCCACCTACTGGCTGGTGTTTGAGCTGCTGTGGCGGGACTACTTTCGCTTCATCTTGGCCAAGCATGGGGCCAAGCTGTTTCGCCCCGCAGGGATCCAAGGGATCCCCATCCCCTGGCAGCAGGACTGGGACCGCTTTCAGGCTTGGTGCCGCGGCGAGACCGGCTACCCTCTGGTGGATGCCAACATGCGGGAGCTGGCCGCCACTGGCTTTATGTCCAACCGCGGGCGGCAGAATGTGGCCAGCTTCCTCACCAAGAACCTGGGGATCGACTGGCGCTTGGGGGCGGAATGGTTTGAATCGCTGCTGATTGACTACGACGTGGCCAGCAACTACGGCAACTGGAACTACACCGCCGGCGTGGGCAACGATGCCCGCGGCTTTCGCTACTTCCACATTCCCAAGCAATCCCGCGACTACGATCCCCAGGGCCACTACCTGCGCCACTGGCTGCCGGAGCTGGCCGGGATCCCGGGGGACAAGATCCACGAGCCCTATCGCCTCAGCGCCGCCGAGCAAAAGCAGTTTGGCGTGCGGCTAGGGGTGGACTATCCCCGCCCTGTGGTGGATCTGGAAAAGTCCCTGCAGGCCAGTCGGCGGGCTTACGAAGCGGCCCTGGCCCGCTACCGCCGCGGCTAGGGGGATCCCCTCGAAACGGGAGTGGCGGGCTGGGGGACGACGCGGCTAAGACGCCGCAAGCCAGGCAGGCCAGCATCCACCACCACCAAGCTGCCGTCTGGCAAGGCAAGTAGAGAGCCAGGCCGCTGGAAGCGAGCTGAGACCACCGGGCCATCCTGCCAGCCCGGCTCATCCCCCCCGGCCAGGGTAGAGACCTGCCCGCTGGGCTGAAGACGGCGAATGCGGCGGTTGTCTTGGTCAGTCAGCCAGAGGACCCCCGCACTGTCGAAAGCCAGCCCCGCAAGGGTTTGAAAACGGGCTTCCGCCAAGGGGCCATCGCGGTAGCCTGCTTCCGCCTGGGAGAGGGTGGTCAGGTGTCCGTCGGCAGAGAGCCGGCGCAGGCGATGCCTATCGGCAATCCAGAGGCTACCCGCCTTGTCCACTGCCAGAGCTGTCGGCTCCAGAAGCTGGGCTTGGTCTGCCGGCCCATCCGCGGATCCCGGCTGGCCGGTGCCAGCGGCCGTCGTCACCTTGCCCGTGGGAGTGATGCGGCGGATGCGGCGGTTGGCGCGATCGGCCACGTAAAGGCTGCCGTCTAGACCCAAGGCCAGGCCAAAGGGTTCGCGAAACTGCGCCTCGTCGCGCTCTCCATCTCGGTGGCCGGCTGAACAGGTGCCGGCAAAGGTGCTCACCCGCCGCTGTCGGCTGATGTAGCGCAGGCAATGGTTGCCGCTGTCGGCCACCCACAACCCCCCCTTGGGATCCCAGAGCAGCCCCTGGGGAGAGTCGAACTGCGCCTGATCCGCTGCTCCGTCTCGATGGCCGGCCTTGCCACTGCCCGCCCACACCTCCAGTTCCCCTTCGGGAGAAAGCCGAAAAATCCGGTGCTGGGCCGGGTCAGCTAAGTAAAAGAATCCTTCCGGGTCGACGGCAATGCCGCCGATCTGTCCGAGGGAGAGTCTGGACTCGCCGCCGCTATCGGAGGCGCTGTTCCCGGGGTTAACTGCCGAGGAGGTGCGGCCATGCAGCAAGGTCTCCACCCGCCAGGCTGAGGCTGCTGCCGCAGTAGGGGTGGGTGAGGGGGTAGGGGCCGGCCACTCGTAAACCAGGGTTCCCAACCCCTGCCCTGCAGCATCGGCAACGGCCACCCAAACAGTGCCGGCAAGGGAGGCCGGCGGCATCACCGTTAGGCGGTCGTTGCTGCGGGAGCGGATCTCCCCTCTCCAGCTGCGCTCGGGATTGGCGGCTGAAGCGAAGAGAACCGTTTCTGCCCGCTCCAGATTTTCCCCCGACAGCAGCAACGGCTGGCCGGGCGCCGGCACCCCCGATCCCGTGTGCAGCAGCGGCACCTCTACCCCGGAGAGCACCAACATAGAAAGGCGGCGATTGGCACCGCCAGAGCCCCCAGAACGGGCAGAAAGGGTCAGGGATCCCTTTCCTTGTGCCAAGGTGGTGGATCCCCGGTAGGCAATGGCGCTGAGCTCCGCTTCCCCGGCAGGTGGGTTGGTAAAAGTGAAGGTGGCCGGCTGCCCTAGGCGCAGGGGCGCGTTGGCGGTCTGGCGATAGCTGCCCAGGGTAATGCTGAGATCGATCCCCTCCACCCCCGGCCAGGTGGGGGTACGAGCCAGCCAGCGATCCACCTCGGAGGCAGGGAGCTGGGCCACCAGATCGGATCCTTGTTCCTGGAGGAGCAGGACGATGCGGTTGTTGGGCACCGCCAAACCCGATTGGCGGGCCTGTTCGAGTGTGAGAGCGGCGGGGGCGAGGGGAGTTGGGGTGGAAACCGGCTGCAGGGCAGAAGGGGAAACGACGCTGGGAGACAAATTAGAGGAAGAGAGCTCGCCGCAGGCCGAGAGGGCCAGCACCAGAGCACTCAGCGCCGGCAAAGATAGCGGTGCAGGGGAAGCCCGTCGTGGCATGATGCAGCTCATCCTCTCCCACAAACTGGGAAGCGGCGGGAACCCAAACCTCCATGTCGATAGCAACTCACGTAAAAGCCGGCAGAAATTGCCCCGCTACTTTTTCTGCGGACAGCCGCGCCCCACCGCCTGCTCGGCATAGGGAAACCCCTCAGCCAGCCTCGCAGGCCTTGAACCCTAACCCTATCCATGCTTAAGCCGTCTCACCCAAGGGTGAGTTGCACTCCTCACTTCTTATTAATATCCTTACTCAAATCCCCGTCGAAAAGCCAGATGGCAATCGGATGCTCGCCAAGCCATGTTCGTTTTTGTCCGCTCGATATCCCAGCCTCTTCGAGCAGAAGCCTCCAGCCCGGTGGAAGGCCGGGGCTAACCTATGGGTCCGGAATTGGCCACCCTCGCGGATAGATCAAATAGACGGTACCCCCGGAGTGGGCCAACCACAAAGGCTCTAGCTGGTCGCGGCGGTAGGTGCGGCGAACTTCTTCGTTGGTCTTGGCCGCCGGATCGTGGAGGATGGGATCCCCTTGGCGGTCGAACCCCACCAGCACCGCCAGATGGCCGTTGCTTTTGGGGATCGGCGCCCCCTCCAGCTCGCCCTCGCCCCAGGCATAGCTGAGGATAGCCGGCACGCCGGCCGCGATCCAGGCTTCTGCCTGGGCCAGGCTCTGCAGCCGCGCCACCACGCCGGCCAAACCCCGCTCGGCGGCATGAGCCACGTTGAAGGCCCAGTTGCCGTGGCCCTGGTAAACCCGGTCGTACACCCCGGCCGCCGCGGCGCGCACCAACGGCTCACAGGGGGGGGATCCCGCTGCCAGTAGGCCATCACCATCGCCAAGGCAGTGGGGCTGCACCAAGCTGCTCCCCCGTCGGCATAGACCATTTGGGAACACAAGGGCAGCTCCAAGACCTGGCCCCAGCGGCTGGGATCCCCAGGGGAGAGGCGGTCGGGCTGGGCCGGCTGGTTGGAAAAGGCAACCGCCACCTGATCCACCAGGGGAGAGCGGCCCGCCTCTTGCGTGAACAGGCGCACCCTGACTTGGAAAGCCTCTGCCCCGTTGTGGGTATCCTTGAGCACCAACAAGTCCGTGTGCAGGTTGCCATCTGCGTCTTCCTGCCCGCGCACGGAGTGGCTGGCCAGGGTGGGCGGATCGGCAGCCCACACGCCGGCGTGATACCACTTCGTCCAGCGCCCCGCAAGCTTGGCCCGGATCTCCACTTCTAGCCAGGTGCCGGGAGGGGTGGTGGCATTCCAGGAGACGATTGCTTCCACCAGAGGAAAGCTGGCGGGAACTTCCGGGCTGATGGCTTCTCCCACCCAATAGCTGCCGGGGGGATGAAAAGGACGTCCGCGCAATGGCGACTGCGGCTCCTCAAGGCTGACTTCTTGCCGCCAGCTCTCTGGATCTAAGACCAATTGCCCTTGGGCGTTCAGCCGGATCCCGCGGGCTGACCAGCCCTGAAAACCTTGGGGGGCATGCCAGCGCTGCAACCTGGTGCGATAGGGGGAGTGGCGCTGGGCTTGCATTGTCAAGAGTCCTGGAGAAGTTGCAACCGGCTGGGCCAACGCGGGCAGGAGCAGCACAACGCCGCTGACCAGCCCAGACAGCCTTTGCCAGGAGTCTTTGCCTTGCGGCAGCATTGTCGGCTTGCCCCCACTAATAGTGCGACACCGCCGGATGCCCCTTAATGTACCAGCGCCACGGGAGCTCCGCACCGCGGGTAATGCCGATGCGGGTAGTTTGGACAATGGGGAACTGTGCCTCCCAAGCAGGGGATCCCTCTAGCCAAATGCCTTCCTGGCCGGCTGCCACCGGTTCCAGCCGCCAGCCATTGTGGGATCCGTCGATGCGCAACGCCTGACAGAGCAGGCCCGGCCCCGCCGCCACCCGCGCCGGTTTCATGCGCTTATTGGCCGGGATCCACTCCGGCAGGCGATCCAACTGGGCTGCCCGGATCAAAACCGCTGACGCGATCCCTTCCGCCTCGGTGACGATGTTGAGACAGTGGTAGAGGCCGTAGATGCGATAGACGTAGAGATGGCCGGGCGGCCCGAACATCACCTGGTTGCGGCGGGTCTTGCGGCGATAGGCGTGGCATGCCGGATCGCCGGCGGTGTAGGCTTCCGTTTCCACAATCTGCGCCCGCACCTGCAGCCCATCGGCAAATTGCCGCACCAGCACCATGCCCAGCAACGTAGGCGCCACCAGCGGCGCCGGCTTGCTTAACCACTCCCAAGCAGCCACAGCCGGCTCGGCAACTTTCATCCCCCGGCAACAGCAGGGACGATGCTCACCTCATCCCCATCCTGTAGAGGCGTGTCCGATCCCTGGAGGAAGCGAATGTCTTCGCTGTTGACATAGAGATTGACAAAGCGGCGCAATTCCCCCTTTTCATCGCACAGCCGCGCCTTGATGCCCGGATAGGTCTGCTCCAAGGCCTCCAGCAATTCCCGAACGGTGGATCCCTCGCAACTTACCACCTCCTGATCCCGGGTGAGCACCCGCAGCGTGGTGGGAATTAACACCTTGACTGCCATAAGCCAATGCTTCGTCCAGCGACCAACCTTAGAAGACTAGGGTAGCAGCACCCCGTCAATGCCGTGAATCACCCCGTTGGAAACCGGAATATCCGCCAAGTTCACATTGGCCCCGTTGACCCGGATGCTGCCATCGGCTCCCACCTGCACCCGCAGCGGCAGCCCCGCCAAGGTGGTCAGAGTGGCCGATTGGCCAGGCCGCAGGTCAAACGAGGTAATCCGCCCCGGCACCACATGATAGGTGAGGATGCGGGTGAGCTGATCCCGATTGGCCGGCTGCAACAACGTCTCCACGGTGCCCGGCGGCAGTTGCCCAAAGGCCACATCGGAAGGGGCAAAGACCGTGAAGGGCCCCGGCCCCGCCAACGCCGTGTTCAGCCCCGCCGCCCGCAAAGCCGTCGCCAACGTCGAGTAGCTGCTGGGCAAAGTTTCCAGCTCAACGGCAATGGTGTTCAGCCCCTGAGGCCGAGCCGTGGGAGCCAAAGCAAGGGGGGTCAACACCGCCACTGCCACCGGCAAGCAGCGACGCGCAAAGTGACGGACAGAACGGAGGATAGGCATGGTGCAGAGCTCCTGAGCGAGTGGGTCTGTGCCAGGGATCGTAACAGTTCTTCTCTTCATTAAGACGCCGTTAAGAGCCCAGGGGGATCCCTCTCGCTTCAAACCGAAGCCTCCTGCCAGTCCAGCCGCTCCAGAGTGCGGGCGCGCTCCAATGCCTGTTCAAAGCTCTCCAGCTTGGGCGA
>Ga0308393_1001220_pt1 | contig 12308 bp, 7 predicted proteins | sample Hotspr2Sampleee2_FD_202364 | JGI IMG/M metagenome (GOLD analysis project Ga0308393, IMG submission 202364) | Hot spring phototrophic mat microbial communities from Mushroom Spring, Yellowstone National Park, Wyoming, United States - 20050630_ee2 ... | reverse complement strand
CTGAAACAATATTTATCGTCATAAAGCCAAGGACAAGACATGGAGAGGAACCACCCGAGCCCGTATCAGAAGCTTTGGGTTTGGCTGATGTTTTTGTTGCTCCCACCAAGTTCAGCCTTTCTCACACACAAGCCCGAAAGCGCGCGACCGAAAAGGGCGTTAGAGGCGCAACAATGCCAGGTATCACTATGGATATGTTTTTAACAACGCTATCAGCTGACTATGAGAAAATCAGAGACTTCAATCAGCACCTGAAGAAAATGCTTGAGGGGAAAAGAACTATTAGGATTACAACAGAGCTTGGAACGGATCTAACCTTATCGATAGAGGGACGAACGGTAATGAGTGACGATGGACTAATACATGAGAAAGGGTCTTTCGGGAATCTACCAGCCGGCGAGGTCTTTGTGGCACCAGTTGAAGGATCGGCAAATGGTATTTTGGTTATAGACGCAAGCGTAGCCGGTATAGGCATTTTGGAGCGCCCGATTGAAGTTACTGTTGAAAACGGTTTTGCAACAAAAGTCGAAGGGTCGAGCCAGGGAGAAAAGCTGCAGAATATGCTCAGCTCTGTGGGAATGAGGGAGGCTTTCAATATGGCTGAACTTGGTTTTGGCACTAACCCTAATGCATCCGTAATTGGTAATGTTCTTGAAGATGAGAAGGCTTTTGGAACCATACACATTGCATTTGGCGACAACAGTACAATAGGGGGTCTTATAAAAGCTGGCATCCATGTAGATGCTATCCTCACGAAGCCAACGGTTTCAGTTGATGGTGAATTTATACTGAAGAATGGTATTTGGACATGGATACCTTGAACGACCGGCAAGTTCGATAAATGTAAGTCACGTTATCTTTTTTATCTTTCCAGAAAAGGGTTTTTGGAAACGTAGGGTATAGTTTAGAAGTTCAGCAAAGAGATAACCTACTGTTGTGAAAATGCCGCGACGAGCACGTTGATGTTTTTACAGGTTTGCTTGTGACCAGTCTAAATGCTTGCAGCAGGTTGACGAGTTTCCAACACGTTTGGGTGGCCGGGTCGTTAAGGTGTGAAAAGCCGAGAGATAAACCATGGTGTGAAAGGTTTCGCGTTGTAATGTTGAGGACAAATCCCAGAAGAACGGTTCCAGAGTCGTGATAATATGAAAACTAAATTCATCGCGGAAGATTCAATGAGTATGAATTGGATTATGTATGGGAGCAACTTGCGCTACGTAGTTCTAGTCTTAGCGTATTTGGGTGCAATGCATCTCAGTGGTCTGAAAAAGAAGACCCAAACTGAAATCTTCCGCAGTCGCGGACTGGTTTTCATAGACTCCAGCCCTTGCGGCAACGAAACCCTACTGATTTGTGGGATATGAACTGTGTGCAAGTACTTCACAGGAAAGGAATAGGTCAAGCCTGAGTTTGCCTTATTTCCTAAATGCGTTGTTTCACAGGGACGAAAATGAAGCACTTCCTTCGTCCAAGAACAGATGAACATCGCGATGTCTTCTCAAAAAGCTTGCAGGACATTCAGCCGTGATGGGACCTTCCAGAGTTCGGAGAACTATCTCTTTCTTTCTCTCGCGAGGCACTATGCACAGAATCTTCTCGGCGCTCAGTATGGCAGGCACGGTCAGAGTTATCGCGTGGGTTGGCACTTCTCGAAAGCTGCAGCAAGACCCATCTCTTCACTTGTTTTGTAAATGGAGATGCGAAACATGTTTCTCAAGAGGAGGCAACCTTTGTGTCCCCGTCAACGAATTTAAAGCTGATCCACTGGTTAACAAAGCGTGCGTGACTGTGAACTTGAAGTCATGACTCACGCCGACTCTCGCACGATGAGTTCGACGTCCAGCACCACACGTTTGAGCTTTTTTCTCCTGCCACTCAATTTTTGCAGCAAAAGTTTGAAAGCCTCAAACCCCATACCGAACTTGTTTATCCTGATCGTGGTGAGCGCTGGTCTGTAGTAGGAAGCGAATGCCACATCGTCATAGCCGACCACCGCAACATCCTGAGGCACTCTCTTACCGAGTTCTTCGAGTGCCCTCATCGCACCGAAGGCGAACATGTCGTTGTAGCAGAAAATGCCGTCAAAGTCCAGCTTCTTCTCGATCGCCTTAAAAACGGCGTGATAGCCAGCTTCCATGTTGGGCTCGGACGATACGGTGATGTAATCTTCGGGAAGATGAACATTCGCCTCGCGCAGAGCTTTCCTGTAACCTTCTTCTCTCATCCTCGCGGCGGAGTTCTCTGGTATGGAATTTATCAAAAGGATCTTCTTCCTACCCTTAGACAGCAAATGCTTTGTGGCCAGATAGCCCCCTTTGACCTCGTCGCTGTGTATCTCATCGAGCTGTAATCGTTCGATGTGTCTTCCAACGATCACCACGGGAACGTTGATGTGAGAAAGCCTTTCAAAGTCGCTCAGGCCATCCTCCGTGGGTGTGATCAGTATGCCTTCGACCCTGCGTTCCAAGAGCGTCTGTATGGCTTCTCTCTGTTTCTTCGCATCTGTCTGGGTGTTCATGAGCAACAGCTGATAGCCGTACTTCCTTGCCGCGGCCTCCATGCCTTTCATAACTTCTGCGAAGAACAAATTCGTGATGTCTTCGAGTATGACACCGACTATTTTGGTTTGATTGTTGCGCAACGAAGATGCAGTTATGTTCTTTATGTAGCCCAATTCCTTAGCGATCCTCAGTACATTTTCGCGCGTCTGTTTGCTTATATCGGGTTTGTTGTTCAGAACCCTTGAAACGGTGTTCACAGAAACGCCAGCCTTTTCGGCGATGTCTTTCATCGTTATGTATTTCCTCACGCCCATCACCTTGCCAATAATATAGCAGAAACATCAAACGATCTCTTCGATCAATCGTTTCGAAACCTCACACTCCTTCAGTGTTGTTAAGATTCGCTCACCTTCTTTGCCCTCCCTCACGTACAAGAGCGATGCGACGGCGTAACCCCAGCCTATGATCTTGCCGATCAAAGAATTCTGTGAGCTGATCGGGCCGAAAGTCTTAGGCACAAGCAGATTCGCTGTTGCCAACTCTCCAAGATCCCATAGCAGTGCGGCGATGTTCAGCTGTCTCTTCGTGTTGAATATCGTTATGGCGCTCAGCCAATCACCTGAAAAATCCAACACACCGTAGATCTTCTCATCTTCCCTCATACACAGCAACTCTTCGTCCGAAAAATTTTCCTTGTTCACCCAGACTATATCCAAAGCCCTCTTGTTCTCGCGAAGGACCATGATCGGATAAAAGTTTCGGCTCAACAATCTTTCTCCTTCGAGCAGTTCCACGAAGACGTTCTGAGCGTTAGGTTCGAGTTGTGCCTTCACGTCTGTGATTTTCTCCACAGACCAAGGTTTTGTTTCCACTCGAGTCTGTTTCAAGATATTTCTTTCAGTTCTCACCACGAGAGTCGCTTCGAACTTTTTTGAAGTGTTGTTCGCTAAGTACACTTCTGCCTCATACATTTGTCCTTCGAGCAGTAACGATCTGTGGTTGGGTATGATGCAAACGATTGGTTGGTTTATGGTTTTCATCAGATGGTGGAAAGATTTGGGCGATCTGTTGTAGTCCAAAAGACCGTTGGCTTCCCACGCTATGTCGGAAAACTCTGTGATGACGTATCCACTGATCGAAGGATAAAGACGCATCACTTCCGCTTGGTACTTCAATCCCAAGAATTGATGGAGCTGCGCTTGGTAGATGAGATCGTCGATGTTGTGAAACTCAACCATTTTCTCGATCGCCCTCACAGGTTCAGAGCCTTCAAAACTGTTGCCCATAACACTGATGGGGAGTTTCGACCATTCTCCAAGCCAAGCCTTTGGATCGGAAAGGCCCCACACTCCAAACTCTGAGACGATCTTTGGGAGCTTGCGATTCGGTGGTTCAAAGAAGGTCTTGTATTCACCCGTTGCGAAGTCTTGGATGCGTTTCTTCCACTGCTCGTTGTGGTACGGAAAGGCGTTGTAGAAATGATAATCGTCCACGTCCGATACGACGTGGTAGTTCCAAGGACAAGCCGAATTGTCCACGTACAAACGTGTGGAATCCAGAGTCTTGGCCTTCTCGTAGAATTTTCTGATCCACTCTTTCGTTTCCTCTGTGGCGTTTTCGGTAAGGTCAACCCCCCACGTTTCGTTGATCAGACTGAGCATCACAAAGGATGGGTGATTCGCATATCGATTCAAAACGTTTTCAAGAAGTTTTTCTAAATAGTTTCTCCCTTTCTCGTCCAGTTGCCTCGCGTAAGGTAAATCCATCCAAACCAAGATTCCCAACTCGTCTGCCACTTCCAGATAGTCTTGATCTGGTATCTTCACGTGGTATCTTAGAAGATTTAGACCCATTTCCTTGGCTTTGAGCATCTCGTCAAGGAGCCTTTCGCGATCTGGGAGCGTGTAGTGCGTGTCTGCATAGAAGTTTTGATCGAGCGCGCCGAAGATGAAAACAGGTTCACCGTTCAGAAGGATCTTGTCATCTCGTGTTTCGATGTATCTGAACCCAAATCTGGTTTCGATCCTTTCGTCGTTGAATTCAACGATGAATTTGTAAAGGTAGGGATGTGAGAGGTCCCAAGTCAAGGCATTCTCGAGCTGTAGTGTGAATCTGCTCTGTTTGATCTTTTCCCGCAGAACTTCCTTTCCAAAAGGATCTAAGAGGAACACTTCGAACTCGTGGCACATTCCATCCGAGAAGCGTACCTCACAATCTACGCTCTTGAGGTCCTTTCTGGGAAAGGCCTTCACTGAGTCGACATGAACTTCATCGACGATCCAGAGCTCGACCTGCTGAATGATTCCACAGGCGTTCCCGTACCAATCTTGTTTGCCTGCGACAACGTCGGATCTCTCTGAAAGATCCACGTCTGAAACCAAGACCTTCACCACGTCGTTCCCGTTGAATTTCAATTGTCTTGTGATGTCCACCTTGAAGGCGTCGTAGCCACCCTCATGCTGAAAAACTTCAGAGTCATTCACGAAAATTCTTGCGATGTAATCTACACCATGAAAGTGAAGAAGTATCCTTTTTTTCTCGTAACCTCTCAGATCCAGCTTCTTTTCGTATACCACATGTTTCACCTTTTCCTTCACGTTTTCCCAGAGCACCTCGTGAGGTAACTTCACCTCAACGAAGTGAACTCCATCCAACGAAAAGCGCCAACCTTCGTTCAGTTTCAGCCTCAAAGCGATCACCCCTCACCTGAGACTCAGTACCACTCCGCGCGTCAAGTATCTCTGCAAGAATATGTAAACTGCTATCACGGGCAAGGATGCCAAAACGTTCGCTGCCATTATGGGTCCGTAGCGTATGTTCACATCGGATGCAGCCAGCGCCACCAATCCCACTGGCAGGGTGTACATCTTATCTGAAGTCATCACTATCAAAGGCCAGAAGAAGTCGTTCCAGATCCAGGTGAAGTGAAGGACGGTCACCGTCACCACTGCGGGAAGCGACATGGGCAGAATCACCCTCAGCATCACATCCAGTTCACTGGCTCCATCCAGACGAGCGGCCTCTTCATAATCCAAAGGTATGGCCTTCATGAACTGAGAGAGTATGAACACGGCCATGGAAGAAGGCAAGGCGGGGATTATGATTCCCAAGAGGTTGTTCACGAGTCCAAACTTTCTGACCAACAGATACAGAGGTATCGCGATGGCCTGAGTGGGTATCATGAAGCCTGTGAGCGAGAGAAGATAGAGAATTTTCCTTCCGGGAAATTCCATACGACTCACGGCGTAAGCGGCTGGGATGCAGACCAAAAGTATTCCGACCGTGGCTCCCGTGGCTGAGATCAAGCTGTTCACGAACCAAGTCCCCAACTTCGCCCTCTGCAGGATTATCTTGTAGTTTTCCACGAACCATTTGCTTGGTATCCACTTGCTGGCCAATATGTCTTTTTCGCTTTGAAAAGAAGCGAGAGTCATCCATATGAGTGGAATCAGGTAAACCAAAGCCAATGCAAGTGCGAATGCGATCAAAAGATACCTTTTGAACTTCATTCAGACCAGCTCCTCTTTCGCAGAGGCTATCATGAGACGCAGTTGTAGATATGCGAATACCAACATGACCAGAAACAACACGAACGCCATGGCTTGAGAGTAACCCATGCGAAAGTATCTGAAACCTTGCTCGTAAATGTATTGCATGAGGGTTCTGGTTCTACCCGCAGGGCCTCCGGCGGTCATTATGTACACTTGGCCGAAAATCTGCAGAGACGCTATGATCTGCGTGACCAAGACCAGCACGTGTACCCTTTTGAGCAGAGGGATCGTTATGAAGAACATCTTTTGAAAGCCGTTCGCTCCATCCAACTCAGCAGCTTCGTAGTAGGAGGCGGGGATCTGCTGAAGGCCGGCAAGGTACAGAACTATACAGAAACCGATCGTCCACCACACGGTAGTTATCACGATCGCAGGCATCGCCCAAAATGGATCAGTGAGCCAGCTTATCGGTTTCAAGCCAAAGAACTTCATCACCCTTCCGATCATTCCAAAGTATGGGTTGTACAACATGGTCCACGTTAGACAGACCACCGATATGGTCAAGGTGTAGGGCAGATAGAAGGCGCTTCTGAGAAAATCTTTAAATCTAATTTTGGAATCTATCAAGAGAGCTATTAGGAACGAAAGAACAACGATGGGGGGCACAGTCAGTATAACGAAATAGACTGTATGCCAAAGCGAAGCCCAAAAGACTTTGTCGGACATCATCCTGGTGAAATTTCCAAGGCCTATGTACTTCGGTGTACCAAAAATGTCCCACTTGTAGAAGATCATCCTGATCGAGTTGACGAATGGAATCAACCTGAAGATGAGTAACAGAACAAGAAAAGGTGCGAAGAACAAATAAGCCAGCAACGTGTGCTTTTTCTTTCTGTAGACTGCCATGCGGTCTCACCTCACCACGAGTCGGTTGAGAAAAGGGAGGGAGGATAGCCTCCCTCCCTCGAGTGAGCCGACGAATGCTCAATCTTCAAGGACTTGCTTGGTAAAGTTCACCAATTCCTTGGCTGCCGCGTCGGGCGTCATCTTTCCAAGGATCACCGCTTCACCTATCTCCCACATCTTTATTCTAACCTCGAGCCATCCTTTCACACTGGGAGCTGGAACAACGAACTCCGCAACGTGTGCGTAATCTTTTCTCATCGGCAATCCCAGGAACGCCTCAGAGTTCAAAACGCTCTTCAAGACTGGCAAGTGCCCTGCCTTAGCCCACTCTGCGGCGTTCTTTGCGAACCACTCTATGAACTTCGCTGCAGCAGCGATCTTCGCAGGATCGTCCTTCGGTTTCTTCGGTATCACCCAGGTGTGGCTGTCCCCCCACGTGTAAGGTTTGCTTCCAGCTATTGCAGGTAAGTTTGTCACGCCAAACTGCAAACCTTCGAGAGTTGGGTACACCGCCATCACCCAGACACCGTTGAAGTGGAATGGTGACTGGTTGTTCTGGAAGAGAGATTCGGCGGTGTCGTAGGTCATGGGCTTCATGACACCACTTGTGTAAAGGTTGCTCATGAACTCGTAAGTTTTCTTGACTTTTTCCAAATCGAATTTCAGAGTCTTGGTCTTCTCATCGTAAATTTGTCCACCAAGTTGCGTGTAGTAAGCTATGAAGAGCCTTTCTCCCATCATCGCGCCGATCTCGCTGGAGATTCCAACTTCGAGCCCAAGCTTTTCCTTCGCCTGCTTCGCGTAGCTCAACAGTTCGTCCCAAGTCTTGGGCACGAGCACCTCACCTTTGGCATCCACCAGACCAGCCTCTTTCAAAAGTTTCTTGTTGTAGTAGAGCACCAACGGGTGTGTGTCGAATGGTACCGCGTAGAGTTTGCCGTCGTAGCGAGCTTTTGCCGCGATTTCGGGAACGTAATCTTGAAGCGTTTCTTTCGAAATGTACTTGTCGAGCGCAGTGAGAGCACCCCTTGAGGCAAAGTCCGGCAGCAATGCAAGGTGCATGACGGACACGTCGGGTGGATCCCCAGCAGCAATTGCAGTGGTCAACTTGTTGTAGAGTTGGCCCCACTCAACGATCTGTTCGATCACTTCGATGTCTGGGTTCTCAGCGTTGAATCTCTTGAGCAGTTCAGTCACCAAGAAGCCTTCGCCACCGCCGAAGAACGTCCAGACGGTTATCGTCGTTTTTTCCAGGGCGAGGAGTCCAAAGGCGAGCAGCAGCGTGACCACCAGTAACCTTTTCATAAAGGCACCTCCTTGATGGATGAAGTGTGGAACCTAAGGTTCCACTATAACGATACCATGAACGTTCACATAAAATAACGGTTAGAAGACCGAGAAAAATAGACAAACAAAGAGCATGGCAACGATAATGTGAAAATCCTTGCCGTTTGAGTGAGAAAAAGGAAAACTTCACGGTAAAACCATGATTTTTCACCGCTCAAGGCGGCGTGCCTGGATTTAGAAACAAATCGTGAAAAATCGCAAAAGCTTGCTTCCTAAAGCGCGATCGGCTCTCGATCAAGAGCCTGTTGGATTAGTAGAAATTCAATGCGTGCAACTCTTTCAGGCTTCGGACCGTAAGGTCACTCAACCGTGACTGTCTCACGGCTGAAACCATCGCCCTGAACGCCTCGATCGTCGTGATGCATGGTATTCTGTTTCTGAGCGCCCCCGTCCTGATCTTGTACCCAACGGTCCTTCGACTGTCGAAACTCAACGGTGCCTTGGCTTCAGGATCGATCTCGTGAATTTCATCCGTCCTCTCGTTGGATTGCGTGATGACGACAAGATCCACCTTGTGTTGATCGATCAGATCGACGACGTCTGGCCTACCCTCACCTACTTTGGGCACGGCGATCGCTGGAATACCCGCAGCCCTGAGAGCCTTCGCGGTGCCGTTCGTGGCGTAGACCTCAAACCCTAAATCGTACAGGTAAGAGACCAGCGGAACGATCTCTCGTTTGTCTCTGTCTCTGACGCTGACGAGCACACCTTTAGTTGGGAAATAGTTATCCGCGGCCAGTTGTGCCTTGCCAAATGCCTCGGCAAACGTCTCACCGATACCCATGACCTCACCCGTGGAACGCATCTCTGGTCCAAGCAACGTGTCGACGTTCAAAAATTTGTGGAACGGTATCACCACTTCCTTGACCGAATAGTACGGAGGCCAGGGGGTCGGTATCAAACCGCCTCGAAAATCGGATAAATCTTTGGAAAAAACCTTCCTCGTCTTGTAGGGGAAATGGGGTTTTAGAAGATCGATCAGTTTCTTGCCGATCAACACCTTCGCAGCGATCTCCGCTACAGCTATTCCTATCGCCTTGCTCACGAAGGGAAAGGTCCTCGATACTCTTGGATTCAACTCGATCACGTAGATCTCTTCGTCCTTTATGGCAAGCTGAACGTTTGCTGGTCCGACGATCTTCATGCCCTTCACCAGTTTGAAAACGACATCTTCGATGCGATCGATCAGATTGTCCGAAAGACTCACCGGCGGTAGAACGCACGCGGAATCTCCCGAATGTATACCAGCTTCTTCTATCTGTTCCATCAAACCGGCGATCCAGACGCTTTCACCATCGCAGACCAGATCAACGTCCAATTCGATGGCGTCTTCCAAGAACTTGTCCAGAACGAGTGGATGTCCCTGCGAAACCAGTGCAGCCTGCGAAACGTACTCGACCAAGTCTTTCTTCGATTCGACCACGGCCATCGCCCTACCACCCAGCACGTAGCTCGGTCTCACAAGAACGGGAAATCCGAGTTCGTCAACGACTCTGAGAGCTTCCTCGACGCTTGTGACGATCTTGAAGTCTGGGATTTTCAGTTTCAACTTTTTCAAGAACGTTGCGAACCGAGCCCTGTCTTCAGCGATATCGATCTGTTCGAAATCCGTCCCCAGTATCTTCACACCCGCCTCTGCGAGCTCTTTTGCCAATTTCAAAGGTGTCTGTCCTCCAAAAGAGACCACGACACCTTCAGGTTTTTCGTTCTCGATGATCTCGAGGACGTCTTCGACCGTGAGAGGCTCGAAGTAGAGTCTGTCGGAGGTGTCGTAGTCTGTGGAGACGGTCTCGGGGTTGGAATTGATCATGATGACTTCATAACCTTCCTCTTGAAACGCCCAAACGGCGTGGACGTTGGCATAGTCGAACTCTATTCCCTGACCAATTCTGTTGGGACCTGAACCCAACACCACGATCTTCTTTTTGTTCGATGGGATCGCCTCGTTCTCGACACCGTTGTAAGTCGAATAGAAGTACGGTGTGGCTGCCTCGAACTCCGCCGCGCAGGTGTCGACCATCTTGAAGATGGGTTTTATGCCGAAAGACTTTCTGATCCTTCGCACATCTTTCTCAGAGATTTGCAACATTTCCGAAAGTTCTCTGTCCGAAAATCCCCACTCTTTCGCTTTCCTCAAGATGTTCGGATCGTTGAGCCCTCTCTCCTTGATCTCCTTCTCGAAGTCCATAACCGTTTTGATCTCTTCTAAGAACCATTTGTCTATTCTGGTGAGTCTGTGAACTTCTTCAACGGAAAGACCTTGCCTGAAAGCGGCGAAAATGTACGAAATCCTTTCTGGAGTTGGGTTGGCGAGGTACTCTCTGATGTGGTTCAGATCGAGCTTGGGTGTCTTGTCCAGTTCGAGCGACCTTAGAGCCTTTCCGAGGGCTTCTTTGAAGGTTCTACCTATCGCCATCGCTTCGCCGACCGATTTCATCTGTGTGCCGAGCCTTGGGTCACAGCCAGGAAATTTCTCCAACTGGAACCTTGGCATCTTGACCACCACGTAGTCGATCGATGGTTCGAACGCGGCAGAAGTTTTCTGAGTGATCGAGTTCGCTATCTCGTCGAGCCTCAAACCGACCGCCAACATCGCCGCAACCTTCGCGATGGGATAACCTGTGGCCTTCGAAGCGAGCGCTGATGATCTTGAGACCCTGGGATTTATCTCGATCACCACCATCCTGCCATCCTGTGGGTTGACGGCGAACTGAATGTTGCAGCCACCAGTCTCCATCTTGATGGCGGCCATGGCTCTCAGTGCGGCATCCCTCATCGCTTGATATTCCATGTCGGTGAGAGTCTGAGCGGGGGCGACGGTGATCGAATCACCCGTGTGAATCCCCATCGGATCGAAGTTCTCTATCGAACAGACGACTATGAAGTTTCCCGCGCAGTCCCTCATCACCTCGAGTTCGTACTCTTTCCATCCTATGACCGATTCTTCGATGAGCACCGTCTTGGCTGGGCTCTCGATCAAGCCCCTCGAAACGATCGAGATAAGTTCATCCTCGTTGTACGCTATTCCTCCGCCACTTCCACCGAGCGTGAAACTGGGCCTGACAACGACAGGATAACCCAGTTCACGCGCAACCTGCAGTGCGTCAGCGATTCTAAAGACAGTTTGACTCTTTAGAACCGCCAAGCCAGCCTCATGCATCGCTTCCTTGAAGAGTTCACGATCTTCGGCTTTTTCTATTGTCTCCACGTTCGCTCCGATGAGTTGCACGTTGTACTTTTCAAGAATACCCTTTTTGTAAAGTTCCACAGCCAAGTTCAGAGCAGTCTGACCACCCATTGTACACAATATCGCGTCTGGTCTTTCACGTGCAATTATTCTTTCTAAGTACGTTGCTTCGAGAGGCTCTATGTAAACGGCGTCGGAGAACTGTGGATCTGTCATTATCGTCGCGGAATTGGAGTTCACAACGATCACGTGATAACCGAGCGATTTCAACGCCTTGAGTGCTTGTGTGCCTGAGTAATCGAACTCGGCCGCTTGACCTATCGTTATTGGACCAGAGCCGATGAGCAGAATTTTGTTCAAGCCTTGTCTCTTCGGCACGTTCTCACCTTCCTTTGATCAACTTCGCGAAATCGTCGAAGAAGAAGTTCGCATCGTGCGGACCGGGGCAGGCTTCCGGATGGAACTGCACCGAGAATGCAGGATAGTCCAAAAGCTTCATTCCCTCGATAGTGCCGTCGTTCAACGAAACGTGTGTGATCTTCACTTTTCCAAATCCTGCTGGACTTTCACCCATCAGTTCATCGGTATTCGAGAACTTCTCGTAGTGAAAAACTTCATCCTCCATGCCACTTATTCTCAAGCTCGATGGCTGAACTGCAAAACCATGGTTGTGGGTCGTGATCAAGACCTTGTTCCTCTCAAGATCTTTCACTGGATGGTTCACACCCCTGTGACCAAACTTCATCTTGTAAGTTTTTCCACCGATGGCGAGTGCGAGCAGTTGATGCCCCAAGCATATGCCGGCCACGGGCAAACCATGCAGCAGGATCTGTCTCACCAAATCGATGGTTTTGACCAACACGGATGGATCTCCAG
>Ga0308393_1001200_pt1 | contig 12412 bp, 8 predicted proteins | sample Hotspr2Sampleee2_FD_202364 | JGI IMG/M metagenome (GOLD analysis project Ga0308393, IMG submission 202364) | Hot spring phototrophic mat microbial communities from Mushroom Spring, Yellowstone National Park, Wyoming, United States - 20050630_ee2 ... | reverse complement strand
CGCGGGAGAGGGGCGACCAGAGCCGCGCGCTGGGGCGTCCCAATGCGGTAGAAGCCGTATTGGCTCGGATGTTCTGTCCGCCCCTAAACCCCGCCCGCGGGCGGGGGTGGGGCGGCGCGACTCTCGCGTGGATGCGGGTCGGAGGCCCGCGCACCCGGGCCCGGGCCTCTGGCTTGCGCACGGGCGGGTGTCGGCGGTCGCAGCCCCGCCAACCTCGCCCACCGGGTGGGGGGCGTGGGGAAACAGGGTTTCCCCCTACCCCTGCGCAAGGGCTGCGCCCTCCCGAACCCTCCTGCGGGCGGGGGGATGGGGGAACCTGGTTCCCCCATGTTCACGGTACTGGCGCGCGGCGTCGCCGCATGCGCAAGCGTGGCAAGGCGCGCGCCTGCCGCGCGGAACGGAGGGGTGCGAGAAGGCCTGGCCTCCCCCCACCCCTCCAGGTCTACGATCCAAACGAAAGGTATCACGCGCTCTGGCGGCGTTTGGTCTCATAGCGGATCAGGCCGGCGACGCTCATCTGGCTCCAGCAGCGCGCCACCAGGCCTGCCGGGCTGTCGTCGGGGTAGGGCAGCCAGCGGGCGGCCAGGGCGTTCACATCGGGGTCGCCATCGGCGATGGCGGCGTCAACCAGGGCGACCAGTTCTTCGAGTTTCTCCTGGGCGCGGTTGAGTTCGTCGTCTACGTCGTCGTGGGGGCCGTAGTGGGTGATGTAGATGCGCGGAAAGTGGTAGCTGCGAATGCGCGCGATTGTCGCCCGGTGGGCCTCCAGGTCATACGCCGGCACCGGCGTCACCGGAAGCGCCAGATGCCAGCGATCCATGGCCAGCCCGGCCGCGTCGCCGATGAACAGGCCGCCGCTCTTGTGATCCCAGTAGGAGAGGTGGTCGGGCGAGTGCCCCGGGGTGGCAATCGCCTCCAGCACCACATCGCGCCCCAGGTCGAGGCGCAAGTTCTCGGCGGGAAGGAGGCGCTCGGCGGGGATAGGCTTGATGTCGCCATGCAACGGCCAGGCTTCTTCACCGACCGCGCGGCGCACGCTCGGTATGAGCTTACTCGGATCAACCAGGTGCTTGCTGACCGCGCTATTGATGTAGACGTGGGCGCGGGGCAGGGCGGCGGCGAGGTAGCCCGCGCCCCCGGCGTGATCCATATGGATATGGGTGCAGAGAATATGCTCGACTTCTTCGGGACGAATACCGAGTTGTTCCAGGCCGGCAAGGGTATGGGGCACGGTCAGCGAGGTGCCCGTCTCAATCAGGGCCACGGTGTCGCCGCGCACCACGTAGGTCACGCCGATACCGGGAATACCGAGGAGATGATGATCAATCGCGGTAATGTGCGCATCAACGGGGATGATCTCCACGCAGGGCCTCCTTGAGCCATTCTGGATCATCTGGGCGAGTCGTTCCGACATGGCGGGGCGGGACAGGGTTGCCAGTTCACTCGGGCGCTTTCGGGTCGCCGCGCCCGCTCCGGCGCTGGCGGCGGCGCGCGGCGGGCGCGGCCCCCTCGGCGGGCGCGTCGGGAGCAGCGTTGCTCTCGGCCGGGCCGACGACAGGCTCGACCCGGGGCGCCCCAGCGCTGGCGGACGGCAGAATCAGGGTGGCATCGTCGTCGTCTTCGAGGAAGTCGAGCTCATCGAACGCATCGTAGCTATCGATCTCATCGCGCAACCGACGGCGCTCGCCGCGGTCGCGTTCAGGCCGGCGCTGTTGCGCGGCGGGCGTAATCCCCTCGGCATTGCGCGCTTGCGCCAGTGCGGCTACCTGGGCGGTGGATACCTCGATCTGGTCCAGGCTGTAGATCTCCTGCATCCCGCTAGTGGCCAGTTGCACCAGCAACTGCTGTTTGAGCACCAGTTGCGCGATCACCTCACCGGGGCCATCTGGCGTCTGGACCCAGGTGCCCTTGCGGGGCAACTCGGCGCGCATGGTAACATACTGCTCGTGCTCGTAGGACAGGCAGCACAGCAGCCGGCCACAGACACCGCTGATCTTGCTGGGGTTCAGCGGCAGATCCTGGTCCTTAGCCATTTTGATGCTCACGCGCGCGTAATCGGGGAGGAACGAGGCGCAGCAGAGGATGCGCCCGCACGGGCCGATGCCGCCGAGGAGTTTGGCCTCGTCGCGGGGGCCGATCTGCCGCAACTCGATACGGCTGCGGAAGGTGCGCGCCAGGTCGCGCACGAGCATGCGAAAGTCCACCCGCTTTTCGGCGGTGAAGTAGAAGGTCAGCCGTGAGCCATCGAAGCTGTACTCGGCCTTGACCAGTTTCATCGGCAGGCCGTGCTCGCGGACCTTCTCGGCGCAGCGGGCCAGCGCCTCATCGTGCCGGCTCTGCAACTGGCGCAGGCGCTCGAAATCGGCCGCTTCGGCGCGGCGCACCACTGGCTTCAGTTCCGCGACGATCTCCTCCTCCGGCACCTCACGGCGCTCGTAGGCCACGCGGGCCAGTTCCAGGCCGCGCACGGTTTCGACGATCACGTGCTCACCCGCGCGCACATCGAGGTCACCCGGGTCGAAGTAGTAGACCTTGCCGCTATCTTTGAAGCGGATTCCTACAACAACAGGCATGGTGTTTCGCTTGGTCAGAGAGAAGGGTTTCGGAAGGGTGTAGCCCTCCCGGCCCCTCCTTTTGGATTACAGGAGGTACGCGGTCGCCTCCCGGCGGCGCCCCCGCCGCGGGCCGGGAAGCGGGAGATAAGGAGAGGCGCGGCCTCCACTGCCTACCTCCCCTGTCACTTACGCCGGTCCGAGCACCTTGAAGGCCCGCACCAGGCGCTGGCGGCCCTTCAAGGCCAGTTCGCCCATGGCTTCGAGCCGAAAGCGGTCGCCCAGCAGGCTGGCGGTGGCCTCGCCGATGAGAACGCTGCCCGGTTCGGCCTGGCCCTCGAGGCGTGAGGCGGTGTTCACCGTATCGCCGATTACCGTATACTCAAGGCGATGGCGCGTACCGAAGAACCCGGTGTAGGCCGGGCCGGTATTTACCCCGATGCGGATGGAGAAGGCCCGGTCAGGCTCCCAGCGATGCGCCAGGCGCCGCTGCGCGGCCTGCATCTCCAGCGCGGCGGCCACTGCGCGAACGGCGTGCTGGTCGTCGGGCGGGTCATCGGGCAGGCGGGGCGCGCCGAACAGGGCCATGATCCCGTCGCCGGTGTATTTATCCACCGTGCCATTGTAGCGGAAAATCACTTCGGTCAAGGCATGCAGGTACTCGTTGAGCAGGTCCTGCACCTCGCGGGGAGAGAGCCGTTCGGCGAGGGCCGTGAAGCCCTGGGCATCGGCGAAGAGCACGGTAACGATCTCTTCGCGGGCCTCCCAGAGCCGCCCATGCTGGGCGATGTAGCGCGCGAGCGCCTGGGCCAGGTTGGGCGAGAGAAAGCGTTCCAGATTCTGGCGCAACTGCCCCTGAATGCGGAGTTCTTCGGTGAGGCGGGCGCGTTCAATGGCGACGGCGGCGAAGTTGGCGATGGCGACCACCAGGTCGCGATCGCGCTCGGTGAACTGTTCGCGACCAGGCGAGTCGAGCATGATCAGCCCGATGGCCTGACCCTGGGCCATGAGCGGGGCGCACAGGGCCGAGCGGATGTTGGCGCTGATAATGCTCTCGGCGCCGGCGAAGTCCAGGCGCGCGTCGCGGGTCAGCACCGCTTCGCCGCCGTGGAGGGCCTTACGCACGATGGTGCTCGAGATGGCCACCTCGCCGGTGCCGGGAGGCACCACCACCCGTGGCACCAGTTCCTCGCCCCGGGCCAGCAGGAGCAGGCCCCGCTGGGCCGGCGCCACCCGCAGCACTTCCTCCATCACCCGCTCAAGCAGTTCGCGGTAATCCATCACCTGGGTCAGGCGCATGCTGATGACGTAGAACTCTTGCAGATCGGCGGGGGTCAGGCGCTGCTCGGGCGCGCCCACGGCCTGGCCGTGCGAGGCCAGGGGAAAGTAGCGGTTGTCGTCCAGCACCACGTCCTGGGCCGCGCGATCTTCGTAGCGCAGATCGAAGGGGCCGATGCCGATCACGTCGCCGTCGTTGAGCGGCTCCTCTGTGAGCCGCAGGCGATTGACGGTAATGCCGTTGCGACTGTTGAGATCGATCACCCAGGCCTGATGACCGCGGAGTTCGATCCGCGCATGATGGCGCGAGACGATGGCATGGTTGAGCACGATGTCGTTATCGAGTTGCCGCCCGATGGTCAGCCCGTTCGCGCCCAGGGGAAAGATGCGCGGTTCGCCGTTGATGACTACAGACACGCGCGCCATAGGCGCCTCCACGAAGCACGTACGCTGTGGCCCCGGCAGATGTACGCCGCTCCTCGACAGGCGGGTATGGCCGCCGCGCGGCCGTCTGGCCCTGCGGCTCGCGGCCATGCTGGCGAGACGGCCTGAGTGAAACAGTTTGGGTATTATAGCCTTTTCAAACCTCGGCGGCAAACCCGCCTCGACCCGGTGTGCTATAATCCCCACGCGGAGCAGGCACAGGAAAGCGCGATATGGAGCGGTTCGAGGTTCGCGTCGGACAGTTCGGGTTCCTGGAGGGCAACGATCAGGCGTCTGGCGAACTGATCAGCGCAGCGGAGGGTGCCGCCCCCCTGACCCCGGAGGGGCGCAAGGGCCGGCTGTATCTGGTCGTGGAGGCCGACGGCGATGGCGCCCGTGGCGTCGCGGCCTGCAAGCTGGCCCTGCGGGTCTTTCGCCGCGCGTTCTACGACGACCAGAGCTTCAGCGCTACCGCGGCGCTGCGGGCGGCGCTGCGGGCAACCAACAAGGCCCTCTACGAACATAACTTCAACCTGCCCGCGACCGAGCGCGTCACCGTGGGCTGCACCGCCGCCGTGCTGCGCGAGGGAACGCTGTATGTGGCCCAGGTGCAGCCCGCCCAGGCCTACGTTCTGAGCGAGGGCCGTCTGCGGGCCTTGCCGGCCCATCCGGTGTGGGACCCGGCGGCGGTGAGCGCGGCGCTGTTCGCGCGCTCGGGCGCGCTGGGGGCCAGTCTGTTCATCGAGCCGGAGTTGTTCCGCTGCCCGCTGCGGGCGGGCGAAGGGGCGATCATGTGCTCCAGCGCCTTCTCCGGGCTGCTCAGCCGGGCCGATGTCGAGACCTTGCTGCGCCCCGGCGATGCCGGGGTCGCCGCGACGCACCTCAAAGAGCGGGCGCTGGCGGCGGGGTTGGTCACTGCCCACGCGCTGATCCTGACGGTAGAGTCTGTACCCCGCCGGCGCCCCGCGGGGGGCCTGTGGCGCTCAGGCGATGCCCCGGCACAGCCGAACCAGTCGCGACCTGCGTCTCCCTGGTTCAGCGGGCTGGCGCAGCGGTTGGGATGGCGTACCCCGCCGGCCACCCCGGCGCCTGAGCCGGCCCCCGATCCACTCTATACCATGCCCGCGCAGCCGGCGCACTCCCCGGCGCCGCCATCCCGCCCGGCGCCCCTCGATATCGGCGAGAGCCTCGGTGAGCGTTACGCTCGCAGCCGCGAACAACCGGCACGCGCCCCCCTGCGCAGCGAGAATCTGCCCCCGTCGGTGTTTCTGGGCGAAGCGGACCCCGCCGCGGACAGCTCTCGGCGCATCGATCTGGCCGATACGCAGGCGCTCAGCCAGGGGCGGCCCTACCAACCCCGCTACATCCACCGGCCCCTGGTGGATATGACCTGGAAGGAGCGGCTGGCACTGCCGTTCTACCGCCTGCGCATCGCCGTAGATGAGCGCCTGCGCCGCCCGCGCGCCCGCCGGCCCGCCCCTCCGCGCCCCATCCCCCGCCGCCATGGCCTGTCCTATCGCCGCACGCGCCCGCCCTTCCCCTGGGCCTTGCTGGCCATCCTCTCTCTGGTCGTCGCCGCGCTGATCATCTATGGCATCACCCTGACCCGCCAGAACGATCAGCAAGTGGTCATGGCCTATTTCGCCGTCGCCGACGAGCGTCTCAACCAGGTGCGCGCCGCGCCGTCCGACGGGGCGGCCCTGGAGGCGCTGGAACTGACTCGCCAGGCCATCGAGCAATTGCGCGCCAGCCCCGGGGTGACCGATACCAATCCGCCGCTCTGGCTGCGCTACCAGGAGTTGCAGCGCGAGTATGAACGCGCCCTTGCCGCCATCCAGCGCCTCACGTTTTTTGATGATCCTGTCGTGCTCGCCACCCTGCCCGCCGGGCGCTTCGCCGATGTGATTGTGCCGCCCCCCACCGGCGCCATTACCGATGCGGCCACCCTGGAAGCGTCACGCTTCCTCTACGCCCTGGATACCGACCAGCGCGCCGCCCGGCTCTACCGCATTCCCCGTGATGGCGGCACGCCCGTTCCCTACCTCAGCCCCGGGCAACCCGTGGGCAGCGCCGTCGTCGGCCCGCTGCGGGCGGCCGTCTGGCGCATTGATCAGGTGGTGGCCGTGGATCAGGCCCTCACCGGCGCCGGGTACTACTTCCGCACCGGCGGCACCTGGAACTATTCCCGGCTCGGCGCCAGCGAGATCTGGGCCACCCGCGACCGGCTCGATGTCGAGGAGTACGCCGGGAATCTCTACGTCTGGGGCGCCCAGCCCAATGAGGTCCTGCGCTACCGCTCGGGCAGTTTCGGCGACCCGCCTGATTACTGGCTCGATCCGGCCAGCATCGTCGAGGTGGATCTGAGCACGGTCGTGGATATGAGCGTGGATGGGAGCATCTACCTGCTGCGTTCCAACGGCGCCGTGCTTGTCTTCAGCCAGGGCCAACTGGCCGGCGAAGTCACGCCCGAGCCTATGACGCCCCCCCTCACCAACGTGACGCGCTTCTTTGTCACCGGCAATGGCCCGGACAATGGCTACTTCTTCCTCCTCGACACGCTCGGCGAACGGATCATCCAGATGGAAAAGGTCTCCGGGAAGATCATCCAGCAGATGAAGGCCCGCCCCGATGGCGAGGTGCAACTGGCTGAACTGGCCGGTATCGCGGTTGACGATGGCGGCGCGCGCCCGATTATCTACCTGGCCAATGCCGGACAGATCGTGCGCGCCGAATTGCCGCCGCCCCCGCGGCCCTTCCGCGAAACGTCGCCACCGGGGCCATGACCCCGGGGCTGCGCCGGGTGCGACGAAAGGTCTTCGTAAGTGTTCACATGTCTCCTAACGGGGAATGGGGAAACCCGGTTTCCCCATTCCCCCACCCGCGGGAGGGTCTGGGAGGGCTGCGCCCTCCCAGGAACAACCGTAGGTTCATCGCGGCGTTGTGCGGCGGAGCCGCATGGACGGCTGGGAGCGCGGGCAGCTTGCCCGCGGAGAAGCGACGGGGGCGAAACGCCCTCGCTCGCAGGCGCGTGGGTTACCCCAGGTGTGAACAGGTACAGGTCTGCCGGCTTTGCCGGCCCACCACCAGGTATTGATATGCGCCCCCAGCGCTTCTGGCTGTTCCCGCTGCTCCTCGTCCTCCTGCTGCTCCTGCCGGCCTGCATGGCCGAACTTGCCGAGGAGGACCTGGTGGGCCGTGGCGGGCCCACCCCGCAGGCCGCGGTTGAGAGCTTCCTTGCCACGCTGAACGAGGCGCTGCAGGCTGACCTGGCCGACGAAACCGCGCGGCGGGGCTGGGCCGAACGTCTGGCCAGTTACTTTGCCCCGAGCGAACGGGCCGACCAGCGCATCGTCTTCAGCCGTATGCTCGCCACCTACGCCCAGAGCGCCGCGCGGCCGGTCTATGGCAGCACAGCCACGGTGCAGATCACCTACACCGGCGCCGAGGTGATCAAGCGCCAGGGCGACCGCGCCGTGGTGCGGGTGGTTGACGGGCAGGTGACGCTCCAGTGGCTCGATGGCGAGGGCCAGGTGGTGCGCGAACGCACTAGCGCCCTGACCACGCTCATGGGCCAGGCGGAGGGCTTCCCCGTGCTGCGCGTCGGGGGAAGCTGGTTCATTACCGAGGGGTGAACGCGCATCGGTTCTTCTCCTCCGGGCTACGAACCCGTCAGGCGGTGCATGGTCTCCCGCAGGGCCGGGTAGATCCCGGCGTAGGCGGCGTAGCATTCGCTGTAACGCCGGGCGCGTTCCGGGTCGGGTTCGGTGACGCCGGTCACCCGCACCCCGTGATGCACTGCCTCGGCAACATCGGCGAAGAGACCGGCCCCCACTCCCGCCAGCAGCGCCGCGCCGTGCGCCGGCCCCTCCTCGGCGGCGAGGGTGTGCACCGCGACCCCGTACACATCGGCCTGCAGGCGCAGCCAGAAGGCGCTTTTCGCCCCGCCGCCGGTGGCGCGGATCTCCGTGATCGGCGTTCCCAGGGCGCGCATGATCTCCAACCCGTCACGCATGGCAAAGACCACGCCCTCCATGACCGCGCGGGCCATATGGCCCAGGCTGTGGCGGCTGGTCAGGCCAACCCAGGCCCCGCGGGCCAGCGGGTCAAGGTGGGGGGTGCGCTCGCCGGTCAGATAGGGCGCGAAGAGCAACCCTTCGGCCCCGGGCGGCGTGGCCGCCGCCAGGGCGACCAGCCGCTCGTACCTCAGATCGGGCGCGATGGCCCGCAGGGTGTCGCGCAGCCACTGGAAGGCGCCGCCGGCGCTGAGAACCACGGCCATCAGGTGGTAAGCCCCCGGCACGGCATGGCAAAAGCCATGGAGCCGCCCCTGCGGGTCGAGGGCCGGGGTGTCGCTGTGGGCGAAGATTACCCCTGAGGTGCCAATCGAACTGCTCACCACCCCGGCGCGCACCACCCCCGACCCCACTGCCGCCGCGGCATTGTCGCCGCCCCCGGCCACCACCGGCACGCCGGCGGGCAGACCCAGGTCGGCGGCGATGTCGGGACGCAGGCCCCCCGTGACCTCCGGCCCCTCGTGAACGCGCGGCAGCCAGGCGCGGGGGATCTCCAGGGCATCGAGCACCTCCTGGCTGTAGTCACGGGCGCGCAGGTCGAGCAGCAGGGTGCCGGCGGCGTCGGAAGCGTCGGTGGCCGCCTCACCGGTGAGCAGCAGCCGGATGTAGTCCTTCGGCAGCAACACGCGGGCGACGCGGGCGTAGTTTGCCGGTTCCTCGGCCCGTAGCCAGAGGATCTTGGGCGCCTGGAAGCCGGTCAGGGCGGGATTGCCGGTAATGGCGACCAGACGCTCGGCGCCGACGCGCCGGGTGATCTCAGCGCAGGCCGCCGCGGTGCGCTGGTCGTTCCAGAGGATCGCCGGGCGGATCACGCGATCGGCGGCGTCGAGGAAGGTCGCGCCATGCATCTGCCCGGTGAGACCGAGAGCCGCCACCGCCGCGCCGCTCCCCCCGTTCCTGGCCAGCACGGCGCGCAGGGCCTCGCGCGCCCCGCGCCACCAGTCGGCGGGGTCCTGCTCGCTCCAAAGGGGCCGCGGCTGGCTGAGGGGGTACTCCGCCGTCGCCGTGGCGCGCACGCGGCCCCCGGCATCCACCAGCACCGCCCGCGCGCCCGAGGTGCCCAGGTCGAGACCAAGCAGGTAGCTCATCGCACCCCCAGCAGCAGTTCGATGGTCAACTGGTCGAGCCGCTCGTAGGCCAGCCCTCGCGCCCCCAGGGCCGCCCGGTCGAAGGCGCGGGCCTTGAGCGTATCGGCGTGCTCGCGGCTGTACACAACGGGACCCTGGTCGCCGGCGTTGATCTCGGCCAGGAGGGCCTGGATCTCGGGGTCGGCGTTCCACCGACGCGCCTTCTCTTTGAGGATCAGATAGGTGCGCATGCACCCGCGGGCAAAATCCTTGACCCCTTCAAGATCTTCCGTGCGGTAGGCGTGGGCGTCGAACTGTCGCGGGCCATCAAAGCCCACGTCCTCCAGAAACTTCACCAGGAAGAAGGTTGCCTTCAGATTGGCCGAGCCGAAACGGAAATCCTGATCGTAACGCCCGATCATCTGGTCATTCAGGTCAATATGGAAGAGTTTGCCCGCCTCCCAGGCCTGGGCAACGCCGTGGAGCACGTTCAGGCCGGCCATGGTCTCGTGGGCCACCTCGGGGTTGACGCCGACCATCTCCGGGTAGTCGAGGGTAGCGATAAACGCCAGCACGTGCCCCACGGTCGCCAGGTAGATATCGCCACGCGGCTCGTTGGGCTTGGGTTCGAGCGCGAAGCGCAACGGATAGCCGTGGTCCTTGACGTAGGCGCAGAGGTAATTGATCGCCTCGCGGTAACGCTTGAGGGCCTCGCGCGGGTCCCTGACGGCATCGGTCTCCGTGCCCTCGCGGCCGCCCCAGAAGATGTACAACCCGGCTCCGCATTCCACCCCCAGGTCAATCCCGCGCATGGCCTTCTGCAAAGCGTAGGCCCGCACCTGGGGGTCATTCGCGGTAAAGGCCCCATCCTTGAACGCGGGATCGCTGAACAGGTTCGTCGTCGCCATGGGCACCACGAGGCCGGTGGCGTCCAGGGCGGCCTTGAAGTCGCGCACAATCCGGTCGCGTTCGGCGGGGGTGGCGTCAATCGGCACCAGGTCATTATCATGAAAATTGACCCCGTAGGCGCCGACCTCGGCCAGCAGGTGCACGAGGGTCACCGGGTCGTAGCGCGAGCGCACCGGCTCGCCGAAGGGGTCGCGCCCGGGGTTGCCCACCGTCCAGAGGCCAAAGGTAAACCTATCCGCGGGCGTGGGAGCGTAGGTCATACGGAGATCCTTTCCTGACGCAGCAGTCACGTTCAGTCAAGGCGGGGGAGGCTACCAGAGCGTCATCGAGACGCCGCACGCTCGTGAGCTGGAGCGCTTCCTGTTGCCTTGAGCGGCAATCTCCAATCCGCAATCTAACATCTAAAATGGTAGGCTACGCCTCCCTGCGCCCCTCCTATCGTAGCCGTATTGTACAATCAGAGAGGGAGGTGGGGAACCCGGGTTTCCCCACTCCCCCGCCCGCGGCATGGTTTGGGAGGGCGCAGCCCTCGAGCAGGGGCATGGGGCAACCTGGTGTCCCTATCCCCTCACCCGGTGGGAGGGTGTGGGCAGGCCACGCTCTCCCAGGAACAACCTTATGTTCATTCGCCTGGTGTGCGGCGGAGCCGCATGGTACGTGTTCACATATATCTCCTGGGAGCGCGGGCATCTTGCCCGCGGAGACGCGACTGAGGGCGGGACGCCCTCGCTTCCAGGTGCGGGTGTTACCCCAGGAGTGAACAGGTACGCCGCATGGACGGCTTACGTGAACATCGTCTCTTGGGGCGGGGAAATGGGGAAACCCGGTTTCCCCGTCTTCCAGCAGGTTTCGGGGTGCGTAAAACCCCCTGAGGAGAGCGAAGGGTATGACCACGACAGAGGAGGAGCGTCCGCGGACGGTACTGGTGGTAGTGGCCCACCCCGACGACGCGGAGTTCGGCTGCGGCGGTACGATCGCCGCCTGGGCGCGCGAGGGGTGGGAGGTGACCCTGGTGATCTGCACCGATGGCGCCTCGGGTGGCCCCGACGATGCCACCGATGTCGGCCCCGAGGCCCGGCAGCGCATTTCACAGGTGCGCAAGGCCGAGCAGCGGGCCGCCGCCGCCGTGCTGGGCATCAAGGAGGTGGTGTTCCTCGACTTCCCCGACGGCCTGTTGCTGCCGACGCTGGAGTTGCGCCGCGAGATCGTACGCCAGATCCGCCGCACCCGCGCCTACCGCGTCGTCTGCCAGTCGCCCGAGCGGGTCTGGACGCCGAACTATTCCCTGGGTCGCTTTCATCCCGACCATATGGCGGCGGGCGAGGCGACCATCGCCGCCGTCTACCCCGCCGCCCAGAATGGCTGGGACTTTCCCGAACTGCTTGCCGAGGGATTGGCCCCTAGCCGCGTGCGTGAACTCTATGTGATGGGCGCGCCCCACCTGAACCATGCGGTGGACGTCTCCGGGACCTTCGAGACCAAACTGGCCGCCCTGCGCTGCCATGCAGCCAGCTCGGCGAGGACCAGAGCGAACTGGCCGAACGGCTGCGAACCTGGTCGCGCGAGCGCGGCGAAGCCTTCGGCCTGCCCCTGGCCGAAACCTTCCACCGGGTGGAGAATTGAGTGTCATGAGCCTTCTGCTTGCAGCCGTCCATGCGGCTCCGCCGCACCCCGACGGGATGAACATCCTTCCTGGGAGGGCTGCGCCCACCCCAACCCTCCCACCGGGTGGGGGGCGTGGGGAACCTGGTTCCCCCACACCCCTGCTCGGGGGCTGCGCCCCCAGACTCTCCTAGGGGCGGGGGCGTGGGGAAACCCGGTTGCCCCACCCCCCTGCGCAAGGGCGCAGCCCTTCCAGACCCTCCCACCGGGTGGGGAGCGTGGGGAAACCCGGTTGCCCCACCCCCCTGCGCAAGGGCGTAGCCCTCCCAAACCCTCCCGCGGGCGGGGGGATGGGGGAACCGGGTTCCCCCATGGTCACGTCAGGCCCCATGCGCGGGGCGCACAACGCCCGATGAAAACGGTCTGGGAGCGCGGGCGGCCAGCCCGCGTCGCGCCTCCGCGGGCACGGTAACAGCCCCCTCCCTGTCCCTCCCCCGCTGGGGGCGGG
>Ga0308393_1001198_pt1 | contig 12414 bp, 6 predicted proteins | sample Hotspr2Sampleee2_FD_202364 | JGI IMG/M metagenome (GOLD analysis project Ga0308393, IMG submission 202364) | Hot spring phototrophic mat microbial communities from Mushroom Spring, Yellowstone National Park, Wyoming, United States - 20050630_ee2 ... | reverse complement strand
GTCTGCCGTCGTGTGCGCGCCCGGCACCTTCCGACGGTGCCGGGCGCGCATGCTGCGGGGAGTGCGCGGCGAAACGGGAGAAGGTCTTTGGACGGCGTGTGCATCCTGTCCGCCGCCTGCAGCAAGTGCATACGGGCGCGTGCAGATGCGGCCCGCAGGGGTGCACGACTTGACCCCAGTCCATGAACCGGCGTATGTCCTGCCCGCCGGGGCGCGGCGGTTGGGCGATAACGCCGACAATAGCGCCGCCGATGCGACCGGCATCCCGGCGGAGACGAGAGTGCGCCTAGTCCCGGTGCGCCGGGCGACCATGTGTCCGCACGCCTGGTGTATGGACGCCATCGAAGTGCGCGCGCATCGTCGTGGCATCGAGATGACGAACGGTCAACAGTCAGCTGGAGAAGATGGGCGCCGGACGCTTGATGGCAGGCAGCAATGCCGGGTTTGAACTGAAGGCGCCTTGATACGCGCTCATTGCACTCATCTGTACGAACATGAACTGCCAATCAAGGTGCTGTAAATGAGGTCTGGACAGTGCAATCAAATGATCCAGGACGAAGGAGATCATATGGATGCAAACGACAGGATCAAAACAGAGATACGACCTTTCTCATAGCGAACCACCGTGCGATCCCAACAACATCCGCACGCGATCGTGCCATCATCGACAATCTCGATGCGTTGGGGCAAGCGCTGCAGGAATGGAAAAGCGGAACACCCATTGCCATGGCAAACGTGAAAACGATGAGCGTGCGCACCGTATCAGCTCACAAGCAAGTGCGCCATGATACATAAGATGATTGCATGGACGGCGTATCTCGTCAAGTGCAACGACGTGCCAGTTCATCTCATAAGGGAGTGCCGTTCTTTGAACGGAATACATTTTGATAACGCCGATGATGCAGAAAATGCTGTTCCTCCGCCGTGGAACGTCGCCGTGCGCGATCTCCCCCTCATCACTGTTCCTGACGATGCAGACGCTGCAGAAGAAATTTCTGTTCCTCCTCCCTGGAACGACGATGGAATTCAGCGGCACCTTGTGGAGAGAGACGAGAACAAGCTATTTCCACATAGCGAATCGCCCCTTCTGCATTATGAACACGATCACGCAGCGTTGTTCTCGGCACGTTGCATTGACTGGCGGCATAAGCAAGCGATGCACCGATCCCGAGAAGATACGCAGCGCATGCAAACCGTATCAATTTTTCCTCATCTTCGGAGAGCGCGATGTGTTCAACGGGATCGCTCCCGTTCGACGGCGCAGCCAGGGAGACGGGGGCGCCCTCGTTCGACGGCGCAACCAGGGAGACGGGGGCAATCCCGTTCGACGGCGCAGCCAGGGAGACGGGGGCGATCCCGTTCGACGGCGCAGCCAGGGAGACGGGGGCGATCCCGTTCGACGGCGCAGCCAGGGAGACGAGGACGCCCCCGTTCGACGGCACAGCCAGGGAGACGGGGGCGCCCCCGTTCGACGGCACAGCCGGGGAGACGGGGGTGCCCTCGTTCGACGACGCAGCCAGGGAGACGGGGGCGCCCTCGTTCGACGACGCAGCCAGGGAGACGAGGGCGCTCCCGTTCGACGGCACAGCCGGGGAGACGGGGGCGCCCCCGTTCGACGGCGCAGCCGGGGAGACGAGGGTGCTCCCGTTCGACGGCACAGCCGGGGAGACGGGGGCGCCCCCGTTCGACGGCGCAGCCGGGGAGACGGAATCGCTCCCGTTCGACGGCGCAGCCAGCGGCATGGGGGCGCTGACGTCTGGTGATGTGGGGAACTGAATTCGGCGCAGCGCCTCGGACACCGCTGCATATCGTTGTCTCTTCGCCAACAACATGGCTTCGTCAACGGGAATCATGGCAGAGAGTCTGAGTTGCTCGTTGCTGAGTGATGCAACCTTCTCATCCCGTATCATAAGCGCTCCCAAACGCGCAAGCTCGCATTCCGCTTCGAGCTGCGCTCGTTGGATCTCGATCTCCTTCTGCTTGCGTTCGAATTCGCGCTGAATGCGAGCTAACCTCCAGGCATACGGATTGCGCAACGTTTGTCCAAACGACTCCCAGGCGCCGAACGAAATCACTGAAAAAATGAACGTAAATGCAGCAGCGATCATCCAGGATGCAATATCAACCGTCCACTGCATCCGTGTTGCAAGGTCGAATGTAAAGGAGTTAGGAGCAATAACCGTATGCAGCGTATGAAGAAGTTGAAACGATGGAATGATCGGCAGGCAGTGGCGCATCCGTCGAACCCAACTACCTGGCGACCAGTCAGCAACATACATGACGAATCCAATAAGGGCGATGCTTTCAACGGCGATCATAGCGCCAAATGCCAGCAATGGAGAACCAAACACGTCGGTCCAGAACCCGAACGACCCCCACAACGTCCAGAAGAGCGTACTAAAAGGAATCACCGCGTGCAAAACCATAGTCACGGCGGTTTCGGCGTCCAAGTTGCGCAGTGCGCGGCGTATTCTGTCAGACATTGCAGTGTCCTTTTCTTGCCTTTGTTTGTCTCACTTCTGTATTATAGCAACTGTCGTCCGCATGAGCGTGCCGAATATCCAACCGCACCTCTGGAAACAAAACGCTCACGCCTCCATCTCGCGGTGTCGCTTCCAGTCACAGCAGGGCGACGCAAGCGATGCGATTGGATCGGCGTCATGCGAATCGGAACGACGTGCGTCTTCACGAACGTCGGAGGGCGTCGCCATGGATGACCTGTTCATTCCACTTGCGCACCGCCAGAATGCTATCGTGTGTCGTGGGCACGCCCAAGAGACGCGGGTTGGTTGGCATGCACTCCTGAGACGCGCATGCCAACACTGCTTGTGGACGAACGGCCGCCTCCTGGCAAGAGGCGGCTAAACGAATGACGGAAATGCGCCTCCGCGATGTCGGGTCTCCTTTGCTATCAGCGGGCTATTATGTTTGATGAATAATGTTGGGCGGAGGACACAACGCTCACGCACTGCCATGCGTTCGTTCGCTAAAGAAGCGTTCGTGCAGTCCGGGTCCCAGCGTTCTGACACGCTGCTGTTCCGTCCCGATGCATGCCATGACATCCGTCGCATGATCGCCATCGGTCTCCCTGGTGGAAAACACACGTGTGTGCGCATCGTGCAATGATCATCGCCATCGAACACGCAATGCGAGGAGAATCGAACCCGCAAGCGGGCCATGATGCACTTGCCACGACCGATAGCACAGGCATCCTTCCCTTTGCGCCAAGCGTGCATCCCATCATTCGATCGCTTGCTGCAGCAGCGCTGCATTCGTCGCGCTGCTGCACCACGACTCTCTTGATTCGCCCGCAATGCGCGACGCGCTCATGGCGCCGGTTGGCACGCGGGCAGGACATGGCATCTTGGACGTTTGGGCGTCGTTTGCCCCCGTAGGATGGGGGGCAAACGACGCCCAAACGTTGATCGCTGCGGCGCAGCACGAACATGTTTCTCGCCATGCGGCGGCGGCGCTGATTGGCCCACAGCCCAAGGTCGCTGATATGTTGAACGATGCGGAGGACATCGCGTACGTCATTCGGCGATGGGAAAGCGTCTGTTCCGGTCATCCAACATGGTGGCGCGATGCAATCTCGCTGAAGGTTCCACTGCCTTTGCCGCCGCATCGGACATGCTCCGCGAGTCTCTTGCGCATGCGTCCACTGAAGACATCGGCGCACCGACTCGTCTGGCTGTCGCCTCAGCGAAGATCCGCTCCGCCGCCTTCAGGACGACGATCGATCACCCATCATTCAGGATCGAGGAATCGCTGTTGACATAGGCGGATGGAGCAAAACTCCGGCGGATGGGCGCACCGATGGATTCGGAATGACGGATGTACAAGTAGTCGATCATCGCCATGACCAATGGACGCCCATACTGTAATGAGCTAATCAAGCGACGCCGGGTACGATGATGTGGTTCCAGACGCGGTTCGGCCAACAACGCCTCGCGTTGCGCATGGCAATGTTCGCGCCAGCGGCGGGCGATATCATGCCATTCCTCTCGCGAGATGCGAGCGACGACATCCATGCAGACGTCAAGCAAGTCACTCCGTTGCGCATCGATCTGCATCACATCTTCTACACGCCCATCAAGACGTCGACCTTCTGGGGTTCCACATGGACGTGCACGCACCGAACGCCATGACGCATTCGGAATGGGGTCAAGGACGGGTAATCGAGAATGCGGCCAGGGGAGCGGGCGACCGGAAAAAATGCCGGTCGCCCGCCCGTTGCACACCAGATCGAAATACTGGTGCTCCAATGGATTTTGACGAGCAATATCGGCAGCGGTGATCCCATATGCAGCATAGCGCCGCGCATAGGTTTCAGAATCAGGCGTCGGCGTCCGCAAGATAATGCGATTCGATGCATTGACCAGCATATCATGCGCCAAATCGCCTAACTGCGAGAGCGACTGATGGGCGTACACGCCAGGAACGGCCAGTGACCGCAACCGTGAAAGCATGGTGCGGAAGTCATCGTTTCCACCGGTCTGGTCGAGCAAGACTTGCACCTCATCGATAATCAGCGGCCAATCTGTTCGTCCCATGTCCGTCCCACTGCGCAGAAACGCGCCAAGGACGATTTCTCGAGTCAACAAGATACCGAATGCATAGGCAATACCGCCCAACCGCTCGCTGGGCAACGGGACGATGACAATCTGTCCCGCCTCCATCACGCGTGTGAGATTGACGGTCGGTTCTGGGCTGGTAAAAATCCATCGCACCACATCTGGCGCCAACACTTTGTCAATGCGGCGGATCAGCGCATCCACGCTAGACCGTTGCGCTTTTCCTTGCGCCGGGTAAATCTCCTTCCAGAAAACGCGCGTTTCTGGATTGCGCACGGAAGGGAGCAATCGATTGCGATACGATTCATCGATCAAGGCGCGTTTGACATGCATCAGCGTCGGATATGGTTCCGCCTCAGACACCAGGATGCCCGCATGCAGTGCGTATTGCTCCATGCCATGCGAGCGACTCCATCCTCCAGCATCCAGACGCGACAAGAGCGCCAGCAACTGATTCACCGCACTGGACGGGTCCGAGTCGGACGGTTGCAACGGGTTGAGCGCGATCGGATAAGACGATTCCAGCGGATAGAGAAAGATGATATCCTTCTCTCGCTCCATCGGCAGAAGGTCGAGCGCCAGCCATGCCAGCGACCCTTCATCGTCGCCTTTGCCGTCGATGATCCCCATCCCCACGGGCATGCGTCCGACCTGGTCGACAATGTTCGACAGCAACCGACTTTTGCCCGTTCCCATACCCGCAGTAATATGCACGACCTGGCGCATATCGCGTAATGTTACACCGATCGGCGCCTCGCTGCCGTCCGCCATGCGTCCGTAGCCGAGCGCCACCCAGTGATCGCGGGGTTGGAAGGCTATATCGGGCGGCGGGAGAAAGCGGTTGGAGAGACGGAGCATCACTCCTAAATCCGACGCATCCCAAACCGTCGCCAGTTCGGGAGATGACAGAATGAACGGACGACGCCCATGAATCCGTCGCTTCGCGCGATGCGCCATGAGAAACGGTGCTGTTTCACTGACGGCGACGCTCCCACATACAGCAGCGGCAAGCACAAGAACGACACCGACGAGGATGTCCCAGGGAGTGTGGACAACGGCTGCACGAAGAAAGGCAAGGGCGAGACTTCCAACCAATAGCCCGACTCCACATCCGATTCCAGCGCGACGGAGCATGGCACGTCGCGCTGCATGGATGGCGTGCAGCGACATCGTTGTCACTACATCCATGCGCACACGCGACCATCCATCATCTGGACGGCGCATCACGCTGTCCAGAACGGATGCGATCTGCCGGACTTCATGCTCGGCGCTTTCGGGGGTGTCCGCCACCGCCGTCACTCGAAGCGTTACCCAATACGACGCCGATTGCAGAATCATGCTCGCCCGTCGCAGATTGTCCGACTGTTCCTGGCGTTGCGATTTGGTTGGCGTTCGCAACTGGAGGCGAAGACGATGGCGGCGCCAACGCGACCGCCATGACCGCATGCATGGAGTAATGATCAGATGCGTCCGCACCCAACGCACACTTGGCGGCGGACGATGCGCTTGCATGACAGGTCCGAGCGAATCGCCTTCATCGAACACCCGCAGTGGACGCCAGGCGGAGGCAACCGTCATCTCGCCAATAGCCAGCCACGCATCGTCTGCCACATCATCCTCGTCGCCATCCGGCATCCGTGCAACTTCACATCCCGGCAGCATGCCTTCAATGAGGGTGCGAATACGAGGGAACGCATGGTCGTCCGGCACCCAAAAGCGCAGCGCAACAGCGCGTTGCGGACGCCCTTCGACATACACGTCAAGACGATCGTTGCACAGCGAGAATAAACGATCATAGAACATGGCACCCAGGCGCGTCATCTGATTGGGCTTCGTGCGCGCATCCATCGGAGGAAGGCGAACCTCTGCGATGACCGGTCTCGGATTGCGACGGAACCACGACTGAACCCTTCGCAGCGCCGCGATCAGCGCAATGACAGAGAATCCGAAAGCGGCGGAAAGGAGCGCAATGTGACCAACGGCACTCCAGCGATCATCCATCATGACGCATCCTCCGTTTTTGGAAAGGCGCTGCACCAGTTCTTCGACGGTCATCCCTCAGGCGCTGCGGCAGTAGCGTCTGTGATGTGCGGGACAAGCCCCAGCGATGCCGCCGCAGCGTTGGGTCTATCAAAAACCCAGACGCGGACGGTGGCATCGCGTCGGCAACGCGCAAAACCATGAAAGCGTCGCATGCTCCCACGTGTTCATGGAATCTGGGACAAAAGGAGAAGGCGCGCAAAAATCGCCAGCATCTCCTTGCTCTCCCTGGGTTCGGACGAAGAACTGCGGGAGGATCAGGAAGGCGCATGGTTGTCCAGCCGTTCTGGAGTCGGAGCTGCGACCATCCAGCGTGGAAATGGCAATAAATGGGCAACCGACTCGACGGATGTGTCGTCGAAACCACCAACCAACAACGAATCCGTCGAGTCGTCCTCCTCATCATCCTCTTCGTCCAAATAATGCGGCTCAATCCAGACAAAATCCTCCTCTACCTCGCTATCGAAAAGCGACAATGGATGACGAGCGCTTCTCGCTGCTTCGTGCTCACGTTGCATGGAAGAATCACGCGGCGACGTACGATGGGCGCTTTTCGCCGATTCACGTTGCACGGAAGAATCACGCGGCGACGTACGATGGGCGCTTTTCGCCGATTCACGTTGCACGGAAGAATCACGCGACGACGTACGACGGGCGCTTTTCGCCGATTCGTCCTCACGTTGCACGGAAGAATCACGCGACGACGTACGACGGGCGATATCCGCCGCTTCATCCTCGCGTTGCACTGATTGGAGAATGGCGTCCCACCAATCTGACAATGATTCCTCCCACCGTCCATTCTCCTGGACAGCGCCCGAACTGTTCGCGCCGCCATCGGATGTGCGTGCAGCGACCCAGGGGTTCGTGGCGCCGTCGGATGCACGTGCGGCATCCCTGGATGTCCCTGCGCCATTGGATGTGCGCGCAGCGACCCAGGGGTTCGTGGCGCCGTCAGATGCACGTGCGGCATCCCTGGATGTCCCTGCGCCATGGGTCGTCCGCAAGGCGTCATTCATGTCTTGCATGGTCGAAGGAGGCGACTGTTCTTGCGCTCCATTGTCTCGCCGTTCTTGAACAGTGGCGGCGTCATGAGACGCATGCTCCGTTGGACGATCATCCGACGGCGCATGCGCTCCATGCGTCTCGGTCGCTGTTTGAGAATCGAGGGCCCGCAGCGCATTACGCAATTCCTCTTCCGTCGGCGGGGGAAGCTGGCGATCTTTGAACCAGCGATAGAACGGCGCCGGATACACGGGACACGGACGATCTGCACCGGTTCCGGAGAACATGACGCCGTGTTTCAGGCGTGAGATCATGCGGCGTGCATCTGCGACATCTCCCGGCATAGTTTCATAGCGATCACCGTTCCTCCGCCGAGTCGTGGTAAAGCTCGCCAGCGATTGCGCCAGCAATGCCACGGTTGATTCCGACATCTGTCGCCAGCCGATGAAGATGTGCGGACCGTTCATCGCGCCGATGATGGATGCAGCGTTGTCCTGTCCATAGGCAGCATTGAGGTCGCTGACGTTCTGCGTGGAGACAATCACTGACACGCGTTTCCCGCGCATGAAGCGCACCCAGTCATCTAGTCCATTCGGGCGCAAAGCGCCCGCCTCATCAATGATCCAGACACATCCCGGTTTGGGCAGCGGATCGCCTCTGCTGACGTAGCGTTCGGCGCCGGAAAATATCCAGCGCAGCGCCAGCTTTTCTCCGGGCAGCGGGTTGGTTGGCAAAATAACGTAGATGGAGGTGCGCGAGAGATCGGGAACGGGGCGACCAATACCGGCATCCAGCAGTCCTGCGATAGACCGCAAGACTGGCTCGACTTGATCGGCAGTGCCCGCGATGCTGGCAAAGTATTCGGGGGCGGCTTTCTTGCCCAGCGCCTCAAGTGCGTGCGGGCGTCCAGGATGATCCGGTTGACGGGCGATGGACTCCAGGACGCTCTCCCACTGGGAGCTTGGAATGTGCAGCGCTGTTTGCCATGGAGGAAGCCCGCGCATGGCGGCGTCAGCAAGCAGCGCTTTGATAATGGCGCGCCAGGGATGAACAAACGGCGCTTGTTTGTTGTCTTCCCCGATAATCAGTCCGGCCAATTGGTCAATCGCGTTCTCCCGCGACCCATACATCGCCTCGATCGGCAATCCGCCATCGGTGGACGTTCCGCTTCGAATATCCCAGCAAAGGATTGCTTGCTTCAATGCGCGACAGCGCCATCCTGCCGTCGTTTCAAAAAACTCGCCTTTCGGGTCCAACACCAGCACTCCTCCGCCCCACGTTAACAAAGCGCTCATCAGCGAGGTGGATTTCCCCGATCCCGACGGTCCAATCAGTAACGTGTGCAGCGGCGGAATGTATACCAGGCGTCGTCGCAAGGAAAAGCGCGACCGATACTCGACGAGCGCTAACGCATCCTGAACGTTGCCGCGGCGCTTCGGACCTGGGGGGGCGAACCATTCGTGCGGCGGCGCTCCCCATCGAACCCGCGAACCGAAATGCTGACGCGATGGGATGAACTCGAACAACAGCCAGGCGATCACCCATGACACTCCACCCCCAGCAACTGCGACAAGAATCAAAGCAAGTGACTGGATCGTCGTCTGCGGAAGAACGGATTCAAGCATGGACGTCCTCTGTGATTTACGGTCTCATAGACGGCGACCATCGATCGTTATGATCGGTTCATTCCCCCGTCATCGCGGACATACCCATTGGCTGCACTCGCAGTCGGCGCTCCCCACACGCTGCACCAAAAGCGAACACTCTCCGTCGCGGAGTGGATGGACTGTTTCGCAACATCTTTTATCGACGGCGCACGAAGTCGGCACGCTGCTGCGCAACTGTAGGATATCATGACCCCTGCCAATGCATTCGGCAAACATGCCAGCAATCCAGCGTTCGCCATGGTCATGACGCTAGACGCCTGAACCAACGCCGCCATGCCGAAACGATGCGCAGCGCGATCCATCGGGTCAATGGAGCGGAACGCTGGATGCATCACTGCGGTATGACGATGGTGAAACGCTGTAATGATCGCAGAGAGCGCTTGGTGCATTCCCCCATCAGACCATCGTTCGTTATACAAGCGTTCAACAAGCAAAAGGGCGCAGCGAGACGCTTGCATGCCGATCAGATGGGAAGAAGCAATCGGGAATGGAACGTCTTCTCGCAGCAAACCATACCCATAGGGATACGCACCATCAAAATCGTCCAGCATCCCTGGTGGAGCGCTGGATAGCAGCAACAACCCGCGATGGATCAGTGCGCCCCTTCTCAGGATGTTCTGAGGACGCATTGCCATCCTCGTTGATGTCGTCATACCGATTTCTCCCGTTCCACGTACCTCTGGCCAGATCAAGGACATCCATGCTCGCGATATCCCATCTTGCGGGAACGCAAGGCGCCAAACGGTGAGATGCGGGCAAATGCATGTGCTCCCCCGCCTCGTCCACGATAGGCGGTCCATGCGTTGCTGAAAATATCATGCGAGAACAGCGAATTACGGTCGATGGCAAAGACCATCGTATCAGGATCACTCTCACTCCAGACGCGCACAATCGTTTTTGCCCGTTGTTCGGTCGTGGTGATGACCAGCGGAAGCGGAGCAACCGGCATGCCGGCATTCTTCGGCGGCGCTTCGCGTCCCTGACGATACAAGCGCGCACGTTCACGGAACGACGAGATCGACGCAGTTCCGCGATCAATTTCAAGTGCGTAGTATCCGGCGATTTCATCCATATTCCCGGACAAATTCCGCTCAATGACCGCACGAACATCCGCCCACGTCGTCCATGCAACCGGCGTAAACACCCCGTCTCGCACCACATCGTCGCTCGGCGTGGAGACGACGCCAAGCACGGCGTCGCTTCGCTCCGCCCATTGCCGTGATCCGGACACAATTGGCGTTTCACATGCACAGATGAACCGCATACATGCAATCGAGCTGATTTGTTGCGCCAATCGTCCAAGTGAAGCCGCCACGCTGATGGTATGCGCATCAAAGAGCATAGACGAATGGGAGCCAACGCTGGCGCCGCCGATCGTTTCCGTCTCAACGGAAATGAGCCGCTTCCCTGCGCTCGACGCGATCAACACTTGCTCGCGTCCCTGACGACCACGTAAAATCGCCAGCCGTTGTTTTTTCAGTTCGCGAATGATCCGCCGCGCCATTTCATACATTGAAACTACCGATGACGATTGCGCATACCATGTTTGTGCGACAATCGAGGTTGTCACGCAACGGAATAACACAATGCCTTGCAGAACGTTCAAGAGTCCGTCGTGTTGCATAGCCATGCCCTTTTCCAAAGAGGGCTTAACCGACCCGGCGTTCCATCTTCCATTGGCGCCCGCCGGAGATGAATGTTCGTTGCCCGTCATGGTCATGCACGATGCTCCAACCCATCTGGGTCGCGATCGGCATTATCGTCGCTGAATGCGCAAACGCGACAGTTATTGCATGTGCATCTTGGGTCTCACGGTGCAGCGAACGAAACTGTCCAACATCCGAAATCATTGCAACAATGACATGTCCGCGCATGTGCAGAACATCATCTAAGGTGTCAGGGACGCGCACATCGGGAAGAATCGTCTGACAATGCCGCCGTACACTATCGTCATGCCACCAGACATCCCCATGACATTGGTGGGCAACCTCATGCAGTCGCGGCAAAAGATCGCATTCTGCATGCATCCACCCGTCGTCGGATACAACCACGAGCCGCCGACACACGAAGAGGGGACAGACCAGCATGCGCGATTTGCGTCCGCGAACAATGGTTCCAAGTGGCATCCATCCGTATCTGGCATCCGGCGGTGCCGACATTACTGGACACCAGATATCGAGCGCCTGAGCACCATCATGGTTCGCATCACTTTTCCATTGAAACCACCCGATAGCAGCGCGTTCCACCGCCTGCTGCATCGCCTCATGCACCCGATGAACCCCTGCATACCCCACCCAAATGGTCATGTCAATAACGGGTGACGCCTTTGGAAACGAGTACGGCAGTTCTGCCGCGACGATGATATCATCGAACGCGCCATCCAGTGAGCGCGACAGGATGCCGATCAGTGCTGTGACATGCGGCGGATTCGCACGGCGCGGTGCACGACGGACGGGCAAGACAGTATGCAGAAGATGATCGTCATCAACGACATCAATAGAGTCGGTGGACGATGGACGAACCGGGTGAGACGGCGATTCTTCGGCATCGTCACGATATGGACGAACCGGGTGAGACGGCGATTCTTCGGCATCGTCACGATGTGGTGTATGCACAAGTGGCAACCAGAGATTGTCCTGCGACCAGCCGTCGTTGTTGTGACCTTCAGCGGCAGCAATACTATCGCCCTCCCATGACGACGTCTCGACATGATATGCAGGGTCTGCATCGGAGTCGATCAGTGACGCGTCGGCGCTGACGCCCACTGGCGACGCGTCGGCGCTGACGTCCACCGGCGACGCGTCGGCGCTGACGTCCATCAGCGGCATGTCCGCGTCAGGGTCTATCAGCAGCACGTCAGCGCCGAAGTCCACCGGCGGCGCGTCTGCGACGGGCACCGTTGGCGGCGCGTCTGCGACGGGCACCGTTGGCGGCGCGTCTGCGACGGGCACCGTTGGCGGCGCGTCTGCGACGGGCTCCGTTGGCGGCGCGTCTGCGACGGGCACCGTTGGCGGCGCGTCTGCGACGGGCACCGTTGGCGGCGCGTCTGCGACGGGCACCGTTGGCGGCGCGTCTGCGACGGGCACCGTTGGCGGCGCGTCTGCGACGGGCACCGTTGGCGGCGCGTCTGC
>Ga0308393_1001196_pt1 | contig 12425 bp, 10 predicted proteins | sample Hotspr2Sampleee2_FD_202364 | JGI IMG/M metagenome (GOLD analysis project Ga0308393, IMG submission 202364) | Hot spring phototrophic mat microbial communities from Mushroom Spring, Yellowstone National Park, Wyoming, United States - 20050630_ee2 ... | reverse complement strand
TTGGCTATCGTGCGCTCTTCAGATGCGCCCGTTGAGGTTTCTGATCAGCACCACGTGCAGCGCAAGCGGCCCGTGCACGCCGAACACCGGATGCATCTCGATATCGCTGGTGCGGCTGCTGCCGGTGATGAGCGTGACGTTGCTGCTGCGACGAAAGACCCCAAAGTGCGTCACGCGCTGCGCAGCCAGGTAGTCCTCCAGGCGGGGAATGAGCCGGTCTTCGGTGAGCAGGGCGATGTGTAAAGGAGGGAGCAGGGAGGCCATGCGTGGCCGGCCAGGGCCGGAAGAGAGCACCAGCGTGCCGGTGGCGGCCAATGCCCAGTCTGCGCCGGTGATGCCCGCTTCGGCGGCAGCGACCGATGTGTTGTCGCCATACACGCGCTCGATCCCTAACCGTTCCAAGAGCGCCCATACGCCGCGCAGCGGCAGATGCGCCTCGTCCCACATCACCACGCGCCGCACGTGATGGCTGGTGAGCAGATCTTTCGTAATATCCAGCGCCTCATCATCGTTGGCTGCGGTGTGCACCTCGCCTTTTACGCGCTGTACCTCGGCGATAAAGCGCGCGACCAGGTCTTCGCCTGGGTCTATGCGCGTGACGGCCTGGGCGGCAGCCGGCTCAGCGCCAGGGAAGGGTTTGCCGTGGGCAAGCGCAGCGCGCAGCCCGGTGAGGATATCCTCTCTCGCGCTCATCGTCTCTTGAACTGTGATTGTCCATTGGCGCGCCGCAGATAGCGCTCGCGGAAGCTCGGCGTGCCGAAGGCCGGAAAGTCCCGGTGTGCGGTCCAGCCGTTGAAAGGCGGCGGCAGCCAGCGCAGGTGTCCTTTGCCCCTCCCCAGGACGCGGGTGAGCCAGCCAGCGATGCGCCCGCCCAGGCGATAGAGCATCGGCGACTTGAACGCCACCGCCCATCCTTTCATCCCGAGTCGCCAGCCCAGGCTTGGGTCGCCAGCTTGCACCAGGTCGCGCCGCAGCTTAAGCAGCATATCTGGGATGTTGATCTCCACTGGACAAGCGGCCTGGCACGCGCCGCACAGGCTGCTGGCGTAGGGTAGCTTGGGCGCTGTGAGCGGCCCGCGCAGCAGCGGCGTAACGATGGACCCAATCGGGCCTGGGTAAACCCAGCCATAGGCGTGGCCGCCGATGTTTTGATATACCGGACAAGCGTTCAGGCAGGCGCCACAGCGAATGCACGCCAGGCTCTCCGCGTATTCGCTGGCCAGGATGCGCGAACGGCCGTTATCCAGGATGATGAGGTAGAACGCTTCCGGCCCGTCTGGCTCGTCGGGCCGGCGCGGGCCGCTGATCAGGTTGTTATAGACCGTCATGCGCTGGCCGGTGGCGCTGCGCGCGAGGAGCTGCACCAGCACAGCGTAATCTTCCCAGGTGGCGATCACTTTCTCCAGCCCCATCACGGCCACGTGGACCGGCGGCGCGCTGATCGAGAGCCGGTTGTTTCCCTCGTTCTCCACCGTGGCGATCGTGCCGGTCTCGGCAATCGCAAAGTTCACGCCGCTGATCCCCAAATCTGCCTGGAGATATTTCTGGCGCATCACGCCGCGCACGAAGCGCGTCATGGCCTCTGGTTGGTCGGTGAGCGGCATCCCTAATTTGTCGTGCAAGAGCTGGGCAGTGGCCTCTTTCGTCTTGTGCAACATGGGGAAGACGATGTGGCTGGGGGTCTCGCCGGCCAACTGGATGATGTATTCGCCCAGGTCGCTCTCGACGACGTCAATCCCCTCCTGCTCCAGCGCATGGTTGAGCGCGGTTTCCTCGGTGACCATGCTTTTGCCTTTCACGACGCGACGCACGTTGTGCTGCCGGCAAATCGTCAGGACGTGCTGGTTCAACTCGGCGGCGTCGCGCGCCCAGAGCACATGACCGCCGTTGGCGACGATGTTGCGCTCCAGTTGCTCCAGCAACTCGGGCAACTGATTCAGCGCGCGCTCGCGCGCCAGGCGTGCCTGATGGCGCAGGGCTTGGGCGTCGGTGGTCTCGCTCATCGCCAGCAGGCGCGCATTCACCCCGCGGGTTGTGCCACGGTCAAGCGCCACCTGAAGCTGGCGGTCGGCCAGGGCATGGTTCACGATTTTTTCAAACGACTCGGCTTTCATCGTGTCGCGTCGGTCGGACTTTATCTCAGGGCGCCGGCCAGCACCTGGGCGATGTGCACGACGCGCTTTGGCGAACCGGCGCGCGAGAGGCCGCCGTTGATGTGCATCATGCAACTGGCATCGCCGGTGATGACCAGGTCGCAATCGGCATCCTGAATCGCAGCGAGCTTATCACGCAGCATCGCGCCGCTGATCGCGCTCATCTTGATGGCGAATAGCCCGCCGAAGCCGCAGCATTGGTCATGGCCAACCATCTCCACCAACGTTAAGTTGCGCACGTGGCTCAGCAGCAGCCGTGGCTGGCGCGCGATCCCCAGGCCGCGATAGCCGTGACATGCGTCGTGGATCGCGGCGCGGGTTGGGCGAGGGAGCGCTACGCCCAGGTCACGCACCCCCAGCACATCCACCAGATATTCGGTTAGCTCGTAGGTGCGCGCCGCGATGTGCAGCGCGTCGGCCTGGCGGGGATGGCCGCGAAACAAGGCGGGGTAATAGTGCTTGACCATCGAGGCGCACGACCCCGAGGGGGTGACGATGGCCTCGTAGCCGGCGAACACCTCGACGAAGTGCTCGGCCACCTGGCGCGCTTCGTCGGTGAAGCCGGCGTTGAACGCCGGCTGGCCGCAGCACGTCTGTCCCAAGGGGAACTCAGGCGTAACCCCGGCGCGCGCGAGCACCTCGAACGCCGCCTCTCCGATCTCCGGGAAGACTGTGTCCGCGATGCAGGTGACAAAGTAGGCCACCCGCTTTGCCATGCTGGTCAATGGTAACATGCGACGCCGATACAGGTTGTATTCACCAACAGGGGCAACCGTTGGTGGGCGTATCTTGGGCGACAGCGGGGCCGTCGCCCACCCAAGGCTCGCCGTGAATGCAACCTCGATACAAGCCTGGCGCTGCGACGGACACGAACCTGCCTTGTGAGCTACGACCTGCTTCAGCTTTTGCCCGAAGGGTTGTATTGCCCTGCCGGCGGCTTCTATATTGATCCCTGGCAGCCCGTCTCGCGCGCCGTGATCACCCATGCGCACGCCGATCATTTGTGCTGGGGATGCCAGTCCTATCTGGCAAGCGCAGAGAGCGAGCCGTTGATGCGCTTGCGCCTTGGCCGCAGCCCATCCGCCGGCGCGTCGCTCCAGTGCCTGCCGTATGGAGAGGCGGTGACCATCGGCGAGGTGCGCGTCTCACTGCATCCGGCCGGTCACGTCCTGGGCGCGGCCCAGGTGCGCATTGAGCATCGCGGCCAGGTATGGGTCGTATCCGGCGATTACAAGACCGAGCCTGACCCCACCTGTGCGCCTTTTGAGGTTGTGCGCTGTCATGTCTTCATCACCGAGTCCACCTTTGGCCTGCCGGTCTTTCGCTGGCCATCGCAGGCCGCCGCGTTTGCCGAGATCAACGACTGGTGGGCGCAGAACGCTGCGCAGGGGCGCGCATCGGTGCTGTTTGGCTATGCGTTGGGCAAGGCCCAGCGGCTCTTGGCCGGCCTCGACCCCAGCATCGGGCCGATCTTCACGCACGGCGCAGTGGAGAGCGTCAATCAAGCCTATCGCGCGCAGCGCCATCTGCCGCCGACGCGCTACGTCGGCGAGGAGAACGACGCGCGCGCGTTCAAAAATGCGCTGATCCTGGCGCCGCCCTCCGCCAACGGCACAGCGTGGATGCGCCGCTTCGGCGACTTTAGCTCAGCGTTTGCCTCTGGCTGGATGCAGATTCGAGGCGCGCGCCGTCGCCGCGCGGTGGATCGCGGCTTTGTCATCTCCGACCATGCTGACTGGCCGGCGTTGGTGCGCGTGACCCGCGAGACCGCTGCCGAGCGCGTGTGGGTCACCCACGGCTACAACAACGCCTTCGCCCGCTGGTTGAGCGAGCAGGGCATCGCGGCGCAAGCGGTCGAAACCCGCTTCCAGGGCGAGCGAGACGACGCGGCGGTAGAAGAGGAAGAGATAGAGGGTTAGCGGCACGTTGCCGCTCGCATTCGTCTGTTCTGCTCATCTGCCGACACACGGCTTGCCGCTTATCTGGAATCCCGCCCGGTCAAAGCCTTCGCAGCGGTCAAACACTCTGCCTCAGCCCCCGCAGCGCCTCTAGACCCTTCGCTTTGCTTAGGGTTGACAGGGCGGGCAGAGCGCTGGTGACCTTTTGTGCGCTGCGCATGCGCCCCAATACTGGGAATGCGCGCACGCGAGCGATTCAGCGCGCCCCATATACCTCAGCCATCCTGCGCACTTCTTCGATCACTGCTTGGCGCAGCGCCGCCGGCGCCAGCACTTCGGCATGCCCGCCGTATTGCATCACCCAGCGCCGCACCTCACCCAGCCCGCTGGTCTGCATGCGCAAGATCACCCCGCCATCTGCCTGCTCTTCCAGTTGCTGGCTGGGGTGGAACTGCCGCTCGCGCACCCAGCGCGCCTGGTAGGCATCGAAGCGCACGACCACCTCGGCCGGCTCCTCGCCCCCCTCAGCACCGAAGGCCGTGCGCAGCCATTCCTCAACTAAGACGCTCGAGCGGGGGACGAACTTATCCGGCAGTTTGCGACAGTCCAAGATGCGGCCGACGTGGAAGGTGCGTCGATCGCCCCGGCCCAGGTCGTAAGCGAGCAAGTACCATTCGCCCTTGTCGTTATGCAAGTGATACGGCTCAACCCTGCGCTCGCTCTCCTGGCCGGTGGTGTTGGCATGGTAGCGCAGCCAGAGCAGTCGCCGCTCGCGGATCGCCTCGTAGATCAACAGCAGCCGCTGCGGATTGGCCTGGAGGGCCGGCGGCGAGGCGAACGAGGCGTGCTGGCGCAGCGCTTCTAGATCAACGCTGATCTGGCGCGGCATGGCCTGGGCCAGCGCCGCCACAGCCGACTCCAGCGGTTTTTGAAAGGCCGTGCCCACATAATGGCGGGCCAGCTCCGCGCTGAGGAAGAAGGCGATCAACTCGCCCTCAGTGATCATGATGTTGGGCAGGGCGTAGGCCGGCTCGGTGTAATACCACCCGCCGCGCTCCCGATCCGTGGCCAGCGGCGCGCCGAGCCGCTCGATCATGAAGGCGCGATCCTTGAAGATCACGCGCCGGCTGACGCCGAGGTCGCGGGCCAGCCGATCGGCATTCGGATACAGGCCGGCGCGCACCTGGCGATCGATCTCCATAATCCGCTCAAGCTGCTGGCGCTGGGACATGATTTGCGCAGAGGTCGGCTGTTGCAAATTGTATACGGTGAATGGTGTGTGACGAATGGCAAGAAGCGCACAGCGCACTTTTTACACGCCGCCCCCGCATGTCCGCAAAAAACCAACCCCCGCCTGCCCAGGGCTGGCAAGCGGGGGTGGCATCCTATTACTTCACACCGGCAAGGCTGCCTTGAGGCGGCGCGCTTACTGGCCGGCGGCGATGGCCGGCTTGGCCTCTGCGGCCGCCAGCCCACCCTCTGCCTCAGTCTTGGCGCGGGCGATCGCGTAGATGACCAGGCCATAGCCGCACTTGGCAGCCACGTCGGCGATGGAGTAACCCACCTGCACGCCGACCACGGCCTCGGCCGAGAGCAAGCCCACGCCCAGGATGGGCAGCAGATACACGATGGGGTAGAAGCCCCAGGTGGCAAACAGCAAGAGGCGGATGTTGCGCACCAGCACCTTCGCCTGCGGCGGCTGCCGGTCTATGGCCGGGCCAAGCTCGCGGAACAGCACGAACAGGATGTAGGCGAACGGGATGGTCGAGAGGAAGCCCCATATCGCGCGTTCCGTGACCGTCGCGGCCACCTCACCCGGATAGCCTAGCACGATCATAAGGACGGCTGCGCCGGCCAGCCGCCACGTCAGGCTGGCCGCGCGGTCGCGCGGCAGGCTGAGAACTGCCACAAGCTCCGCCGTCAACAAAGGCACTGTCAACAGCCAGTCCACGTAGCGGTATGCATCGTTGAACGGCTTGCCGGTCGGCTGATACGCGCCATCTACGAGCGCATACGCGCCCTGCCAGCTCTCCAAGATGCGGAAATAGTGATAGCCTGCGATGGCCACCACAAGGGTTGACATGACAAGCGCGATGCGATACTTTGGCAGGACTTCGCTCCGCGCAAGCACAAAGAAGATAGCCGAGGCAAACATTGCCGCGATTGTAAAGGACAACACGTTAGACACAAAACTAAACTGACCGATCGTTAAAGCTGACATCACTCACACTCCTTGAAAAAGACAACCCAAAAATCAACGACAGCCTTCGCCGCCGACCCCGTCAAGAGGGTCGGTTTGTGAAGTTCTGCACAAAGTGTATGGCCCTATCCTGATACATCACCGTGAAAGGCGTTAAGCTCAGGTTAGAGTTTTCGGCGGAGGTGAGCGCCGCCGATGCCGGAATGCATCGCCAGGGGTGCATTCACGCACAGGGGGCAATCGTTTGTGCTTGCTGCGCGAGCGCAGCGAGGCATCTAATATAACCGGCGTGATCGTTCAGGCAGCCGGGCGAGTGCGTGCCTTGGCTGGATTGCCCCAATCCGTGAACGCACCCATTGCCACCTACAAGTCGGCGCTCACCGTGCCACACTGCCGGCGATCTGCGCCGCCACCTCGCGCCCCAGCCGGATGGCGTAGTTCGTCCCGCGGTCCCAGGGATAGACCTGGCTCATGCTGGCGAAGAATAGCCCCGGCAGCGGCGTGCGGGTGGGGGGGATGTGGCGCGAGTGATGGACGAAGGGCACCGGCTGGGCGTAAGGCTCGCGGAAGACCCACGCTGCCTGCACCCAGGCCGGCTCGAAGCGCGGGTTGAAGCGGCGCAAGGAGGGCAGAAAATGCGCGCGCAGCTCCTCCTCGCTCATGGAGAAGTAAGGATGATCAGGCGGCAGATAATCTCCACAGTACACCAAGTGCTGGCCGCCGAAGTGCGCCGCCGGCACGAAGTTGGTATGCTCGCACATCGCCAGGTAGGGGAAGCCGGCCCGCTTGGGCAGGTTGTGCCAGTAATAACCCCGCGCGTCTAACTGGCGGTCCAGGGCGAAGATCACCATCACCGCGCCCAGCGAGCGCAGCGCGTTGAGCGCGGCCAAGTAGTCCGCCGGCAACTGCGGGGCCAGCCGGGCCATCGCGCGCGGCGAGACCGTGCTGAGCACGGCGTCGAAGCGCGGCAGATCGCCGCTTGAGGCCGCCAGGCGCAGCGACCAGCGGCCGTCGTCCTCGCGCCAGAGGCGCTCCACCCGCGCACGATAGTGGATCGCCCCGCCCAGCGCGCAGATGCGCGCAGCCAGGACATCAAAGAAAGCCTGAAAGCCGCCGACGAAGGTGCCCAGGCGCGGCGTGCGGGCCTTGATGCGCGCCCACAGCCAGGCCATGTTGACCTGCGTGTAGTATTCGCCGAACTTGCCCTCCAGCAGTGGCTGCCAGATCACCTCGTAGGCCCGCCGGCCCATCCAGCGCGCCGACCACGCATGGGCGGTGTAGCGCTCCAGGGCACGCCAGTCGCGGGTGAGGTACTTTAGGTAAACCAGCGCCAGGCCGAAGGGCAGCTTGTCAATCGGCGAGAGGCCGGGGAAGGCCAGCACGGCGAGTGGCGAATCCAGCGGATAGAAGCGCCCCTCCCAGTATGAGACGGTGATCGGCCGGCGAAAGATCACGCGGTCGCGGATGCCAAGCTCATCGGCCAACCGCAGCAGGTCGGCATCCGAGGCGAACCAGTGATGATAGAACTTCTCCAGCGACCACGCCCAGCCTGGGGCCTTAAAGCCGGCGGCCAGGCCGCCGGGCTGATCGCCCAGCTCGAAGATCGCCACGCGGTGGCCGGCGCGCAGCAGGTCATAGGCAGCCGCCAGGCCGGTCGCCCCCGCGCCGATGATAGCGACATCCATGCCATCAACTATACGGCGCGACCGGTCTCCAACGGCTCAGCGCGGGCCAGGAAGTCGCGGGCGAAGCGCGCAGCGTAGTCGTCCAACAGGGCTTGGACGCGCGCAGCGTCGGGCGAGACCACGATGAGGCCGGCGTGGAAGGGCTTGCGCAGCCGCCAGACCACCTCTGGGGCGTCGTAGGCTGAGAGATCGGGCTGGGCCTGGCGGGCCAGGCAGATCACGACGCCGGCGTAATCTTCGCGCAGCGGCGGGAGCGCGTAGGTCTGGCCGGCATAGCGGGCCAGCTCGATATGCGCCCAAGCCTCCCAGAGGTTGACGCCTGCTGCGAACTCGATGGCGTCGGCGATGTGCGCCCCGCCCACCCGCGCGCCGATCTCCAAGAAACGCCATTCGCCATCGGCCAGCCCGCGCAAGTATTCGGCGTGGAGCGCGCCGCAGAAGTCGGGTGGGGCGAGCGCGGCGATGACCTGGGCGTTGAGCGCGAAGAGCGCGCGGGCCTCCTCGCTCTGGGCCGGCAGGGTGCGCGAGACGAACACGCCGCCCTCGTGCATCACGGCCAGCGGCGGCGCGCCATACGCGCTGGCCACGGCGAAGATCACCTGCCCCTCCCAGACCAGCGCATCCACGTGAAAGACCTGGCTGGGGATGAACTGCTCCAGCAAGCGGCGCGATTGATCATCGCCCAGGCGGTCGAGCCAGCGCCATACCTGCTCGGCATCGTCGCAGCGCTTGATGCCCATCGCACCGGCTTCCTGGCGCGGCTTGAGCAGCCAGGGCGGCGGGACGCGATCCATCCATTCGCGCAGCGCGTCGTAGTTAAAGATGGGGGTGAAATCGGGGGTGGGGAGGCCGGCGGCGCGGGCGCGGACGCGCATCGCCAGCTTGTCGTTCAACGGCTGGGCCTGGCAGGAGGTGAGGCCGGGCATGACGAAGTGCTCGCGCAGCGCGCCGGCCGTCTGCACCTCGTATTCGTCCAGCGGGATGATTAGGTCGAAGCGCACCCCGCGCGCCATGTAGCTGGCGGCGTTGATCACGTGCTGGCGGTTGGCCAGGCTGTGCATGTAGTGGATGCCATCCAGCGCGTCGTAGGGCCAGTCTTCGCCGCGCCAGCGCTCCTCGGTGAGCAGGAAGACGCGGCAGCCGCGCGCCTTGAGCGCGCGCAATAGGCGCTGGCCTTTGACTGCGCTGCTCAGGCAGAGGACGTTGATCGCATCGGCCACGTTGGGGCTAACTGTCGCGCCGGGGGGCGTGTTTGTCAAGTGGACGGGTGGCCGTTGCCGAGCGCGTCTGCGACCAGGGGCAGGACTGAGTTCGCGCAGAGGCACGCCGTCGGCGGCTTCGTTGGTTGGGCGCGAGTTTAGATGCTTCGCTCAGCATGTCACGTCGGCGCGGCTGACAAGCAGCCCACGGACGGTCATCCCTGGGCATGAACATACCCTTCCCGGCAAGGGAGCGCGATATAGTCGGCGCGTCATGCGTGCAATGAAGACGCGGCAGATGCGCCGGCTGCTGCTGCGCGACTTCCGACGGTTGGCGATCAGCCTGGGCTGGTTCTTCGCAGCGGCCCTGGTCGCTGTGCTGGCGCTGCTGGCGCTAGGTTGGTCTGCCCAGGAGGTAACGACAACAACGCTGGCGCGCGCGGCCTTGAGCGCAAGCGTGATCGCGGTGATCAACTTTGCCCTGCTGCCGGTGCTGCTTTGGCTGCGGGTGCCGATGGTGGTCTTCAGCGCCGGCCTGATCACCTTCGCCGTCAACGCTGTGCTGTTGCTCGGGGCCCATCAGTTGATGCGCGGCGCGGCAGCGCCGGCGCCGGACTCGCTGCTGCCGAGCGCGCTGGCGCTCTCGCTGATGAACACGCTGATCAACGGGCTGATCGCGCTGGATGATGACTACACCTATCTGCGCTTCATCATCCAGGCGGTGCGCGATAACGCGGTGACGTTTGGCCGCCCTAAAGACCCGCAGCGGCGCGGCGTGGTGATCCTGGAGATAGACGGGCTTTCTTATGAGCGGATGAAGGTCGCGCTGGAGAGCGGGCTAATGCCCGCAACCCGCGAGTTGCTGAAGGCCGGCTATCGCTTAAGCGCCTTCGACTGCGGCTTGCCCTCGCAAACCTCGTCGGCCCAGGCCGGCATCATGTATGGCAACAACGAGGACATCCCCGCCTTCCGCTGGTATGACAAGCGGCGCGGCAAGCTGTGGGTCTCGAACCGGCCCAGCGACGCGCACGCGCTCAACCAGCGCTACAGCAACGGCCATGGGCTGTTGCGCCAAGGTAGCTCGATCAACAACCTGATCAACGGCGACGCGGCGCGCTCACTACTGACGCTGAGCGCGATCGCGCGCCCGAATGCGCTGCCCACCGAGCGGGCGCTGGACGTGTTGATCGCCTTTTGGCTGAACCCATACACCTTCGCCCGCACGCTGGCGTTGTGCGCTGCCGACCTGTTGTTGGAGATCGCCCAGGCGCTGCGCCAACGCCTGCTCAACACGCAGCCGCGCCTGGAGAAGCGCTTTCCCAGCGCTTACACCGGCCTGCGGGTGGCCACCAACGTCCTGCTGCGCGACCTGGCGATCTACGCGACGATGTGGGAGATCACGCGCGGCGCGCCGGTGATCTACACCTCCTTCCTGGGCTACGACGAGGTGGCCCATCACGCCGGCCCATGCAGCCCCGACGCCATGGGCACGCTCAGGGGGTTCGACCGGCATGTGCGGCATGTCCTGCAGACCATCCGCTATCTGGCGCCCTTCGAGTATGACCTGGTCTTGCTCTCTGACCACGGGCAATCGCAGGGAGCGACCTTTCGGCAGCGCCACGGCCAGACGCTGCGCCAGTTGATCAACACGCTGACGCGCGGCGACCTGCAGGTGGGCGAGGCAGCAATCATTGATGCCGGCCATTCTTTCGTCGAGGCATTGATCGCAGAGCTAAACGCCGCCAGCCAACAACTACACAAGCAACGCATCCGGCGAGTCACCATGGCAGCGACCGCGCGCACCCTGAAGGGCATGGAGAAACAAGCCTTACACCCCCAGCGCAGGGGCAAGGAACAGGACGACATCGTGGTCTGCGTTTCGGGTAACCTGGCGCATATCTACTTCAACACGATCGGTGAACGCCGCGCCACGCTGAGCGAGATCGCAGCACAGCATCCTGGATTGGTGGATGTCCTGGTCAAGCATCCCGGCATCGGATTCGTCGTTGGGCTGGGCGACGATGGCCATGCGCTGTTGCTGGGCAAATATGGGGCGCGCGATTTGAACAGCGGCGCGATCACCGGCCAAGACCCCTTATTGCCTTTCGCAGGCGAAGATGCGGGACGACAGGCAGCGCAGTTGCTGCGCCTGGCCCAGTTCGAGAGCGCCGGCGACCTCATCCTGAACAGCGCGATCTATCCAGATGGCAGCGTTGCTTCGTTTGAAGAACTGGTGGGATCGCACGGCGGTTTGGGCGGCGAACAAACCCATGCCTTCATCCTATACCCAGGCGCAAGATCGCTCGATGGGCATTCGATTACCAACACCACAGCGCTCTATCATGTGCTGGACGCATGGGCCAGGCCACTTGACAAGCCGGCGACAAGCGCTACATTACACGACATCAGGAGGACAAGCGATGGCAGCCACCAAAGCGACGAAGAAACCAGCAGTCAAGAAACCAACCAGCAAGAAGAAGACCAGCAACAAGTCAACGCCGGCTAAGAAGACCACGACCAAGAAGTCCGCCACCAAGAAGGCCACAACCAAGCGCACAACGACTCGTCCACGCAAGCCAGCATCTCCTCCGCCGCCCGAAAGCACGCCCGAATTGGAGGTCGTCCCTGAGCCAGAGCCTGTAGGCTAGGCCAAGCTTTCACAAATGTGAAAGGGAATCTGTGATATAGTTAGGGCTGTTGTGCTGAAGAGGTTGTCATTCTGAGAAGTCTGCTGCTCAGGAGTGGAAAACCCTCCCACCCCCTCCCCCCTCGCCGACACTCCTGACACGGGCTTCTCAGAATGGCAACCTCTTCGTTTCCCTCTAAACAACCAGGTCGTCTTATCCTCCTGCTCGTGCAGCTTCCTAGTACTTGCCTGATGCTCCTGTTGCCGATGAGATATATTCATGGCTAGCCCCTGGGTGGGCGACGGCATCGCCGTCACCCCATCTCTGCCGCCCGCTTTCGCTCATGAGCGGACTGTGGACGGCTGCCCCTACGCACTGCGGCAGGCGCGAGAGAAGCGGCTGAGCAGCGTGAAGTCGGTATGTCTGCACTAAGCGATGCGCTGACGAGCGAGAAAGTCCCCTTGCGCACCAAACTGGCGTTTGGCGCGGGCGACGTCGGGCCGGCGGTGGCCACGGCGATCATGAGCTTCTTCTTGCTCTACTTCTTCACCGACGTGGCGCGCCTGCCGCCAGCGCTGGCCAGCGTGATCCTGCTGGTCACCAAGATCTGGGACGCGATCAACGACCCGCTGATCGGGCTGCTCTCCGATCGGGTGAACACGC
>Ga0308393_1001186_pt1 | contig 12477 bp, 7 predicted proteins | sample Hotspr2Sampleee2_FD_202364 | JGI IMG/M metagenome (GOLD analysis project Ga0308393, IMG submission 202364) | Hot spring phototrophic mat microbial communities from Mushroom Spring, Yellowstone National Park, Wyoming, United States - 20050630_ee2 ... | reverse complement strand
CGGTATGACTTCATCAACTCTTTTTCCTGCTTCTCATTTTGGCGGCGTTGCATCGCAATTCGCCGTTCTGATAGTTCCAGTTCCTTGCGCATCAACGCCTCTTCACCACTGACAACCATTTCTATTTTCCGCCCAATCAACTGACTCGTTTGCATGATAGCCGTTTGCGCAAACTGCATAAACGTACTCGTTACGTCTTGTAACGCGCTGTCAATTCGCGCGGAATTTGCGACAATTTGGTCGGTCAGTTTATTGTATTCCTCTGACAACTTGCTGATTTGTGCCACTTGCGCTTGTATTTCGGCTTCAGCGGTTTTGTATTCGGCTTGTCTTGCCTTGTAATCAGCTTCTGAATACATTGGTCGTGTTGGGGGTTTGGAAAACTCTTCTTGAAACTTATCCTGCATTTCGGCTAACTTTGCAAGTTCTGCGTCGCGAATTTTTGCAATCGCTTCACGCTCGGCTTTGAGTCCTTCCACTTCAAGTTTTCGGATAAGTTGTTGCTGTGCGGGCGTTAGTTCTCGTCCCATTCTTGATGCAAGCGCACGTGCCTGACTTTCTTTGGCTTTTCGGTTAAACTGTGCTTTGCCTAATATGTCGCTTGCACTCCGATTGAGTTCCACACGTCGTTCTTGCTCGGTTTCTCGCTCCCGTTCTTTTCTTTGTTCGTATTCAATTCGCTCTTTCTCGATGTTATAAAGTTTGAGGTTCAACTCATAGTTTGCCTGTCGTAGTGATAATGCCGCCCGTTCCGTTTCAAGTTCTGCCGCCGCATCGCTTCGTCCCATGCGTCGCAAAAGTGCTATCCGCTCTTCTAATTGAAGTCGCTCTCGTCTGATGTTTAATCCTTCTGTCTCTAATTCATACGCTTTGGCTTCCATACCTTGCCTGACCACACCATCTTGCCGAGAAATGGCAAATAACACATCTTCAAGTGATTGTCGGCGTTTTAATAGTTGAATGGCTCTGTCCTTATACGCTTCACGCTCTTGTGCCGCTTGCGTATCCTTATAGATTTGGAAAAATCCTTGCCGACGTGCGATTTCTTGACCAAGTGCGTCAGCCAGTTTTTTATCGCCTAAATCTGCCGCCGCTTTCTTTTGTGCGTTCAGTAACTCAATTTCAATTTCAAGTTGGCGTTCCTTTTCTTTTGTTTCACGCCGAATTGCCGCAAGTCTTGCGGGGTATTGCTCTAATCCGATTTCTGAAATACGCGCTCGTTCTTGCTCAATACGCAACAATTCTTTCTGTGCGTTTGCTTCAATCTTTGCTTGCTCAACGGCGCGGTCAAACCGAATCTTTCTCTCTGACTCCACCATCTCACGAAACATCGCTTGTTCTTGCTCGTTTGCGCCGCCCTCAAATAAAAAAGGAATGTTTAGTAACGCATTCAGTCCGCGACGTAATCCACCCGCTTTTGACGTAACGGTTGGGTCGGTTGTTCCCGTCTCTAAAAATTTTTCTATCTGCTTTTGAACGGCTTCATCTTGCAAATCTTTCCCGATAAACTCGTTTATACCTCGTTCAATCAGTTGGATATTGCTTTCGTAGGCTCGGCGGTATCTTTTCAAATCGGTTCTTGAGAATGGTGCAATAATTTGTGCCAACGCATATGCAACTTCGTTAGGTCTTGTAAGTAAATAGCGTATCTTTTCGACTTCTTTACGAGCGGATTCGTTTTGTTCGCCGACGGTAATTCGGCGCAAAGTTGCAAGTTCCGCGTTCAGTCCTGCAATTTCATCACGCAACTTGCGCACGTCTTGCGCAGCTGTTTCACCCAACGCATCTTTCAAGCGAAACTGTGCCAATTTTGTAAGCTTTTCGCTTGTGCCTGTAATGACTTCATTTAACTTGGAAAACGCATCGCTCATGAGTTTGGGGTTCGTTACCATGAGAAAGGTTAAAGGGGCTTGTATGGCATTGAAGGCAGAAACCAACATCATAAACCGATTGTATTGCGCTTGGGTGATTGCGCCGACTTCTAATTGCTTTAGTTTGAGACGGTTTAAGGCATCTATAAGCGCGGGGATATTGTTCTGTATCGCAACAAAGCCGAACGCCAAATCCTGCATAATCAAGCCTGTCGCCCGTGTAACTGCCGCCGTTTCTTTCGTGAACTTTTGATATTCCTGTTGTGCTTTTGCGTTGTTTCGCAACGCCACTTCTTGACGCTCTAACGCCGCAATTTTCTTTTTGGTCATTTCAATTTCAAGCGCAATTTCACGCCGTCCGTCTGCCACCGCTTGATTATAAGCAAGCGTTTGTTTCGCTAATGTTGCATATAGCCCGCCTAATTCCTTCTCGATAACCGACTGCAACCGCTTAACCATTGCCTCGTCAAGTTCTATCCCGACAGGCACTATAAATTCGTTTCCACGTGTCATATTTTACTCTGATTTGACTGTTTGAAGATACCTTGCTCGCGCAACTGCAAGCAAATAATAGCCAATCGGTTTATCCAACAGTCGTTCATAGTTGTCACCTAATACCAACGCTTCGTCAAACCGCTCGACAAAGTTTTTGAACGGATAATTGTAAAGCGCGTTCAATGACTTGTTCCGTTCTTCTCTTTCCGCGTCCCAATACCGTTCATCAGCCCCTTTTTTGTAATCCCGTTGCTCATAAGCGCGTTCAAGATTACGAACTTCCTGCAACTGTCTTAACCGCTCGATGACTTTTTTTCTTTCTGCATCAAATACAATGATTTCTGCTGAATAGAGACGGATATTTGTTTCCGCCACGCTAAAAAAAAATTGATGGCGTCTAATAGCAGTAAATCAGGAAGTTCTAACAACGCCTCGCACATTTTTTCACGTGGAACACTCTTGTCTAATCCACCGTCAAGCAACACGTCCCAAACATCATATCCCCGTTCACTTCTTGACAGCGACAAAACCGCTTTGTGATAGTCTTTTTGCTTTTCCTTCCATTGCTCAACCTTGTCTTCAACCTCTTTGAGTTTTTTGCGATAATGCTCAATCCCACCTGAACCCACATCGCTTTCGGAAATCAACATTTCTATCGCTTGAATTTGAGCAATGAGTTCGGCGTATTGTTCAAAGTCGGGCAATTCCACAAGGCGTTCAAGCTCACGACACCGCCTTGCCGTCGGAAACCCAATTTGATACACCTTGCCTTTAATGACAATCGGCAACCCGCTTGTTTTGGGCTGTCTCACAAACAGCCACGCCTGAATAAAATCCACAACAAATTTCGGTAAAATCATTGCGCGTTGAATTTACAATTTGCAAGAATGATTTTGGTCAAATTCAAGTGTGATAGGTTAGAAAGGATTTTTACGAGGGTGTTTGACCTATTCCCTTTCTTCGCCTGCTCCGCTCCCTTCACGAACACCCTTGCGGAACACAATGCCGAAAACCATGCGACTCCCACATGTCGCACAAAACGGTGGCTACCTATCACACAAGCATCACTGCTCGAATATCCGCCGATTGATGATGATACATTCGCCAAATGGGTCGGTGAACGGAACTTCTTGTCCGTTTACCGATGTGCTGAGCCGTTTCCACCCACCGCCCGACGGAACAGTGCCGCGTGCATTGGCAGGTAACCCTGCCGCTATGTTTTCACTTTCCAATATCGCTTGACTTGGATAAAACTTTTGTATCACTACCTCTGGATTAACTATCGCGCTACTTATGTCGGTTGAAAATATGCTCATATTCGGTGATTCCGCCACTGATCCATGCACATTTCTAAACGATAAATCATACGCCGTTGTCCAAGTTGACCCTTTCCGATAGGCTAATCTTACATAGTCCAAAAATAGCGTTACATTGTCATCAATCAATCCAAATCCATTCATATCATATCCTAATGCACTAAAACTGTTCGCAATCGGCGGATTATTTGAAACAATCCGTCTTTGTGTATAAGTTTTGCCGTTAAGCACCATAAAAACCTCGTCTCCATTTGTAGTATATCTTCTAACAAACTTAAAATCATAAACCTTGTTTGCGCTAAATCCCTCAGGGACATCAAACATAAACGAAGCGGTGATGGCTTGGAAGTTGTAGTATATTATTCGCACGCCGTTTGGCTCAATGCGTATTTCAGCCGTCCATTCTGGTCCCATACGAATGATTGCCAAAACAAAACTACCCGTTGCCTTAAATGTTGCCTGAAATACAGCTTCATCAGGAATAAAAAACGGATTCCCAAATTCGCCAGGTAATTGTAGAAAGTCTTGAGAAGTTAATTGGCGAATCGCGATGCCTGACCGCTTTCTTGCAACATACACGCCGTTAGCAACATCAAAAAATCCAACGAACTTTTCGCCGTTTTCACGCCGCAATTCCACATGCCATCGCCCCGTTGGAGTTTCGTGAAGCAACAACGCATCTCTTAACGTGAAATACATATCAAAAGGTTGGAAGTATGAAAACGAAGACGGAATTTCAATGTCCTTAAACAATTCATTGAACCCTACCTCATTGCCGTATATTCCGCAATCATAACGGTGAGACTTCAAATACTCTCTTTTTCCGTTCCTAACCTGATAAATAGATACATACTTGAAATTCCGATTTTGCACATCAAATATCGGCAAAGTGCCGCTTGCCGAATACGCAAGACTTGAAAACTTTGGATTGCCGCCAAAACTGCTATTGCTTCGACCAAGCATAAAGCCGTCTCGCCGAACATTGCGTAACGTATTATCTTGTGTGTTAGCAAGAATGGATTTTAGTATCATTGGCACTTGGGTGAAAACCGATACGGGCAAAAAGTTAGGCGGCATTTTTATCATATTGCCACCGATGAACCCTCTTATGCGGTCAATCACACCGTCTACAAAAAACAGCCGTTCCGTTTCACCGTTTAACGATAAGAGGTCGGTTTCAACAATCCACGTTGAGTTTATTGTTTCTTTGTTTGGCAGACTAATAATCGCAGGTGAATCCAATACACTACGACCCGCCGCAACATTCATCGCAATCACATGTGCCTGATACGCCTCCGCAAAAAACTTATGAAACACCATCTCACCATTACAATTCGTGTAAAATGCAACGGGATACCCATACCCGTAACTTGTCTCAATCAATATCCTGTTACGCGGCGTATAAATGTCTCTGTCAGCATTCGGTTGATACTCTAACAAAAACCGTTTCTCCCATCGTCTTGTCGCTACCTGAACATCTGCCGTAATCGACTCTAAACGACTTTGGTAACTTGCCCTAACTTCGTTAAAGTATTCGGTTTGAAAAAGGATTTTTTTCTGAAAATCGTCTTGAAAGTCCCTTGTTCCATCAATGCGTTGCGTGTTCCCCGCACCAAAAAGCTCTTTGGATAAAACCCGCATAGCTTTTCGCGATTCAGGTTTATACCCGACATCTTCTTTGTTAAGCAAATGCCCGTTGTTGCTATACAAGTTTGTCGTAACACTTAATTCATTTGACTTCAAAATGAGTTTTCTTTCAAACTTAAACTCCCGAACGAACCCTACTTCAACTTCAAGCGTTAACTCTGTAAGCAGTGGTGGTAATGGTTGCGGTGGAACATTTGGCTCTACCAAATGTTGCTGAACCAAACTTACACGCAATCCATTGGAACTTGACAATACTCCTGACACATACATAATCTGTCCACCCACTCTAACTCTTTGTCCAACGCGTAACCCCATTGCATAACCCGTATCATTTGAGCTCGGTGTGGTCGTAACAGCATAAATAATACCGAAGCCAGAACTGTCAACAGACTCCCGCCGTATTTTGAACGGGAACGGTGCTTCTACAAATGAAGGTGTGGTTGGACGCTTGAATCGATAATACTTTCCGTCGTGGTAAAGGCTGTGCCACAACGCCTGCACACTGTAACTCCCATCAGCGTTTTGCACGACCTCAAAATCGCATATCAAACGCAAGGTTTCTTCAAAGAACCGTTTCAGGTCGTTTGCGCTTTCATAGCGTCCCCACCAGTATGGATATTCTGCGCCGTTTTCGCTTTCGCCCGTAAAAAACCCCTCTTTGTCTCTTAACCCTCGTGTAACCTCAACGCTGTAACTTCGTCTGCCAATGCCTTCGGGTGTTTCTTCTTCGGGATTGCCGTAATGTCGCGAAAAAATAAATGTGGTTACATCTATTGCACCTTCTAAACGGTCAATATGCTCTTGGTATAACACACGCTTTGGTTGTGTTCCGCCAAGCCAATCTTGAACCTCTTCAACCGCTTCACGATACCGCACAAATCCGATTTGGTCTAATCCCGCGAAGTAAGCACTTTCTGCTTTGGGGGCTAAAAATCCAAACTTGGCTAACAGGCTGTTTTCGTTGAGGTATTTGGAAAAAAGTTCGCATAACTCAAAGAAATGATACACACGTCGAGATGCAAGACGTGTCGGCTGTAATACGCCATTTACCGTCGTTAAAATAGATAGGCGCAAGGTTGTAAACAGGTAGTCTAAAAATCCTTTGCCAGTTGACCCGTTTGCTGTGTATGAAATGCGTTTGCTTTCTTGGTCAACCATCGGAATCCCGCGCAACAAACTTGCAGGGTGTGCGACCGTTATGGTCAATCCGCCTTGAAAATGCTCAAATGTCGTCCAACTGCCTCCGATTCCTTTATACCGAGCGGTAACTTTTGGCAATCGCGCTTGAAAGCGTGTGTTCTCACCCGTTATTTGTAAATTTCCGAAACAGACCACTTCTCCCGTCCGCAAGTTCATTATCGTTGCCACGTAAAAATGTTGTGGAATCAACTTATTAGGCTCAATTTGCTGATTGATTTCACGCTCAAAAACTTTTTCTTTCGGAAAGCGATTGTTTAACTGCAATGTCCAAGACGGGTAAGACGCGGTGTTTTCTTGAAACGCCCGTTGCGTAACAAATTCTTCGCTCGGCAACACATCTAAAACCTGTAATGGATAGCCGTTTTCATCGGCATACTCAATCGCATCATAAACCCCTTCGCCCTCTTCGCAAAAGGAAATCGTTAGACGATATTCATCACGAATTGTCCTGTCTTGCGTGCTACTCCGAATAAATTGCTTGTCGAAAATGTGGTCAACCCGTTTGATTTGATTTGAAACAACATAAATCGGAACATAAACATACTTTTCAACCATTAACAGCGTTTCTTGATTGAGGTAGCGATACTTCATATAAACATCGTGCCGTCCCACTCGTAGCGGAATACGATTTGACGCATTGACCACCGATAACAACCTTACATTGTCATAAGAGCGCGGTAACGGTGTTCCGCTAAATGCTCCAATTATCCAACTTGCTCCAAACGGCACACGAACTTCAAGTATCTCAAACTGTGTGTTATTGTCGTAGTAAATCTCTATTGAAGGAATAACAAATACCGTATCGTTGATGTTGAAAACGCTGGGACGTGGAATGATATAAACGGGCGGAAGTTCATTGCGGTTTATTGTAACCTCGTGCCGTGTTACGCGCGACGGCAACCGAATCGCAATCTCGTGCTGTGTTACCCTTGACGAAAGTCCTAATTGAATTTGGTGGTATGTTACACGCGACGGTTGGTCAATAAGAACCCTGTGCTGTGTTATCCATTCGTTTGGATTAACCAGCAACAAGGTGTGATTGGTTACACGACTGCCCGACGTTATCGCGACGGCATGATATGTTACCCTTTGGTTTGATTGCTCTAACATTCATTCTGGTAGTTTACGCAAACGGATTGGTCAAATTAGACGGATTCACCGCAAACTGAATTTCCAATATCCCCGATGTGTTTGGCGTGCCTTTCAAAAACCATTGCTCGCCCGACCACCCATCACCAGAAATGGGTGTAAACTGTGTGTAGTTATTTGGATTACATCGCTTATAGTCTAAATTCATTCCCAAAAACGACGGTTTTAAGGGCGTTGACCCAGCTCCATCTGCAATACCCGCCTCTGTCCAGTTGCCGTTATTAAGCCGCCATCGCATTTTCCAAATAATTGTGCCTATATCACCTGTGTCTGTAGCATACTCCCGAATTGGCGGGTCAAGCCAATTCACTTCAAGCAACAGTATCCCTGTTGATGGAAGTGCTTGGTTCGCCAAAATTTGAACTTGTTGAAGTTCATATGTGCGGAGCACATTTGTATTTGCACCAATAATTAGCGACATAGCGTTGTCCTTTCTTTTTTAGTGATTAAAGTTTGTTTTATGGCTTAAAAATCCGTTTCCCTGACCGTGTTGGTCTTGACTGCAAATGCACCCAAGTTGGCGTATAGACAAAGTCCTCGCAGTATAAATCACACACCTCTAACACATTCGGATTTTCCAAAATAAACTTACGAATCTGTTTATCACTATCACGAAAATCACACGCCTCACACGTCATATGCGCCGAGTTCTTCGCACCCCCAACTTGCTTGTTAAGTGCCGCAGGACGATACCCACTCGTTACCACCATCGGTCGCCCATAAATCTGCCGAAACAGATTCAACCGCCGTAAGAGCTCCTGCAAATTCCGCTCTAATTCGGGCGTCAAAGGATATTGCTTATCCCGCCCCATCAACACCTCTTCACGCGTTATCATAAACAACCTCTCCTATCTCTTTTAGATTTACTCCCCCCAAAAAAAAATTAAAATCTCCGCCGTAACTCGCCCAAAACGGCGGAGATAATCAAAGAACAAAACGGTAAAACATTCACTTTGCAAAAAGTTGGCTTTTGTCTACCTTACGAAACACAAGTTCTTCGCTACCATCATCATTCACCTTCACCTCAACCAATTCTTTCACTTCAAACTCGCCGTCAAATTCTTTCAACACGCCGATAATTGTGTCGTAATAAGATTCGTGAATCGGTAGATACCCGTTTTCCGCAATCCACTCGTGCGACACATACGGACACTCCAATCGCGCCGAAATTTCGCGCTCAATCCGAGTAAGCGTATTCGTATCTGCAAAAATAAAACGAATCATGCCGTTGAAAATTTATAGATTGCTTGTAACCATTCCGACCAATCCACGATTTCTTGGGCGCTCAATAATTCCGTAAAAATAATAATATGACCAATGTGGCGTGAAGCACTACCTACTCCCGTAGCCACGCCTCCGTCGCTATCAAATATTCTCGCATTAATTCCTAAACCATTATCAGCAACCGCTCTAAGACTACCTGCTACTGTGCTTTGTGCATCAGGCGTAAACGGTGTATCAAGAGTTAGTCTATTGTAATAAAGTTTTAGGCGGTTTGGTAAAGAATCCGCATCATACGTTACACAAATCACACCAAATTTGTTGATAGCCGCACTAAACCTTATTTCATCTGCTCGTAAATTACCCACAACAAAACCTACAGATGAAAAACTGTTTTCAAGACCAAACACAACAAAGTCGTTATAATCAGCACGTTTGAAAGTGCATACATTCCCAAAACTGGCGGTATTAGCAGTTGTAAAATCGCTAACCATAATAACTGTAAATTTTGCACGATGCGACTGTTCATTAAACACAGTTTGATTCGACGTTCCATTTTGAAAAGGACGTATCAAAAACTGTCCACCTCCACCTTGAAAAAACACAGTTCGCCGCCCACCCTCTATCAGTTCTCGTATGGTCGGACGATTGCCTTCATTTTCCTGCAAAACATATAAAGTTGGATCCCCTTGTGATGAATACCAACTGCCAACAGGATTACCAACAGAATCAGCAGGTGTTGTTGTATTACTAACTCCTTGATATACCGCACGATGCGGATTTAGAAACCACCTGACATACTGTAACGACGGACGCGGAATAAATGTAATTGTAAGGTCTCTATAAACAGACTGACCATTTGGATTGAATACCAATAACCTATAAGTAACAACAGTTTTAATATGAAAAGAAGGTATAGAAGATAATTGAATACTTGGAACATTATAAGGATTCGTATTAGAAATCTGAACACCAGAATATATTAATTCCCCTGTATCCAACCGAAGAATTTGAAATCTCGCCAAACCACCAAAATCATCACTATAACTAAATGATAAACTAAAAAACACATTTTCGGTTGGTTCAGCATCAAGCGCGACCTTATCTGTTGTAGCAGAAAAACTTAAAATGATAGGCAAAGGTCTATACAGCGTTACAGAAATTTCTATCTCATTACTCCACTCACCAATCACAACACTATTCCTTGACCGCGCCTTAACAAATATCGTATTACCTGAATTTAAACCAATCGGTATCTGAAATATTCCTCTTGCTTGTCCTGCGTTATTATACACCGCAGAAACAATACCTTGAACATCTACTCCAATACGCCACTCAAATTCTACCTGATTCGCGTTTGCATTGTTTGCATTCGCCGTGTTGCGCTGTGCCGTAACTTGAAATGAAGTTTGTGTCGGATATTCAATACTTGTTGGATAGTCTGACAAACTCGGCGCGGTAAATCCAAACGCTATGGCGAAATCTAACGGCGGTGATTCAAGACCAAGATATTTTGCAATGATGCGAACATAGTATTTCCTGCCTCTTTCAAGATTACTGAACCCTGTCAATTGCGTATTACTTGTTACAATGTAGTCTGCATCAATAATTTGTGATTTGGTCAAGTTTAGTTTAGACGCAACTTCATTTTGCTGAAATGCATCGGAATAAATCCGAATGTCATATAAAGTAAGTTCTTGCAATATCGGTTTAACGGCAGGATTTGATAAACGAAAAGTTATTCCATCGGAAAGGTCGATGGTTTGTGATGGAGGGTGCGGTGGGTTACCTGTTGCAAGTTTTTCAGGCTTTATGAGTAATGGTGCAGGCGGTCTGGAATCTTTTATCCAGTCTAAATCCGTTGTGTAAAAAAAGGTTTCAATGAGGGTGCTTTGAGACTTGTGATTTCCCGTTCTGATGCCAGCCGTGATTTTCAATGATACGGGGAACGGGGTTACAAAGTTTATTGTGCCGTAAACTTCTTTGAATTGAACATACCACAACCCTTTATCAATGGTTTCAATGTTGAAAATGCTTGTATTGTCAAGCAAAGATTGTGTTGCGACGGAAAAGCGAATGATGTTGTTAAACCCTTCGCTATTCGCAAAGGTTTGACTGCCTTCGGCTTTAAGAGACTGTATGGTGATAAAACCGTCAAGTTCGCCGTCAATTTGTCCAACACTCACAAATGGTTCATCGGCGGTTCTTGACACAAGCACATCAAATTGAACGCGCTTGTGTTTCCGTTGCATGTGTCGCGAATCAACGGTGAGTATTCCCATGACCGCTCCTCCAATGAAGCAAACGAATCACAGTTCGCTCGTTAAATAGAGACCGCTGACAACTTCATACGCCGTTGTTGAGCATCGGAACGAAAAAGAGTTGAAGTTTGATGTGGCGTTGTTGTTTACTGAATCAAATCCAATGCTCATGGAGTGATTGACATCAAGATTTGTAAGGATTAAAACGAAATCCTCTGTCCGAATGCGCATTTCAGGAATTGCCGTTGGGCGAAACACGCCACGATAGTCGTTTGCCGTTGCCGTATCAGGCACGTGAATGGCTTGCAGTTCGGGAACATTGCACAAATCGGAAAGTGATTGAATTAGAAAAGCCGTTTCGGGTGCAAACTGTGGTTTAACAAGCGCGAAGTTCATTTCAATTTGTTCGCCACGCCCTTTGTTATACGGCACAAGTTGGCTTTCAAGCGGTAAAACAATTGGACGCAACTTGCCTAAATCCAGTTCTACGAGTTGCTTGTTTTGGTAATAAAGGATTGTAAATGTTCCTTCGCGGCGGATATTTTCAATAATTTTCAGCCGTCGTGTTGCCGCGTCGTATCGTGTACGTGCGGCGTTAAAGTTAAGTGTGCGAAGTGGCGTCAGCGTAGCGGCTACCAAAATACCCCCTGTGGCTGGATAAACGCGTATGTCTTGGCTGTCAAGTTGGTTTTGTCCATTGGTATCGGAAAACGTCCGAATGCGAATGTTTTTGTTGACAAGGTTATCTTGTCCCGTGCCTCCACGCAACAAAATTTGCAAAATATCAAATTGACCGACGGCGAACAGTCCTGTTGTGCCATTTGCATTTGGCAAGTGAATCGTAGGTTGTGCGCCCGCTGAACCGTTTGACGGTGTAACAAAAGTCCGACTAACAACAAACGGCGCACCCGTTGCCGTTGTGGTTACCGATGTAAGTGTGTTATCTAATATCTCAACACTGGCGCGCAGAACGCCTGCTTCGTTGATAACCACTTGCAGAATGTCTCCAACACGAGCCACTCCACGATGAATCGTTGTAATCATGATTGTCTCCCGAATAAATTAAATTTGTTGAAAAGGTAAGTGTTTCCATTGTTGTTTTTCGTTGGAATTTCACCTACCACCGAAAATGAGTTGAATAAGCGAATAAATTGTAATTGAAACCCCTGCAATCGCCAGTGTTCGTAACGACACAATGGGGTCATCTTGACTCAATTCCGAAATCAGCATTGAATCTAAAGTGGCTTTTTCCACATAAAGCGATTCACGCATTTTGCACCGTTGAAGTTCTCGTATCGCAATAATCGCAACAGCACG
>Ga0308393_1001181_pt1 | contig 12487 bp, 7 predicted proteins | sample Hotspr2Sampleee2_FD_202364 | JGI IMG/M metagenome (GOLD analysis project Ga0308393, IMG submission 202364) | Hot spring phototrophic mat microbial communities from Mushroom Spring, Yellowstone National Park, Wyoming, United States - 20050630_ee2 ... | reverse complement strand
CTTGAAAATCGGCTCTCGAAGAGGGGTGTGGGGACACCGGGTTTCCCCACGCCCCCGCCCCGCAGGAGCATGGGGAGACCGGGTTTCCCCATGCCCCCACCCGGTGGGAGGGTCTGGGAGGGCTGCGCCCTCACGCAGGGGTGTGGGGAAACCGGGTTTCCCCATTCCCCCGCCTGCGGGAGGGTTGGGGCGGCGCGCGGCCCCTACGCTGATGCGGGCCGGAGGCCCGCGCACCCAGGCCCCGGCCCCTGGGAGGGTTTGGGAGGGTGGAGCCCTCCCGGGAGCCAGCGTATGTTCATCCCGTCGGCGTGCGGCGAAGTCGCATGGACGGCTGATGTGAAAGCGTGCATCACGGGGACGCAGAGGCGCAGAAGCGCGGAGGGGAATTGGACGCAAAGGCGCAGAGACGCAGAGATATGGAACGAGGGCGCATCTAGTGGGTGTGATGTGCATCTTGTATCAAGTTCTTATTTTTTACGCGGAGTGGAGGTGAGGGATGAGCCAGTTGGAGATCCTTGCCCAACATCGTGATGCTCTCTTGCTGGCGGAAGCGATTGGCTGGTTGCATGACTATCGCAAGTGTTCAGATGAGCAACTGAGAGTGCAGGCTGCGAGTCCTCAAGGTTCGGCCCTACCCCGTAGTGAAGCACGTGCCAGTGGTGGAGCAACTGATCCTAACAGTCTCGCTGGCCGTTACAGTGTTTTGACCAGTGTACACCTACAACTGCCTGTTCAATCAAATGCTCGTACTGTGACTAACTTACTCGATGACAACACCTGGAATGCCGACCTCTTAGGCCTGTATCTTTCCCGCTGCCATAACACTGCTCACTTCGACAAACAAGACCCGGCTGGCGGAAAGCAGAGCTATCCCGGTATGCAGCTCAGTTCGCCGTTTGGGTTTGAACGCGCTGTTCGATCTGGACTGACAAACCAGATGTGGGCATTGCCCTGGGCTTCGCTCGCAGCGTATTCCCAGACCGAACGGCAGAATCTGTTGGCAGCCTTACGTAACCTGTTCTCTCAAGTCGTCGCAGATACACGGCGACCAACCAATGAGGTTGATCTGTGGAGTTGGGGGCTGCTGGTTGGTGCGCTGTACAAAACAGCACTGGCAGGTGTTCTAGTATCGGGTAGTACCCCGCCTGCTGCGCAAAATCTGCATTGGCGTTTACTCAGCGTTCGGGTTGATGGACCAGACTACCTGCTTAACGTCGTACGCCTTCCCGATCTGCTCAGTAGACAACAGTTGCTGCAGAACGCTTTTGAACGGGTTCGCTCGTTGCTTGAAGAAACCTACCCACTGGCGCATGAAGTATACCGCGATGAGCATGGCAGCCTTTATGTTGTCGCTGACCTGCCTAACCTGCTCAGCTTAACAAACAGCCAGCAGGTTCCATTGTCTCAGTTGATACTCCAGGAATTTGCCAGAGCAACGCTGAAAGATAATCAAGCATTGCAGTTGGGGGGCGAAATTGTACCGGTGCTGGCGCTCGAACCGACACCCTGGTGGGGGCAAGATCCGAATCGTAGTGGAAGCGACGAGCTACCCGCAATCAACGCGATGCTCACAGACGTCCGCTCTCAAGCGGATGTCGAAGCCATCGAGTCTTTCTGGAACGGTCGAGTCGATACCATTTGCACGGTGTGCGGGTTGCGCCCACAGGGGCCATCCAGGAAAGCCATCGAGCGCAATGTGTGCGATATCTGTGAGCAACGACGACTGGATCGTTCGCAAGCCTGGGCAAGCAAGCAAGCGCACGAAACGATCTGGATTGACGAGGTTGCTGATACCAATGGGCGACTGGCGCTGATCGCCGGGCAATTCGATCTTGCAGAATGGCTGGATGGAAGGCTGCTCGACTCGCTTCTGGTGATTGCCCCCAATGAGGGAGCGACAACAACAAAGACAGCTTCTTTTAGCCGGGTACAGCGCATCTGGCAGACAACGAGGCAATTCTGGCAGGACACTCGTGCTGAACTGGCTCAATTATTATTAGATGACCGTCGCCGTGTGCTGCTCTATCTTGATCAAGCGCCAGGCCTTGGCCCTTTCCATGTCTATGAACTGGATCTCGGTGCCGTTACCTTGAGCGTGGTCTGGTATCCACAGCAAGCGGATGGACAGGGCGATTATCTCATATCAGCCGACAATCTCAACGCGGTTGCGCGTCGTCTCGGTGCAGAACGACAGATCTATGAAGATGCGGCAAGCGCTGCAATCTGGCTCGAAGAGTATCTCCAACAGGCGTTTATGCGGGGCAGCCGCACACTAACCCTGTATAATCCTGAAGCAACGCCTGGGAAACGCCAGCAGAATCTGCTGGCTGGCCGGCGGCTGATCAGAACGGAGCATCAGGAGACAGCATACTCGACAGCCATCCCCATCCTGGCCGAGCCGCGCAGCTTTCTGGCGCTGGTGCCTGCGGATCGTTCCCTCGATATCTTGCGGCAGATCAAGCTGAAGTACGAACGCGAGATGGGCAAGGTGCGCAATCGCCTGCCGCTGCATCTTGGCGCGGTCTATTTCTCGCGCCGGACGCCACTGCGCGCCGCGCTGGATGCCGGGCAGACGATGTTGCAGCGCAGATCGACACCCCAGCCCTGGCGGGTTGCGCATATGCAGGTTGGCGCGCTCCCTGCAGATAAACACCAGCTTGCCGATGGAACCAGCCAGTTTCAACAAACCATCACCCTTACGCTTGAGCGCGCCGACAGCGCGCTTACCTGGTGTGTTCCCGCCATGATGGGCGATGGCATAACAACTGATAACTGGTATCCATATGTCTTCTTCCAGCAGGATACCAACGGAAATACCCAGCCAGCCGGTCGCCAGCGCGCCTTCAAGGATCCGCAGGGCAAATGGCTGGTCCATGCCGGCGATCTCCAGGCAGGCGATCAGGTTCTGTTTACGCCTTCGACCTTCGACTTCGAGTTCCTCGATACCACCTCGCGCCGCTTCGAGATCCACTACAACGATGATGGCCGCCGCGCCGGTCGCCCCACCCGCCCCTTCTACCTCGAAGATCTTGATCGTTTGGAGTTGCTCTGGCGCTTGCTAGAGCCACTGGAACGGTCGCAGCGGCATCAGGTGATTGCCACGATTGAAGCCACCCGTGAATTGTGGTATGGCGCTACGAGCACCCAACCGGATGATGATGATGAGGTGTTCACGCAATTCGTTCACGATACGCTCGCCGGGGCCGCCTGGCCGCATCGGCGACGCTGGGATGCGGCCCAGCGTGCCTGGGTGGACCGCGCCAACGATGATCCCCAACCCGGCGGCTGGCGGAGCATCCCTCGTGACTGGCAACGACAACTGGTCCAGGCCGGGGTGCGCGGCGAACTGGCTGACCTGCTCGAATTGCACATGGAGATACTGAAGGAGCGCTAACGATGCCTACCTACAAACGACAGCGGCTGCTCTTCATGACCACTGACCCGGTGCATATCGGCGCCGGCGGTTACCGGCTTGGCCGGGTGGACAATAGTATTGTGCGTGAGCCGGGGACACGCCTTCCCAAGATTCCGGGTACCAGTCTGCATGGGGCCGCACGTTCATATGCGGCGCAGTTGTATGGAACTCCATGGGCAGCAGGGCAAGAACACAAACATCCCGAAGACCCCGATTTTGATTTAGGTGGTAATCCGGTCTGCTACACCTTTGGTTATCTCAAAAAGACGAAACGCAACAACGAAAAAGATGACAAAGAAAAAGACGACAGTAGCGTCGGCTATTCCGGCGTGGTGAATGTCTTCGATGCTCAGGTGCTCCTCTTCCCCGTCCATTCGATGGCCGGGCCGGTCTGGGTGAGCACGGTCGCGCGTCTGCACGAGGCGGGCTGTACGCTGGGTGAGCCACCGGGAGATTGGGCGACCGATAGTGCGCTGCTCACGTGGCAACGCAACGATCCCTTGAACCTGGGCTGGCTGATGCTCGGTATTGGCGGCAAGGTGACCATCAGCGCGCCGGATGGTTGGAAGGACACCCCACGCTGGCAAGCGGTAAGCCAGAAGATCGTGCTGGTGCATGATGCGCTCTTCAGCCAGATCGTGAATAGCAACCTGGAAGTGCGTACCTCGGTGGCGATCCACCCGCAAAGCGGCGCCGCCGAAGAAGGGAAGCTCTTCACCTATGAGGCGCTGCCGCGTGCCACTTTCCTGACCGCTGATGTGGTGCTGGATGACTATCGCGGTGGCTTTATCAAGGTGGACCAGACAGAGCAGGGCGAACCGCTGCCGGGCGGGGCCTGGTCAGGCCCGCTGGATGTGCTCAAAGCCGGGTTGCGCATGATCGAATGGCTGGGTGTGGGCGGCATGGGCACGCGCGGGTTTGGCCGCATGGCGATCGTGGGCGAGCCGATCACGGAGGAGTTTGCGAAGGAGCCGACCGATGCTTAATCTTGATCGACTGGCCGCCGAGCATGCGCAAAACATCATTATGGCGACACGCGAGCAAAACGCCAGCGATGTAGATAACACGATCACCAGAGCCCTGGGTGTCCTCCAGGAGCATGGTGTCTACGCCTGTTTTCTCTTTTTGCTGGCGAAAGAGAAGAGTAATGGTAGAACTGTTGTCCAGCAGATGCTCAAACTTCTCGATGAACTTGGCTTTGGATGGGGTCAACCAGTTGACCAGAAGCCTGAAACGATCTTGAAACATATCAGCGAAAAGGTGAGTGTCGATCTTGAGCGACTGCTCCTCGCCAAAGAAACACTGGAGCAGATGCTGATCTATGCCCGCTATGGGGCCAAAGCGCGCGAGTAAGGAGCGGTCATGGCCTGGCAGTGCTATGAAGTCATTTTCCGCCTGCGCACTCCCGTTCATATCGGCTGGAGCAAAGCAGGCAATGTGCAACGCACCCGCCCCTACGTCACCGGGCGCGTGGTGTGGGGGGCGCTGACCATGCGTCTGACGCGCGATCAGGCGAGCCGGCAAGGGGCCGTCGCCCCGGCCCGGGCCTACCGCGAGATGGGTGAGCAGGTGCATCAGCATCTCGCCTACAGCTATTTCTATGCGGCGACGATGCCCAGGGACTGTGCGACGACGATGTCCAGGGACAAATACGAGATCGCCTGGCCCTGGGAAAATCCGGCGCGTTTCCGGTATCGCTTTCTTGGTAGTTATGGCAGCACGGCGCTGAGTTACCCCCAGCAGTCAGCCGCAACCGGCACGCTGCACGAGGTGGAGTTTATCGCGCCGCATACCATTGATACATGTGAACCGGTCTTTCTGGTCGGGTATGTCTTCGCCTCCGATAGCTGTGAGCTCCCCTGGCAAGCCGCCTGTCAACGGCTCCAGGTTGGCGGCGAGCGCGGCTATGGCTGGGGTGATCTGGCGTTGATTAGTTGCCGACCAGCAGATGCTGATGCCCGCCTGTTCGGGCAGATCAGTTTTGATGGCCAGCACGAGCGTCCAGTGCTGCAGCTCAAGGCTGAACAACCCTTGCTGGCCCATACACTCGCGCAAGGCGCCAGGTTCAGGGGGGAAATCGAGCCACTGGTCGGTCGCGAATGGGAGCAGCATCCAGGTCAGCAGGTGGCCCATGTTGGTACCTGCTTTGTTCCCGGAAGTACAGTGGAATCGAACTCTGCTACCCCCGCACAGTTTGTGGTCAGGCATTTTGGGGTTTGGGAACCGCGCGTAACAGATACCAGCAGATAGGTGAGTGGGTCGTTAACCATCTTTTTTGATTGTTAGAAACGGTCCCCGGCATGCCCACCCGCAAGCTCATCGAAGTCGCCCTCCCACTCTGTAATTTTCGTAAGTGTTCACATTTCTCCCGGGAGCGCGGGCATATGGTCTTTGAATACATAATCCGCTCTAGCCCGCGCAGGCGGGCTTCGCATTCCGTAGCCGAGGGCTTCAGCTCCACGGCCAGCCCGGTATACCGGGTTAATTTCTCAATACCCATCTTGCCCGCGGAGACGCGATGAGGGCGGGACGCCCTCGCTCCCAGGCGCATGGGTTACCCCAGGTGTGAACAGTTCCTGATTTTCCTATTACTGCTACGAGAGCTAGGTAAACGCGTGACAAACGGGCTCAGGCCTTGATGGGCGAGGCCAGCAACGGAGTCTCAGGGCCAATCAGTTCGTCCATGTTCGCGATCCAGCGTTCTGTTCGCTCCCGGTGACTGGTTTGCGCCGCCGCACGGCGGCGATGGTCGTAGGCGAGTTGCTCCAGCACGCCCTCAAGCGTACGCGCTGGGAGTGGCAACCGGACGCTGAGTAACAGGCAGACCTGCGGCAGCGTCAGCATCGGGGCGTTTTTTTAACCGATGCTGGAGCCGCACCAGGAAGACGTGGGCCAGCGTGACCAGGGTCATATGATGATGCCAGCCCGGCCAGCTCCGCACCTCATCGTCGCCCATTCCCCAATTCCTGCTTGGCGCCTTCGAAGATCTGCTCACCTGGCCAGCGCAACCCCGTCACCGTGACGAGCCGGGCCGCCGTCACGGCCGTCGGTGCGTTCGAGCGGAAGGCTTTCTGCTCACCACGTTCGGGGTCCAGGCGCAGGATCAGCCGCACCTCTGGGCCCGGTTGCGCGTCCCGCTGCGCGCGAACCCGCGGCACCTGCGCCTCGGCGATGCGGGGGCCTTTGGTGCCGTCCCCGATCAGATGGCGGCGCCAAGTGCTGCCCGCCAATGTGCGGAACAGGGTCTGCGGGGTCGTCGTGGCCCCTTCGTCCAGCCAGAGCGTGGTCTCCCAGGACACCTCCACCATGTACCACAGCCCCACGCCATCCATCGCATCCAGCAGCCCGGTATCACGGCCAAACGCTTCGTCGGCCAGGAACCAGCGACAGCGCAGCGTCTGGCTCGCGACGATGGCCTGCACCATCGCCAGGGTCAGCTCGTTCCTGGTCTGGAAGGTCACCTCCGCAGGGAGGCGGTACTTCGCCCGCCGCTCGGCAAAGGCCGGGTCCTCCAGCCATGCTTGGGGCAGATAGAGCCGTCGATCCAGCAAGGTGGCGCCGTGGGAACGGGCATACGCCAGAAAGACCCCGGCCTGACCATGGGCGATCTTGCCCAGTTCGCCACAGGACTGGCGCTTGCCCCCGACCGCGTGCTGGCCCTTTTTGGCGAAGTCACTGCCATCGGCGATGAGCATCCCCTCGGCGTCGTCCAGATCCCCGGCGACCTTCTGCCAGTGGCGGGGCGCAGGATGGCGGCATCGTCCCAGGTGCTGTCGGTCAGGAACTGCTGCATGCCCCGAATGGCCTTGTCACTGGCGCCCAGGTGGGCGATGACCATGGGCTCGACCGACGTGCGCTCAATGGGGCTGAGCAGGCCCTGGAGATAGCGTTCGGCCCAGGTGCGCGACTCACTCCGGCTCAAGAACGCGCCGGAGATGGCGTGCTAGGGGCGCAAGGCATCGGCCAGATCCGCCACATCGGCGGGCGTCAAGGTCAGGGTTGGCACGGTCTCGGTGGGCATCGCTTCCTCCTGCACAGCGTCGGCTAGGCAGGATTATACCAGCTCTCGTTGTAGTACTAGTAATATGCCAATGGTATTATCACCCCAAAGTCATAGCAGCACATTCTTCGGGGGGGCATCTATGAGCACACTGACAGTTGACAACCTTATTGAACAGGGCATCGCTGCCTTGCGGAGCGGGGATAGACGTGCCGCCGTCCAGCTCCTGTTCAGAGCGACCCAGGAAGATCCCGCGAACCAGCGCGCCTGGCTATGGCTTGCCGCGGTCGCGCCCGGGCCTGAGGGCATGCGCAATTGTCTCGAGCGCGTCATTGCCATTGATCCCGCCTCGCCCCTTGCCGACAAGGCCAGGGCTGGCCTGGCTCAGCTCGGCCCGGCGGCGACTACGGCGATCACCCCTCCTGCGACCACCCCGTCGCCGACTACGCTAGCCCCTGAACCGACGCCCATTCCGGCTGCACCAGCAATAGCTATGCCCTCGCCCTCGCCGGCTGAGGTCGCGCCGCAAACGGTGGTAGCATCGCCCGAGACGGTCATTGCTCCTGCACCACCCTTATCGACACTGCCTCCAACCGCCACACCGGCGCCGACGCCGCGAACGGAGTCGACCACGGTGGGCCGCCGCGCGCCCTGGGCAGACATCGTGCTGATCATCGCATCCTGCGCTGCGCTGGGCTGGTTCATCGGGCGCGGCATGTTCCTTGACTTCTGGGTGATTGGGCTGATAAGCAGCGTCTCTCTCTGTGGCCTACCCTCCGCCATCATTTATCACGGCAAGGGCCGCTCGGCCCTGGTGGGCTTCTTCGTCGGCAGCGGCCTCGGCATCATCGGGCTCCTTATCGTGGCCATTTCCGAGCCCGACCGGCGCCGACTCGAGGCCGACCAGCTAGCCAGTGGCGCTCTCCGCCGCTGCCCTTCCTGCGCCGAGCTCGTCCGTAGCGACGCGAAGGTCTGCCACTTCTGCCAGCGTGATCTCCCAGCCGAGATGCCGCCCCAACGCGCGGCCCGGCGCTCTAGCGGCCGCATCGAGCTGTTTGCTGGCGTAATTGCTGCGGTCGTCCTGCTCCTTGTGGGCTTATTCTTCGGTTCGATGACCGGCCTTCGGGCGTCCACTTCGCTACCGGACATCGAGGCCACAATCGATGCAGGGTTGCTTCGTTAAGGTGAGCGAGGTCTGGCTTGCGGCCACGGCGTGGCATGGTCGGGGGCGTGCATCGGATCTGATACGCGCCTCCGGGGCTGAAGGATAGGCGCATCCAGCGGACGCACGGGCCTGGCTGGTGTGTCTGGGGACGAGACGCCGTCCAGCCCGTTTACAGAGCCTGACTGCTCGGTAGCTGCCGCGCTGTGGCACATCACAGAGAGGAGGGGAACAGGCAAAAGCAGGCAGACATGAAGTTATCTTCACTCTTCAGCCCTCAGCCCTCAGCCCTCAACCCTCTTCCCCTCGACCCGGCAAATGGCGGCGAAGGCGCACGCGGGGGGGCACTTCTCGGTGGGGCGCACCGGGAAGATCCCCGCGCGGCTCCCGCTGATTGCGGCGGCGAGCCGTTTACGCAGGGCCGCTTCGGCCGCGGGGCGCTCAGCGGGGGTGAGGGGCCGGCTGCGCCGCCCGCTGCCGATCATCAGAAATGCCGCCCGGGCCACGCGCTGCCCTGGCCCGGCCAGTTGCTCGGCCGCCAGGACGTACAGGGTCAGTTGCACGTCCCGCCCTTCGAGGGTTCGGTCGAGTGGGCCGGGATCGCTGCCGCTCTTGTAGTCAATCAGCGCCAGGCGCCCCTGCCCATCCTGGTCAATCCGGTCAATGCGCCCCGCCACCAGCGCCGGTCCCGCGGGGGTCTCCAGGCGTAAGGGCGGCAACCCGCGGCCCAGCCCGAAGCTCTCTTCGACCCCCGCGGGCTGGAAGCCCTCCCAGCCAGCGGCGTCGCGCAGCCAGCGGCGCGCGGCGCGGATAAGCGTCGCCCGCGCCTCCTGCCGCTCCCAGTCCCAGAAGGGACCCGGCTCGAAGCCGTAGGTCTGCGGGGCGCTGTCGAGCACTTCGTCAGCGGCCGCGCTCAGGGCGGCAAGGATCTGCTCCTCGCTGGCGGCGTCGAAGGGTTGGCCGAGCCGCGCCCAGCGCGCCCCGGCGCGGGCGAGGATGGCGTGGTAGATGCGACCGCGCCCGGCCCGGGCCAGGCCCTCCTCGGGGTCGTCGCGGGGCGCGAGTTGCAGCACGTGGGCCGCGGCGAAGCGGTAGGGGCACAGGGTGTAGTCGTTAATCTGAGTGGCGCTCCAGCGGTAGCCTGGCCCGAACCGGCGCCGCAGCGCCTCCAGCGCGGCGGGGTGGGTCACCAGGCCCTCGTAGGGGCCGCGCGGTGCGGCGCTGGCCCGCTGCCGCTCGACGGCGATGGCCCGCCGCGCGTGCTCGACCAGATCCGGGGGCACCCCCGCCGGGGCCCGGGCCAGGTCCTTCCCCCGGGCAATGTGGGCGATGAGGGCCTCCTGGGCCGAAGCGGCTTCATCGGGGTCAGGCGGGCTGCCGGCGCGAATCTCGCGCATCGCGACCCCGCCGGCGAAGAGGTCGGCCAGGGCGCGCAGGTAGGGCGAAGGGCGGATCTCATTGCCGCGTTCGTCCAGGCGGGTATAGGTCAGGGTCAGCCCGGCGCGCGCCCGCGTGACGGCCTCGTAGAAGAGCGAGCGTTCGTCGCCGGGGTCGGGCGGCGGCGGGGCGGCGCCGCGCCCGGCGAGCAGCGCCCGCTCGCGGCGGGTGTAGAAGGGCGGCTCGACCGCGGGCGCGGGGATCTCGCCCTCGGCGAGGCCAAGCGCCACCACGTGGGCGAAGGCGCTTCCCCGCGCGGCGAGCATCGGCAGCACCGCGACCTTGCCGGCCCGTGGCGTTTCACCGCCGTCGCGCAGCCCGTCGAGCAACCCGCCGAACTCGGCCACGAAGGCGGCCAGGGTGAGCGGCGGCTCGTCCAGCGCCTCGGCGACCCGCTCCCGTTCGTCCAGGAGCCGTTGCAACAGCGCCACCTGCGTCTGGCTGAAGGGGAAGCGTTCCGGCGTCACTCCGGTCGGCGGCGCGTGGGGCTGCCAGCCGAGGAGCCGGCGCACCCAGGCCACATAGGTTCCCGGCGCGGCCACGGGCGGCGGGTCAAGCCAGGCGGCGAAGGCGTCGAGCAGAGCCAGCAGCGCCGTGGCTTCGTCGGGCGTGGCGGGGGGGCGTTCCTCGTCGTCGGGCAGCGGCGGCGCGGCCCCGGCCAGGGCCGCGAGCGCACCGCGCAGGCGTGGCAGACCGCGCGTCGCTCCGCCCCCGCGCGTCGCGCGGTCGAGCATGGCGGCGGCGGCGGCGAAGGTGGCGATCGGCGGCGCGCCGGCGCCGAGCAGTTCAGCCGGCGCCAGGGTGTCGAAGGCGCGCCAGCACTCCACCAGGGCGCGGCGCGGGTACCCGACAAGCGGCAGTTCGAGCAGCGCCCGCAGCGCCGCGACGGGCGGGGTCTCGCCCAGGGGCCGGCCCTCGAACAGCGCCACCGCTACGCCGTACTCGGCCGCCACCTCGCGCACCAGCGCCGGATACAGATCGCCTCCGCGGTAGAGCAGCGCCACCGCTTCCGGCGCAATGCCGGCCGCCAGCAGCCCGCGGACGCGACGCAGGGCCGCCCGCACTTCCCGTTCCCGATCCGGCGCGCCGATGATCGTCACCGCGCCGCCGGCGTCTGCCGGTGGCGGGGGTTCGAGGGTGAAGAGGTGGCCCTCGATGTGCGCCAGGGCGGGGGCGAACGCGCCGTGGCGCGGCAGGTAGGCGACGCGGGCCTCGGGCAGCGCCGCGCGCAGGGCCTCCAGGGCGCGGGTGAAGCGCTGGTGCGCCGGGCGCTCGCTCGTGTCGCCGGTGAGGGTGATCAGCGCGCGCCCCGCGGCTCTGGCCAGCGCCGCCACCAGGCTCACCTGCACCGCTGTCATCTGGTCGAAGCCATCCACTACCAGCAGGTCCAGGGAACGGGTCAGGCGCGGGTTGGTCGCCACCAGGTCGCGGGCGCGGAGGATCAGGCCCTCTTCATCGGTCAGGCCCAGCCGGTCCAGGGCCGCCAGGTAGGCGCGGTAGATCGCCGCCAGTTCGGCGTCGTAGGGTGTGACACCGGCGCCGGCCAGGCGCTCCGGGTCAATCGCGCCGGCGCGCAACTCGCCGATCAGCCGCAGGGCGTCTTCCACCAGACCGCGCTTTGTCGCCACCTCGGCGAACAGGGGCAAGCGGCCCGCGGCGACCTCGGCGCGCAGCGCGGCGCGCAGCGCGGCGACGCGGGTGGCCTGGCTCGCCAGCCGGAGGCGCGCCCCGCCGGCGCGGGCCAGCGCGCCGGCCACTCGCGTGAAGGGTCCCACGGTAAGCCTGCTTGACGGAAGGCGCGGCAGAAGGCGCTGGCGGTGCAGGGCGCTCGGCAGGAGCAGCATGGCGCGGCCCCGTCGCGGCGCGGCCAGTTCGCGCAGTGCCGCTTCGGTCTTGCCCGCCGCGGCGGGACCGATCAAGAGGGTGATATCAGCCATATGCGGCTAGACTCAATACCTTATCAAATAAGCGCATACGGCGCCGCAGCCCCCCTCCCAACCTCCCCCCGCTGGGGGGAGGAGCCGGACTCCCTCCCCCAGCGGGAGAGGGCTAGGGAGGGGGCAGTCATCTTCGTTGAAAAGCATTGCGGCTAGACTCCCATCTCTTCCCGTGCCGCGATGCCCGCGGCGTGGGGCGCCAGGGCCTGGAACAGTTCCAGGTAGCGCCGCGCCGCGGCGTCCCAGGAGAAGGCGGCGGCCCGCGCGCGCGAGGCGGCGCCCATGCGCCGGGCCAGATCGCGGTCGGCGGCGAGGCGGCGCAGATGGCCGGTGAGCGCGTCCACGTCGCCCCAGGCGAAGCTCCAGCCGTTGACGCCCTCGGCAACCAGCTCGGCGGCGCCGCCGGTGCGGGTCACCACCACGGGCAGGCCTGCCGCCATGGCTTCGAGGGTCGCCACGCTCATGCCCTCGTTGTAGGAAGGCAGAGCGAAGACGTGCGCGCCGGCGTAGCGGGCGGCGATCTGCTCGCGGGGCAC
>Ga0308393_1001178_pt1 | contig 12497 bp, 9 predicted proteins | sample Hotspr2Sampleee2_FD_202364 | JGI IMG/M metagenome (GOLD analysis project Ga0308393, IMG submission 202364) | Hot spring phototrophic mat microbial communities from Mushroom Spring, Yellowstone National Park, Wyoming, United States - 20050630_ee2 ... | reverse complement strand
ATATTATCCTTATGCCCAACTTTCGGTGATTGCTATCTTCGGTTTGCTTACTTACTTAGCTTTCAGCTACTCTCGCCGAGCTGAACAAAACCGTATCTGGGTAGGACTCGCCAAAGAAACCGCCCACCAACTTGGTACGCCTATTTCATCGCTAATGGCTTGGGTCGAGTACCTCAAAACTGAAAAAAAATGGGACGAAAACATCATTGCAGAAATTGATAAAGATACCAAACGCTTAGAAATTATCGCTGCCCGTTTTTCTAATATCGGCTCACAAACAAGTCTCTCAAAAGAAAATATCTATCAGGTAATTAAAGAAATTGTTGATTATCTACGTCCTCGCCTCTCCTCCAAAATCAGCATAGACATTACCAATTATTTGCCCAACCCAACTATGGTACGCTTGAATAGATATTTGTTTGAGTGGGTCATTGAAAATCTACTCAAAAACGCCGTAGATGCTATGGGAGGCATAGGAAAAATACATATAGAAATGCGAATGTCGGTCAAAGAAAAGAAGGTTTTTATTGATGTAAGCGACACAGGCAAAGGTATTGCTCCCAACAAAATTAAAAAAGTATTTGAACCGGGCTACACTACCAAAAAACGAGGCTGGGGCTTAGGACTTACCCTCGCTAAACGCATTATTGAAGAATACCACAATGGCAAAATATTTGTAAAATCTTCGGAAATTGATAAAGGCACGAAGTTTAGAGTAGTGCTTAAACCGTAGTTTTGGATTAAGCACTCTTATCTATCTCTCTCATTTATCATTCATCATTTATGACTTATTTCCCTCCTCCTTTCATACCTTCATCAATCATACCATAAAACTCTTCGATTTTAGGCATTACTACCACACGGATACGTCTGTTTTTGGCTCTATTTTCAGGGGTATTGTTATCAACGAGAGGCACGAACTCACCACGTCCCGCAGGAATAAGGCGATTAGGAGCAACTTTGTATCTTTGAATAAGCAATCTTGCCAAAGAAGTTGCTCTTTTTACACTTAAATCCAAATTATCAACTAATACACCTCGTCTGAAAGGAACATTATCGGTATGCCCCTCGATGAGTACATCAAAAGTAGGACGGTCGTTAAGAACGGCGGCAATTGCCTCTAATTGCTTGGCAGCTTGTGGATTATCGGTTCTGATTTCAAATTCACCTGTTTTGAAAAGTAATTTCTCAGAAATGTTAATCATCACGACGGCTTTATCTACATTTACTTCAATATCTTGGTTATCTGTGCCTACGGCTCTTTTGAGTTGGGTAACCAAAGCGATAGTCATTGAGTCGCGTTTGTTAATAGCTTCGTTTAAGGCTTTGATTTGCAGGTCTTTTTCTTTTATCTGAGCAAGAGATGCTTGTAGGTTTTTTGCTTGCTCATTAGAAAGACTAGACATCTCGGTGGCTTGCCTGATGAGCTTAGAGTTCATTTCTTTGAGTTCGTCAAGTTCTTTGTTGAGACGAGCCTTGTCGTCGTTGCAGGCATTCAACAGACTTTGAGTACGAGCTAAATCTGCCGCCTTTTCTTGGTTCATTTTTTCCAAGTTGGCATATTTTGCTTCCAATTCTTTGAACTTCTTCTTGGGTACGCAAGCAAAAAACATAGAAGAAGCGAATAAAATTAAAAAATAGTGTTTCATAAGACTTAAAATTTAGTTTGTAAATTATTTTTAGAAGTAACACTATTAAAACTATAAAAATTGCAATAAGTTTTGTTTTTGACGAAAAAATTATTTTTCAAACTGAAATTTCTTAAAAAAGCTACTGATTTTCAAATAGATAACGCCAAAAAAAGCTTCCTTAAAAATTTTGAAACTCATCTTTGATTCGCCTCTCTCTCTTTCGGTGAAAATGATAGGCACTTCAATGATTTTGAAGCCATATTTCCAAGTCTGAAACTTCATTTCTATTTGGAAAGCATAGCCAATAAATTTTATTTTATCTAACTCAATGGTTTTCAGCACTTTGCTTCTATAACACTTAAAGCCTGCCGTAGGGTCGGCAATGGGCATACCTGTAATAAACTTTACATATTTTCCTGCAAAATACGACATCAGGACGCGTTTCATAGGCCAGTTCACTACATTTACGCCTTTCACGTACCGCGAACCTATCGCTAAGTCGTAGCCTTCTTCTTTACAGGCTTTGTAGAGCCTCACTAAATCTTCGGGGTTATGCGAAAAATCTGCATCCATTTCAAAAACAAACTCATAATTTCTTGAAAGAGCATACTTGAAGCCGTGAATGTAGGCAGTACCGAGACCGAGTTTACCTGTTCGTTGTTCTAAAAATAATTTTTTGGGAAATTCTTTTTGCAATTCTTGTACTTTCTCGGCAGTACCATCGGGCGAATCATCATCAACAACTAAAATATCCAAAGGAACTGATAACGAAAACACTTTCCTGATGATAGCCTCGATATTTTCAATTTCCTTGTAAGTAGGAATAATAACTAACGACTCGGACACGACGAAAAAAATTGCTTGTCTGTAAGTTTGCAGTTTTTTATTTACCTTTATTTTTGTTACCGTTGTTATTTCGGTTTTTCTTTTTAAACTGATTTTTCTTGTTTTTATTGTTTTGATTGGTATGATGCTGTTTATCCTTTGCTTTTACATCTGTATTTTCATTCGTTTTTTGCTGTGCGGCTAATTCGGCACTGATGTTTATTTTGCCATCGGAAAGTATCTTGATATGTTCTATCAAGATGCTATCTTCTACGTTTTCTTTCTGCCACGATGAACAGAAAGATTTAAATAATTTAAAAAGCTGAATTTCCATTTCTTTTTTTTGCTCGCTTTCGGGCATAGAGGCAACTTTTTCTATGAGCATTTGCATATTTTTTCCGTAGTGCCGAAACTTGATATTGTTGGTGCTATATTCTACTTTTTGTGGCGGTTTGCCAATAGCATTTTTCTCAGGCATTGGGTAAGGTGAATCAACATCTAACTGAAAATGAGAAATAATGAACAAATCGTCCCAAAACTTACTCGGAATATCTTCTACTTCTTTGTAGTTGGGGTGTATCTGTTTCATCATTTCTACCACGAGATAAGCCTTACGTGTTCTTTCATCTTTATCTTCTATGGTCTGAAGATACTCTACCAATTTCTGAATGTTTCTACCATACTCTTTGAGCAGTAGGGTGTCGCTGTTGCTGTATTCGTGCATTTTCGTAAGATTATTTAATTGTAATAAGTAATTCCACAAAATTAAAAGGACAATTTTGTTACTACAAAACACTGATAGACAATTTTTTGTCTTGCCTCTTGTTTCTTGTCTCTTGTGTCCAATTACTTAGGTAATTCTATAAAATAAATAGATATTTGTTTATTCGTAATAGTTTGATAAGCAATATGTTATCAGGTTCTTGTATCCTGCTTCTTGTGTCTAATACTTACTGCAAACGGATACGAGGGTCTAAATAAGTGTAAAGAATATCTACCAAAATATTAATAACAATAAAAATTGCTGCTACAATAAGCGTTGAAGCCATAATAATAGGCAAATCAAGGGTAAATACAGCTGAGATGGTTTCAAAACCAATGCCTTTGTACTCGAAAATCCATTCTACGAAAAATGCTCCACCCATTAGCGAGGCAAGCCACCCCGAAACCGAAGTAACCACAGGAATTAAAGAGTTTTTGAGAGCGTGTTTGTAGATAAGCAAATTTTTCGGCACGCCTTTGGCTCTTGCGGTACGAATGTAGTCTTGACTCAACACGTCAATCATAGAACTTCGCGTAAGTTGTACGATAATAGAAAGCGGTCGGATACCCAACGTAATAGTTGGCAATACTAAATTATTGAGCATCAAGCGTCTTTCGTCAGAGACGGGGTCAAATTCCCACAAAGAACCTATCCCATTTAGCCCCAAGTACTCGCCCCACGTGTAGCCAAAATACTTAGAAATAACGGCAGCGGCAACGAAAGAAGGCACAGAAAAACCCAGCGTAGTCAATGGTATCAACAATCTATCAATAAATTTCCCTTGATTGCGAGCGGCTACTATCCCCAGAAATATCCCTATCGTAGTAGCAAAAGCCATTGCCGATATAGCCAAAATAATTGTGTTCCAAATACGGTCGTTCAAGATTTCTGAAACTCGCTTTTGCGTTTGGAAAGAACGCCTAAAATAGGGAAACTTCAAGCCCAAAACATTTTCTCCCAAAGGAATTAACCGAAGATATCTGTATTTCTCTTGCTCTTCGGGAGTATCTTTATGTATTGATAAAGGCGATAAATCTCTGAAATAGAAATATAGTTGCTCGATGAGCGGTTTGTCTAAACCTAAATCTTCTGTAATAGCTTTTCGGGTTGCCTCGTCGGAGCGTTGCCCCAACACCATAGACACAGGGTCGCCAGGTAAGGCGTGAAACAGCAAAAAAACTACAATCGTAACTCCCACCAATATCAGCAATCCGTAACTTATTCTCTTGACAATGTACTTGAGCATTATATCCGAACAGATTTCACTTCTTCCAATAATTTCGTATCCAAAGGTATAAAAAAAATATGATAGGCAAAGAAATTTTGCTTGTTTTTACAAAAAAATAGCTTTTTATGCTTGATGAACTACTCACAGCCCACAAAACTACCCTCTCCCGCAAATATTTTGGTATTGGCAATATTTGCAGACCTCTATATCGTCAGTTTTGCTGAAACTTTTGTTAGTATCGAGCATTTCTGTAATTATTTCACCGAGCCATTTTTCTGTTTTTTCAAAGAAAATATCTTTTTGTAGCCACTCTTGCTTGGTAATATTCAGTTTCATAAAGTTCATATCTTGCTTTCTCAAAGAGTAAATCCCTGCTTCTATCAAAAATTCCTCTTTTTTCTGGTCTTCCCATTGCGGATTGCTTTCTAAATTTTTAAGAAGCAAATATCTGTATAACCACAACTGCCGAGCCTTCCCCAGCTTTCTACTTTGAGTAATCTCCAAGAAATTATTTTCATTTATTATCAAATCTTTTTCTTGTACCGAGCCTGTCTTGTAGTCAATGATACGCAAGGCATTGCCAAACTTATCAACTCTATCTACAATTCCTCTGATACGCACAGGCAAGGTTTTACCGTTGTGCTGATAAAGCATTTCGGCAGGTAAAATCTTCTTTTTTTCTTCTTTATTTTCCAAACTAAGTATTTCAAATGCTTGTTTGCTTAATTCTTCTTGTTTGAGTTCTTCTATCTGGTTTTCTAAAAAGGCTTTTATGTAATGGATAGCGGCTTCTTTGGCTATCAGGTTGTTGCCAATCATAGAGTCTTGGGCATACTGAACGTTTTTTTTCAAAGATTCTTCTACCCTCTTGCCTACATTAGCCAATTCTTCGTTCAGTTTATCTATCGTAATGAAGCCTTTTTCATCGGTTTCGTTGAAGATTTCTTCTAAAACGCTATGTATAATCACCCCCATCGAGTCCGCCTCAATGTCTTCTACCACTTCTTTTGCCTCTCTGATGCCTGCAACATAGCTAAAATAATACTGCAAAGAACAACGTATAAAAGTGTCTATGGCAGTAGGCGAGATTTGCTCTTGCAGACGTTCTTCAATAGCTGCAACGATTTCAGGCGTTTTTTCAATGCTCAAGTCTTCGGTCTCGGGGCTTTGCATATTTTCAAAACTTGCCGAAAGTTTTTCTATCCTGATACCTTGATTTTTGGTAGCCAAGTCGTGTTCTAATTGCAATGCGTATCGGCTTACTTCACTACTGCCCCCCCCTGCTTGCGTTTTGGACGAGCAATACACCAAAGCTAACTTTTTGGCTCTTTGCAAAAGTCTAAAAAAATAATAACTCTGCATTGCCTCGTAGTCTTCGTAAGTAGGCAAACCAAAACTTTTTGCAATATCAAAAGGAATAAGCGACTGCATTTTCTTGCCTTGTGGAAAAGTACCTTCATTAGCAGCAAGAATTATGATTTGCTCAAAATCTAAGGTTCTTGTTTCCAGAAAACCCATTATTTGCAGACGGCTGTCGCGGCTACTCTCAAAAGGAATACGCTCATCTCTGACAAGCTGAAACAGAAAGTTTTTGAAAGTTCTGAAATCTAAATTGTATTCCTTTTTCTGCAAAATTTTTTTCAACTTTCTGAACAAATACCTAAATTTTCTGATGTAGAAACGCTCCAAATCATCTGTATTTTTTTCATAAATCTGTTCAAAAAAGCTCATTAGCTTCTCGATACGTTTAGATATTCCATAAATATTTTGTGTATTCCAAGAGCTGAACAAGATTTTCAGCGGCTCTTTTAGTTTTTCGTATAGTGGCTCAATAAGAGATTTTTGGGCTTCATTTTCTTCATTTGCCAAAAGAATATCAGGCAATTTTTTGAGTTCCCAAGCCTTCAAATGCACCTTGTTGTAGCGGATAATATATTTGATAGCCTCACGAAGAAAGCTGTGGTTGGTGTGCAAACCTAAATCTTTGATGAGCAGTTGTTCATATTTACGAATAAAAGGATGATTAAGAATTTTTTGCACTTGTGCGTAATGATACAAAACCGTATGTTTTTCTACTTCCTCGCCATTTTCACGCTTGAAAATCCATTTTTTGAGTTTTCGGCTTTGTTGCATTTCAAAAAGTAGCGAAACGAGATTAAATAAAGTTGAACTTTGCAAGTTTAAGCCCATTGTAATATTGTAGCTTTCGCGGTCGATGCTGTGCAAAAGTGGAAGCAACAAACTTTCTTCGGGCAGTACAACGACGGTTTTTCGTGGCTTTTCGGCGTCCCATTGTTCTATAAGTTGGCTGGCGACTTGTGCTTGTAGGCTAAAATTTCCTGTTTCTATGATTTTTATCTCTTTTTTGGTACGCAAAAGGCTGTTTTCTTGCCAAAGCCAACCATTCGGACTGATGGAAGCCCATTGTTTTTTGTATTTTTTCAGGAAATTAGCCGCAGGATTTTCGCCTTGATGCTCCATATAAAAACTATCGGTATCCCAAAGCAAAGTCGCTTTGTTTTTAGCTAAAAGTTGGCTGATAATTTTTTCTTCGCTTCTACTGAAAGCATTAAAACCTACGAAAACAAAATGTTCAAATTCTTGATTTTCAACGAGTAATGTTTGAACATTTTCAGCTAAATGCCTATACATCATTCCTGCGTATGCTTTGTTTTGGCTTTGGAGCGTCTTTCGGAACTGTACATAAATTTCGTAGAGCCTATCCCAAAATTCAAAATAATATTTGAGTTTTTCTTGGGTTCGCGATTCTATGATTTCCTCCAAATTCCATTGCCTAATACGCTCAATATCAGCCAGATTTGAGAAAATTTGTTTAGCATCTATCAAATTTTGGTCTATGCTACTGAAATCTTTGAGCAAAATAGGAAGCCACGAAAGCAGATTATCTCTACCTTGCTGTTTGGAAAGCAGATTTTGGGCGGTTTGTTGAAGCAACAAAAGTAGCTCAATTGGGTCGATAGGTTCATAGTTACGTGTAATGAAATCGTCAATCGGATAAATTTGAGGAATTTTTTCAACCTCGGCACGCTTAAATTCTAAGTGCAAAGAATGCCTGCTACGCCTCGATGGCACAAGCACACAGATTTTCTCTAAGTTACCAAACTGATTGATAATGTATTCACAAGATTTTTTGAGAAAAGAAATCATCATCGTATTGTTTTATCAAAAAAAATTCATCAAAAAAATCAATAAAAATGCTAAGCTAAGACAGAACGAAGATACTTTGTTGAGAAACATCGTATTTCGGAAATTAGCTTGGCTTGTATCTTTTAGCACTTTCAGCCACCATTTTCCGAAAAAGAAAAGCACAGGCAATAAAGCCAACTCAAAAATAATTAGTTCTCGCCAAGCATTTTGGTAGTAAAAATATGCGAAAAACCCCACGTTTGCCAAAAAAAATATTACTGCTGTAAAAATGAAAGTCTCTTTTATCCCTAACAGCAAACTAAACGTTTTATCGCCTCTTCGTGCATCTTCCTCGTGCTGATAGATTTGCGTCATCGGATAAAAACCCAAGAGCAAACAAGTTGATAGCAAAGCTGGATATAAAAACTTTGCAAGGCAAAGTTTTTTCCAAGAAAGTCCCGCCATAGCTTGCATACTCATCAAATATGTAAAAGCTCCCTGAAATACAGCCACAATCAACAGACTTGCAATAGGATACTTTTTCAGCCGTACCGCAGGGTGCGAATAGGCTTTGGAAATCAAGCCATACAGGAATAAACCGATAGCAAATTGCCAAGAAACCATTAAGCCAATCAGGATAGCAAGTAAATCAAAAAATAAAGATACCCAATACAATTCTTTGCTCACGGGCGGCGGTTTTTCCAAACCTCCTATGCTCTCCTCGTCCTTATCAAAATAGCTATTGTAGGCATTGCTGGCAGGATACAAAAACAAATGAATAGCCACAAAAGCCAAAAACCACTCTCTAAAATTTATACTCTCCGCCTGACTTGTCGCAAACAAGAAAACAGGCATCAAAAACAAAGAAAACGGAATACGCAGATGCAACCAAGTAGCCTTTTGCAACATTTAGGAAAAACTTTTGAGTATCACAAAAAACAGCACCTCACACACATACAAAGCTACTGCCACTTTGTTGTTTTTTTGGAAAGGCAAACAAACAAAAACAAAATGTAGCACCAACGCCGTACAAAACCAGCCCAAATAATTCTGCAAAGGCACTACGCCCCCTGCCCAGTCCCAAAAATCATAGCGAATAGCAATAGGCTCAATCAAATAATCTAAACCTACCGTCAGCACGCTTGCCAAAATAGCCTTCAAGGGCTTAGTAATCTGAAACTCAGCTACCAAAGCCGAAGTCGTGTAAATCACTATCAGCCAATTTACAGCAATGAGCAAAGGCACATCAAAAAATTTAATCCCCAAAGTAGTTTTATACCAATAGTTACCAAAAATTGCTTTCGTATGCACCCCCGCAACTTCTACTGAAAAGCCTGTAAGCATCACAAACCCCAAAGCTATTAGGAAGTTTTTGTTCCATTCTTTGTGAAACAAGAGTATCAATACAGCATTGGCTAACAAATTGAAAGGCACTAAAAGTTTGAACAACTCTCGTGTAGCAGGTAAGGCAAGCCCTACGATGCCTGCTACGTGCATTGCTATCAGCAAAATGATAGCATTTTTTTCATTTTTCAGGAAAGAAAATGGTTTATTCATCGAAAATGGATTTGATGGGCTGTTCGCCATTGTCTTCTATTTCGGTTACTTCCAATTCCAAGCTATTGGCTTTGGTGTAATAACCTTCATAAACCAACCTATCTTTTGCAATTTTCTTACTTATTAGGTAGTCGTACAAGAATTTGGCTCTTTTCTTTGCCAAAACTTCATTTTGGTTATTTTGTTTGAAATCTTGTGCATATCCTATAATTTTGACCCTTAGACTTGGATTTTCTTGCATCATTTTAGCGATAAATTCCATTTCTTTCAGACCTGCTATTATAGGTTTTTCCAAATTTCTTTCAAACTTGATTTGCGTAAGCCACAAAGCTCCTTTTCGCAGAGGCTTCATCGGAAGCATTTTAGTCGTTTTTGCTTTTTTATCCAAAACCTTGAAACTATCAAACTGATAAAAATAGCCTTTTGTCCATACACCAACTTCGTATGTACCTTTGTCTAAATTTTTTTCATATTTATCTACTACTTCTTTGTCCTTCAAAATATTTTTGAAAGGCGAAGCAAGTGTCATTTTTACGGTCAAAGGAATTTTAGTTTCTTCATCAAAAGTCTTGATGATAGTGATATTTTTTTTCTCGTAGGGTAAATCAATGATTAGAGTGTCTTTATCGGTTTTGGAGGCGATTTGTTCGGGTATTAGCGGCACGGTAGCACTTTCAAAGCCCTGTTTGCCGATGGTGAGGTCGTAGTTGAGTTTTTTATTGAAAAAATGTTTGATAACTCCTTTTTCATTTGTGAAATGCAACAAAGTTTTTTGTTCTGTTCTGATTTCAATTTCTGCAAAAGGAATAGGCTCTAAGGTTTTTTCGTTTCGCACAAGAATTGTCAGTTCATTGAAACTACTAAACGAACGTTTGGTGCTAAACTCGTAAATATCATCTTTTCCCAAGCCTCCTTCCCTGTTGGAAGAAAGAAAGCCCATTTGTGTTTCGGGTTTGTATATGAAACCGAAATCATCTTTTGTGGAATTGATTGGATAGCCCAAATTGACGGGTGGCAATAATTTTCCTGAAACATTTTCAGAAATAAAAATATCGTAGCCTCCCAAGCCACCGTGTCCGTTGGAAGCAAAATATAGATTTCCTTTGCTATCTACAAAGGGAAAAGCCTCATTACCACGCGTATTGATAGTTTCGCCTAAGTTTTCGGGAGGCGACCATTGTCCATTTTCGAGACGAGAAACAAACAAATCCATTCCCCCCAAACTGCCTACTCTATCGGAAACGAAATAGAGTGTTTTTCCATCGGGCGAGAGAGCAGGGTGCATTGTGTTGAACTCTTCTGCATTATGAGGAAATTCTTTTTCCTTGCCCCAACTGCCATTGGCTTGCCTAAAAACAAAATACAATTTCAATTTATTGATTTTATCGGAAGGATTCAAAGATTTTTTCATTTGCGATTTGCTTCTTTTTTGGCTATTTCGTGTATAAACCATAGAGTCGGCATTTGGAAAAATGGCGAGCGGTCCTTGGTGATAGGGAGTTTTGGTATCAAACTTCATTTCTTTTACCTTTCCGTCTTCGTAATAAAATATTTCCAAGAAAAAGGAATTATCCCACTTAAATTTTCTGGCTTTATGATTTCTATTGGAAACAAAAGCTATGCGTTTGCCCCAATAGGCAGGGCTAAAATCGCTTTCTTTGGAGTTGAAGGGAGCGAGTTGCACTTTGTAGGCGGCGGAGTCTTTGTAGAAATCGGCTAAATTCATATAAGCCATAGCGAAAGATGTAGCACGTGGGTCATCGCGTACTTGTTTGGCATAGGCATTGTACCAGAGCTGGGCTTCGGCGTGTTTGCCATTGCTTGCCAAGGCTTGGGCGTAATAGATTTTATCTTCGGGGTCGGTCAGAGGCGATTTTACAACTTGTGCGTACCAAAACTCGGCTTGTTTGGTATCTTGCAATTTGCGATAGCAATGAGCAATTTTTTCCTTAATGAGCAACGAACTGGTGTCTTTGGCATAAGCCTTCTTGAAAAGTTCTAAGGCTTTTGCGTATTGCATACGTTTGTAGGCGTTCTGCCCTTCTATGTAATTTCGGTCATTTTTTTGAGCAAAAGAAAGGAAATATAAGCTAAAAAAAGAAAATATCAAAGCAAACCTTTTCATAGTCAAAATGTTTTTGAATGAAAGTTTCAATTTTTTTGCTTTTTTTTTGATTTTTAATGCAAACTTTCTATTTTCACAAAGTTAAAGATTAAAGCCGTTTTTTTAAATTTTTTTCTACAAAAATGCAATTTCAAAATTCTATTGTTGAAGAACTTTTCAAAAAAGACTTTCGCATATCGAGAGATGTACTGCTTGAAATCAAAGATTTAGGCTTAGCTGTTGAAAAAGACCTGCTCGCTATCGTAGATGATGCCATCAAGCAACCCAATTACTACATTGACGAGTTAGAGCCTAACAATGGTGGTTTTGCTCCGATGCACGCCATTCTTCTGCTCCGAGAAATCAGAAGCCCGCAAGTGTGTAAGAGAATCATTGAGCTGTTGCAAGGCGATATTATGATTATTGACAAACTTTTTTCTGAGGATTTTTTAGTAGAAGAAGTCTGGACGTACATTTGTCATCTGGGGCATCAAGAAATCGGTAAATGCAAAGAAATCTTATTCGCTGGCGATGCCGACGTGTATGCTCGTACTGCCATTTCTACGGGTTTGGCTCAAATGGCTTTGCATTACCCCGAATATGAAAAGCAAGTTTTGTCCATCTTTGAAAAATTGCTTGAATTTATCCTTAGCGAAGAGAGTCTGGAACTGCTTGCCGAAGAAGAAGGCATATTCGGAAAAGAGCCTGACTACGAGGCAGATATAGAGTTTATTTCAAATTTTACCTGCGATTTGTTAGATTTAGATGCCAAACACCTACGCAAAGAATTAGATTTGCTTTTCGAAAATGGCTTGATAGATGAAGAAATCTTAGAAGAAACAAAGGCTGTTTTCAAGAAAAACAAGATGAACCATCGCAGTATTTTTGATATTTATATGGATATGGAAATCAACGAAAACGCTGCGTTGGATAGCAAAGAAGATGACGAGGACGAAGACGAGCCAAAAGTGAAAAAAATGAAAGAATAGTTTGGCTGATACGTTTTTTTTGCATAAAATTGCAGTCCTATTTTGAAGGTCGGATGGCCGAGTGGCTAGGCAGAGGTCTGCAAAACCTTTTACAGCGGTTCGAATCCGCTTCCGACCTCGTAAAACAGATATGCACTGCCGTGCATATTTACAATAGATATGCACTGCCGTGCATATTTACAATAGATACGCACTTGCAGTGCGTATCTACTTATTTCTTTGCCTCAAAGCCTCAAAAACCACCACTGCCGTA
>Ga0308393_1001177_pt1 | contig 12497 bp, 6 predicted proteins | sample Hotspr2Sampleee2_FD_202364 | JGI IMG/M metagenome (GOLD analysis project Ga0308393, IMG submission 202364) | Hot spring phototrophic mat microbial communities from Mushroom Spring, Yellowstone National Park, Wyoming, United States - 20050630_ee2 ... | reverse complement strand
CGCAGCTCTGGCACGAATGGCAAGCCGCCCTGACAGAGGCGGGGCTGATGGAGCCGATTCGGGGCTGGCAGATCCTGCTGGACGCGCTGCCAGCACACGCCGCGCCGCCGTTGGTGATGGCGGGCTTTACGGAGCAGAGCGTGTTGGACATCGCCGCGCTGCGCATCTTGGACGCCCGCACGCCGATTGCGCTGGTCGCCTTGCACAACGACGCGCACCCCAATGCCTACCGCCCTACCGAACGGCTGATTCGCATGCTTCGCGCGGCAGGTATCCCGCTGGAGGAAGTTCCCCTGCTCTCGGCGACTGCCGCGCCGCCTCAGATAACGATTTTGGACACGCCGAACCCGCTGTACGAGGTGGAGACCGTCGCCCGCGAGATTCTGAAGCTGCAGCGTGCGGGCGTTGCGCTCGACGAGATTGCGCTGCTGGTGCGCCAGCCCGACGCGCTCGCCGAGACGCTGGCAGTCGTCTTTGCTCGCTACGACATCCCGCTGCAGGGCGAAGTGGGGCTGCCGCTGGAGCGTTCGTGGCGCATCCGCTGGCTGATGGACGGCATACGCCTGCTGATGGGCGTCGGCGTCGGCGCGGACTGGCTGCACTGGCTGGAGCATCCTGCGCATCGGCTGGACTACGCGACGCTGCGCCCGTTGCACAGGCTGCGGCGACACCAGCCCGCTCGTTCGTGGCTGGACGCCGCACTGACGCGCGCGGTAGACCCCGACCTGAACCGCTTGCTCCGGCAACTGCGCGAGATGCGGCAGGGGCTGCCTGCCAGTTTGCCCCAAGTCGCGCGACGGCTCATCGTGCTGTTGGGCGCGCCTACGCAGGAAACTGACCTCGCTGAGTGGCTGCAACTCATCGACGCCTACGCACGCCAGTGGCGACAGCTGAACCTCGCAGACGCCGTCAACCTACTGGAACGGCTGGTGAGCGGGGCGCGCTATACTTATTGGCTGGGTAACTCGGGTGTGCGCCTGTTGCCGATGGAGCATGCCGACTTGGCGGGCGCACAGGTCGCTTTCGCGCTGCAGGTGCTGGAGGGCACGCTCCCGCGCCGCTGCCCTGATGACCCGTTCCTGCGCGAAGTGGAACGCCACGCGCTCAACGAGGCACTCATGACGGAGGGTGTCTACCTGCCCACTCGCGCCGACGCGCAAGCCGCCGAGCCGATGCTGTTTCAGCGCGTGCTGCACACTGCGCGTGAGCAGCTCTACTTCAGCTACCCACGCACGCAAGGTGGCGACAGCGACGCGCTGCCCTCGTTTTACTTGGAGACGCTCAAGGCACGATACCGCAACGCTGTTCACACGCGCTTCTATCGGCTCGAAGATATCACACCCACGCCCGACGACGCCCTGCATCCCTACGACCAGTCGCTGTGCGAGCCGACGCCGTATGCCGAGCCGCCGCCGATTCTGCGCCATCCCGACCACCGTGCCCGCCTTGCCGACCTTAGTCGCCCCTTCAGCGTCACAGAGCTGGAGACGCTGCTGCGCTGCCCGTTCGAGCATTTCGCGCGTTATGGGCTGCGGTTGCGCCCGCTCGTGCGCGAGTTGAGCCTGCGCGAGGTGGGCAACCTCACGCATGCGACGCTGTGCCGCGCCGTGCGCCAACGCCCGCACAGCTACGACCCACACGAGTGGGTGCAACGGCTCGTGGAGCATCTGCAGGAGCTGTTAGCCGAGCGCGCGCCCGACCTACCCGACTGGCAGGTGGCAGTGCTGCGTGCGCTGGCGCAGCGACTGGCGCGACGATTCGGCTGGCGCGAGCCACGCTACCTGCAGCAGTTCGGGCTGGAGCCGCGCGCCTGCGAATGGGCGTTCGGCAGCGCAACTGACGACGAAGACGAACGCGCGATTGCCGAGCCACTGCACAATCAGCACCAGCCGCGCCGTGTGGTCTACCCCCTCGCCAACGGACAGCAGATTGCGCTGTGCGGCGTGATTGACCGCATCGATCTTAGCCCGCAACGCGATGTCGCACTCGTGCTGGACTACAAGTTGGGCAGCGCGCCCTCCAGCACGGACATCAGGGAGGGGCGCGCCGTGCAGGGGCTGCTGTACCTGCATGCCGTGCGCACGATGTTGCCCAACGCGCAGGTCGTACTGGCGTATGACCGCCTCAAGGCGGGCAAGCGGGTGCGCTTCGTGCCCAACACTACGCAACTCGTGCAGCGGTTCTCCAGAAGCAACTGGGAAGATAGCAGCACAGTCGTCTTGCTGTCGCCTCACCAGTGGCGGCAAGCCGAAGAAAGCCTTCGTCGCCTGCTGACCCAGGCAATTGAGGGGCTACGCCACGCGCAGATTGCCCCCACGCCTGGCGACCACTGCCGCCGCTGTGCCTTCGCCGACCTGTGTCGCACGGCGCAGCGGTGAGAAATACCCTCAGCGCAAGGTAAGGATTTCCACCGTGCGGTCGGGCAGCGTAATCACGGCGCAGGTGGGGTTATCCGTGAGCCAGCCGCAGACCTCGCCAGGGTTCAGCACGAGGCACGCGCCGACCGTGCGTAGCTCCTGCTGGTGCGTGTGTCCGTAGATTACGAGGTCGTACAGCCCGCTGCGGGCGAACGCCTCCACAGGCTCTGGCTCGTGCACCATCGCGATGCGGCAGCCCGCCTGCTCCAGAAACAGCGGCTGCACCTGCACCTGCCCTATTTCGCTGAGCCGCCGCGTCAGTCCAACCCGCTCGCCGTCGTTGTTGCCGAAAATCCCCAGCACCCGACAGGGCAGCCGCTGCAGTTCGTTCACCACGAACGGCGCGACATAGTCCCCCGCGTGCAGCGCCAGCTCCACCTGCAGGTCGCAGAGCGCGTCCACCGCGCGGCGCAGATGGCCCAGATGGTCGTGCGTGTCCGACAAGACGCCGATGCGCATATCATTTGAATTCTTCGCCGTTCCCGCGCTTCCTGCCATTCAAGACTTTGGTTGCGAACACCCTGAAGATGGGTATAATCCCGTTGCGCCCGAAGCGCACGGGGACAACACGATGGCGTTGCAGATTAGCGTACCACGCGAGGCAATAGAGGCGTTCTGCACGCGCTGGCGCATACGCGAGCTGGCGATATTCGGCTCCGCCCTGCGCGACGACTTCCGCCCCGACAGCGACATCGATGTGCTGGTGGACTTCGAGCCTGACGCCCACTGGGGCTTTATGCACCTGCTGGAGATGACCCGCGAGCTGGAGCGCATCTTCGGACGCCCTGTAGACCTCGTCGACAAGCGCGTGCTGGAGCAGGACAGAAACTACATCCGTCGCAACCACATCCTGCGTCATCGGGAGCGCGTGTATGGAGCGTGACCAAGCCCTGCTGCTTGACATGCTGTTGTCTGCTAAAGACGCCCTCCAGTTTAGCGCAGGGTGAGGGTGTTCGAAAATGCGGATTTTGCCCCCCTCCTGCAGGTTCCCCCCGCTTCGCGAGGGGAACCAGGCAGGGCGCGTGTTCGGTTCCCCCTGCGTGCAGGGGGAACCTGAAGGAGGGGGTCTTCACTCCCACTTATCTTTGCGAACTATGGCGCGGCGATTGGTCTAAACAAGTGGCAGGTATACTCCCGTGCGATGCGAAAACCCGATTTTCAGGGGCGCACGCGCGTGCTGATTGTCGGCGGCGGGCTGGGCGGGTGCGCCGCGGCGATGGCGTGCGCGTCGCTGGGCGTGCCCACCCTGCTGGCAGCTGATCCCGACGAGTGGCTCGGCGGACAACTCACCGCGCAAGCCGTGCCCCCCGACGAACACCGCTGGATCGAACAGCAAGGCTGCACGCGCCGCTACCGACTCCTGCGCGACTCCATCCGCGACTTCTACCGCCGCTACTACCCCCTCACCGACGCCGCCCGCGCCGAGCCGTACCTCAACCCCGGCGGGGGCTGGGTCAGCGGGCTGTGCTGCGAGCCGCGCGTCGCCCTCCATGTGCTGGAAGGCATGCTGGCGTACCCCCAGATGCGCGGCAACCTGGGCATCTGGCGCATGTTCCCTCTCGAAGCCGATACCGACGGCGACCGCATCCGCGGCGTGCTGTTCCAACTGCCTGAACAGCCTGCGAACTACTTCGTGGAGGCGGACTACATCTTGGACGCCACCGAAACAGGCGAGCTGCTGCCGATAGCGGGCGTGGAGTTCGTCACGGGCGCGGAATCGCAACGCGACACGGGCGAGCCGCACGCCAAACCCGAAGCCGAGCCGCACAACATGCAGGCATTCACTTGGTGCTTCGCGATGGGCTACGACCCCGACGGCGACTATGTGGGCAGCAAGCCGCGCGACTACGACTTCTGGAAGGCGTACCAGCCCCCGTTTTGGCACGCGCCGTTTTTCAGCTGGACGGATGTGAACCCCATTACGCTGGAGCCGCGCCGCCTGAGCCTGTTCGGCGAGGACGGCACGCCCGCGATGTTCCGCTACCGCCAGATTGTGAACCCCGACCTGTACCCGCCCGACCGCGCCCCGCGCCCCGTGACCATCGTGAACTGGCCCCAGAACGATTACTTTCTCGGCAACCTCTACCCGCCCGCAGGCGCGGAGAAGTACGAGATTGACTGGGAGCAGGCGTTCAAAGCACGGGAACTGTCCGAGTGCCTGCTGTATTGGCTGCAGACGGAGGCGCCGCGTCCCGACGGCGGCGTCGGCTACAAGGGACTGCACTTGTGCCCCGAGATTGTCGGCACGACGGGGCTGCACGCCGGCTTTGCGCAGGCGGTCTATGTGCGCGAGTCGCGGCGCATCAAGGCGCGCTTCACGATTCTGGAACAGCATGTCAGCGCAGAGTGTCGCCCTGGCGAGACACTGGCGGAGCCGTTCCCCGACAGCGTCGGCGTCGGGCACTATCGGATTGACCTGCACCCCAGCACGGGCGGCGACAACTACATCGACATCCCCACGCTGCCGTTCCAGATTCCGCTGGGCGCGCTGATTCCCGTGCGGGTGCGCAACCTGCTGCCCGCGTGCAAAAACATCGGCGCGACGCACATCACCAACGGCTGCTACCGTCTGCACCCTGTGGAGTGGAACATCGGCGAGTCGGCGGGGCTGCTGGCGGCGTTTTGCGTGCTGCGCGGCGTCGAACCGCACCAAGTGTACGAGACGCCCGCTCTGCTGGAGGAGTACCAAAACCTGCTGCGCGACCAAGGGGTACCGTTGGCGTGGGCACTGTAAGGTGAAGCCTCTCCTCAGAGCGCACGCTTCGGCTGAACATGGGGAACCTCAAGGAGGGGGGAACTGCGAACTTTGCCTGCGCAGTTGGTGTATGCTGCCTTGCCTACAGGACTCTTGCCCTGCCTGCCGAAGATTCCCACGCTATGTACGCAACGGAGCCGCAACCTGAAAGGCAAAGCGCGTCCCTAATCGAGACCGCCTTCCCTTTGCAGAAGGTCTCGGCAGAATCGGTGCGCGAGAAGAACATCCGCCACGGGCACATCAGCACGCTACACATCTACTGGGCGCGTCGCCCGCTGGCGGCGTCGCGAGCGTCTATCCTGGCAGCCCTGCTGCCCGACGATCCCGCCACACGCCACGAACACCTGAAACTGATCGAGCAGCTTGCCCCGTGGGAGGCGGTAGCGAACGGCGGTTTGCCCTCGCTTCTGCAACGGGCGCGCGCCCTGATTCGCGAGGCGTTCGGCGGGCGCGCCCCGCGCGTGCTGGATCCCTTCGCAGGCGGCGGCAGCATCCCGCTGGAGGCGATGCGACTGGGCTGCGAGACCTACGCGCTGGACTACAACCCCGTCGCCGTGCTGCTCAACCGCTGCGTGCTGGAGTACCCCGCGCGCTTCGGCGCGCCCGACTCGGCGCCCAGCGTGCCCCTGCCGCCGCGCGACGATTCGACCCCCAGCCCCCTTCTCGAAGACGCGCCGACGCGCTCGCCCCTGCTGCTGGCGGTGCAGGCGTGGGGCGACTGGGTGCTACAGGAGGCGCGCCAGAGACTGCAACGCTTCTACCCGCCTGACCCCGACGGCTCTATCCCCGTCGGCTACATCTGGGCGCGCACCGTGCCATGCCAGAACCCCACCTGCGGCGCGGAGATCCCCCTGATGCGCCAAACATGGCTGGCGAAAAAAGACAACAAAAAGGTCGCGCTGAAAATCGTGCCCGACCACGCGCACAAACGGGTGGAGTTCGAGATTGTAGGGCAAAACGGCGAGCCGATCCCCTTTGACCCCGAGCGCGGCACGGTGGCGCGGGCGAATGTGGAGTGCCCCCTGTGCGGGAGCGTCATCGACGACCAGACCACCCGCCGCCTGTTCCAAGAGGGCAAGGCGGGACAGCGCATGGTCGCCGTGGTGCTGCACCACCCACAGCAAGCGGGCAAACGCTACCGACTGGCAACCGAGCGCGACATGGAAGCCTACCGCGCCGCCGAACAGGAACTGTGGCGCGTCTGTGCCCGCCTGCGCGAAGAGTGGGGGATGGAACCTGTGCCCGATGAACCGCTGCCATTCATGAGCGGTGTGTTTAATGTGCCCCTGTACGGTATGACTCGTTGGGGCGACCTGTTCAACGCGCGGCAGCAGTTGGCGTTGGTGACTTTTGCCTATTTGGTGCGGCGGGCGCACGCCGAGATGCTCGCGCAGGGCGCAGACCCCGACTTCGCCAAAGCGGTGGCGACCTACCTGGCGTTGGTGGTCAGCAAAGTAGCGGACTATTGCAATGTTTTGTGCCAGTGGAGAAACAATCTTGAGACAGTAGGGCACGCCTTCTCACGACAGGCGCTGCCTATGTTATGGGATTATGTAGAAGGTAACCCAGTGACGGGTGCTTCTGGAACCGCTGAGGGTGGACTGGAGTGGATAGTCAATTCTATTGTACATCTTTCCTCTATTCCGCAGTGTGGGGAGTTTGCTGACATAATTCACGGTTCCGCGACCGACCTGCCGTGGGGGAACGACTTCTTCGACGCCGTCATCACCGACCCGCCCTACTACATCAATGTACCCTATGCCGACCTAAGCGACTTTTTCTATGTGTGGCTCAAGCGCACGGTGGGGCATCTGCACCCCGACCTGTTCGCCACGCCACTCACACCCAAGTCCCAAGAGATATGCCAGATGGAACACTGGGATCCTGTGCGCTACCCCGAAAAAACAAAAGCGTGGTTTGAATCGATGCTTACACAGGCGTTTTGTGAAATCCGTCGCGTGCTGAAGCCCGATGGCATCGCCGTGATTGTGTTCGCGCACAAGACCACTGAGGCGTGGGAAACGGTGCTGGGCGCGCTGACGGAGGCGGGGCTGCGCACCACGATGGCATGGCCCATCCACACCGAGATGCAGGCGCGATTGCGTGCGCAGGAGTCCGCCGCGCTGGCAAGCAGCATCTACATGGTCTGTCGCAAGCGTCAGGGCGCGGCGACGGGCTACTGGGGCGAGGTGCGGCGCGAGACGCGCGAGCTTGTCGAACGCCGCCTGCAGCGGTTCTGGGACGCGGGCATCCGTGGGGCGGATATGTTCATCAGCGCGATTGGCGCGGGGATGGAGGTCTTCACCCGCTACGCCCGCGTGGAGAAGGCGTCGGGCGATCCCGTGTCGATGGGCGAGTTTTTGCAGGAGGTGCGTCAGTGCGTCGCCGAGTTCGCGCTGCGGCGCGTGCTGCACGAGGAAGCCATCGCCAGCGAGCTGGACGCGCTCACCCGCTTCTATCTGCTTTATCGTTGGGCGTATGGGCGGTCGGAGGTTCCGTTTGACGAGGCGCGCAAGCTGGCGACCAGCGTCGGGCTGGAGCTGACGCAGGCGTGGGGCGCGGGCGAAGTGGTGCAGCAGGACAAGGAGCGCGTGCGCGTGCTGGCGCACTACGAGCGCGCATGGGGCGTGCGCCTGGGCGCGAAGACGGGACGCGGACGCCCGCGCACGGAGCAACTCTCGCTGGAGGCGATGCTGATACCCAGCGAGGCGAAAGAGGAAGCCATCGCGGCGTGGGACGCGCTGCGCGCCCGCGGGCGCAGGTCGCTGATAGAGGCGATTCAGCTCGCCGCCGCGCTGTGGGAGGCGAACCAAATCAGCCGTCTGCACGAGTGGCTTGGCGAGGGCTATGCGGACCGTCCCGCCTTCTGGCTCACAGCACAGGCGATTTCGGAGATGCTGCCCGACGGCGACCGCGAACGGCGCGTACTGCAAGGACTGTTGATGCATCGAGCCGAGCAATACTAAAATAGGGTAGAATTCGAAGAGGTGGGATCCACATGCCTATGCTGGAGCTATCCGACGAGCAGGTCATCGAGTTGGTCACGCAGCTGTCGCCCGAGAAGCAAGAGGAGTTGGTGCGACGCTTGCTGCTGCGACGCTGGTCGAACTGGGAAGCGTTATCTAATTACGGGCAGGCGCGTGTGCGCGAGTTGGCGTCTCAGCGCGGATTGAATTGGGACACGATGAGCGAGGCGGAACGCGAGGCATTTATCGACGACCTTGTCCACGAGGATCGAGGGTGCGCCCAGTAGCGGTATTCGATACAAACATCCTTCTGTCAGCGTTGCTGTCACTGACAGGAGCGCCCTTCCACTGCATTGCGCTGGCTAAGGTAGGCGTCGTCAGGTCGGTTACCTGCGAAGCGATTCTGGACGAATTTCGCAGCAAGCTGGAGACCAAGTTCGGTTATGACTCATCGCGTGCGCAAGCTGCAGTGGAGGAGATTAAAAGTTTCTCGCGCTTGGTCAGCGTTCCGAACATTCTGACAGGCGTTGTACCTGATCCCGATGACCATAAGGTATTGGAGTGTGCAATCGTCGGGGGCGCAACCCACATCGTCACGGGCGATCGTCGCCATCTGTTGCCACTGGGGAACTATCAAGGCGTTGCGATTGTGAGCGCGGCCGAATTCTTAATGTTAGTTTCGGCTTCGTATAGGTAAAATAACACGTGGAGGCAACCATGCGTGCATGGTACGAGGTGATTAAGCCACGCGAGGACATCCTGAGAGGCGAGCTGGACGAGGCGATCTTCGCGGCGAACTTGACGGATGTGCTGTACGCGCGCGCCCCGCTGGAGTACCGCGACCCCGAGCGTTTCTTCCAGCAGACCTACCCCACGCAGGGACTGGTGAACCTGCTGGCGACGGTCGCGAAGCGGCTGGCAAGCGGCGTGGGCGACTCGGTGATTCAGCTCCAGACGCCGTTTGGCGGGGGCAAGACGCACGCGCTGATTAGTCTGTACCACCTGTTTCGGCACGGGATGCAGTATCGGGACGCCGCGCTGGTGTGCCAGTCGCTGGAGCGTGCGGGGCTGGACGCGCTGCCCGAGGTGCGCATCGCATGCTTCGTGGGCGAGGATGCCGACCCGCTGAAGGGCAAGACGCCGTGGGGCGCGCTCGCCGAGCAACTCGGCGTCTACCCGCTGGTGCAGGAGCATGACCTTCGCCGCCGCGCGCCCGGACGCGACCTCGTGCTGCAAATGCTCGGCGAGCAACCGACGCTTATCCTGCTCGATGAGCTGACGGTCTACTTGGTGGGAGCAAAAGACATTCAGGATCAGGTGCTGGCGTTCTGCCAGCAGTTGACGGAAGCAGTAGGCGTTTTGCCGCGCGCCGCGCTGGTGGCGACCCTGCCCAGCAGCGCGCCCTACGGCGACGAGGGCGAACGCGCCCTGCACCAACTGGAGCAAATCTTCGGGCGCGTGCAGGCGCTTTACACCCCCGTGGAGGGCGACGAGTTCTTCCGCGTGCTGCGCCAACGACTGATGCAGGAGGTGATTGACCCCACCGAATTGTACCGCACGGTGGACGCCTTCTTCGAACTCTACAGGCATTGTGATGTGCCCGAAGAGGCGCGTCAAGACGCCTACCGCGAGCGCATGCGCCTGGCGTACCCGTTCCACCCGCTGGTCATCGACACGCTCGATCGGCGATGGAGCACCTACTCCACCTTTCAGCGCACGCGCGGCGTGCTGAAGTTTCTGGCGTCGGTGCTGCGCGATATGTACGAGCGTCAGGTGAACACGCCGCTGATTCTGCCCGCACACCTGAATCTGGAATACGCTCCGATTCGGCAGGAGCTGTTGCGCCACATCGGCAACCAGTATGCGGGCGTCATCAGCCAAGACATCGCGGGCGCGGGCGCGAACGCCGTGCAGATCGACCAGCAGCTGGGCGCAGAGTACGCGCCGATGCGCATCGCGTCGGGGCTGGCGACCGCTATCTTCTTCGGCTCGTTCAGCGCGGGCGAGCAGGTGGGCGTCACGGAGCCTGAACTGCGCTTGGCGAGCCTGCGCCCGAACCTGCCCCCCGCCGTGATTGGCGACGCCCTGCACAAACTCACCCAGAAACTCTGGTACCTCCACTCTGAGGGTGGGCTGTACGCCTTTCGGCTCACGCCCAACCTGAACAAAATCCTGCTGGAGAAAGAGGAGCAGGTGCGCGCCCAAAAGTTAGCCGAGCGCATCCGCGAAGAGGTGGAGGCGCGTCTCGGACGCGAAACCATGCAGCTGTTAGCGTTCCCGAACAACCCCAGCGACATCCCCGACACGAAGGAGCTGAAGCTCGTCGTGCTCGCGCCAGAGCATCTCTTCGGCAAGCCCGAGACGGAGGCGTTCGTGCAAGAGCTGCTCACGCGTGCAGGCGACAAGCCGCGCGTCTACCGCGCCACTTGCTTTGTGCTTGCGCCCGACGCCAACGAACTGGAGCAGCTCCAGCGCCGCGTCAAACAGCTGCTGGCGCTGGAGGCGATTCAGGACGACAGCAATCTGATGCAATCCCTCAGCGATGAGGATAAGCAGACGGTCATCAACCGCATCAGCGATATTCCGATCGCCCTGCCGCAGCTGGTGCTGAGCGCGTATCGGCACCTTGCCATGTGGCGCGAGAAGGAGGTGAAGTGGGTCAATCTCGGCATCCCGACGGCGGGCAAGCAGGAGACGCTCGCCGCGCGCGTGGCGAACCTCCTGCGCAAGGAAGAGCTGCTGGTCGACCGCGTCTCACCGCAGCTGGTGCGCGACAAAGTCGTGGGCGCGGACACCTCCAAGCCCCTCGCAGAGGTGGTGGACGCCTTCTACAAGTACCCCTCGCTGCCGATGGTCGAGACGCCGCAAGTGGTGGTGGAGGCGGTTCAGCGCGGCGTGCAGGAAGGGCTGTTCGCCGTGCAAATCGGCGAGCGCGTCTACTTCAAAGAGCCTGTGTCGCTTGGCGAGGGTGAGTACGGCGCGACGGTGCGCACCGACTACACGCCGCCTGCGGCGGAGCCGCCCGAGCCGACCGCGCCCACATATGGCGATGCGACGCCTACGCCCCCGCGCGTCATTGAGAACGGCGTCGAGCTGCTCCCCCCACCCGCTGCGTCCACCTCCGCGTCGACGCCTGCGCCCCGCTACCGACGCTACGCCCTGCGCGCCCGATTCTCCACCGACAAGTTCTCCGAAGTCTTCTCCAGCGTCATCAAGCCCCTCCTCGACGAGTCAGGGCGCAGCTTCACCTTCACAATAGAGTTCGAGGTAGACGGCGAGCTGCCCAAGCAGTTGGTCGATATGCGCGTGTCGGAGTCGGCGCGACAACTTGGTCAAGTGGAACGCGAGGAGAAGGCATAGCGATGGACGCGCCGCTACGCAAGGGGCAAGTGCTGGAGTCCAGTCGCTACCCTGAACCCGTCAAGGTCATCGAACTGGAGCCTTACGGGGGGGATGGGATATGGCTACTGCGTGCAGTGGGCGTCAACTCGCGTCAATACTACGAAGAAATCCTCACAACGGATGAGCTGCGGGCGTTGTGCCCTGCTACGCCGCTGGCGAGCGACTTTCGAGGCGATTCGGAGTTGTTCTTTCTGGGCATCGAGGCGCACCGCCTGCGCGCGGCGTACCTGTTCGACCCCTTGCTCGCGGTCAATGTGTCGCAGATCGACCCGCTGCCCCACCAGATTGAGGCGGTGTACCACTACATTCTGCGCCAGCCCGATGTGCGCTTCCTGCTGGCGGACGACCCCGGCGCGGGCAAGACCATCATGGCGGGGCTGCTGCTCAAGGAGCTGAAGTATCGCGGCGTCGTGCATCGCACGCTGCTGGTCGTGCCTGGACACCTGAAGTACCAGTGGCAACGCGAGATGAAAGAAAAGTTCGGCGAGGCGTTTGCCATCATTGACCGCGGGGTGCTGGACGCGCACTGGGGGCGCAATGTGTGGGAGGAACAAGCGCAGGTGATTACCTCGCTCGATTTCGCCAAGCGGGACGATGTGCTGGAGACGCTGCAAGAAGTGCACTGGGACCTGGTAATTGTGGACGAGGCGCACAAGATGGCGGCGTACCAGTACGGCTCCAAGACGAATAAGACGGCGCGCTATCGGCTGGGCGAGCGGCTCTCGCTGCAGACACACGGGCTCCTGTTCCTGACGGCGACGCCCCATCGCGGCGACCCCGAAAACTTTCGGCTCTTTCTGGACCTGCTGCGCCCCGGCTTTTTCGGCACGGTGGAGATGCTCAACCAGTCGATCCAGCAGCAGGACAACCCGCTGTTCTTGCGCCGCCTCAAGGAAGATTTGAAGGACTTCAACGGGCGACCGCTCTTCCCGCCACGCCATGTCTACACGCGCACTT
>Ga0308393_1001175_pt1 | contig 12507 bp, 10 predicted proteins | sample Hotspr2Sampleee2_FD_202364 | JGI IMG/M metagenome (GOLD analysis project Ga0308393, IMG submission 202364) | Hot spring phototrophic mat microbial communities from Mushroom Spring, Yellowstone National Park, Wyoming, United States - 20050630_ee2 ... | reverse complement strand
TATGGTTTAGGGGCACGTCTTGCTTGGAACCAATCTACCATCTTGAGAGCCGATTTAGCATTTAGTAAAGAATCTACTCAATTCTTCTTCGGGTTTTCACATATATTTTAATTGCCAACACACAGGGGTAGGCACATCCCACAAACTGCTCTTAGCCGACACGCTTACCAAAGTTTGCGGGAAGAGCTTGCCCCTTTTCCTCCCTGATAAAAACTTCAATTTTTATCTTCCTTTCTAAAATTTTTAAAACAGCCAACACACAGCCGATACATAAAGACCCAAACACAATTCTGACATTGACAGCTAAACCCTTTACAGACCTGACTTACAAGACACGGACGACAGAACGCCAGCTGGTAACACGGGTAACCATTGCACAACTTCCCCTAAACCCTAAAAAAGCCTATTACGTAACTTCAATCCATGCATTTTAAAGAAGTAGTTGATTTTACTAAAAAATTGACTCTGTAAATTTTTGATGGCTTATATGCCCTTCTACAAAGCCAAAAACTTGCCTTCTATTCCCTTTTGAAGGTCTTTGTTCAGGGCTGCTACTTTGGGCTGTGGCTTTTTTGAGCATACCATTTTTACATTAGGCTATACTAATGCACCTGATACAGCATTTTGGAAGTGATTTCTTTGCGTCCTTGCATGTAGCAAAATTAATTCAATTTTTTTTCAATTTTTCATTGACTATTTATTTTTATCAATTATATTTGCAAGGTTGTGCAACAAGCACACGGGGTTTGCGAAAAGGCGGGCTAATGTGCAAACTTGGAGCTTTGTACTTCTATTCAAGTTCAGTGCAGGTTGACAGTTTTGTGCTCCGAAACTCGCCCGAACGCAAAGCCCGAAAACGTTGCCCCGCAATGCCTCCGCTTCGCTTCGGCACTGCGGGGCAACGGGAGGGAGATTCCATCTCTTGTTGTGCTTGTGCCTTCGCTAACGCTTCGGCACTGCGTACAACAAGAGATTTGCGAAAATTCTGAAAATTTTTCTTCGCTTCGCTCAGAAATTTTCAGAACTTCGCAAATCTCCGCCCCGTTAGTTGCCATTTTTGGGCGACAGTGCAACCAAATATATAAGTATGACATTTTTAGAATTAGCCGAAAGAGTTTTAAGAGAAGAAAAACGACCACTGACCGCCAACGAAATTTGGACTTTGGCCACAGAAAAAGGTTATGACAAACAGCTTAACAGTAAAGGCAAAACTCCTTGGGCGTCACTTAGTGCACAGATTTATGTTGATGTAAAAGATAACCCACAATCTCCTTTTGCACAGACAGACAGTCGACCGAAAAGGTTTTACTTAAAAGCACAAGCAAGCCAACTTGACCTTTCTGACACAGCAATTTCAAAAGAGCCAACAGTAGTTAAGAAAAGACGGTTTGACTTTTTAGAGAAAGACCTGCATCCATACTTGACATATTACGCTTATTACCACCTGCGTTGCTACACCAAGACAATTAACCATTCACAATCTTCAAAAAAAGAATTTGGCGAGTGGGTTCACCCGGACATGGTTGGTTGCTACTTTCCTCTTGACGACTGGAAGCAAGAAGTTTATGAGTTAAGTTCATCAATCGGAAATATTTCAATCCGATTTTTATCATTTGAGATCAAACGAGAACTAAGTTTTGGGAATCTAAGAGAAAGTTTCTTCCAGACGGTTTCAAACTCCTCTTGGGCGAACGAAAGTTATTTAGTTGCAGCAGAAGTTTCCGAAGAAGAAGAATTTAGAAGCGAACTATCCCGACTTTCAACTTCATTCGGAATTGGAGTTATTAAATTAAATCTCGAAGACCCTCATTCATCCGAAATTATTTTTCCAGCAAAATATCGTGAAACACTTGACTGGGAAACAATCAACAAACTGACAATGAACGCTGACTTTAAAGAGTTTATTTCGACAGTTAAAATCGACATCACAAGCAAGAAAATTCATAAAAAGGAATATGACCAAGTTCTCGACATTGAAACATTAAAACGCAAGACAAGTGCTTAACTCGGCAGGACAACATAACGAACAGACAAGAATGGCTGCCTACAACACGGGTTTTGCGTCAGGCGGGGTGACGTGCAAACTTGGAGCTTTGTGCTTCTATTCAAGTTCAGTGCTGGCAGACAGTTTTGTGCTCCGAATTGAAAATCAGCGAAGCTAAACCCGCCCGAACGCAAAGCCCGAAAACCTTGTGGGCAATGCTAAAAAAATAATTATACTCTGTCAAAAGTGGTTTTTCAGAACCTGTTTCAAGAAATGTGCTTATCTGTTCGTTGAGCGGAGAGGTCAGTGAGTTTGCCGAACTGCCGAGATTATCTTGCTCTATGGATTGTTTTGTGGGGTTTGTAGATACGGATAGTATTTGTTTCCCAAACACCAGTTTGCATCTGAAATTAAGGAAAATGTATGCCAACCTTAAAAAATATGTATTTGGGCATTGAAAGGGGCGAGTTCCTGATTTAAAGCTAAAATTGAATGATACACAAACGCCAGTGGCATAGGTCAGAGTCGGGGGCGGTAAGCAAAGAAGGCTCAAAAATATAGATTAAAAGTAATTTTTGCCTGCTATCAACAGCCTTTTGAAGTGCCTCGTGGTCCTTGATACGAAGGTCTTTTTTGAACCAAAACTATGTTTATTGGTGCTTTCATCGCTTACGAAAACCATCAAAACAGAATTTTGTTTCGTTAACTAAATATCGCTACCGTTTTCCAGTTGACAAACTCGCGAATGCCCGCCACCGAAAGCTCTCTGCCGTAGCCTGAATTTTTGATGCCTCCAAAAGGCAATTCAGGTGTAGATTTTACGATTGTATTGATACTGCAAGTGCCTGCTTGTAGTTCTAAGCCGATTTTTTCAGCTCTTTCGTAGTCTTTGCTCCACACCGAAGCCCCTAAGCCATAAACCGACAAATTGGCTAAATTGATTGCCTCTTGTTCGTTTTTGGCAGAAATTACCACTGCCACTGGTCCGAAAGTTTCTTCTGCAAAAACAGGCATATCAGCATTTATGTTTGTCAGGATTGTAGGTTGAAAAATAGTGTCTTGTGCTTCGGAGCTACCTACAATCAGTTTTGCCCCCATCGCTACCGATTGGCTCACTTGACGGGCTAAGTTTTCGGCTAAATCGGTACGAGCAAGGCAGGCGTATTGGCTGTTTTCGTCCAAAGGATTTCCAAAACGTAACTTGGCAAAACTTTCTCTCAAAAGTTCCAAAAATTCGTCAAAAACTCTTTCCAAGACAATAAATCTTTTGGCGGCAATGCAACTTTGTCCGTTGTTAATCATACGCGAAGTGCAAGCACCCACAACGGTAAAAGGTAAATCGGCATCATCAAGCACGATGAAAGCATCACTGCCACCGAGTTCCATTACACTCTTTTTCAAATATTTACCTGCCAAACTTGCCACTGCTGAGCCTGCTCGTTCGCTACCTGTAAGGCTCACGGCTCGCACAATTCGGCTTGCAACGAGGCTTTCTATATCAGCTACATCAGCAAATACATTCTGAAAAACACCTTTTTCAAAACCTGCTTTCAAAAAAAGTTCTTCAATTCGCAAACTACAAAGAGGTACATTGGGGGCGTGTTTGAGCAGAACCACGTTTCCTGCCACGAGAGCAGGTACGGCAAAACGCAAAACCTGCCAAAACGGAAAATTCCAAGGCATAATGCCCAGCACCGCTCCCAAAGGCTGAAAGCAGACATAACTTTTCGTGTAAGCAGATTTTATCGGTTCGGGGGCTAAATGCGTTTCGGCATTTTCGGCATAATAACGGCACAGCCAAGCACATTTTTCTATTTCGGCTCGTGCTTCAACAATCACTTTGCCCATTTCTAAACAAATGATTTTTGCTAATTCTTGCTTTTCTTGTTCCAAAATGGTAGCAAGTTTCTGAAATAACTTTGCTTTTTCAGATATTGCCATTTTACTCCATTTCGGAAACATTGCTTCGGCAAGTTGTAACTTCTCTTGAATGACAGCAGGCGTATCGGGCTGGTAGATACATAGAACCTCTTGTGTAAATGGATTTTTAGAAACGAAATTAGCCATTGTTTTACGTTTTTGTTGCAAACCTTGTATATTTGTTGCTTGTAAAGCGTAAGCTATGTTTTTGGCACAAAAATACCAAGAAATCCTTAAAGAAATTGCTCCCTGCAAACTGATAGCTGTTAGCAAAACGAAACCTGTCGCAGACTTATTGCAGGCATACGAAGCTGGCTGTCGTGATTTTGGTGAAAATAAAGTGCAAGAAATGCTCACCAAACAGCCTGCACTTCCGCAAGATATTCGTTGGCACTTGATTGGACATTTGCAGAGTAACAAAGTAAAATACATCGCTCCGTTTGTGCATCTTATTCATTCGGTTGATAGCCTGAAACTTCTGCAAGAAATCAATAAACACGCTCAAAAGCATAATCGGGTAATAGACTGCCTTTTGCAAATTCATATTGCCCAAGAAGAGACCAAGTTTGGTTTAGATTTTACCGAAGCCGAAGCTATTTTGCAAAATGAACAAACAGCCTTGCTGAAAAACGTAAAAATTATCGGTCTTATGGGAATGGCAAGTTTTACGAACAATCACGAGCAAATCAGAGCAGAATTTGCAGGGTTAAAGCAGTTTTTTGAGCATTGCAAAGCCAATTATCAAACCGAAAACATTTGTTTTTCGGAACTCTCGATGGGTATGAGTGGCGATTATGCCATTGCCGTGCAAGAAGGCTCTACCATAGTGCGTATTGGTAGCTTGTTGTTTGGTGAAAGGAATTAGTTTTTTTTCATAAAAATTGGAAAAACCTTCATATTTGTTCTTTGGTATAACCTAATGAGCCTCTAACCAATTTTTTCCTATTCCTGCTTCTACTTCAATTCTTACGGGCAAGGCGATAGCGTTTTTCATTAAAGAAATTACATTTTCTTTCATCAGGTCAATTTCGGATTGATGCACCTCGAACACGAGTTCGTCGTGTACCTGCAAAATCATTTTAGATTGTAAGCGATTTCTTTGGATAAATTCGTGAATACGAATCATAGCGACTTTTATCATATCGGCGGCAGAACCCTGTATAGGTGTATTGACAGCGTTGCGTTCGGCGTGTCCTGCTACGATGCTGTTGTTTTCGTTGATAGTTGGCAAATAACGCCTACGCCCCAAAATAGTTTCTACATACTCTTGCTGCCGAGCCTTCTGTATCATAGCATCTTTGAACTTCTTGATAGCTGAAAATTCTTTGTAATACGTTTCTACGAGTTTGCTTGCTTCGGAAACCGAAATTTTCAGTTGGCGTGCCAAATTGAAGCCTGTACTGCCGTACAAAATGGCAAAATTAGCGGTTTTTGCATTTCTACGCATTTCGGGGCTTACCTGCTCCAAAGGCACTTTGTAGATTTTGGAAGCTGTTGCAGCGTGAATATCTAAGCCTTTTTCAAAAGCCTCTAAAAGCGTTTCATCTTGGCTGAAAGCCGCCATCAAACGTAGTTCTATTTGCGAGTAATCTGCCGAAAGAATTAAAAAATCTTCATTACTTGGAATAAAAGCCTTGCGAATTTCTCTACCTTTGGCTGTTTTGATAGGAATATTTTGCAGATTAGGATTAGTGGAGCTAAGTCTGCCTGTGGCTGTTACCGCCTGATTGAACGAGGTATGAATTTTACCATCAATCGGGCTAAGCAGGGCAGGCAAGGCATCTACATAAGTAGATTTGAGTTTTTGTAACTCTCTAATCTCCAAAATATCGGCAACGATTTCGTGTTCTTCGGCAAGTTTGCTCAAAATCTCTTCGCCTGTGGCATACTGACCTGTTTTGGTTTTTTTAGGGTTTTTGATGATTTTCAGTTCATCAAAAAGCACTTCGCCGAGCTGTTTGGGCGAGGCGATATTGAACTCTCTGCCTGCTTTTTTGTAAATTTCTTGTTCCAAAATCTTAATCTCGGCTTCTAAACTTGCTGAGCTTTCTTGCAAAGCGGCTACGTCTATGCTCACACCGTTTCGTTCCATTTGAGCCAAGACCTGTACCAAAGGGGTTTCTACTTCGTAGAAAAGTTTTTCTAAGTGTTTTTCTTTAAGTTCGGGGGTGAGTTTTTCTTTGAGTTGCAAAGTAATATCGGCATCTTCGGCAGCGTACTGGCTAATTTCCTGTAAAGGAACATCACGCATATTGCCTTGATTTACACCTTTTTTGCCGATAAGCGTCTCGATACTTACAGGTGAATAGTTAAGGTATTTTTCAGCCAAAAAGTCCATACTATGTTTGCTTTCAGGGTTAATGAGGTAATGAGCAAGCATTGTATCGTAGAGTTTTCCTTTTACCGAAATATTGTAGTTTTGCAGTACCTCAATATCGTATTTGAGATTTTGTCCGATTTTTTCGATATTTTCATTTTCAAAAACTTCTCTAAACTCTTCCAAAATTTGTTTTGCCTCGCTTTGGTTTTCGGGAAAAGGCACATAATAGGCTTCGTGGGGCAGGTAGGCAAACGAAATACCAACGAGTTGGGCTTGTAGAGCGTCTAAGTGAGTGGTTTCGGTATCAAAGCAAAAGGTATCTTGTTTTTTCAGAAAATCAATTAGTAATTTTCGGTTTTCAGCGGTATCAATGATATGGTACAAATGGGGCGTTGTGGCAAGAGTAGCCATTTTTTTCGTTTCTTCGTTCTGTTCTTTGTTTTCAGTTTTTTCTGCTTTGATTTCAGTATTTTTTTGGGAAATAGCATTGCCGAACAAATCTAACTGCTGATTATTTTGATTACGCTTAGTTTTTTGGGCTTCTTTTTCTTCGGCAGAAAGCCCGAGCAGTTTGGTTTTGAGGGTTTTAAATTCTAATTCATCAAAAATTTTAGCAAGTTCGGTTTTGTTGTATTCTTTGAGTTCAAAATCATCAATTTTGTAATTGATAGGCACTTGCAGATGAATAGTAGCGAGTTTTTTAGAGAGCAAGGCTTTATCGGCGTGTTGTTTGACGATTTCGGCGAGCTTTCCTTTGAGCTTATCGGCATTAGCGATGATGTTTTCTATGGTTTCGTATTCTTCCAAAAGTTTTTGGGCAGTTTTTTCGCCAACGCCGGGCAAACCGGGAATGTTGTCGGAGCTATCGCCTTGCAGTCCGAGCAAATCAATTACTTGCTCGATGCGTTTGATGCCAAATTTTTCTAAGGCTTTTTGAGTATCCCAAATTTCGTTGGGGGCAAATTTGGTAGCAGGACGATAGATGAAAATTTTTTTATCTTCAAGCAGTTGGCAGTAATCTTTGTCGGGGGTCATCATAAATACGGGAAAATCCTCGCGGGCTACTTGTTTGGCGATTGTTCCGATAACATCATCGGCTTCGTAGCCTGGTATGGCAAGCACCGAGATATTCATTGCTTCTAAAATTCTTTTGATATACGGGACGGCAATGGTAATGCCTTCGGGCTGAACTTCGCGATGGGCTTTGTAGGCTTCAAACTCTTCGTGCCGAAAGGTTGCCTCTGCTGTATCGAAGGCAACTGCCAAATGCGTAGGTTTTTCTTTCTTAATAACTTCAAGCAAGGTATTTACAAAACCAAAAATAGCCCCTGTGTCTAAACCTTTGCTCGTTCGGCGAGGATTGCTGATGAAAGCATAATAAGCTCTGTAAATAAGAGCGTAGGCATCTAAAAGGAAAAGTTTTTTCATATATTATAAAAGTCTGCCTAAAATTAGTAGATTTATTCGGATTTTGCTTTGAGTTATGCAAATTTTGAGCGAAAATTTATTCTTAATCCGTATTATCTAAAATTAGGGAAATCTGCGGGGTAAGTAAGTTCCTAAAAATATTTCTGTTCAAATTTTTTTTCTACGCTTCATTTCTATAACTTTGCCTTGCAAATAAACAACCTTTTTATTTGCACTTTATGTCTGTCCCAATCAATCAGCATCAGCCCAAAATTTTATTTGAGGCACTTACGTATGACGATGTACTCTTGCTCCCTGCATACTCCGAAGTGCTACCACGCGAAACAAGCCTACAAACACGCCTTACCCGAAAAATAATTCTCAATTTGCCCATTGTATCGGCGGCAATGGATACGGTTACCGAATACAAAATGGCAATTGCAATAGCCCGCGAAGGAGGAATTGGTTTTATTCACAAAAATATGTCTATCGAGGCACAAGCCGAGCAAGTCCGTAAGGTAAAGCGTTCTGAAAGTGGAATGATTATAGACCCCATTACGCTTCCCGAAACTGCCATACTTGCCGATGCCTTACGTATTATGAGTGAATTTAAAATTGGCGGTATCCCCGTGGTCGATGAAGCAATGAAACTCAAAGGGATCATCACCAATCGTGATTTACGCTTTCAGAAAGACCTCTCCAAATCCGTTTTAGAAATAATGACAAAAGAAAACCTCATTACTGCCCAAGAAGGCATTACCTTAGACCAAGCTGAAGAGGTTTTGCAAGAATACAAAATTGAGAAACTACCTATCATCAACAAAGAAGGAAAACTTGTTGGACTTATTACCTACAAAGATATTATCCGCAGAAAAGATTTTCCCTATGCCTGCAAAGATGAACTTGGCAGGTTGCGTGTAGGGGCGGCTTTGGGCATAACAGCCGATATTTTGGAAAGAATCGAGTTACTCAAAAATGCAGGTGTAGATGTAGTGGCTATTGATACGGCTCACGGACATTCCAAAGGTGTGATAGATACTCTCCGAAAAGTAAAAGCCAAATATCCTGAAATGCAGGTAGTTGTGGGGAACGTAGCCACTGCCGAAGGAGCAAAAGCCTTGGCCGAGGCAGGTGCCGATGCCGTAAAAGTAGGCGTAGGACCAGGTAGCATTTGCACTACACGCGTAGTGGCAGGCGTAGGAATGCCACAACTTTCTGCTGTTTTTGAAGCCTACAAAGTTTTGCAAGACTTGGACGTACCTATCATTGCCGATGGCGGTATTCGTTACTCAGGCGATTTAGTAAAAGCTCTTGCAGGCGGAGCAAGTAGCGTTATGATTGGCTCTCTGCTCGCTGGTACAGACGAAAGCCCTGGCGAAGTAGTGATTTTTGAAGGCAGAAAATTTAAAACATACAGAGGAATGGGCTCTTTGGAAGCAATGGAAGCAGGTTCAAAAGACAGATATTTTCAAGATGCTGAAGATGACATCAAAAAACTCGTTCCCGAAGGTATTGTGGGGCAAGTGCCGTACAAAGGCACAGTAGCGGAGGTTTTGTACCAAATAGCGGGTGGTTTGCGAGCAGGTATGGGCTATTGTGGGGCAAAAACTATCAAAGATTTGCAAGAAAAGGCTCAATTTGTGAAAATCACAGCTTCGGGCATTCGCGAAAGCCACCCCCACGATGTAATTATTACACGCGAAGCACCGAATTACAGTAGCAAATAACAACGATAAACGATGAGAGATGAATGATGAAAAAAATCCTGTATCTTGTATCCTGTATCCTGTATCCCGTATCCTGTATCCAACATCTAACCTCTATAAATAGCAATGTCTCCAGTAATCGGAATTATTATGGGCAGTCAATCGGATTTACCTATAATGCAAGAAGCCGCTGATTTTTTGGACGAAATGCAGATTAACTACGAACTTACGATAGTTTCGGCACACCGCACTCCTGAACGTATGTTTGAGTATGCTCGCTCGGCGTATCAACGTAGTTTGCGAGTAATCATTGCGGGAGCGGGCGGTGCGGCACATTTGCCCGGAATGGTAGCTTCGCTGACGGCTTTGCCTGTAATTGGCGTGCCGATAAAATCATCAAATTCTATTGATGGTTGGGATTCGGTGCTATCAATTTTACAAATGCCCGCAGGTGTGCCTGTCGCTACGGTCGCCTTGAACGGTGCTAAAAATGCAGGTATCTTGGCAGCACAAATTTTAGCTACAAACAACGAAACACTCTATCAAAAGCTACTCGCCTACAAAGAAAGCCTGAAAGAAAAAGTCAATCAACAAATTGCTAATTTGAGTAAAAAATAAATTTGTGAAACTTCTTGCTTCATTTAATTTTACAAAAAAATCTATCTGAATGAAAAATTCGCTTGACCAACTCCAAAAAATAGCTTCACAAGTCCGGCGTGATATTGTTCGTATGGTACATAGTTGCCAATCGGGGCACCCTGGTGGTTCTTTGGGCTGTACCGATTTGCTTGTTGCTTTGTATTTTGAGGTGATGGAACATACACCTAAGCCTTTTGATATGCAGGGCAAAAATCAAGATTTGTTCTTTCTCTCGAACGGACATATTTCGCCTGTTTTTTATAGTGTTTTGGCTCGTAGTGGCTATTTCCCTTTGGAAGAACTAAAAACTTTTCGTCGTATCAATTCGCGTCTGCAAGGACACCCCACCACTCACGAAGGCTTACCTGGCGTACGCATTGCCTCTGGCTCTTTGGGACAAGGTCTCTCCGTAGCCATAGGTGCGGCACAAGGCAAAAAACTCAACCAAGATGAAAAACTCGTCTATGTGCTTATGGGCGATGGCGAGCAACAAGAAGGGCAAATCTGGGAAGCGGCTATGTATGCGGCTCATCATAAAGTAGATAATCTTATCGGCATTGTTGATTGTAACGGACAGCAAATCGATGGCTCTACCAACGAAGTAATGTCTTTGGGCAATCTGCAAGCCAAATGGGAAGCCTTCGGTTGGCAAACCCTCCGTATGGAAGGCAACAACATAGAAAAAGTTTTAGAAGGTTTGACAGAAGCTAAAAAACTCACTCGCCAACAAAAGCCCGTCCTTATCTTGATGAAAACCGAAATGGGCTTTGGCGTTGATTTTATGATGTATTCGCACAAATGGCACGGCATCGCCCCTAATGATGCTGAACTTGAACGAGCCTTGGCTCAATTAGAAGAAACCTTAGGCGATTATTAGGCAGAGAGCAGTTAAGTAGTTCCACAAAATTAAAAGGACACTTTTACTGAGGCAAAATACTGATAGACAATTTTTTGTCTTGTCTCTTGCCTCTTGTCTCTTGTGTCTAATCACTTATCAATCAACAAGGCTTGTAGTGAGCTTGCCAAACTGAACAATCAATGGAAAAAATTTTGATAGCTATACTGAAAAATGGATTTTGGGCAAACTCAATAATTGACTAAATTGCACAAACAAAATACTTTTACTAAGATGACTAAAATTGGAGAGTTTGGAATAAATAGCATTATACAGGGTGATTGTATAGAATTGCTAAAAAAAATGCCTGATAATTCGGTGGATTTGATTTTTGCAGACCCACCCTACAATTTGCAACTCAACGGAGAACTTTACCGTCCCAACCAAACCAAAGTAGATGCCGTAAATGACGAATGGGATAAATTTGACTCTATGCAAGCCTATGATGATTTTTGTAAGCAATGGTTAAGTGAATGCCATAGAGTACTTAAAAATACGGGAAGTATTTGGGTAATTGGTACATATCATAATATTTTCAGGGTAGGAGCAATTATGCAAAATCTTGGTTTTTGGCTATTGAATGATATTATTTGGATAAAAACAAATCCAATGCCAAACTTTAAAGGCACACGATTCAATAATGCACACGAAACGCTTATCTGGGCTACTAAATCAAAAAATTCTAATTATACGTTTCACTACCATTCTATGAAGGTGATGAACGATGATTTGCAAATGCGTAGTGATTGGTTCATTCCGATTTGTAGTGGTGAAGAACGCATCAAAGTCAATGGAAAAAAAGCCCACTCTACTCAAAAACCTGCCGAACTTTTATACAGAGTAATTTTATCTACTTCTAATATAGGTGATTTGATACTTGACCCTTTTTCAGGAACTGGAACAACTGCCGCCGTAGCCAAGCGTTTAGGCAGACGTTTCATAGCATTTGAACGAGAACCCTTTTACATAGAGGTCGCAAATGACAGGTTAAGCAAAATTAAGCCATTAGAAAAACCATTGTTGGAGTATAAAATTGAGAAAAGAAAACCAAAAGTATCTTTTGGAAATCTCATTGAAAAAGGATACATAAAAATCGGGGAAACCTTATTTTCAAGAGATGAAAAACACACAGCCATTGTATTAGCCGATGCCTCTTTGCAAAGTAAGGACTTAGTAGGTTCTATTCACAAAGTAAGTGCTACGCTTTTGAAAAAAGAAAATAACAATGGCTGGTCTTTTTGGTATGTAAAGCGGGACGGTATTATGTTGAGTATCGATGAATTAAGGCATCATTATGAAAAAAAGTATCACCCCGAAAAAAAATATGATGAAATTAATTTTCATCAAAATATAGTGCCTGAACCGCAAGGGACTTTTGAAAACTATGAGCATAATGGACTATAATCGGTTTAAAAAGACTTTCAATGAAATTATTTTTGAGAAATCAAAAGCGGATTTGATTGAAAAGATAGCCGAAAACCCAAGCAGGTATATCGGTCTTTTCAGACCAACAAAACCCAAAGCAAAGATTTTGCAAAACCTCTTGCAATCTCACGAAATCCGTTTTGGAGATGCTTTTGAAAAGATAATTGAAGAGTATCTAAAAATTAAGGGCTGCGAAATTTTACCAAAAAAA
>Ga0308393_1001174_pt1 | contig 12512 bp, 10 predicted proteins | sample Hotspr2Sampleee2_FD_202364 | JGI IMG/M metagenome (GOLD analysis project Ga0308393, IMG submission 202364) | Hot spring phototrophic mat microbial communities from Mushroom Spring, Yellowstone National Park, Wyoming, United States - 20050630_ee2 ... | reverse complement strand
GGCGGGTCATGCGTGCCTCCTGTCCTACGATTGAGGTTGTGCTACCCGTATCGTAGCAGAAGGTCGGCCCGCCTTCAAAACCCTTGACACCTGACCCGAAACGCCCCAAAAACTCTATACGTGAAAGAATAGGGAAACCGGGTTTCCCCATGCCCCGCTCCGAGAGCTTATGTTCACGTTAGCGCATGCGGCGCCGCAGCCCCCCTCCCAACCTCCCCCCGCTGGGGGGAGGCGCCGGACCCCCTCCCCCAGCGGGGGAGGGCTGGGGAGGGGGCAGTCACCTTCGTTGCAACGGATTGCCGCTCGAGCATAGAGATGGCGAAACCCGGTTTCCCCACCTCCATGCCCGCCGGAAGCAATGCGAGCGTGACCCTCCGGGTCGCGCGCGGGAAACGCACCTATGCAGCGCATTATCCTCATCGGCGATCCGGTGGCCCATAGCCGCTCGCCGCGCATGCACAACGCCGCCCTGCAACACCTCGGCATCGTCGCGCGCTACGAGGCGCTGCGCACCACCGCAGCCGAACTTCCGGCGCGCGTGGCGGCCCTGCGCGGCCCGGAATACCTCGGCGCCAACGTCACCCTGCCCCACAAGCAGGCGGTTATCCCGCTCCTCGACCGGCTCGAGGAGCAGGCCGCGCTGATCGGGGCGGTCAATACGATCTACAAAGACGGCGACGCCCTGGTGGGCGCCAACACCGACGCCCCGGCCCTGCGCGCCGATCTGGCCGACGCTGGCGTTGACCTCGCCGGGCGCAGCGTGGTGATCCTCGGGGCCAGCGGCGCGGCCCGCGCCGCCGCCTTCGCCCTGGCCGGGGCCGGGGTCGGCAGCCTGGTGATCGCCAACCGCACCGTCGAGCGCGCCGAGGACCTGCTCGCCGACCTGCTCATCGGCATCACCGACGAACAGGGGTTGACCGCCTCCGGCGAGCCGCCGCCCACCCTGATCGCCCTCGATCTGCGCGACCCTGACCTGCGCGAGCATCTTGCCGCCTGCGACCTGCTGGTCAACGCCACGGCCCTCGGCTGGCGCGAGGGCGAGACGCCCCTGCCCGATCCCCCCGTCGGCTCGCGCACCCTGGTCTACGACATGGTCTACCGGCCCACGCGCCTGCTGCGCGAGGCCGCGGCGCGCGGCGCCGCCACCCGCGATGGTCTGGGCATGCTGTTGCACCAGGGCGCCCTGGCCTTCACCCGCTGGACCGGGCGCCCGGCTCCCCTCGCGGTCATGCGCGCCGCGCTGCAGGAGACGGGGTGAGGGGAGCAAACGCCGGGGCTGGTTCAATAGGGCTACGTCAATGTCCGGTTGATCGTCCGCGCTGTGGGCGTAAACGCCTCGGCTACGGCTGCGAAGGCCACTTGCGTGGCCTGTGGAGCCCGCGAAAGCGGGCTTCGCAGAGGCTAGCCCGCAGCTTCAGTCGCCGGGCGGACGACGTTGACGTAGCCCTGGCCGGTTCGACCGAAGCATGACCCTGGTTGCGCCTGGCTGGTATGATACAGTGGCCAGGATCTCCTCGCAGGGCGCGGAGGGGACCGCCGCTTCCTTCCTGGCCGGCGCGATCCTCCGCTGTACACGCTACGGACATTCGCATGCTTCCCGCGCTGCTGGTCTTTCTGGCCGGACTGATGCTCGGCTCGCTGCTCAATGTGCTGATCATCCGCATTCCGCGCGAGGGGCGCCTGCTCGGCTGGCCGCGCTGCACCCGCACGGGCGCGCCCCTGGCCCCCTGGCAGGTGACCCCCGTGGCCGGCTGGCTGCTCCAACGGGGCCGCGCGCCCGACGGGCGCCCGTTGCACTGGATCTATCCCCTGGTCGAACTGATCACCGCGCTCATTCTGCTGCGGCTCTATCACCTCTATGGCTTCGGCCCGGCCTTCTTCTACCTGGCCTTTGTCTGCGCGGTGCTGATCGTTACCGGGGCGATTGACTGGCTCTACCGGTATATCTACACCTTCGTCATCCTTGGCGCGGCCCTGGTGGCCCTCGTCGCCGGACCGCTTGCCGGCCTGAACTGGCTCAACGTCACCCTCGGCGCGCTCGCCGGCGGCTTCGTTTTCATGTTGTTCTACCTGGCGGCCCGCCTCCTCTTCCCCGGTTCTGGCGTGCCCTTTGGTCTCGGCGATGTCTACCTGGCCATCTTCATCGGCGCGGCAGTAGGGTTGCTCAACCTGGCCCCGGCGCTGTTCTACGGCATGCTCCTGGCCGGCATCGTCTCGGCGGGCATTCTCATCGCCCGGCGCGCCGGGCGGCCCACGCCGACCTATATCGCCTATGGCAGCTATCTCTGCCTGGGCACGCTCCTGTTCATCGCCCTGGGCGGTATGGGCTGATGTGAACATGGGGGAACCGGGTTCCCCCATCCCCCCGCCCGCGGGAGGGTTTGGGAGGGCGCAGCCCTCCCAAACACAACTATAAGCGCCTGCTGAAGCTATGCAACGCATTCCTCTCACCATCGAACAGCAAAACACGCTCAAGGCCCTCGCCTGGCTGATGGTGGCCGTGACCGGGGCCTGCGTCATCGGCCTGGGCACGATCTTTACTTGCCTGTTCATCGCCAGCGGTAACGCACCGATCGTCAGGGTCTTTATCATCGTGGGCCTGACCATAACTCTGGCGTCGCTCGGGTTCGTGGCGTGGCGCGTCTACAGCATCGCCCTGGACCTGCGCGACGGCGTGGCCCATGTCCACGCGGCGCGCCTGACCCGCAAGTTCAGTTCCGCGCGCAACCCAAAACAGTTCTACGCGGTCTTTGATACTCCTGTTACTCTTCGGATAAGCCGCGAGAGGTGGGAAGCGCTTCAACTCGAGCGCCGGTACCTGGTAACCTATAGCCCCCGTTCGCGGACAGGCTGGCTGGTGGAACCCTTTCCTGAGGAGTGAGGATCTCGCCATTTCGGATTGTAGATTTTTGATTTTTGATTGCGGGATCTGGCCTCCCTACTGGATATGGCAAAGGTGCGCAAGCACGCTTCGCCGGTCCGCTATCCGGCGGTAGGGCGGTGGATGCGCCCGCGGGGGCAGGGGAATGGGGAAACTAGCTTTCCCCGTAACTGTTCACACCTGGGGTAACCTGCGCGCCTGGGAGCGAGGGCGTCCCGCCCTCAGTCGCGTCTACGCGGGCAAGCTGCCCGCGCTCCCAGGAGCAATGTGAACACTTACCGTTCCCCATATCCTGGTGATGTGCCGCTGCGCCGCGCGCGCGTAACAAAAAAGCGACTGACCCACCGGGGACAGTCGCGGAAGTGGATGGACAGACCGGCAGGGTTGCATGCCACAGGGTACTGGCCACCGGTCTTGATCTATCTGAGAACAGGATACTCCGCGGAGTTACAACGCACATCGTTCGCCGGGACCGATCGCCCCTGCATCGCTGGTCGGAGCCAGGAAGGGAGATTCTCCCCCTATTCACACGTTTGTGAACCAGGTTTCCTCGCGTTTACGCCTCCCTGCCAGAAACCCCAGGTGTGAACAGGTGCGGTGTCAAGACCTTTTGCCACTCCCTGGTCGGCTCGCATATACTCCACTGTTAGCGGGGCGCGGCGGGCCTGGCGCGCCGCGCCCCCCGCAACGGGTCGCGCCAGGCCTCGCAGCGAACCCATGCCTGACACAAGATGCCGGACGCGTCATTATGTCATTTGTGGAGGTTGCCGAACCATGAGCGAATACGAGTATTACGAGTTCCAGACCGTTGACCGCCGACTCACTGCCGAGCAGCAGGCGGAGATGCGCCAGCTCTCCAAACGCGTGGATCTGAGCCCGACCCGCGCCGCCTTCAACTATTCGTATGGCAGCTTCCGTGGCGACCCTCTGGAGGTGCTGGAGAAGCACTTCGACGCTCTGCTCTACATCGCCAACTGGGGCACAAAGATGCTGGCCTTCCGCTTTCCCGCGGGCGCCGTGGACGCTGGATCGTTGCAGCCTTACCTGTCCGGTGAAGATGAGGGCTATGCGGGCGAACTCCTGACGACGCCGCAGCACCTTGTGCTCCGCTTCGAGATCCGTGAGTATGAGAGTTATGGCTGGATCGAGGGCGAGGGCTTGCTTGACCCGCTCATCCCCCTGCGCGAGGCTATCCTGCGCGGCGACCTGCGGGCGCTGTACCTCTTCTGGCTGCGCTGCGCGATGGATCGCGCCGGATGGGCCGAGGACGAAGAGGGCTACGAAAGCCCCGAGGCCCTGGTCGAGCCGCCTGTGCCCCCGGGGTTGGGCCAGCTTGATCCCGCGCTGGAGGCGTTCGCCGAGTTCTTCGCCATCGATCAAGATCTGATCGCCGCGGCTGCCGCGGCCAGTCCTGCGCTGGAGGCGACCGCGGAGCCGCTGGAGCGCTGGGTTGCCCTGCTGCCCGAGGCCGAGCGCAATGCCTTCCTGGTGCGGGTGGCCCGCGGCGAGACGGGTGTGGGCGCCGAGTTTCTGCGGCGCCTGCGTGAGGCCGGTGGGGCCTATGGGCCGGCCACCTCACCCGGGCGCCGCACCTTCGCCGAACTCCGGACCGCCGCGCAGCGGCAGCAGCAGTTGCGGCTCGAGCGAGAGCGCGAGGCCGCCGAGCGCGCCCGGCTGGCGAAACTGGAGGCCCTGGCCCGGCGCGAGGCCGAGGTCTGGGCGAGTGTGTCCGGCCTGCTGGCCAGGCGCACTGCCAGCGGCTACGATGAAGGGGTCGCCCTGCTGGCCGAACTGCGCGACCTGGCCGTGCATCGTGGCCAGCAGGCTGTCTTCGACGCCAGACTTGCCGAGGTGACGGGGCCGTATGCCGGCTCGGCGGCGCTGCAACGGCGCCTTCGGGAAAAGGGGCTCGTCTAACGTGAACATAAGCCCTCGGCGAGGGGGATGGGGAAACCGGGTTTCCCCACGCCCCCGCGGACGCGGGCCTCCGGCCCGCGCACCCAGGCCCCGGCCCTCACGCAGGGGGATGGGGAAACCCGGTTTCCCCATCCCCCACGAACGTGAACATAGGCTGCTGGAGCAGGGATGTGGGGAAACCCGGTTTCCCCACGTCCCCGCCGGCGGGAGGGCCTGGCCTTCGGCGAGGGGTATGGGGAAACCGGGTTTCCCCATACCCCCACGAACGTGAACATAGGCTACGAGAGCCAATACGTTCACCTGAGCGCATGCGGCGCCGCAGCCCCCCTCCCAGCCTCCCCTCGCTGGGGGGAGGAGCCGGGTTACCTCCCCCGGCGGGGAGGGTCAGGGAGGGGGCGGTCACCTTCGTTGCAACATAGTGCCGCTCGAGCAGGGGAATGGGGCAATCTGGTTGCCCCATCCTCATCCGCCGCAGGCAATGGGGACCATCTTCCCAGCCGCCGTGCTTCTCACCGGTAAGGGCGCTGCGCTACAATGACCAGGGCACGTACGAAGGGGAAGCGCAGCCAGCGCCCCTCCCGGACGGTTTCCGCACAGAGCCGCGCAGGGAACGTATGCCTGCCGTACAATGAACCTCTGCGAACAGGCGATGAACCGTGTGCCGGAGTCACGTATGACCACCTGTGCCGTGGCCCCCGATCTGCAAGCTCTCGGCGCGGTAGCGCCCGGCCCCTACCTCTCCGTGGTGGCGCCGATCTACAACGAAGAAGAGAGCATCCCCCATCTCTATGCCCGGTTGACCGCCGTCCTCGAGCGTCTCGGGCATCCCTACGAGATCCTGGCGATTGACGACGGCTCGCGCGACCGGAGCTTTGACCTGTTGCGCGACCTGGCCGCCGCCGACGAGCGTCTGCGGGTGGTTCGCTTCCGGCGCAACTTCGGCCAGACTGCCGCGTTCGCCGCCGGCTTCGACCGCGCCCGTGGCGAGTGGGTTATCACCATTGACGCCGATCTGCAGAACGACCCGGACGACATCCCGGCTCTGCTGGCGAAGGCCGAGAGCGGTTTCGACGTGGTCAGCGGCTGGCGCGCCCGCCGCCAGGACCCGTTTCTCAGCCGGCGGCTCCCTTCGATCATCGCCAACCACCTGATCTCCTGGGCCACCGGCGTGCGTCTCCACGACTACGGCTGCTCACTGAAGGTCTACCGGGCCGAGGTGGTGAAGAACATCGATCTGTACGGCGAGTTGCACCGCTTCATCCCGGCGATCGCCTCGTGGCAGGGGGTGGCCGTCGCCGAAGTGCCCGTCAACCACGCTGCGCGCAAGTACGGCCGCTCGAAGTACGGCATCGGGCGCACCTCCCGCGTCCTGCTCGACCTGATCACCGTGCGCTTCCTGCTCTCCTACTCCACCCGGCCCATGCAGATCTTTGGCGGCATTGGCCTGCTGAGCGGGGCCATCGGCGCCGCGCTGCTGCTGTATCTGGGCTACGTGCGCCTGATCCTCAGCCAGCCGATCGCCGACCGGCCCCTGGCGCTGCTGGCGGTGTTCCTGGTCCTGGTAGGAGGGCAGTTGCTGGGGATGGGTCTCCTGGGCGAACTGATCACGCGGGTCTACTACGAGGGCCGCAACCGCCCGATCTACGTGGTGCGGGAGGAGTTGAACGGGGGCTGAGATGCGCGTCCTAATGCTCAACTACGAGTACCCACCGATCGGCGGGGGCGCTGCCCCGTTCACGCGGGCGCTCGCCGAGGAGCTTGCTCGGGCCGGCCACTGCGTTGATGTGGTCACTATGGGCTACAGGCGCCTGCCTTTCCGCGAGGCACTGTGCAATGGGCGGCTGCGTGTTTTTCGCGTGCCGGCCCTCCGACACTCGCCGGTGCGCGCCCTCACCATCGAGATGGCCAGTTACCTCGTCGCGGCCCTGCCCTGGGCCAGCTACCTGACGCTGGGCCGGCGCTACGATCTCATCCACGCCCACTTCCTGATGCCCACCGGCGTGCTTGGCGCGGCGCTCAAGCGCCTCAGCGGCCTGCCCCTGGTGATCACCGTCCATGGCTCCGACGTGCCGGGCTACAACCCCGACCGCTTCAAGCGTGCCCACCGGCTGCTCTTTCCGGTATGGAAGCGGCTGGTGCGCAGCGCCGATGCGATTATCTCGCCCTCGGCCTATCTGCGCGACCTGCTGCAGCGCAGCCTGCCCGCGCCGGTGACCGTAGTGCCCTACGGCTTCAGCCCGGCGTCCGCCAGTGTCACCCGGCGCCAGCGCATCCTCTTCGCCAGCCGGCTCTTCCCGCGCAAGGGCGCCCAGTTCCTGCTCGATGCGCTGGCCAGGCTCGACCTGACCGGTTGGGAGGTGGTGATTGCCGGCGACGGGCCGATGCTCGATCCGCTCAGGGCCCAGGCCCGGCGCCTGGGCCTCGCGGTGCAGTTCCCCGGCTTCGTGAAGGGCCAGGCTCTGCAGAATCTCTACGCCTCGAGCGCGATCTTCGTCTTCCCCTCGCTGCACGACAACTTTCCGGTCGTGCTGCTGGAGGCGCTGAGCCACGGCTGCGCAGTGATCACCAACGATTGCACTGGTATGCCCGAGGTGGTCGGCGAGGCCGGGTTGCTGGTCCAGCCCCACGACACCGATGGGCTGCGGGCTGCCATCGCGCGCCTGATGGCCGACCCGGTGTTGCGCGACGAATTGGGGGCGCGGGCTCGCCGCCGCATCGCCGAGTTGAGTTGGACGCGCATCCTCGAAGAGCACCTCGAACTCTATGCGCGTGTGCTGAGCCCCGGCGCTGCGATCAGCGCCGGTACCCCCGGCGCCGCGCCACGACTGTAATGTGCAGCCAGCACAGCACAATTGTCAGGCCCGACACATCAGCGCCGTTCGACCCCTCCGTAACGGTGGCTGTCATTTGTTACAACTCGACGGCCTACCTGGAACGCTGTCTGCGTTCCGTGCTAGCTGCGATGAGCCCTGACACACCGTTGCTGGTGATTGATAATGCTTCGTCCGACGGCACTCCTGCCCTGGCTCGCCAACTCGTGCCGGACTGCCAGTTGATCACCCTTTCACAGAATATCGGCCATAGTGCAGCCTGTAACCTTGCGCTTCAACTGGCTACCACAACCTGGGTTCTGCTGCTCGATCACGACACCTACGTGCCAGCAGACTGGATTGCGCCGCTGATCAGCGCAGCCAGGCAGACCTGGCCGGCCACGGCGATGGTCAGTTCACGGGCTATCTTCGAGGATGGTGCTCGCATTCATCACGACGGTGGGCATGTGCACTTTGTTGGCCACATGACCCTGCAACATGGGTTCGCCCCGGTGCAGAACTACCCGGTCCAACCTGGCGAGGTTTGGGAGGTTGGCGCCCAGGCTGCAACCTCGTTGCTGATCCACCGCGAGCGCGCCCTTGCAGTCGGCGGTTTTGATGCCCGATTCTTCATCTATCTGAATGACTGGGAACTTGCGCTACGGATGCGGCTGCGCGGCTGGCGGTGCTATGTGGCCCCCGACTCGGTGGTCTATCATCGCGCAGGGAATAAAGAGACCAGTTGGCGCGGCCAGGGCGCCTATCCCTCCCGACGCGCGTTCCTGATCTATCGCAACCGCTGGATGACTCTGCTCAAGCTCTACAGCTTGCGAACCCTGTTTCTCTGCGCACCGGCGATCCTGCTCTATGAATTGCTGATGTTTGCCGCTGCAGTACGCAATGGCTGGCTCGGCGCCTACGGCGCGGCACTGCGCGACGTTGTCCATCATTGGGAGCCGCTGCTGCTTCAGCGAAGGCGCATCCAGAAAACCCGTGTCATCAGCGATGGTATGCTACTCGATGCCCACGGTTTTTCATTTGTGCCAGGTCTGGTACGTGGGCCAGCACACCTCGCTCAGCGTGCAATCGAGGCCCTATTTGGTGCATACTGGCAACTTGTCAGGCCGTTGCTCGATGGCTGATCCTCAAACAAGGACGATCAGATGCCATTCTACGATTATTACGATGATCTGCAGCCAACGAGGATTGGTCGAAACTGGGCAATGACCCAGGCCCGCAATGTCCTTGCACGCCTGCGTGCAGCCCACCCCACCGCGGCATCACTGCTTGAAATTGGCCCTGGCCATGGCAGCTTTGCAATCGCTTGCGCCCAGGCCGGCCTTCGCTACACTGCCCTGGATGTGAACTTGCGCCTGCTTCGGGATCTTCAGGCTGCCGGTCTCGTCGGGGTTCGCGCTCGCGCACCTCACCTGCCAATTACTGCTGGCCGCTATGATATCGCCTTTGCCTCACACGTGATTGAGCACAGCCCGAGCTTTTTGGAAGCTCTGGCTTTCACCACCGAACTAACCCGCGTGGTTGCTCCTGCAGGCGTGGTCGCACTGGTCGCCCCTGACTATCTGGTCCTCAGCGAGGATTTCTGGAATTGTGATTATAGCCACGGTTTTGTTACAACCAGGCGCCGGCTGAACCAGTTGCTGCGGGATGCCGGCTTGCGGGTGATCTGCGATACATACATCTGGGGTCCGTTCCAGGGACTCAGGGGCGCTCTTGCCGGCGCTACACTCGGTAGCCGCCTGAGCGGGGCAGTCGCACGCGCGCTGCCAGGGCGGATGGGCGAGCGGCTGTACAAGGCGCGCCTCACCTTCTCACGTGCCATTCTGGTCCTTGGGCAGGTGCCCTCATGAATAGCCCGATCTCCCGCACGAGCCGTCGCGTCGCTGCCTGGCTGACTCTGCTCTTGCGCCTCATCCTTGGGGGCGTCGTGATGGCCATCGTGGCCATCCAGATCACCGACCTGGCAAGCTTCCGTGACACACTGGCAGCCGCCCGACCTGCCTACCTTGCCGGCTGTGTGGTGATCTATTACATTGGGGTCTGGATCAGCTGCATCAAGTGGCAACTGCTGCTCAATGCACAGAGTGTGACCGTGGGCATTGTCCCGCTAATGCGCTGGTATCTGGCGGGTGCTTTCACTGCCAGCTTTTTGCCCTCCGACGTCGGCGGTGATCTTGGGCGCGGCATGCTCGCAAGCCGGGTGATCGCCAATAAGTCAGCACTGTGGTCGAGTATCGCTCTGGAGCGACTCAGCGGGCTTGCCGGGCTGTTCATACTGGCCGCTGGCACGCTCGCGCTGTCTCCTGCGCTCCTCGGATGGCACCCTCTGGCACCTCTGGCAGCTCTGGCGGTCCTGGCGGCAGGTGTCGTTCTACTCGGTACGCTCCTTCTGCGCACTGCCAGTCCCGGCTGGTTGCCGCTCTGTGTCTCGCGAGCGATTGCGCAACTCCGCGCCGCCCTTGCAGGCTACGGACGCAAGCCGCAGGTGATTGTTATCTGTCTGATACTTTCATTGCCCTATCACATGCTGACCGTGCTCAGTACGTGGTTTGTGCTGTTGTCGCTTGCACCGGCTACGGCCTTTGGTCCGGCATGGGTGGCACCTCTGGTCAGTTTGATCGGCGTGATACCCCTGACACCGGGTGGCCTAGGAATGCGCGAGGGCGTTCAGGCTGTGCTGCTTCAACGCGCCGGTGTTGATGGAGCGACAGCCCTCGCTGCAGCGGTGGTCAGCAGAGTACTACTCTGGGCCGTGACGCTGAGCGGATTACCCGCTCTGCTAACCGAACTGCGGCCGTTTCGTGCAGGGCAGGCTAACCGCAGGACTTAAGCCCACTACTGTGCTGATGGAATGCTGAACGCGAACGCGCATGCACGATATTCGCACCCAATCTCTGCCCCGCGACCCTGTCCTCTGGCTGGCTATGCTTGGCGTCGGGGCGATGCTCGCCACCCTGAGCATGCTCAGTTACCGCAGTTATAACAGCGGCATGCTCGACCTGGGAGGTATGGCGCAGGCGATCTTGTCGGTGCTGCGCGGCCAGCCACTGGTGACGACCGGGCCCGGTGGCAATTTCTCGCGCCTGGCCGGGCATGTCGAACTCATCTACTATGCCTTTGCTCCGCTGGTGGCCCTCTGGCCCGACCCGCGCGGGTTGCTGCTCGGCCAGACGTTGCTGGCGGCGACGGGAGCGATCCCCGCCTACCGCATCGCCCGGCGCCGCCTCGACAGCGTGCTAGCGGCCCGCTGCGCCGCGCTGATCTATTTGCTCTACCCGGTGGCCCTCACCGCGGCGCTCTTCGACTTCCACGGCGACACACTGGCCATGCCCCTGCTGCTCTGGGCGATGGATGCGTTCGACCGCCGCGACCTCCGCGCCGCGGCGCTGTGGGTAGGGCTGAGCCTGCTGTGCAAGGTCTATGTTGCCGTGGCCGTGGCCGGGCTGGGCGCGTACCTGTTTCTCTGGGGCGGGCAGCGCCGGGCAGGTCTGATCACCGCCGGCGCCGCCAGTCTCTACGGCGCGCTGGTCTTCCTGGTCATCCGCCCCCGCTTCGAGGCCGCTGGCGGTGTCCATGTAGCCAATAACTATATCGCTCACTACTTCGGCGCGACCGAGACGCTGCTGGCCACGGCCGGCGAACGGGCGCTGGCCGCCCTGGTGGTGGTGGGGCCGGCGCTGTGGGTGGGTTGGCGCGGCTGGCGCTGGTTGCTGATGGCCGCGCCGCTGATCGGGGCGGTGCTGGTCAGCACCGGGCCGGGCGCGGGCTACCATTACGTCTATCACCACTACGCCCTGGCCGTGCCTTTCCTCGTCATGGCCGTCATTGACGGCGCGGCGCGTCTGCGCCGCGTCGCGGACGCGGCCCCGCCCGGTGGGAAGGCGCGTCAGTGGCGCGCCGATCTGCTCTTTGCCACAGTGATCGTCGGCCTGACCAGTTCCCTGCTGGTGGATCAGCCCCTCAACCCGGCCTTCTGGATGGGTCTGCCGGGGTGGGGGGCTGACCCGTCGGCCTATGGGATGACCGCCCGCGACCGGCTCAAGGATCGCTTTCTGGCGACCCATGCCCCGCCCCCCGCGGCGCCCATTGCCGCCTCGATGTTTCTGGCCCCGCGCCTGGCCGACCGCCAGACTCTCTACGTCGTGCGGTACCCCGACGATCCCGGCGGCGAGCGGTTGCCCGCGCTGCTGCCTCAGGTTGACTATGTCCTGGCCGATGCACTCTTCGACTGGCGCAGCGTTGATGGCGCCACGATCCTCGGCGGCCCTGCCTACGAGCGCCGCGAGATCGCCCTGCTGCTGCGCGACCCGGCCTTTGGCCTCAGCGTTGCCGAGGACGGCCTGCTGCGCTTCGAGCGGAACGCCGGCGCGCCCCTGTCACAGGCAGTAGCGGTGGCAACGACAAACGACCTTCCGGCGCGCACGACCTACTTCGGCCCCATCCGGCTCCTCGGCGCCGAGCTTGCGCCGTTGGAGGGGCGGCGCTACCGGGCCAGCTTTGCCTGGACGGCCACGGGGCCGCTCCCGAGCGACCGCAGTCTCATCCCTGTCAGCACCCTTGACGGAGTAGAGGGGCGGATCGTCCACCTGCCCACCTTTGCCCTGCTGCCCACCGCCGAGTGGCCCGTGGGGGCGATCATTCGCGAGGAGTTCGAGTTGGAACTGCCCGCCGATCTGCCGCCGGGCCGCTACACCTGGCGCGTGGGCTGGTACGACCCGGCCCACCCCGAGGCCTACGCGACCGACGAGCGCAGCCAGTTCATGGGCGCGGCGCCAGCCGCAGTTGGCGTCATCGAGGTCGGATACTCTTTCGGATTGTAGATTTTGGATTTCAGGCATGGTTCAAACGCACGTGACCGTTCGCCTCGACACGGGACCACGGGGGAG
>Ga0308393_1001168_pt1 | contig 12556 bp, 13 predicted proteins | sample Hotspr2Sampleee2_FD_202364 | JGI IMG/M metagenome (GOLD analysis project Ga0308393, IMG submission 202364) | Hot spring phototrophic mat microbial communities from Mushroom Spring, Yellowstone National Park, Wyoming, United States - 20050630_ee2 ... | reverse complement strand
GCAATCCGCGCCTTGTGGCTCCACACATGGGTCGCCTCTTCGGCGACTTCCGCCATCCAGATGGCGTCGCAGGTGGGGTCAAACCCGTCCAGCGCGGCGGAACGGCGGTCTAACTGGTCGCCCAGAATCAGCACCAGATGGCGCACATAGAAGTTATACCTCTCCAGCCACCGCGTCCGTTTGGCTGCCAATCGGTTCCCACCAGCCGCCTGCATTCTGTCGCGCAGCATGAGGCGGTTTGCCGAGTCTCTGGCGGGCAGTGCAAATGCTTTTCCGCTTGTCCACTACGCAGCACGGTCGCTTAGGGAGCGAAGTTGAGCAGCCGCTCCACATAGCGCGCCAAGACATCGGTTTCGATGTTCACGCGCTCGCCGACGCGCCGCGCCTGCAGGTTCGTCGCTGCCCATGTGTGCGGGATAATCCACACAGTGAACCAATCGTCGCCGACATCGACCACCGTAAGACTGATGCCGTCCACGGCGATTGAGCCTTTGGGCACGATATAGCGCATGTATCGGGTGTCGTCCAGTTGAAAGCGTAGCACGCGGGCGTTGCCCTCAGGGCGCACTTCCACCAGACGCGCTGTCGTGTCCACATGCCCTTGCACAAAGTGCCCGCCCAGTCGACTTTCGGGCGTGAGGGGTCGCTCCAAGTTCACATGGTCGCCCGCCTTGAGGTCGCCCAAGTTCGTGCAGCGCAGCGTCTCGGGCACAGCATCGAAGTGCAAGCGGTCACCCTCCGCATGCTGCACAGTGAGGCATACGCCGTTGATGGCGAGGCTCTCGCCAATCGCCATTGGGAAGGCGCGTATCACTAATCGCGCCCCCTGATCGGAGGGAAGCGTTATCGCCTCCACCACGCCGATTGCCTCCACGATGCCTGTGAACATGGTTATAGAGTACCTCTTCTGCTCACTTGCCGTCGCCGCTTTGGTTCCCTGCGTGCAGGGTGTTCGCGCTCTTTTGCTCGTACTTTGGGATGTCTCCACACTCGAAGCGGCGTGGCTGTGCTGTTGAACCACTAGCTTTTTAGGTGCATCGGGTATCATTGAGAAGCTTAGAGGTTAGCAATGAAGAGATGCGTTGGCTTCACTCTTATTGAGCTGTTAGTTGTCATAGCGATTATTGCGATTTTAGCAGCGATTTTGTTTCCTGTCTTTGCGCAGGCGCGGGAGAGTGCGCGTCAGGTTATATGTTCCTCGCGTTTCTACCAAGTGGCACGCGCAGTTGCGATGTACACAGGCGACCACGACACCACGCAACCGCTCACTCAATGGTTTGCCTCCTACGCAAATGACCCCGAAGATGAACAGTGTCAAGACCGAATTCTCGCCCAACTGCTTCAACCGTATGCGAGAAACTGGACAGTCTTTCGCTGCCCGTCCGACCCGGATGCCGTCGACGCGATTTTAGATTCGTGCCCTGCTGAGAACGAGGCGCCCCCAACGCGCCAATGCGCTCGCGAGTATCGTTGGGCACTGAAGACTAATCTGGGATACAACTATGTGTACCTCTCTCCGATTATGGTGGGTCAGGGCTACCCTGGACGGAACAACTGGTCGAATGTACCCGCAACCGACGCGCGAATCAAGAACGCGGCTTCAACGATTTTGTTTGTAGACAGCGTGTGGTGGCGGGATCCAGATTCACGCCAACCGATGTGCGGTGGAAACTGGATTGTGATGCCACCCTGTCGCAAATGGATTTCACCCTCCGGAGTGGAGGTCGACACCTTCACCATCATCCGTGAGGAGTGCGACAGCGGGCGCGCACAGGGTTGGTATCAGTATCGTGGACTCTCCTGCAACAACCGTCTTCCCGCCTGCTGGATGCTGGAGAATGCGCGCAACTGGTATACCTGGATGGAGTTCGGCGGTGTATGGCCATGGCACCGCCGCGAGCGGGTGATAGTAGCCTTCGTGGACGGACACACAAAATCCTACACTCTCCGCCAACTTGCACAAGGGTGCGATTTGCAGTCGATGTGCCGTGGATTGATTACAGATCCGCAACGGTATCTGTGGGATCTGGATGACTACTATTAGGAGAGATGAGTGCGATGGAGATTCCGAAACCGATTGCGATTGGTATCATCGTCGTTGTGGCGGTTGTTGCGTTGGCAGTGGTCTACTTTCTGTCGGGTGGCTCAGGCGGGCGCAGCGGGGAGGTGCCTGCGAGCGCGTATCCCGAATACAAGCGCAACGAACCACTGCCCGACAGCGCGTTGCAGGGACCTGAGGTTGCACCGCCGATTGCAGGGAGCGGGAAGCGGCGGTAGGTGTAGCCCTCCAAGAGCGCGGGGGTAGATGCGCCCTCATTTCGCCCTATGCTGCTCAAACTGCTCCAGAAAGCGCGCCTGCTGCTGCGAGATGTTGTAGGGCACTTGAGGCGCAGCGCAGGCGGGCGCGGTGCAATTATACGCCAGCACCAGCGCGTTGGCCCGCGTCATCAGCTGCTCAATCCCTGCCCAAGTGCGGGTGCGCCATTCAGTGAATCGTTCTTCGTTCAGCGTTGCGGCGCGGGGATATTCTAATGCCGCGATTCGCCACAGACGGTCGCACTCGGCGCGGAGGCGCTCAATCTCACGGGCGCGTTCCATCCAGTCGGGCAGCACGCCCGCGCTCTTCAGTAGCCGTAGCGCAGGACGCAACTCAGGTGGAGCAAACCACTCCTCGTCCAACGGCAACGGCTTGCCCTTGCCAGGCAAGTCGTCGAACTTGCCCTCTTGCATCGCCTCCTCGATTTTGCGCTCGGCGATAAGCTCGATGACGCGCTGGATGTCGAAACCGCTCTCGCGCATGATGCGCTCCTACGCCTGTTGGTGCGACTGCTCAATCTGTTCGCGCTCCTGCGCGTTCAGGTGCAGCTGCACTTCGGCGTCCGCCAGCTGTACAACGGTATGCGCATCGCCCCGACGCAGCTGTTCCAGCAGGGCGTCGATGGTCTCTGGGGTGAGGCGTCGGCAGTAGATGTCGCCGACCTGCATCACGGGCGCGTCACCGCAGTTGTTGAGACACTCCACTTCGGTCAGCGTGAACAGCCCGTCGGGCGTCGTCTCGCCCAAGCGGATGCCCAACTTCTCCTGCAAATACTCCAGAATCCGATACCCGCCGCACAGCATACAGCTCAGGTTCGTACACACCTCCAGCATGTATTTGCCGACGGGCGTCTTGTTATACATCGTGTAGAAGGTCGCCACACCTTCCACTTCCGCATACGAGCGTTGCAAGCGGTAGGCAACTTCAGCAATCGCGTCAGCGGTCAGATGCCCGCCATATTCGCGCTGAGCAATCCACAGCGCGGGCAACATCGCCGACTTCTTGTCGGGATAATGGGTCAACAACGCTTCCAGCTCTCGGACGGCGCGCTCAGAGAAGCGTAGGCTCAGCTCCTCAGGCTGCGGCGGCTTGGGACGCTCGGTTATTCGGATAATCGGCTCCTGCATAACGCCTGAATTATATCCTACAGTCGCTCAAACGCGCCCTGACATAGGCAGCAGGAATCGAAACGAGGGGCGGGAATCTCCTCTTCTGCTATGAAGGCAATTAGATACATAAGCGGGCTGGCGCTGCTGGCAAGCGCGTTCGCACAGCCGAAGTCGGAGGCGACCATCACGGTTAACCTCGAAGATGGCGCAACGCTCAAGGGGGTTGTCAAAGTGGTTGTGCGAGTCCAATCGGAACGGTTAGTGAAGCGTGTGGAGTTTCAGGTGGATGGCGCGCTGCGCGAGGTCGACGAAAGCACGCCTTACGAATATGAGTGGGACACCCTCACGGACACCGAAGGCGAGCGACGCTTGAAGATTGTCGCCTTAGTGGAAGGTGGGCAGAGTGTCTCGAAAGAGTTGCGCTTGGTGATTGACAACGGCGTGGGTCAAGGAGCGTTGTATCACTATGAGCTGGCACGCAACGCGTTCGCCGAAGGCAAGTTTGAGGACGCCTTGTACCACGCGCGTGTCGCACTCAAAGCCGATTCCACGCATCGAGAATCGCGCGTGCTGCAGACTCAGACCCTGTTGCGGCTGGGGCGCACCCTTGAAGCAGACGAGGCGGTGGAAGCCCTCGCACGCCTTTACCCCGACTCCCTCGAAACGCAAGAGTTGCGCGTGGCGACGAGCTTGCGGCGCGCGCGCAGCGATCGCAACGAACGCGCCATCTTACGCAACGCGATCGACGCCCAGCACGCAATCAATCAGCTGCGCCTCAAAGCGATGGGCGACTCGCCTGCACCCGACGCTACCGCTGCGCGTGCCCTGCTCCAAATTGCGCAAGGGCAAGCCGCAACGACCCTCAGCGACCTGCTGGCACTTGTAGAGCGTGAGCCGTCGAACGGGCGCTATGTCAACCTGTTAGCGTATGCATACCTGTATGCAGGTCGGTGGCGTGATGTGCTGGTCATCACTAATAGCGCAATCCGCCGTGGCATCGCCAGCGACTACACTTATGCGATTCGCGGGTTGGCAGCCGCGCTGCTGAACGACACGCGCGAGCAGGAACGCGCCTTCGAAGAAGCCCAGAAGCTGGACAAAGAGTCGCGCACCCTCTTGGCAGCTCAAGCGAACCTTGCGATGTTGGGACGGCGCGCGACCGCCGTTGGCAGACTCGCTGCCCAAGCCCAAGGGCTGAGCGACAACACACCGCAGGTCGCCTTCATGCGCTATTGGAGCCTCGCACTCAACCGTGAGTTCGATCGCGCCAAAGATGCGTTCTGGCGCGTGCTGGATTTAGACCCGTTGATGGCAGAAGCATACCAGATGCGCGGGATGCTCAACCTGCTGGATGGGCTACGTCCAGGCGAGGAGGATTTGCTGACAACCGCGCGCGAGTGGTTCGAGCTGGCGTTGGCGGCGCGTCCGAACTATGCGCCCGCACACTTGGGAATCGCGCTGAGCTATGCCTTCCAAGCGTACGCGACCAAGCGCGACGGCAATCGTCCCGACGAGGTGACCCTGCAACAAGCGGAAGCCGCGCTGAACAAAGCGTTGGAGCAAGCGCGCGACGCCGCTTGGGTGCATGTCGGCGCGGCATATGTCTACACGGAGCTGGGCAAGGTGCGTGAAGCTGATCAAGCCATCCGCCGCGCTGCACAGCTAGACCCCACACGCGTCACGAGCCTCAAGCCACCAGAACCGCTCCGCGCGATGGAGCTGCTGACCGCAATGGTGTTCGTACCGCTGCTCCCTGCACCGTAAATGATTGGTAGGCTCAGCGGGGTGCTACTCGGCGTCGAGGAGAATCGGGCGCTTGTCGAGGCGGGTGGTGTCGGCTACGAGGTGCGCCTCCCGCCGAACCTGCTGGAGCAGCTACCCCCCCTTGGCGAGCCTGTCGCGCTGCACATCCGCACCCTATTCCACGCAGAGGAGGGCATCCAACTCTACGGCTTTCTGGAGCCCACGCAGCGCAAACTGTTTGACCTACTGATTACTGTAAGTGGGGTGGGACCGCGTCTGGCACTGAATCTGATGGGCGCGAGCGATCCTGAGACGCTGGCGCGCGCGATTGCCCGCAAGGACACGCGCCTGCTCAAGTCGCTCCCTGGCGTTGGGGCGAAGTTGGCGGAGCGGCTGGTGCTGGAGCTCTCGGATAAGGTTGCCCAGTTCGCCTTTGAGCGGCAGGTGGAGCGTTTAGCAGCCGCTACCCGCGCGCGCACGGTCGATCTCGATGCGCTGACCGACGGGTTGGTGCAGCTGGGCTACTCGCGACGCGACGCGCAGGCTGCTCTCAACGCGGTGCTGACCGAGCAGCCCGACGCCGACGAGCCCACGCTGATGCGCCTCGCACTGGCACGACTGGCGCCCCGCCGCTAATCCAGCGCGGTTTAGCGCTTCTGGCGTGGCTGGCGCGGGCGCGCAGGTGGCTTTGGCGACGCAGCAGGCGTCCGCTCCTCCGCCAATGTTTGACGGAAAGTCGCCTGCGCCTCCCACTCTGCCCACTCCTCAACTGGCGCCCACTCGCGAACGGTCTGTGGGTCGTATTCGGCGCGGAGCTTGAGCTTCTCGTAGCCTGACGCCTGCACCAGCGAGCCATCGGAGAGCGCGTAGTAGTAGTCGATTTCGCCCTTGATTGTGCCTCTGATAGACCCGCGCGGGATGTTACGCTCGCGCAGGCGCGAAATCTCGATGAGCAGGTCGTCCAATCGGATATTGATTTCGGCGTCGGTAATCTGCTTCACATGGAGTACAGGGCGCCCCTTAATTTCGGTCGTACCGACGACGCGCACGGTCGCGGGATAGGTGTAGAGCGTTGCTTGTTCCAATGAGAGTTTGCCGCCCCGCGTGTCGATGAAGGGCGTCGGGTAGCGCACCTGCCACTCGTCGCCCTCGCGCACGGCACCTGGGGGTAGCGGCGCGAAGGGCCCTGGCACAACATTCAGCCCAATCAGTTGTAAAAAGAACGACGGCGGCAACAGGAAATCTAATCCGGGGAAGCTCTCCTCCTCGCGTTGGTCATCGGTCTCTTTCTTGTCGCCGCGCTTGACGCGCTTGACCACGCGCTCGGCGTCATCCTCACTGGGGAAGCCTGAAGGGGTGACCCGCACGGTCTCCGTGTAGGGCGATGGCAGCTCAGTCTCCGCGAAATAGTTGACGCTCTGCTTAACATAGCGCGCGGCGACGCGCATGCGCGCTTGACCGTTCTCCAACACTTGCAACACTTCGATATCGAAGCGCAACTGGGCATCGACCGCTATGGGCAAACTCTGCTCAAAGATGGACGAGCGCGTGTCGCCACGCAGCGAGTAGACAGCGTTGAACTGCTGCTTCTGTCCAGGTTCGTACAGACGACGGATGACATAACTCCGCGTGCCTGCCTGCGCGTCGGCAGACCCCGCGCCGATGATGCCTATTGCTAACAGGCTCTCAATCAGCAATCTTCGGCTCATGATGGCTCACCTGCGCTGAATTACGAAGCCTTTCGCCCGACTCCTGCTGCCGTACTCGAGAGGCGCAGCGGTAGGGTATACTCCTGAATGGGTAGCGCGAACGAGAGGAGAGTGGGGTTGTGCCCACTCTTTGCTCTTTAAAAAGAGCGACACGCTCCCCAAGGGGGTACGTGCGATGGTTTGCAGCGAAATTGTGGAGGTATTGAAACAGTTGGAACGCGAGCGTGGGATACCCTACGCCGATTTGGTCGCGACTCTGGAGGGTGCCTTTGCGAATGCGTATCGCAAGCAAATGCACCTATCGCAGAGCGCGCGGGTGCGCGCGAAGTTCACGCCCGAACAGCCGAACTGTTTTCGCATCTTCGTGGAGAAGGAGGTGGTCGGGGTGGTGACTGACGAGAGCACGCAAATTGCTTTAGAAGAGGCGCAGCGACTGAACCCCGCACTGGAGGTTGGCGACACGGTGCAGATAGAAGCCTCTATCGAACAGTTCGGACGAATTGCTGTACAGAACGCCTTCCAAGTGCTAACCCAGCGGTTGCGCGAGCTGGAGCGCGAACACACCATGCGCGAACTAAACGCCAGCGTTGGCGATGTGATTACCGCGCGGATTGAACGCTTTCTCGGGTCGAAGATTCTGCTACTTTATGGACGCATCGAGGTGGTGCTGCCCGAGAAACACCAAAGCCCGCGCGACACCTACCAAATCGGTGAGCCGTTGAAAGTACTGGTGCTGGAAGTCAAGGCGCCGCCGACCGAACGCGGGCGTGAGCCACGCCTGCGCGATATGAAGGTCATCGCCTCACGCACAGAGCCACTGCTTGTGGCGCGCTTGCTGGCGCACGAGGCACCCGAAGTCGCCAGCGGCGATGTGCAAATCAAAGCCATCGCACGCGAACCAGGCGAGCGCACCAAAGTCGCCGTGCACTCCAAAAACCCGCTCATCGACGCCGTGGGCGCATGCTTGGGACAACGCGGGATGCGCGTGCAAGCCATTAGCAACGAACTGTTCGGCGAACATATCGATGTCATCGAGTGGAGCCGCGACCCCGTGCAATTTATCCGAGATGCGCTGAATCCTGCGCGGGTGAACCGTGTGATTTTGGACAAGGCAAACAAAAGCGCGCTGGTGGTTGTACCGAATAATCAGTTGCGCCAAGCAGTGGGACGCGGCGGCGTGAATGTGCGCCTCGCCGAACAGCTCACAGGATGGAGCCTCGAGGTGCGTTCGGAGGAGGAGATTGCCAAAGCGGAGAAGGAGCGCTCTGCATAGCCCGCTTCGGCGGTGCGCAGCGTGTCGGCGCACCGCTCCCAAGCATACCCTGCTGCGCTTTGCCCGCTTGCCTTGGTCCCACCAAGTGGTCTTCGACACCGACCAACGGCTGCCAGGGCGCGGCGCGTACTTGTGCCCGCGCGTCGACTGCTGTCAGCGCGCGCTAAAACGCAAAAGCCTCGAACGCGCCCTGAAAACCTCTGTAGGGGCAGGAATACTGGAAACCGTTATCGCGAACCTGTCGCCCAAAGGTTAGGGCGTGAAGTCCATATCGGGCGTGATGCGCCGTGTGAAGGCTGCCAGCAGGCGCGCGGCGTTCTCGACATCCTCCAGCGCAAGCAGCTCGCACGGGGTATGCATGTAGCGCAACGGCACGGAGACCAGCCCTGTCGCCATGCCCGCCTTGTTGAGTTGCATGGCGTTCGCATCAGTGCCTGTGCCGCCGCCCGCCGCCTCCAACTGGTACGGGATGCCCTCCGCCTCCGCCGATTCCACCAGCATCTCGAACACGCGCGGATTAATATTCGCCCCGCGACAGATGACGGGTCCCTTGCCAGGCTTGACATCGCCCACGCGCCGCTTGTCGACGGTGGGGTAGTCCGAAGCGTGCGTCACATCGACGGCGATTCCGACGGGCGCGTCCACGCCATACGCGCTGGTGCGTGCGCCGCGCAGCCCAATCTCCTCCTGCACGGTTGCCACTGCGTACACCGCCGCGGTGGGGCGGCTTTCTGCCAGCAGGCGCAATGCCTCCGCCACGACGAACGCTCCCATCTTGTTGTCGAACCCGCGTGCCGTCGCGAAGCCGTTCTGCAGCTCCTGAAACTCCACCGCGAAGGTCACGGGGTCGCCGATGCGCACTTTGGACTGCGCGTCCTCCTTGTCCTTTGCGCCGATGTCGATCCACAGGTCGTGCAGTTTGGGCGCTTTGCCGCGCTCGTCGTCGTCCAGCAGGTGGATGGGCTTTTTGCCGATGACGCCGGGGATGGAACCCTGCTTGGTGTGTACCAGCACGCGCTGCCCAACGGGGATCACGGGGTCGTGCCCGCCGATGGGACCGAAGTAGAGGAACCCCTCGTCGGAGATGTATTTGACGATGAAGCCGATTTCGTCCATGTGCCCTGCGAACATCACGCGAGGCTTACCGTCGGGGTTCAGCACGGCGATGGTGTTGCCCATCACATCGGTGTAGACCTTGTCGGCGAACTCGCGTGTGTAGGCGCGGTAGACCTCCGCGGCGCGTTGCTCGTAGCCCGACGGCGACGGCGCGTTCACAATCGCCTTCAGAAACGCCAGCGACTCTGCTCTCATAGGCTCTCTCCTATCGTGCGTAGTAGGTGTGCCATTTCGATGGCGCTGAGCGCGGCTTCGCTGCCTTTGTTGCCCATCTTGCCGCCCGCGCGCGCCAGCCCCTGCTCGAAGGTCGCTTCGGTCAGGATGCCCAGCGCGATGGGCTTGCCCGTCTCCAGCATCAGGTGCATCAGCGCGCTGCACACCGCGCTGCTGATGTGCTGGGCGTGGCTGGTCTCGCCTTGCAGCACCGCGCCGAGGCAGATGATGGCGTCGTACTCGCCCGACTGGGCGCACTCGCGGGCAATCAGCGGGATTTCCCAGCTGCCCGGCACGGTGTAGGTATCAATCGCGTTGGGGTCTGCGCCGTGGCGCAGCAGGGTCTGAATCGCGCCCTCTTTGAGGCGGTCGGTGATCAGCTCGTTGTAGCGGCTCACTACTATTGCGAACCGCAAGCCCTGCGCGCGCAGCGTGCCTTCGAAATGGCTCATCGGCGAATGTTATACCTGATAGGAGGCGTCCACCTCCTCCCCCAGCCGATAGAACCGCCCGCGCGAGTAGGCAATGGCGCGTTTGGTCGGGTCGCCCACCGCGCGCAGTGGCTCGCCGACGACCAGCATGTGGCTGCCGTAGACGCGCCGATCCAGCACGCGACACTCGAACTGCGCCGCCGCGCCCGCAATCAGCGGCGCGCTGATAAACTGCGCAGGCTCGGTGGGGATTTGGAACGCGCCGATTTTGTCCACCGCGCCGCCTGAGTGCCGCCCGCAGACGCGCCCAATCCACGCTTGGTCGTCGGCGAGCAGGCTCACCCCGAAGGTGGACGCCCGCTCGATTAGCCCGCGCGTGAAGCGTTCCTCGCCCACAAACACGCCAATCAGCGGCGGCTTGAGCGACACAGGCGCACACCACTCTGCGCTCATCGCGTTCACCACGCCGTCTACCGCCACTGTGATTATGCTCACAGAGTTGATGAATCGCCACGCCTCGCGGTCGATCTGCGTCAGGGGTTGCATAGGCGCGATTGTACCTCACAGGCGTTGGCGCACGCGCCTTTCGCAGACTATGCAACGGCGTCCCCTACGCGCACCCGCTTCACACTCCTGACAACCTTTGGGGGAGGGATTGGGATATAATATACATGGAGGGTATTCCTATGAAGAGATGGTTTACAGGATTACTGTTGATTGGGTATAGCGCGGTGGCGTGGGCGCAAAGCGCTCCAAAAGCCCCCGAATTGCCCGAAAACACTATCACGCTGGAACATGACCAGCTGAGACAAGCGATTAACCTCCTTTCTAAGAGCGAGTTTGAAGAGGCAGAGAAACTTATCAAGCCGATAGTCATTCCCGAGACCATTCGTGTCTACGGCAGTTGGGCGACCATCCCTGTCGATCTGCGCGAGGGGTTCCGTCAAGCAGCGGTGGAGGCTGTCCAGAACTGGAACACGGCGTTGGGCAACGCGCTGCGCATCGAGTGGACAGACGACGAACGCGCTGCTGACGTCCAGGTGGTCTTCGAGGAGGATGTTGCCGAGATCACCGCAGGACAGTTTCGGTTGATGCACGGGCGCGCGCGGCTGTTCCTGCCGCCGAATCAGGGCGACCGCCGACGCGTGCGCGCACGAATTGCGACCTATATCCCGTACACTGAGGTTCCACAATCCGCCAAAGCGGTGGCGCACTTGGTGGGGCAGGCGATTGGCACCTTCTTGGGACTGGAAGAGAGCCAAAAAGACACCGATTTGATGGGTCCTGTGTGGAGCTCAGAAGACCTGCCGACAGCGCCCACCCGCGAAGAGGTGGAACGGGTGCGTGCCCTGATTCAGGTGCGCATGCTGCTTGCGGATTATGCCGCACGCCGCGTCGCCCTCTACCTGCCGAAGCCACGAATTGTCATAGAGCCGATGGAGTACGACTTCGGAGAGACCGTGCAAGGCGAAGCGGTTAAGCATACTTTTGTCGTCAAAAACTTGGGCGACGCACCGCTGGAAATCGTCGCTAAACCCAGCTGCGGTTGCGTCACCCCCTACTACGACAAACTCATCGAGCCAGGCAAGGAGGGTAAAATCGAAGCGGAACTGCGCACAATGGGCTTTCGCGGCGCACAAATCAAAACCATTCAGGTCACCACCAACGATCCCGACAACCCGAACTTAACCCTACGCCTGACCACGGTCATTCGCACGGCGATCGAGGTCAAGCCCAGCGAGCAGATGGCTCTCGCCCTCAAATCCGATGAGCCGACCGTGCAAGAGGTGGAAATCGTCTCTAATACGAACGAATCGCTGGAGGTGCAGGAAGTGAGCGTTAATGCGCCATTTATCCGCGCCGAAACCCAGAAGATCGATGACAAACGCACGAAAATCACTTTCACAATCTCCCCTGAAGCCCCGCCAGGGCGCAGCACCTTCGTCGCAACGGCGCGCACAAACTCCAGCAGTATGCCCCAAGTCAGCATCGTGATGAACTGCGAAAAGGGGATTATTCTCACTCCTAACACTGTTTTCTTCGGCGCGATTAATTCGGCAACGCCGCTGCCTGTAGAACGCATCGTCACCGTCAGCCGCAGCGACAAAGGCTTCCAAATCAAGAAGTTCGAGGTGGACGATCCGAATATTGAGGTGCGGCACGAGGCGACTGAGGATAACAGGCAGCACCGCTTCGTCCTGCGCTACAAAGGTGGTTGGCAGCCAGGAACAGTGCGGAGGAACCTCGTAATTGAAACCGACGATACACAACAAAAAACATTACAAGTGCTGCTGGTGGCAAATGTGTTAGCGTCCGATGCAAACTAAGCTGGCTTGGTTGTTGGCTCCGCTTGCTCAAGCGGAGCCAACAGTTTGCTGATTGCATGCAGCTGTATGAACCCGCTTTGGCAGGACAAACATTGCATCTGCCCAGCAATTGTCGTACTGAGAAGATAGACGCCTGGTTCGCGAAGGGAAGTATGTTCCGACACACGCTCTTACCCCTTGACAAGCACCCACAGTGGCATGGTATATTAATGGCGTCAACGACGCGGGGTGGAGCAGTCCGGTAGCTCGTCGGGCTCATAACCCGAAGGTCGTGGGTTCAAATCCCACCCCCGCAACCATTTTTATTTTAACATCCCC
>Ga0308393_1001155_pt1 | contig 12656 bp, 14 predicted proteins | sample Hotspr2Sampleee2_FD_202364 | JGI IMG/M metagenome (GOLD analysis project Ga0308393, IMG submission 202364) | Hot spring phototrophic mat microbial communities from Mushroom Spring, Yellowstone National Park, Wyoming, United States - 20050630_ee2 ... | reverse complement strand
AATAAAAACCTAATACAGTTGGAGGTAAGACCAATGGCAAAGATATGAATGCTTCTAAAAATGCCTTAAACCGAAATTTAGAGTATGCCAAAAAATACGAAATGGGAATTGAAATAAATAACAATAGTATTGTCGTAAAAAATGCAAGTTTTAAAGAAAGAAAAAACGATGTAAAATCAACATTCGAAAATATTTTTTCCATAATCAATACTCTAACATAATTTGTGTTGGTTTAACAAATACATAAATCGCATCATTAAGATTGATTTTTAACATATCCAATTCTATCTTCGTAAACAACATCGAAATTTCGTAATCCTTTGCTTGTAAAATTAAACGAATAAATAATTCACCTTCTTGGATGTTTTTAATTTTACCCTTAATTGTGTTTATTTTAAGCAATTTTTCTTTAAGTAAAAAAGCATCTGTTTCTTTGAACAGAAAAAAAACCTTTTTACCCTTTTTTAAAGTAGTCAATGAGTCTAAACTTTCTAATATCGCAGTATAAAATATTCCCAATTCCGATTTTAATTTTATGATTGAAATAGAGTCCTTCGATTTAATTTCTTCGATTGTTGCCAAGACTTTATTCATTGTTTATCTCATTTGGTAATAGAAATCCAAATTTTTTGAATATATTCCTTGATTCCTTCGTTTGAATATAGTCATAAAAACGTTTTGCAATTTTTTTTTTCTTCGTTTGATGTTGCATGTTTTAAAATTACATAAGCTTGTTTAATTTGTTTGTGACAATTTTCTGGCAGTAAAGAATATTCTCCTTCTTTTTTTAAAAATTCACTTTTTGCAAGAGATAATGCTATAATTCCAACATCAGCAGCTCCAATTTGAATGTATTGAGCAGTTTGACTTATATTTTCTCCAAATACAAGTTTATCCTGAATTCTATCGAAAATATTATAGAATTCTAAGCATTCTTTTGCAGCCATTCCATATGGAGCATGCTTCCAATTTGCAATCGCAATTTTTTTTATGTTGGGATTTAATAAAACATCTATACCATCTTTTACGCTTATTTTATTTTCTTTCTTCCACCAAAGTACAATTCTACCGATTGCGTAAATTTGAATTTCTGATGCGGTTAAGTTCTTTTCTTTTAATTTTTCTATGTATTCTATATTAGCAGAAAAAAATATATCGATGGGTGCACCATGGAGGATTTGACTGTATCCTTTTCCAGAAGAACCATAGATTATTTTGATTTTATCTTTTGGATTTTTTTGATTGTATAAATCTTTTACTTCGTTTAATGTATATACCAAATCCGCAGCTGCAAAAACGATTATTTCTTTTGCAGAGACATTTTCTAAAAAGATAAATAAAATTAATAGAAATACTTTATGAATAATTTTTATCATTTTTTATAAATAAGTTTCTGTTATATTTTTAACATAGATTGACCATTTTTTAACATTTTATTTAATCAGATTTTTTACTGATTCTTTTTGCACTCACGAGAATGCCCATTGCATTTAACTCTGCATCAAAATTTAACATCTCTAATCGCTCTTTTGTATGTTTAATTCCAAACTGATCCATTTTTTGTTTAAAATAAGACATTAAAGAATCCTTTGCATAATTTTGCTTTTCTGTATCGTTTTTGTCGGATTTTAAGCACCAATAGAGCAAATCTTCTGCATAGTTTAAACCTTCGATAAGTTGTTTTTTGGCATTTTGAAGATCTGTAATCATACCAAAGTGAGTAAGAAATACTTTATCACAATTTGTGTTAAGAATTTTATCCAAAGAAATTTTTGCTTCGCTGGGATCAAAATCCGTAGGTGTAGTTGTAGGATAGATAAACAACCCTTTTTCTTGAAATATAGGATATGCAATACCAAAAGAATCCCCTGTAAAAACACCATTGGATTTGGAATCATAGATAACAAAATGATGGTTTGCATGTCCTTTTGTATAGATAAATTTTAATTTTCTTGAACCAAAGGTAATTTCTTCTTCGTCTTCCATTATACGAACGCGATTCTCTGGAACAGGAATTATATCTCCATAGAGTGCTCTAAAATTTTCTTCTCCATATACTTGAATAGAACTTGCAATCAGCCTGGAAGGATCAATTACATGTTTTGCTGCTCTTGGATGAGCTAGTAAAGTAGCATTTTTACAGATTTCCATCAGCTTTCCTGCACCACCTGCATGATCCAAATGAACATGTGTAATGATAATGTATTCTATATTTTCTGGTTTTAAATTTGCTTTTTTTATTTCTTCCATAATATAGGGAATAGAATGATTCGTATTTGTTTCTATGATTGCACCTTTATCTTCTTCTATCATTAGGTAACAACTAGCTAAACCCTCTCTCACATAATGTCCATCGATTACTCTAATGCTTTCTATTTGTGTTTGCATAAAGTATAGAATTATCTAAAATTATAAAAAATCAATAAAAATAATGTAATTTAATTATATTTTTTCAAAATCAGGATTTTGTAGATAGGCTAAAATTATTGTCAACATAAGAAATCAAATAATTTAGGCTTTGTGTACGAAGTAAAGGTCTATATAACTCAAAAAGAATCGGTATTAGATCCCCAAGGACAAGCGGTTTTGCATGCTTTACACGAAATGAACTACTCTCAAGTAAAGAATGTTCGTATAGGCAAATACATCCAATTATGGATAGATAATGACGAAAATATAGAAAAAACTGTCAAAGAAATATGCGATAAGCTCTTGGTTAATGATGTTATAGAAGTCTACAAATACGAAATTATTTCAATAAAAGAATGAGTATGAAAAATATAAAAGCTGGTGTAATTACTTTTCCTGGTTCTAATTGTGACCGAGATATTCAATTTATTTTAGAAAAATTTTTTCACATTCCAACGAAAATTCTTTGGCACCACAACACTTTTAACGAAAACGAATACGATTTATTAGTTCTTCCAGGTGGCTTTTCTTATGGTGATTATTTACGATGTGGAGCTATTGCTAGGTTTTCCAAAGCAATGCAATCCCTTTTTGATCATGTAAAAAAAGACAAACCAGTGATCGGTATATGTAATGGGTTTCAGATTTTATGCGAAGCCAAATTATTACCAGGTGCGCTTATACGAAACATAAATTTATTACACTTAGCAAAAGATGTTCCATTAATAAAAGGCAACGCTGAATTTTTTAAAGATTTAAACAGTGTATATCATATACCTGTTTCTCATTCCGAAGGAAATTATAGAGTCGACGAAGAAACCCTTAAAGAATTGATCGATGAACAAAGGATTGCATTTTATTACAAAGAAAATCCTAACGGGTCCATCTATAACATTGCGGGTGTTTTGAGCAAGAACAAAAAAATCTTAGGGATGATGCCACATCCAGAAAGAGCAACCGATCCCATTAACGGAAAAACCGATGGTTATATTATCTTAAAAGCAATCTTAGATCATTTATTATGATTCTAACGGGAATTTCGATCAATCAAACAGCCTTAGATTGGGAAGGTAATACATCGCGAATTCTTGAATCGTTAGAATTTTACAAAAGCATAAAAAATAAAAACGAAAAACATATAATTCTTTTTCCCGAATTAGTACTTTCTGGTTATGGTTGCGAAGATGGATTTCTGTTTTCCAGTACAAAAAAACAATCTTGGGAAAAATTATTAAAGATCGTAGAAGCATCTCATCAAATATCCAATACCTTAATTTGTGTTGGAACACCATTTTATTTTAATGGAAGCATTTTTAACGTAATAGCAATTTTATACGAGGGAGAAATTCTCGCGTTAATTCCTAAAAGCTATCTTGCAGGAGAAGGGATTCATTACGAACAACGTTGGTTTACTCCTTTTAAAGAACCTTGGAAAAAGATTGAATATCCATACAACAACCGTGTTTATGATTTTTATTTTGGACAAGGTATCATTGATTTTTTTAACGTAAGAATTGGTGTAGAAATCTGCGAAGATTCTTGGGTAAACAGAAGACCTGCATTGAATTATTTTTATGATAACGATGTCGATTTAATTTTAAACCCTGCTGCTTCTCACTTCGGTTTTGGTAAATACGAAATTCGTAAAAATATAGCAATTTCATCTTCGTTTTATTATCATAGCTACTATTTTTCTGTAAATCTATTGGGAAATGAGGCAGGTAAAGCCATCTACGATGGAAGCATGATACTTTCAAAAAACGGAAATATCTTATACGATAATTCTAAACGTTTTAGTTTTAAAGATATTTTAATTCGTTCATTTTCAATTGAGTTGAATGATCTTCGAAATCAAAGAGAGCGAATTTACTCGCGAAAAAACGATCGGAATATAGATTTAAGTTTTCCTGTATTGAAAATTCATACTTCGAGTAAAATCAATAAACCTATTTTTTATAACCAAGAGCAGGAAAGCATAAAACAGACTTTTTCTTTTATTATTGATTACGAATTTATAAAAGAATTTTCTTATAAGAATCATACTTACAACAATCAATTTTTAGAATTTTTAGAAGTAGAAAGACTTGCTCTATTTGATTATATGCGAAAGACTTATAGCCGTGGTTTTACTGTTTCTTTGTCTGGTGGTGCAGATTCATCTTTATGTGCAATATTAGTTTACCAGATGATTCGAAAAGGAATCATAGAATTAGGTTTAGAAAATTTTATAAAAAAAATTAATTATAATATTCAACTAAATGATTTACAATCATTTGATTTAGAAAAGCAAATTCAGTTTTTTTCGAACAAAATGCTTCATACAATCTACCAAAAAACCAATCAAAATTCTGAGCAAACCTTCGATCTTGCAAATGAATTGGCAAAAGAAATACATTCTCATCACCTAAACATAAACATTCAAAATCTAGTAGATGAAGGATTAAAAATTTTTCAAGATGCAACAAACCTAAAATTGGATTGGGAGAATTACGACATACCATTACAAAATATACAAGCAAGGATTAGAAATCCTTTGGCTTGGTTACTTGCTAATACAACAGGTAGCATTTTGCTCGTTACATCGAATAGAAGCGAAGCAAGTGTTGGTTATACAACCATGGATGGGGATTCTTCGGGTGGACTTGCACCTATTGCTGGAATCGATAAAGCTTTTATTCTAAAATTTTTGGATTTTATCAGTTCTTATAGCGATGATTATACGATTCCAGTTAAGACGGCTAAGAAAATTATTTCTCAACCACCTTCGGCAGAATTAAGACCATTAGAGAAAGAACAAACAGACGAAAAAGATCTAATGCCATATCCAATTCTTTCCATGATAGAAAGGTTTGCAATAGAAGAGCTTCTATCCGCGGAAGAGATCTTAGAACGTTTGTTGGCTTATCAAAAAAACGATTTTAAAAAGAATTATCCCCTACCCTATTTTAAAGATTTTCTCGAAAAAATCAGACTATATAACGAAGAAGAATTAAAGCAGATGATCAACAAATTTTTTTATTTGTGGCACACCAATCAATGGAAAAGAGAACGTTTCGCAACTACATTTCATATTGATTCTTATAATGTGGATCCACGTGGTTGGTTTCGTTTTCCTGTAATTTCTAAATTCTACAAAATTTGAGAAATAAATTTTATCGACATCTATTTTTTATTTGACTAATCGATCTATTCAAGATAATCATTAATGTATGATAACCTCGGAAAGTAAATTAGTTCAATTATTACGTTCAACTACCAAACAAGATAAAGAATCTTTAACTAAACATTTTATTCATCATTTAGAATATACGGTAGGAAGATATGTTGATAACATAACACCACGCGATTTATATTTGGCATTAGCTTATACAATTCGCGATTATCTTATAGATCGGTGGAACGAAGTTCAAGAAATTTATAAAATAAAAAAAATAAAAAAAGTATATTATTTATCGATGGAATTTTTGATGGGAAGGATGTTAAAATCCAACCTTATTAACATGGGAGCATTAGATTTAGTAAGAGAAATTGCACAAGAGTTAGGTTTGGGTTTTAATTTAGAAGAAATTTTTAAAGAAGAACCAGATGCAGGATTAGGAAATGGAGGATTGGGTAGATTAGCTGCTTGTTTTTTAGATAGTTTAGCTACATTAAGATATCCAGCAATGGGATGTGGATTACTCTACGAATATGGAATTTTTGAACAAAGAATTATACAAGGGAATCAAGTAGAAGCACCAGATCATTGGCTTTCTCTTACAAACCCATGGTTGATTTTAAAAACGGATTATATTTATCCAATTGGTTTTTATGGACATGTGGAAGAATATGTCGATCATCATGGAGTAAAAAGAAAAAAATGGATACCGGATTACCGCGTCTTAGCACAAGCATATGATATGTTAATTCCTGGTTTTCGCACAAAAACAGTCATAAACCTAAGACTATGGAAAGCAGAATCTTCGAAAGAATTCGATTTTAATCTATTCAGCCATGGTGATTATGTAAAAGCAGTACAAGATAAAATCTTTTCCGAAAACATAACACAAGTTTTATATCCGAACGATAATAACCTTCAAGGAAGAGAATTAAGGTTAAAACAAGAATATTTTCTGGTATCTGCAACCATACACAATGCTCTAACAGAAGCTTTTACTGGAGAAGAAAAAATCAATCATGATACTCTACCAGAAAAAGTATTTTTTCAATTAAACGATACACATCCTGCTTTAGCTATTCCAGAATTTATTCGTATATTAGTAGACGAACATAAAGTAGATTTTTTCCGAGCTTGGGATATTGCAAAACAATGCTTTGGTTATACAAATCATACAGTTATGCCAGAAGCATTAGAAAAATGGGATGTTGATATGCTGAGATATCTTCTACCTCGACATCTAGAAATTATTTTCGAATTAAACTATCATTTTCTCGAAGATTTAAGAAAAAAAGGATATCCAGAAGAAATAATCCGAAATGTTTCTGTTGTAGAAGAATCTTTACCAAAAAAAATCCGAATGGCAAACCTTGCTATTATTGGTTCTAAAACAGTGAATGGCGTTTCCAAAATTCATACAGATATAATTAAAGAAAAAGTATTTAAAGATTTTTATAAAATTCTTCCAGAAAAATTTCAGAATAAAACCAATGGCATTACGTTTCGAAGATGGTTGTTTTCTTCTAATGAGGAATTAACTTCTTTGATTATGGAAGCAATAGGGAAAAGATGGGTCTTTAATTTAAACCTTTTAAAAAACCTAGAAAACTTCGTCGATGATACTTCTTTCTTAGATAAGTTTAAACAAGTAAAATATAAAAAGAAAGAACAATTAGCAAAATATGTATACCATGAACTAGGGATTAAAATCGATCCCAATAGTATTTATGATATTCAGATAAAAAGAATTCATGAGTACAAAAGACAACATCTAAATGTTCTAAGAATTATTGCAGACTATCAATATTTAAAAGATACCAAAGATCCTAATTATTATCCTCGAACATTTATCTTTGCAGGAAAAGCTGCTCCTGGATATTTTAGAGCAAAGTTAATCATTAAATTGATTCATTCTGTTGCGAAAATAATCAACCACGATAGAGATGTAAACGATAGAATGAAAGTAGTTTTTTTACCCAATTATGGAGTAAGTTTGGCAGAGTTAACAATTCCAGCAGCAGATGTATCTGAACAAATTTCTACTGCTGGTACAGAAGCTTCTGGTACAGGAAATATGAAGTTTATGCTCAATGGCGCTGTAACTATCGGAACGTTAGATGGTGCAAATATAGAAATTTTAGAAGAGGTTGGTAAAGAGAATATCTATATTTTTGGAAAAACTGTCGAAGAGTTAGAATCATTAAAAAATAATTATGATTCAGTGAAAATTTACGAAACCGATCCAGTAATACACGAAGTATTAAGTGCAATCTATCACAATATTTTTAATCCTTCTAAACCAGGAGAATTTCAGGATATATTTCATGCTTTAACCTATGGAGGCGATATTTATTATCTATTAGCTGACTTCCATGATTACAGAAATACTCATAAAAGGATAAACGATGACTATCAGAACGAAAAGGAATGGATTAAGAAAATGGTATATAATACTGCACGGTCATCTAAATTTTCTTCGGATAGAACGGTCAAAGAATATGCAGAAGAAATTTGGGGTTTAAAACAAGTCAAAACTTATATTGTTTAGGGAGATGGGGATTTTTCTTTTCCGTAAAAATGGATACCCTTTTTTATGATCATCCCTTTTTCGTAAAGATTTTGTGCGATGATTATAAGAGCATCTTGGGCTTTTTGGTTTTTTTCCTCGTCTCTATCGTTTTCTTTACTCATTGCAAAATGTAATAATTCTCTTTGTTTGACGTTTAGAATGCCTAAGATGCTTCCTGCTAGTTTTGGATCCATAACAAGAAACGCTCTTGCTAATACATTTAAAGGAGTTTCTTGAACTAAGTAATATAAAGCTAAATTATCGAAAAACAATAAATCTTTAAACTCTAATTTATGATATTTTTTTTGTTGATTTTCTTCTGCCATACCAAGGACAATAATTTCTTTCTACGTTAACAATAAAGCATTATTGATCAAATTTTCTATTAAGTTTTTTTTGTATTATCCGATTAAACTATTGAATATGAAGCTTAAAAATTTTCTTGTATTATTTTTTATTACAACAGCTGTTTTTTCAGAAACACGTTATTATCGTTATAACGGCCCCATCAACGAATTTTTGCCAAAGTTTGTAGATTCATTAGGAGAAGCTAAATTAAGGTTTCAGATAACCAAACAATACGACGAAAACAAAGATGGTAGGTTAGGTTTTATGATGTTGATTTTACCGGGAAGACGTTTAGTAGATTTACAAATCTTTAACGAACAAGATAAAACTACTTTTATAAAAATATTTTACGAAAATCCATGGGATGGAAAAGTATTTCATAATATCTTTATGAAGTTAAAAATGAACGAACCAGATTCAAAACCTATCGATGATTCTCTTCCACCAGGATGGCCAAAGCCTTGATTATTCCCTTCTTTCTTTATCGTGGTTGACGTAATTAAAAAGCCATAAAAAAATAAATGCACCAATAAAGGCTGTAATCAGGTTTACTCTTATAACAAAGTTATCACCAATGCGAGGGCTCATGAACCAGTTGATCAAGGGGATAAACCAAGGACTAGAAAAAAGTGTAACAATGATTGCACCTATAAAACCTACAATCCAAGATCCTATCATTCTACCGGGTAAAGCTTTTCTTTTATAAACATAAAAATACCAGGCAATTGCAAAAGATATAAGCGAGTAACTTAGAATTTCTAACACATATCGTAATATTTCTAAAAACAATTCCATTCAATTACCCTCAGATAAACCAAGAATTTATGATTGCCTTGTTTCGACAATAATTTTTTATGAGTTTAACTCTTATGAACATAACAGGAAAAACGTCTGTATATGGCATTGTGGGCAATCCCGTTTCTCATAGTTTAAGCCCATTGCTTCATAACTTTGCATTCAAAGAATTTGGAGTAGATGCTATTTATGTCCCTTTTCTTTTCGATATAAAACAAAAAAAAGACGAAAAGTTGTTAGTAAATTTGTTGACAAATTTTCACGTTAAAGGGCTTTCTGTTACAATTCCACATAAATTTTTAGCGTTTAAAACCGCAGACTTTAAAGACGATTTATCCACATTTACTCAATCTAGTAATACACTAATCAACAAAGATCAAAAAATCTATGCATATAATACAGATGGAAAAGGTGCATTAGATGCTCTGTATAATAAAACTACTTTAAAAGATAAAAATATTTTGATCCTAGGATATGGTGGTTCTTCGAGTGCGATAGTGGGAGCTATTTTATTGAATGATCAACCGAAAAACATCATCATTACTGGAAGGAATAAACAAAAAGGTTTAAAACTCGTCAAGGATTTAAACAAAAATATTCCTCATCGTTCACATTGTTTTTTCGAAGAGTTAGAAAATCTTTCTAATAGTAAAAGCGATATAACAATTGACGACATTGATGTTATTATAAACACAACTCCCGTTGGTATGAAAGGTAAAGAAAACCAAAGCCCTCTACCTGAACAATATATACAAAAAAAACACATCGTTATGGATATTATCTACAATCCACAAGAAACCCAATTGATTAAAATTGCTAAAGCAAAAAAAGCGATAGTAATAGAAGGATATTGGATGTTTTTGTATCAAGCAGTTTATCAAATGGAATTATTTTTAAACAAAAAAATAGAAAAAGAATTTATAAAAAAATTAAAAAATTTATTATTAAAAACACTAAAATGATTTCTCTATCAAAAGATTTAGAATCCAGAATTAATCCAGAAAAATCCAGAAATTTTAGTTCTGTTTATTTTTTAGAACATCTATTAATATTAGAAGAAATTTATAAAGAAATATTACTAAAATTTCCAATTAATCCTATCAAAATTTCTATTGTGGGAACAAATGGTAAAGGTTCTACGGGATATTTTCTTACGCAACTTTTTTATTATTATGGTTTTGATTGTGGTTATTATTCATCCCCCCATTTACTTTCTTATACAGAAAGAATTCTTGTAAATTTAACATATTATAAAGAAAATTTATTGAATAATTATTATAATGATTTTATAAAAGAAATAGTAAATAAAAATAACAAATTAACTGAATATTATAAAAATCTTACCTATTTTGAAGTTCTAACAATTTTTACTATTTATCTGTTCTATCGTTTAAACTTAAAAATCCATATTTACGAAGCTGGTTTGGGTGGAAGATTCGATGCAACCAAGATTGTAAACCCCGATTTTGTAATTTTAACAAATGTTTCGTTAGATCATACCAAGGTTTTAGGTAATACAATCGAAAAAATTTTAAACGAAAAATTAGGCATTATTTCTAAAAATACTCAAATACTTTTTGTAGGAGATCCCAAATTAGAAACCTATATAAAAAAACAACGATTATCCACCAAAATCCATTATTTTCAACTACAAGATCAATTTAGCAACTATTTAGAATATAACAAACAATTTTCTTTATTTTGTTTTAACAAAATGATGGAATTTTTAAAGTTTAACTTACCAAAAAAACAAGTTGTGCTAAAAAATCCTCCTGGTAGGTTAGAAATAAAAAACGTTGGCGATCAATTGATCATTTTTGATGTTAGTCATAATACAAAAGGAATTTATACATTTTTAAATTCTTTAAGAAAAGAATTCTCCGATATAAATAAAGATAATACTATACTTATTTTAGGTTTGTTAAAAGATCGAAGTTATAAAAACATAGAAAGACTTTTTTCTTGGACTAATCTATCTCTACATTATCCTTTTCCTTATATACCCGTTAAAGAAGAATTTATTCATAACGAAAGTGTTCAAAAATTATCCTTTATAGAATTAAAGGATTTAAAAAAATTGGTGAATCATAAAAAATATATAATAATTTGTGGCAGTTTTCGTTTGTATGAACTTTATTTAAATTTAATAGAACAATCAGGAGAAAATTATGAATGATAAACGTCATTTATCGAAGAATGTACAGAATAAATTGAACCTAAATTTACCAAGAAATTTAACATTCGATGTACCAAAAAAGGAGTTAGGATCAAGAATTGTTCGACTGCAATCTTTGTTAGAGCCATCAGACGTATTGATTCTTTTTTCTTCTTTTCCTTCGAATCATCCTAATGCAATGTATCAAAGATTTCGTCAAAATTCTGATTTTTTTTATTTAATTGGATTAGATATCTATCCTGCAATTTTAGTTATAACAATAAATGATGTCTTTTTATTCTACAACGAACCCGATCCAGAAGAAGAATTGTGGACAGGGGTTCGACCCAATCATCAAGAAATCAAGAGTTATTTAGGTTTTATTACCGAAATTTATCCTTTTAACGATTTTAAAGAAAAAATATTCCATTTTTTAGAAAACAAAACCCAAATCTATTATCCATTTGGTATAAGCGAAGAATATGATCATTTTATCCTAAACCAATTGGAACAAAGAATTCGTCGCGGTAGAGCACTTTCGTATTATCCTACGAGAATCACCCACTCTTACGAAATCTTATTCGAATTACGTATTGTTAAATCCCCTTACGAAATAGAAACTATCAAAGAGATCATGAAAATAACCAAAGAAGCACATATCAACGTTTGGAAAAATACTCAACCAGGTATGTACGAATATGAGCTTCATTCCATTCTTTTAAAAACTTTTACTAAATACAATGCCCAAGAAGCCTATCCTTCGATTGTAGCCTCTGGTTCGAATGCATGTATTCTTCATTATACGAATAATAACTCATTAATTCGATCTGGTGAATTAATCTTAATTGATGCAGCAGCAAGTAAATATTATTTGAATACAGATATAACAAGAACGTTTCCAAGTAATGGTAAGTTTAATTCTATTCAGCGTTTGATCTATAATGCAGTATTGGAAGCACAAAAAAAAGCGATTGAATATTCTAAATTAGGATATTGCATGGAAGATAGTCACTTGGCAGCTGTGGATGTAATTGTCGATTTTTTAAAAGAGGAACATATTTTAAAAGAATCCAAACAGGAGATTTTAGAAAAAGAACTTTATAAAACTTACTACATGCATAGAACCGGACACTGGATTGGATATGATGTACACGATAGAGGATTTTATATTTCTTATGGAAAATTCAACCAAGAAAAGGTTTGCAAAAATCAATTTCACAAAA
>Ga0308393_1001144_pt1 | contig 12732 bp, 18 predicted proteins | sample Hotspr2Sampleee2_FD_202364 | JGI IMG/M metagenome (GOLD analysis project Ga0308393, IMG submission 202364) | Hot spring phototrophic mat microbial communities from Mushroom Spring, Yellowstone National Park, Wyoming, United States - 20050630_ee2 ... | reverse complement strand
TTCAACGAGCCGAAATTGCTGAAATCGTGCCGCCCGACGAGCCGACGAAAAACGAGCCATACGTTTCAGTGCTCTTCAACGAGCCGAAATTGCTGAAATCGATGACGACTCCCCCGCCGTGTTTCGCCCGTTCCGAGTTTCAGTGCTCTTCAACGAGCCGAAATTGCTGAAATCATATTCAGGATCACGTAAATACAACTTCTGCAAACAGTTTCAGTGCTCTTCAACGAGCCGAAATTGCTGAAATCGTATAATATAGGAAGGAAGGCTAAGATGAACCGAAAGTTTCAGTGCTCTTCAACGAGCCGAAATTGCTGAAATTTTTCTCAATGCCTTCATCATTTTCTTTTTCAAATGTTTCAGTGCTCTTCAACGAGCCGAAATTGCTGAAATTCAGGGGAGTTGAACACTTGTTCTGGTACTGCTGAGTTTCAGTGCTCTTCAACGAGCCGAAATTGCTGAAATCGTGCAAGACGCCTTGAAGAACGTACTGCCTTGCTACCCGTTTCAGTGCTCTTCAACGAGCCGAAATTGCTGAAATGTTTTGGCGCGTCGAGCGACAGGGCCAGACGTATGTAGCGTTTCAGTGCTCTTCAACGAGCCGAAATTGCTGAAATAAAACGTCAAGCGTGATCACTTGGCAAGCCAGTACGTAGTTTCAGTGCTCTTCAACGAGCCGAAATTGCTGAAATGCATCAGGGCATACAGGAACGCCCGGAAACCATGCCACGTTTCAGTGCTCTTCAACGAGCCGAAATTGCTGAAATTTTCTGAAGCCTCTTGTCGTTGTGACACTAATAGAGGTTTCAGTGCTCTTCAACGAGCCGAAATTGCTGAAATTTGTCTCCTTCATTAACTCGTTGATTGACATCTGGAAGTTTCAGTGCTCTTCAACGAGCCGAAATTGCTGAAATTTTGCTTATTCGAGGTTCAAACGGATGTCCACCAGAAGTTTCAGTGCTCTTCAACGAGCCGAAATTGCTGAAATCAACAAAACAGCACAGAGTGGTATAGTACCGGAAGCGTTTCAGTGCTCTTCAACGAGCCGAAATTGCTGAAATCGGGCGTGTGCGGCTCTGCGATTCGAATCCGGGATCGGGTTTCAGTGCTCTTCAACGAGCCGAAATTGCTGAAATATTCACGCCGTTCACAGAAACCCCCTTTTTAAACTCAGTTTCAGTGCTCTTCAACGAGCCGAAATTGCTGAAATCGTCCAAAACGCCGTAAACGCGCCCGCCGTGACGAGTAAGTTTCAGTGCTCTTCAACGAGCCGAAATTGCTGAAATTTTTCGGGCTGCTGATGCAGGCTACCTACGATGTTGGTTTCAGTGCTCTTCAACGAGCCGAAATTGCTGAAATCCTGATGTGGCCCGTTTCGCTTTGGTCCACCAAAGGTTTCAGTGCTCTTCAACGAGCCGAAATTGCTGAAATTGCCCTGACAGAAAACGGAAAAGTTGCAACGTTGTTGTTTCAGTGCTCTTCAACGAGCCGAAATTGCTGAAATGGTCAACCAGGGCAGACATCCAAGCGGCGCGCGCGGGGTTTCAGTGCTCTTCAACGAGCCGAAATTGCTGAAATGTTGCGTACTATCAACGCCACCCGTCGCTCATCCATTCCGTTTCAGTGCTCTTCAACGAGCCGAAATTGCTGAAATGAAATATTCACAGTAAGAACATATAAACAGCATGTGTTTCAGTGCTCTTCAACGAGCCGAAATTGCTGAAATCCAACTCTGCAGCGTGATCCCGCTGCTTACCGAGATGTTTCAGTGCTCTTCAACGAGCCGAAATTGCTGAAATCTGCGTTCGGCGATGACCGAACGCGCAGCGCGCCAAGGTTTCAGTGCTCTTCAACGAGCCGAAATTGCTGAAATATTGCAGGCAATCGCAATCCGCGCGCCTTTTTGGTGTTTCAGTGCTCTTCAACGAGCCGAAATTGCTGAAATTTCTCCTCGTACCGCGTCCCCCGCGCGGTTACGGTTACGGTTTCAGTGCTCTTCAACGAGCCGAAATTGCTGAAATACGCTGTTTTGGCTTAGGTCGTCTTTTTTCGTAACCGTTTCAGTGCTCTTCAACGAGCCGAAATTGCTGAAATCGGTGTACGAGCGGGTGCTGCCGCAGATTTTCGAGCGTTTCAGTGCTCTTCAACGAGCCGAAATTGCTGAAATGTCTGGTCGCACTGGCAGAAGCGCGTTTCGACCTAGTTTCAGTGCTCTTCAACGAGCCGAAATTGCTGAAATCGCAGCGACGCGCAGGCGGTCGCAGAGTTGATGCTGAGTTTCAGTGCTCTTCAACGAGCCGAAATTGCTGAAATAGTTTCACCAAAACCGCCGCCGCGCCTTCAATCGCGTCGTTTCAGTGCTCTTCAACGAGCCGAAATTGCTGAAATTTGACGATAATCCGCTTATCTTTGCGCCACACAGCATGTTTCAGTGCTCTTCAACGAGCCGAAATTGCTGAAATCGAAGCGACTGAAGCAACCCTACCGCGATCTGGCGGGTTTCAGTGCTCTTCAACGAGCCGAAATTGCTGAAATCTAGTTGGCGGTGATGCGAGTATCCAACTCGACGAGCGTTTCAGTGCTCTTCAACGAGCCGAAATTGCTGAAATCTGCGCTGCGAGCGCCGCGAGGGGATCGCTTGAAGAAGTTTCAGTGCTCTTCAACGAGCCGAAATTGCTGAAATACTCCCGATCCACCCGCGCCCCGTTCTCGGTTCTGGTGTTTCAGTGCTCTTCAACGAGCCGAAATTGCTGAAATCGAGTGTCGGCTCCGGATCGTTCCGCGTCTCGAATGTCGTTTCAGTGCTCTTCAACGAGCCGAAATTGCTGAAATCGGCGATAATCCGGGATTTGCCGTCGAGGTGAAAGCGGTTTCAGTGCTCTTCAACGAGCCGAAATTGCTGAAATGTCAGGTGCCCGACGCGCCCCGTAGACGACAAAAGGCGTTTCAGTGCTCTTCAACGAGCCGAAATTGCTGAAATCTTGACAAAGCGCGTCGGTTGCAGTCGCTGGCGCTGGATGTTTCAGTGCTCTTCAACGAGCCGAAATTGCTGAAATTCGGAAGACCAGGCGCTGCTGGCGCTGTTCCGTTCCGGGTTTCAGTGCTCTTCAACGAGCCGAAATTGCTGAAATATTCGCGATTGGTTGAATGAACTTCCACGTCGGTACGGTTTCAGTGCTCTTCAACGAGCCGAAATTGCTGAAATCCGCCAAGTCGCGGTACGGCTGGCGCAGCCGCTTCGGTTTCAGTGCTCTTCAACGAGCCGAAATTGCTGAAATTCGATGAGCGACGTGAGATGCGCCGGGCGCTGTCCGGTTTCAGTGCTCTTCAACGAGCCGAAATTGCTGAAATCCAACCAGCGCTGCGCTTCCTCTTCCGGCAGCGACGCGTTTCAGTGCTCTTCAACGAGCCGAAATTGCTGAAATCCGGGGTTTATTTCAAGTCGATACATCGCGGTGTTCAAGTTTCAGTGCTCTTCAACGAGCCGAAATTGCTGAAATTACGACATAGACTCCCAGTTGTTGGATGGTCCGTTCCGCGTTTCAGTGCTCTTCAACGAGCCGAAATTGCTGAAATACGCGGCGCGGGCGTTGCTGAGGCGTGCGCTGGCGGATCGTTTCAGTGCTCTTCAACGAGCCGAAATTGCTGAAATTGGTACGGTCTTTTTACTTGATGATCTTGAAGAAGAGTTTCAGTGCTCTTCAACGAGCCGAAATTGCTGAAATGACGAGATTGTTGAAGAAATCGTTCTTCTGCGCTGGTTTCAGTGCTCTTCAACGAGCCGAAATTGCTGAAATCCAACTTCGACCGCGACGCCCACTCCTTTGCGCTGAGTTTCAGTGCTCTTCAACGAGCCGAAATTGCTGAAATCTGACGAGATAGCGCGCGTTTGTCGGCGGGGTAGTCGTTTCAGTGCTCTTCAACGAGCCGAAATTGCTGAAATTAAACGCCCGCGCTGGGTGATGCCGGCGCTGGAAGGTTTCAGTGCTCTTCAACGAGCCGAAATTGCTGAAATACGGTCTGCCGTATGAGCATCTGATTGCGCAGACGGGTTTCAGTGCTCTTCAACGAGCCGAAATTGCTGAAATTCTGATGGTACTCACCGAGCGTGATCTCGCCGACTGCGTTTCAGTGCTCTTCAACGAGCCGAAATTGCTGAAATAGATCGTCGTCACGCATTGCCGATCCTCTCACACAACGTTTCAGTGCTCTTCAACGAGCCGAAATTGCTGAAATGCGCGCGGCGCGGTACCAAACATCTGCGTCGTCGGTGTTTCAGTGCTCTTCAACGAGCCGAAATTGCTGAAATGTTCCGTCTCTGCGAGTCGCGCGAAGGCGACGTTGGTTTCAGTGCTCTTCAACGAGCCGAAATTGCTGAAATGTTCCAGTGCCGATTGATGAACTCACCGAGCAAAGCGTTTCAGTGCTCTTCAACGAGCCGAAATTGCTGAAATACGTTGATGTGTTCATCTACTCACCGTCGGTTGGAACGTTTCAGTGCTCTTCAACGAGCCGAAATTGCTGAAATCGCATCGACGCCGACCGTTGGAACGAGTTGGCGAACGGTTTCAGTGCTCTTCAACGAGCCGAAATTGCTGAAATGTTGGTACATCATCCCCAAACACCAGAACGAACAGCGTTTCAGTGCTCTTCAACGAGCCGAAATTGCTGAAATACAAAATCGGGCAGCGCATCTTTAAAACCGTACTCGTTTCAGTGCTCTTCAACGAGCCGAAATTGCTGAAATTCTGGACGGCATGGAAGGTGTTTAGGTCGCTGAGCTGGTTTCAGTGCTCTTCAACGAGCCGAAATTGCTGAAATTTGCCTCCTGCATCAACTCGCTGATTGACATCTGGAAGTTTCAGTGCTCTTCAACGAGCCGAAATTGCTGAAATCGACGCAATGACGCCGGTGCTCTTGGGTGAGCTGATGTTTCAGTGCTCTTCAACGAGCCGAAATTGCTGAAATAGATCGAGGAATATGTTGACCAGATCAGCGTCTACGGTTTCAGTGCTCTTCAACGAGCCGAAATTGCTGAAATGTGACGTACCCGGCGGTCGAGCCGTCGGCGCGTTTTAGTTTCAGTGCTCTTCAACGAGCCGAAATTGCTGAAATAATTCAAAAGCCAGTAGCACGTGCGCTCGGTGTACGTGTTTCAGTGCTCTTCAACGAGCCGAAATTGCTGAAATCACATCCAGCCCGACGCGCAGTGCGTTGAAGCAATGTTTCAGTGCTCTTCAACGAGCCGAAATTGCTGAAATGCGCGGCGCGGCTGAAGGTTGAGGAGTGACACAGAAGTTTCAGTGCTCTTCAACGAGCCGAAATTGCTGAAATTCAGCCGCGCCGCGCTTTGGCGCACCAGCGAGACGGTTTCAGTGCTCTTCAACGAGCCGAAATTGCTGAAATGTATGCTGTAGGTACGACAATCATCTAGTCTAAGGGTTTCAGTGCTCTTCAACGAGCCGAAATTGCTGAAATCCTTTCGCGTCGGATCGAACCCGCCGCATTCGCGTAGTTTCAGTGCTCTTCAACGAGCCGAAATTGCTGAAATCCCCGCCGTCGCCCGCCCACCCGTTGTTCGATCACGTTTCAGTGCTCTTCAACGAGCCGAAATTGCTGAAATCGGCGAGGAGGACGGCGAGGGCGACGCGGTCGGCGAGGGTTTCAGTGCTCTTCAACGAGCCGAAATTGCTGAAATTAATCCGCGTAGCGCTCCGGGTTGTTGCCGTCTGCCGAGTTTCAGTGCTCTTCAACGAGCCGAAATTGCTGAAATCGTCGATCATGTCGTACTGGCTTCCCGATCCCAAGCGTTTCAGTGCTCTTCAACGAGCCGAAATTGCTGAAATCCACCGGATCGCCTTACATCGTTATCCGTAATCGATGTTTCAGTGCTCTTCAACGAGCCGAAATTGCTGAAATCCACAACGGGCGCGATAGGTCGGATCAGTGGGTCGAGGTTTCAGTGCTCTTCAACGAGCCGAAATTGCTGAAATTTGCCCGTGCTCCGAGGGGGGCGCGCATCCGCTCAACGTTTCAGTGCTCTTCAACGAGCCGAAATTGCTGAAATTGCACTACTATCCGTACGCGATCGTCGAGCTCCTGCGTTTCAGTGCTCTTCAACGAGCCGAAATTGCTGAAATGATATGCTGGCTAATCCGGCGTTCACGCCAGCACCGGTTTCAGTGCTCTTCAACGAGCCGAAATTGCTGAAATCGACGATCCGCCATCCGGCGGGTTCGTCGAGGTACGGTTTCAGTGCTCTTCAACGAGCCGAAATTGCTGAAATTGTATTGATACAGACCGCTGGAACGAGTTGGCGGAAGGTTTCAGTGCTCTTCAACGAGCCGAAATTGCTGAAATCGTCGTCTATCTTCACCGTTGCATTAGATACTGCCGTCCGTTTCAGTGCTCTTCAACGAGCCGAAATTGCTGAAATAGCGGCGGCGATGTTCTGGTGGGAATTGGCGCAGGCGTTTCAGTGCTCTTCAACGAGCCGAAATTGCTGAAATCCGAACTGACCCCGGAAACAATCGCGCGCCTGGTGCGGGTTTCAGTGCTCTTCAACGAGCCGAAATTGCTGAAATTTGGGGTTGGCGAACGTCGGCGGCAGCGCGAAAGTTGCCGTTTCAGTGCTCTTCAACGAGCCGAAATTGCTGAAATCAAGCCGCAATCGAAGCACTGGTTGCAGCGGCGCAGTGTTTCAGTGCTCTTCAACGAGCCGAAATTGCTGAAATAGATACCGCGCTTACTGTGCTGCGCGGTCTGTTCGGTTTCAGTGCTCTTCAACGAGCCGAAATTGCTGAAATTGGCGCATTCACCAGAGCGCGATAGAAGACCCGCGCTGTTTCAGTGCTCTTCAACGAGCCGAAATTGCTGAAATTCAACCAGATCGGGGTTTCGCGCAGTCGCCCGAAGTGTTTCAGTGCTCTTCAACGAGCCGAAATTGCTGAAATGTTCGGTTGCGTCGCAAGTCGCCGAACGGGAACGAGTTTCAGTGCTCTTCAACGAGCCGAAATTGCTGAAATCGCTGCTTAGCCCGTCGGGTACGCGCGCGGCGTAGTGTTTCAGTGCTCTTCAACGAGCCGAAATTGCTGAAATGCATCCCTCACTGTACAAGTCGAACGCTGGAACGAGTTTCAGTGCTCTTCAACGAGCCGAAATTGCTGAAATGCCGCCTGCGCGATCACGCGCTCATACGGCAGACCGAGTTTCAGTGCTCTTCAACGAGCCGAAATTGCTGAAATCGTAAGTTCCCCGTTCGCCGATAGCGCGATCCGGCGTTTCAGTGCTCTTCAACGAGCCGAAATTGCTGAAATCATCGCGATAGCGCTCCAGTATTAACCGAACGTCATCGTTTCAGTGCTCTTCAACGAGCCGAAATTGCTGAAATCCGTACTACGTCGCATTTTGCGTCACGCACCTGACGTTTCAGTGCTCTTCAACGAGCCGAAATTGCTGAAATGCCGACGAGCGAGCCGTCCCACGAGAGATCGTCGCCCAAGTTTCAGTGCTCTTCAACGAGCCGAAATTGCTGAAATCCTACCACTATCCCCCTGCTGGTACGTTCGTGGCTCCGTTTCAGTGCTCTTCAACGAGCCGAAATTGCTGAAATTTGAAGACGCGAGAAACCACCACATGCTCCCAGCCCGTTTCAGTGCTCTTCAACGAGCCGAAATTGCTGAAATCGTTGTAGAGAACGTGATCGGAATGCGGCGGTGGCAGTTTCAGTGCTCTTCAACGAGCCGAAATTGCTGAAATCTGCCCGTGCCGGTGCTGGCCGATGCGCCGGAGTAGTTTCAGTGCTCTTCAACGAGCCGAAATTGCTGAAATGCCCCTGGGTCAAAAACCCATCTGCTGCATCCGATTGTTTCAGTGCTCTTCAACGAGCCGAAATTGCTGAAATCGAGGAACAAAAATTCTTAGCGCTGAACACCATCTTGTTTCAGTGCTCTTCAACGAGCCGAAATTGCTGAAATCTCGTTTCGACCGCGCGCCGGTTCGGGCGCGAACATAGTTTCAGTGCTCTTCAACGAGCCGAAATTGCTGAAATCGTATTGACCAACCAGAGAAGGGAATTGTGCATCAGGTTTCAGTGCTCTTCAACGAGCCGAAATTGCTGAAATTTTACAAATCCATAAAGATTACGAACTTGAATGAGAAGTTTCAGTGCTCTTCAACGAGCCGAAATTGCTGAAATCATAACTTGATATTGTGACACGATCTATAAAAACACCTCTAGTTTCAGTGCTCTTCAACGAGCCGAAATTGCTGAAATGCAACGAATGCCTTATCAGCATATTGATCTCTACACGTTTCAGTGCTCTTCAACGAGCCGAAATTGCTGAAATCCAGCGTGCTGTCTGCGCGGAAATCGATTGTCGGTCGCGTTTCAGTGCTCTTCAACGAGCCGAAATTGCTGAAATGCGATCTTGAGGTGCGGGTGCACCCGCCCGGTCAGCGTTTCAGTGCTCTTCAACGAGCCGAAATTGCTGAAATGAACCGGGACAATGCGCACCCGGAGAACAACGCGGATGTTTCAGTGCTCTTCAACGAGCCGAAATTGCTGAAATACTGAACGAGGGCGCAATCAACGCCATCGTCTGGAGTTTCAGTGCTCTTCAACGAGCCGAAATTGCTGAAATTGGCGCGGTACGCCGTTCCGCTGGGGCGCGACCAGAGGTTTCAGTGCTCTTCAACGAGCCGAAATTGCTGAAATTGTGACAGGCGTTCCGAGAAACTCATACACCGGCGGTTTCAGTGCTCTTCAACGAGCCGAAATTGCTGAAATTGGACCAACGATGTGATGACGAATCTGAGTTCTTGGACGGTTTCAGTGCTCTTCAACGAGCCGAAATTGCTGAAATAGGAGCGGGTGGGCGAGGTGGCGGGGGAGTACCGGGGTTTCAGTGCTCTTCAACGAGCCGAAATTGCTGAAATGGCGTCGCGGTTGCGTTCAGCGTTGATCCGGTCGCCGTTTCAGTGCTCTTCAACGAGCCGAAATTGCTGAAATGCTGCTGCCGTCGGGCGTCTACATCGCCACCCTCACGTTTCAGTGCTCTTCAACGAGCCGAAATTGCTGAAATTTTGCGCTGCCGCGCGTCGTGCTGGTCGAGATCGAGGTTTCAGTGCTCTTCAACGAGCCGAAATTGCTGAAATGGTGGTGCGATGATACGATGTTGATGGCGTATGCGGTTTCAGTGCTCTTCAACGAGCCGAAATTGCTGAAATTGCAAACCCGCACCCGGCCGTTGCCGGCGACAACCAGTTTCAGTGCTCTTCAACGAGCCGAAATTGCTGAAATTCAAAAACAAAAGTTCTAACTCCCCTGATTAGTACCAGTTTCAGTGCTCTTCAACGAGCCGAAATTGCTGAAATTCGTCGCCGTAACCGCCCGCCGGTGGGAAAAGCATCTGGTTTCAGTGCTCTTCAACGAGCCGAAATTGCTGAAATCCGACTGGAGCCGGAAACCGAACTGCTGCATATCTGTTTCAGTGCTCTTCAACGAGCCGAAATTGCTGAAATGCGTCACAACAACGAGCAGTTCCTTATCCGAACACGTTTCAGTGCTCTTCAACGAGCCGAAATTGCTGAAATGCGCGTTGGTGGACGGCAGTCAAGACGCTCCGGCGCTGGGTTTCAGTGCTCTTCAACGAGCCGAAATTGCTGAAATCCGACCGTCCCGAACCCGCAAAAATCGCCCAAATCGGTTTCAGTGCTCTTCAACGAGCCGAAATTGCTGAAATCGACGCGAAATATCGCTACCTCGCCCAGATCGCGCGTTTCAGTGCTCTTCAACGAGCCGAAATTGCTGAAATCATTTCGGCATTTGGCGCTGTCGAGCGAGATCAAAAGTTTCAGTGCTCTTCAACGAGCCGAAATTGCTGAAATCTTCCGAGAGATCGGCGGCGATGCGCTGTTCCATCGGTTTCAGTGCTCTTCAACGAGCCGAAATTGCTGAAATCTAGCCGAAAGTATAGTACTACGAACCCCGCCCAACCGTTTCAGTGCTCTTCAACGAGCCGAAATTGCTGAAATAGCGTGTGAGGTGCCCCACGCGCCCGGTCGAAGTCAAAGTTTCAGTGCTCTTCAACGAGCCGAAATTGCTGAAATCATCACGCGAACTACTTCGGCTTTGCCGCGCTTCATGTTTCAGTGCTCTTCAACGAGCCGAAATTGCTGAAATCGGCTTGTGAACCAGGAAAAGCGTACAAAGCCGTGCGAGTTTCAGTGCTCTTCAACGAGCCGAAATTGCTGAAATCGGCGCGTTAGCCGCCGCAACCGTCATCATTCTCACGTGTTTCAGTGCTCTTCAACGAGCCGAAATTGCTGAAATGCCGCAAGTTCCCCGTTCGCCGATACCGCGATCCGGCGTTTCAGTGCTCTTCAACGAGCCGAAATTGCTGAAATGCGACTGAAGCCGCAGCGCCTTATACAGCAGCGCTTGTTTCAGTGCTCTTCAACGAGCCGAAATTGCTGAAATTCTGCCAGTGTGACCACCGGCGGTACAACTCGAAAAATGTTTCAGTGCTCTTCAACGAGCCGAAATTGCTGAAATCACGGCGCGCCGATGCTGTTCGATCAACTTGTTGCCGCCGTTTCAGTGCTCTTCAACGAGCCGAAATTGCTGAAATGTTCGCGGCGTTACTCAACGAGCGCGGGGTGCGCTGTTTCAGTGCTCTTCAACGAGCCGAAATTGCTGAAATCGTCCGACATCATAGACACGCCGTATAGCGCTGCAAGTTTCAGTGCTCTTCAACGAGCCGAAATTGCTGAAATTCGGCAAGAAGTATAAGAAGTCAACGCGGCAAGTCGCAAGTTTCAGTGCTCTTCAACGAGCCGAAATTGCTGAAATTCAGCATCAGTTCCGCCGCGCGCTGGAGCAGTTCCGGTGTTTCAGTGCTCTTCAACGAGCCGAAATTGCTGAAATCATTTACCCGCTCCAGTCTGACGCCGCACCGACAGCGCGTTTCAGTGCTCTTCAACGAGCCGAAATTGCTGAAATGGCGTTTGATGGTCGTATTGCTGAAGCGACGGCGTGGGTTTCAGTGCTCTTCAACGAGCCGAAATTGCTGAAATTGTTCGGCTTGATGATGCGGGCTACCTACGACATCGGTTTCAGTGCTCTTCAACGAGCCGAAATTGCTGAAATGGGAATGGAAGTGGAAGGTGCAATGTGGTATCATCAGTTTCAGTGCTCTTCAACGAGCCGAAATTGCTGAAATCTGATAGCGCTCGATCTGCGAGCGCTATCATCTTTTTGTTTCAGTGCTCTTCAACGAGCCGAAATTGCTGAAATGGTCAATTGCGCGGTGTGCGTACTCGTTTTCGACGAGTTTCAGTGCTCTTCAACGAGCCGAAATTGCTGAAATCAAAACCGCTGCTGATTGACACCCTCGCGCTCGTGCGTTTCAGTGCTCTTCAACGAGCCGAAATTGCTGAAATATCACAATCACACTATAAGGAGGTCAATGATGAAGAGTTTCAGTGCTCTTCAACGAGCCGAAATTGCTGAAATCCAGCACGTCCGTCGCTTCGGCGCGCTGCTGCTGGGTTTCAGTGCTCTTCAACGAGCCGAAATTGCTGAAATTCTGCGCGCAGCGCCGCGAGGTGCTGCGCCACGCGCGTTTCAGTGCTCTTCAACGAGCCGAAATTGCTGAAATGCACGAGACGGTCGTACAACTGCTGGCAAAAACACGTTTCAGTGCTCTTCAACGAGCCGAAATTGCTGAAATCGAGCGAGTGTGGAACGTCCAGCCCAAGCGTGATGACGGTTTCAGTGCTCTTCAACGAGCCGAAATTGCTGAAATCAGCAGGCGTTGGACGCAATGACGGAACTTGTGAAGTTTCAGTGCTCTTCAACGAGCCGAAATTGCTGAAATTGCTCGCGTCCGAATCGGCGCGCGGTCGAAACGAGGTTTCAGTGCTCTTCAACGAGCCGAAATTGCTGAAATGAAATACGTGCGACCGCGATTTGCGCGCCCAGTTAGCCGTTTCAGTGCTCTTCAACGAGCCGAAATTGCTGAAATAGTATGGGTTCCGGGATGCGTTCCCGGATTTCATACTGTTTCAGTGCTCTTCAACGAGCCGAAATTGCTGAAATACGTCAATGTGTTCTATTTCAGGCGCACTGGCTCTTGGGTTTCAGTGCTCTTCAACGAGCCGAAATTGCTGAAATCCAACCCAACCGACGCCAACTCGATCAGCGTCGGAGTTTCAGTGCTCTTCAACGAGCCGAAATTGCTGAAATCGAGACGACCGCGACGGGCGTCCTCGCGCGGGTGCGTTTCAGTGCTCTTCAACGAGCCGAAATTGCTGAAATGTTGAGCGCCGGGATGTGGTAGCGTAGAAAATAACGAGTTTCAGTGCTCTTCAACGAGCCGAAATTGCTGAAATGAGTACGAAAGCGCTGGATGAAACGACCGGCGCGGGGTTTCAGTGCTCTTCAACGAGCCGAAATTGCTGAAATCGCAGTTTGGCGCAGGCGGCGGCAAATGCGGCGAAGGGTTTCAGTGCTCTTCAACGAGCCGAAATTGCTGAAATTTTATAGACGGTGTTGTGACAGTACGCAGCGCCGTGTTTCAGTGCTCTTCAACGAGCCGAAATTGCTGAAATCAAGCGCGAAATGCCCGCGCGTCGTAACCGTCCGCAGTTTCAGTGCTCTTCAACGAGCCGAAATTGCTGAAATACGGAACAAACGACCATCCTTGCGCGACACGAATTCCGTTTCAGTGC
>Ga0308393_1001139_pt1 | contig 12750 bp, 10 predicted proteins | sample Hotspr2Sampleee2_FD_202364 | JGI IMG/M metagenome (GOLD analysis project Ga0308393, IMG submission 202364) | Hot spring phototrophic mat microbial communities from Mushroom Spring, Yellowstone National Park, Wyoming, United States - 20050630_ee2 ... | reverse complement strand
GATGCTGCCCTGACAGGAGCCGATGATGGCCCGTGAGCCCGTGACCCGGACCTTGCTCGACCGATGCTGCCCTGACAGGAGCCGATGATGGCCCGTGAGCCCGTGACCCGGACCTTGCTCGACTTGCTCGACAGCGGCGCCGCTGACCAGCCCGCGATCCTGGCCCCCGGCCGCCCGCCCATAATCTATGCCGCGCTGCGGGCCCATGTGGCCGACCTGGCGGCCCAGTTGCAGGCCCTGGGCCTCGCCCGTGGCGACCGTGTCGCCCTGGCGTTGCCCAACGGCCCGGAGATGGCGGTTGCCTTCCTGGCCGCCGCTACGGCTGCCACGGCCGCGCCCCTCAACCCGAAATACCGACAGGAGGAGTTCGCCTTTTACTACGAAGATACCCGGGCCAGGGCGTTGATCGTCCCTTCCGGGGCGATGCCGGAGGCCCGCGCGGCCATGCTCCCGGGCATGCGGCTGATCGAGGTCGCAACGCGCGCGGATGGCGCCGTCGCTTTCCACGCCGATCACCCCCCCGCCCCCGGCCATACCCCGGATTTCGCCCGCCCCGATGACGTGGCCATGATCCTCCACACCAGCGGCACCACCAGCCGCCCCAAGCGCGTGCCCATCCGCCATCGCAACCTGGCCACGTCAACCGCCAACATCGCCGAAACCTACCAGCTTGGCCCCGCCGACCGGGCCCTCTGCGTGATGCCGCTGTTCCATATCCACGGCATTGTTGCCTCATTGTTGAGCACCCTGGCCACCGGCGGCGCGGTGATCTGCCCGCCCGGCTTCGATGCGCTCAAGTTCTGGCAGTGGGTCGAAGCGTTCCGGCCCACCTGGTACTCGGCGGTGCCCACCATGCACCAGGCCCTGCTCGCGCGGGCCGAACGCAACCTGGCGGCGATCCAGGCGCACCGCTTTCGGTTCATCCGTTCCAGCAGCGCCCCCCTGCCGCCCGTGGTCATGGAACGCATGGAAGCGGTCTTCGGCGCGCCGGTGCTCGAAAGCTACGGCATGACCGAGGCTAGCCACCAGATGACCTCCAACCCCCTCCCGCCCGCCCCGCGCAAGCCCGGCAGCGTCGGCATCGGCTTCGGGGTGGACGTGGGGATCATGGACGAGCGCGGTCGCCTGCTCGCCCCCGGGGCGAAGGGCGAAGTGGTGGTGCGGGGCGGCAATGTTGTTGATGGTTACGAGAATAACCCGGAGGCCAATGCCGCGGCCTTCGTAGACGGCTGGTTCCGCACCGGCGACCAGGGCTACCTCGATGATGCGGGCTACCTGGCCCTCACCGGGCGGATCAAGGAACTGATCAATCGCGGTGGCGAAAAGATTTCACCCCTGGAAATTGACGATGTGCTCCTGCGTCATCCCGCCGTGGCCGAGGCCCTGGCCTTTGCCGTCCCCCATCCCACCCTGGGCGAAGAGGTGCATGCCGCTGTGGTGCTCAAAGCCGAGGCCACCGAACGCGAACTGCGCGACCATTGCGCCCGCTCCCTGGCCGACTTTAAGGTGCCCCGCCGGATCCACGTCCTCGAAGCTCTCCCCCGTGGCGCCACGGGCAAGCTTCAACGCATCACCATGGCCCAAACACTCGGCCTGGCCGAGTAAGACCAGTTGCCGGGACGCGGCTGGCGACGATGCCTGCGCTCCCCAGCGCTTCTAGCACCAGCGTGCCTTGCGCACTCGCAGGAATGAGGTTTCACCCATGGCCACCGTGTTCGCCGACGAACGCCGCCTCAGCCCGTATTTGCGCTTCTCCCGCGCCGAGTGGGCGCGTCTCCGTGATGGCGCTGAATTGCCGATCGCCGAAGAGGAACTCGAACATCTCGTTAGCCTGAGCGACTCGGTTTCGATGCAGGAGGTCGCCGATATCTATCTGCCCCTGACCCGTCTGCTCCAACTGTACTTCGAAGCCTCGCAGCACCTGTACCAGGTTACCAATGTCTTCCTCGATTACCCCTCCACCAGCCGCGTGCCCTATGTCATCGGCATTGCCGGCAGTGTCGCCGTAGGCAAGAGCAGCACCGCCCGCATCCTCCAGGTGCTCCTCAGCCGCCAGTTCGGCGACCTGAAGGTCGATCTGGTCCCGACCGACGGCTTCCTGTACCCCAACCGCGTGCTCCAGCAACGCGGGATCATGCACCGCAAGGGCTTCCCCGAAAGCTACGACCGCCGCCGCCTCTTGCAGTTCATGGCCGATGTCAAATCGGGGGTGCCGCGCCTGGAGGTGCCGATCTATTCCCACCTGATCTACGACATTGTGCCCAACGAGACCCGCGTGATTGATCGGCCCGACATCCTCATCGTCGAGGGGCTCAACGTGTTGCAACGGGGGGGGCGGGCCTCCCGCGCGCCGCAGATGTTTGTTTCCGACTTCTTTGATTTTTCGATCTATGTGGACGCCGACGAATTGCTGCTGCAACAGTGGTACGTCGAGCGCTTCCTGCGCCTGCGCGAGACGGCCTTCCGCGATCCGTCGTCGTTCTTCCGCCGCTACGCCGAGTTGAGCGTGGAGGAGGCGGTGGCGACCGCCCGGCGCATCTGGCGCGAGATTAACTATGTGAACCTGAAGCAGAACATCGAGCCGACCCGCGAACGGGCCGACCTGATCCTCGAGAAGGGCCCGCGGCATACCCTGGAGCGGGTCTATTTGCGGAAGCTGTAAGGTATGCGTATCTGTATCGTTGGCGCCGGGGCGATCGGCGGCTTCCTGGGGGCGAAGCTGGCCTGCGCCGGCGCCGAGGTCACGCTGATCGCCCGCGGCGCGCATCTGGAGGCGATCCAGCGCCAGGGCATCAGCGTTGAGTATGCCGATGGGCAGCGTGAGACGGCGCGCCCGGCGCGCGCCACGGCCGACATGGCCGGGGCCGGCCCCCATGAGTACGTGATCGTGGCCGTCAAGGCCCAGAGCCTGCCTGCCCTGGCCGCGCCGATGCGCGCCCTCTACGCCCCCGACACCGCCGTGGTCTACGCGCAGAATGGCATCCCCTGGTGGTACTTCTACCGCCACGGCGGCCCGCACGAGGGCCGCCGCCTGGAGAGTGTTGACCCCGGCGGGGTGATCGCCGCCAGCACCGAACCCGAGCGCGTCATTGGCTGCGTGGTCTACCCGGCCGCCGAGATCGTCCGCCCCGGGGTCATCCGCCACATCGAGGGCAACCGCTTCACCCTCGGCGAGCCGGATGGCGCTCGCACCGAACGGGTGACCCGCCTGTCCCAGCTCATGACCGCCGCCGGGCTGAAGGCCCCCGTCCGGCCACGCATCCGCAATGAGTTGTGGGTCAAGTTGTGGGGCAACCTGGCCTTCAACCCGATCAGCGCCCTCACCCGCGCTACCCTCGATGCCATCGTCGCCGAACCGCTCACCCGTGCCCTGGCTGTGGCGATGATGGCCGAGGCCCAGCGTATTGCCGAGGCCCTGGGCATCGAGTTCGGCATCAGCATCGAGCAGCGCATCAAGGGCGCCGAAGAGGTCGGGGCCCATAAGACCTCTATGCTCCAGGACATCGAAGCGGGCCGCCCGACCGAGATTGACGCCATGGTTGGCGCGGTGATCGAGCTGGGCCGCCTGGTCGGCGTCGCCACGCCGCATATTGACGCCATCTATGCCACGGTGAAGCTGCTGGAACGCACGGTCGCCCGGGGGTAGGGGTTGCCCGCGGGTCCAACCCGCATCCCCCCGGCCCCAGGGCTGTTCCTGGGAGGACGCAGCCCTCCCAGACCCTCCCACCGGGCAGGGGGCAGGGGAAACCCGGTTTCCCCTGCCCCCTGCTTGAGAGCCTGGCCCTCCCAAACCCTCCTGCGGGCGGGGGTATGGGGAACCTGGTTCCCCTATGGTCACGTGAGACGGTCATGCGTATGGCGCACCACGCTGCGATGCACATGACCTGGGAGCGCGGGCGTCCCGCCCGCGCCACGGCGCCGCGGGCACGGCGCCGCCCCCCTCCCTGACCCGCCCCCACTGGGGCGGGAACCCGGCTCCTCCCCCCAGCGGGGGGAGGCTGGGAGGGGGGCTGAACGCGGCGAACGATGGTCACCCCAGCCCTCCATGCGGCTCCGCCGCACCACGCCGCAATGAACATACGTTTGTTCTTGGGAGGGCTGCGCCCTCCCACACCCTCCCCGGGGCCGGGGCCTGGGGGCGCGGGCCTCCGGCCCGCGTCCGCGGGGGCGTGGGGAAACCCGGTTTCCCCACACCCCTCTTCGAGAGCCTATGTTCACCTCAGGGGGCGTGGATCATCGTTACCCCCACCGCGAACGGCTGCTACGCGATCACCGCGTACCCTTCCTCCGCCCCGTGGCTCGCCGGCGCAGCCTGAGCAGCACTAGCGCGCCCAGGCCGGCCATGAGGACGACGAGGAGCAACGCTACGCGGATGAGCCACAGCCTTACGCGCCGCTCGCGCTCGATCTTCGCCTGGTTGGCCAGTTCCTGCGCCCGTGCCACCTCACCCGCCGCGAACAGTTGCTTTGCCTCGGGCAGAAGGGCCGCCCCGGGCGAGGCGCCTGCTGGCCCGCCGGGCGCCGGTAGGCGGTCGAAGACAGAGGGCGCGAGGCTACGCTCGATCCCGACGAGCACCGGCAGAGCCTGCTCCTGGGCGCTGAGCACCTCCCGCGCCCCGCGCAGGTCGGCGTTGGCGAAGCGCTCGCGCCAGGCCTTCGCGCAGGGCCATCCGTCCCTGGCGCATGCTTGCTCGATCCGGACGGCATCATCGAGCAACGTTTCGAGTTCGCCGAGCGCCTGCGGCCCCGCCGCTACGCCCCGCTGGTTGAACGTCTGGCGCCAGAGCGAGGCGCACTGCGCCCCCAGATCGCCACACCGTTCTTCAAGGGCCTGGCCGCGCTCGAGCATCTCCTCCAGGCCGGCGAGCGCCGTCTTCGCCGCCTCCGGCCCTTCCCGCTCCAGGGCCTGCCGCCACACCGCGCCGCACTGCAACCCCAGGCGCTGGCAGTCTGGTTCAAGCCTCGTATCCATGTCGAGCGCGTCCCTCAGATCGTCCAGGGCTTGCTGCGCGGCCTCCAGCCCCCTCTGGTCCACGGCCTGCCGCGCTACCGCCGCGCAGGGCAGCCCCAGGCGCTCGCAGCCCGGTTCGAGCTGCGCATAGGTGTCGAGCAGGTTCGCCAGATGGTCCAGGATGCTCTTCGCCGCCTCCGGACCTTCCCGCTCCAGGGCCTGCCGCCAGAGGAGACCGCACGGCGACCCGAGGCTCTCGCAACGCGGTTCGAGCTGCGCGGCGGCATCGAGCAGGCTGTTCAGCGTATCCAGCGCGCCACGGGCGGCCGGCACGTCACCCGTGTTCCAGAACTGGCGCCAGGCAGCCGGGCAGGGCGCCTGGACGCTGGCGCAGCGCTCCGTGGCGCTCCGGGCCAGCGCCAGCGTCTCCTGCGCCACCTGCAACGCGGGCAGGGTCGCGGAGTTCAGCCGGGCGGCTTCTTCGCTGAACGCCGCCGGTATCGCCACGCCGAGTTCCTGGGCAGCCGCGCGGAGGTCGCCATACACGCTGAGTATCTGCGGCGCATCGCGGAGGCGCTCGCGCAACGCCGCCCAGCGTCCCGGGTCAGGCGGCAGACCGCGCCAGAGGGCCGCGCAATCCAGTTGCAGTTCCACGCAGCGCGACCACGTGACGCCGACCTCGTGCAGCACCGGCTCGATCCACTCCAATGCCGCGGCAGCCTCCTGGTGACGCCAGGCGTTCAGGTGCTCGTCCACCGCCGGGGGCAGAGCGATCCCCGCGGCCTCCGCCGCCCTGGTGGCCTGGATCAGCCGCTCGCGCAACGCCGCCCGTTCGCTCAACCGGGCGTCCAGTTCCGGCCCGAAGACCCGCCCGCGCATCAGCGGGCTCAGGTTGGCCCCACTCTCCCGCTCCAGGCGGGTCAGCAACGCCTCGCTGCGCACACCCCCCGGCTGCCGGCTCAAGTCGCCGATCACGCGCCGCAGGGTGTCGGCGCCAGCCGCCGCGGCCAGATCGTGCAACACCTGCGGACCAATGGCGTAGGCGCAGACCTCCGCGGGGCCCGAACCCGGCTGCCAGCTTTGCAGCGGCAATCCCTCACAGGCGCCGTTCGGCGGCAACGATGCGAATGGCACGCCCATCTCCCCCGCGGCCAGGCTGGTGAGGTATTCGGCGTAGGCTTCCACCATCCAGCGTTCGGGAAAGCGCTGCCGGTCGGCCCAGTAGTGGGCTAGTTCGTGGATGAGCGTTGACTCGAGGCTGCGCGGGTGCAGGGTAATCGCATCGTTGCGACTGTCAATGAACCCATCGGCGCCGAGCTCCATCAGTTTCTGGGTATTCTCCAGAAAAAACGTGCGCCGGTGCGACCCATCGAGGCGCACGTCGGTCAGCGAATCCAGCACCGGCAAGGCCCGCGCGGCAAGATCGAGCATCTGCTCGGCCACGATGCTATGCTCGTGGGGCGCGCAGAAGCGCAGTTCCAGTTGGTGCCCCTCGACCGCCACCATGCGCGTCCGCACCCAGTACAACCCCAGGGGGCCGAGGGTGCAGCGGAGGTTTTGCGCCGACGCCGGGCGCGGCGGCAGCGCCACCACAAGCGCCACCCCAACGACGAACCACAGCCAGGCGTACCGCAGCAGCGCCCGGCGCCGGCGGGATCTTGCCATCCTCACCTCTTCGCCGTTGCCTGCCGCACGTCGAAGGTGCCGCATTGTGTTCCTCCCCCTGCGCGATAACGGATGTTTTGATTGTCGGTTGGGCGCGGCGCATCCAGACGGGGGCGTTGTGGCGCCGATGCCCGCAGTTGTGTGGAACCGCGCCTTGCTCGCCATCTATGTATCGGCGCGAGCGTTACACGGGTACCCGTGATCACCCCCGCGCCCTCGCCAGGACTACGTCAACGTCCGGTTGATCGTCCCCGCCGTGGGCGTAAACGCCTCGGCTACCGGTGCGAAGGCCACCTGCGTGGCCTGTCGAGCCCGCGCAGGCGGGCTTCGCAGCGGCTAGCCCGCGGCTTCAGTCGCCGGGCGGACGACGCTGACGTAGCCCCCGCGCCCTCGCGCAAGCGTTTGACCCCTCCCGTTCCAACGTGCTATACTTGGCTCGGTATCGGCTAGCGGAACAGCGTATGAAGCGCCTGGCTGCATAACTCCTGAAAGCGGACGGGGGAACCCGGTTTTTCCGCGACCCTGCCTGAGGAGAGGGTCTGAGAGGGCGTAGCCCTCCCAGGAAGAAAGCGGATACCCTGATTATCCGGACAGGCTCGAAGAGGTGTCCCATGGCTCAACAGACTCGCCTGGTGATCGCCGATGATGAATCGATCATCCGCATGAATCTGAAAGAGACCCTGGTCGGCCTCGGCTATCTGGTCGTAGGCGAGGCCGGCGACGGGGTGAGTGTCATAAATCTGGCCCGCGAACTCAAGCCCGATCTGGTGCTGATGGACATCAAGATGCCCAAGCTTGATGGCATCCAGGCCGCGCGCATCCTCACCGAGGAAAAGATCGCCCCGGTCCTGCTGCTCACCGCCTACTCCGACCGCGAACTGGTCGAGCGGGCGAAGGAGGCGGGCGTGGTGAACTACGTCGTCAAGCCGTTCCGCGAGGCGGAACTGCTGCCGGCGATCGAGATCGCCATGGCGCGCTATCAGGAGTTTCTGGAGATGGACCGGCAGATCGCCGACCTCAAGGAGACCCTGGATACGCGCAAGATCGTCGAGCGCGCCAAGGGCATTTTGATGGATACGCAGGGGTTGAAGGAAGCGGAGGCCTTCCGCAAGATCCAGCAACTCTCGATGAATACCCGCAAGTCTATGAAGGAGATCGCCCAGGCGATCCTCCTGGCCAACGAGATCTAGGCGCCCGTGTCAGAGGTTCCTCAGCCACCCGGAGAGGCGCCCGCCGCGTCTCCGTCCGCTATGCAACGGCGCGCGCGGGCGCTTCTCCCGCACGCGCTCACCGCGGCGCTGGCCGTGGCGGTGACGCTGGGCATTCAATCGCTCTGGCTGCGTCCTTCCATCGCGACGCCGGCCCCGACACCCACGGCAGCGCCGGGCACCCCCGCTCCACCTACGGCGGCGCCTCCGCCCACGGCTTCGCCAGCGGCAACGCCGCCCGATAGCAGCGTGGTGCGTCTGGAGGTCCTCGACCTGCAAGCGCAGGACCGCCAGATCTGGAGCGCCCTCTACCTGCTGCGGGCCGCCAGCCAGATTGACGACGCCGTGGCCGCCCTGCAACGCAACGATCTGGTCGAGGCCGACCGCACCCTCCTGACGGCCTATCGCTCCCTGGATCGGGCCTATGCCTACAGCGCCGAGCGCGAGAAGGGGCCGATTGACAACTTCCGGCTCCAACTCAGCCAGATCCGCGATGATCTGCACCTGCGGCCTGAACGCCTCGACCGCCGCCTGCGCCAGTTGCGCCAGTTGATGTTTAGCCTGGTGGAAGAGTAGGGGCGCGCGATCGTTCGCCCCGGGACGAACGCGGGATGGCCCGTCAGCCGTCCATACGGCTCCGCCGCACACCGACGGGATGGAAAATAATCCTTGGGAGGGCTACGCTCTCCCAGACCCTCCTCCTGCGTGCGGGCCAGGCCCTCCCGCGGGCGGGGGCGTGGGGAAACCCGGTTTCCCCACACCCCGCTCCGAGAGCGTATATTCACGTCAGGCCGGTTTATGCTCGAAATCCACGAAGCGGTACCCCACGCCGCGCTCGGTGAGGATGTACCTGGGATTGGCGGGGTCCTCCTCGATCTTCTGGCGCAGATAGGTGATGTAGAGCCGCAAATAGTGGCTTTCCTCACGGTACTCCGGCCCCCAGACCTTGGTCAGGAGCATCTCGTGGGTTTGCACGTAGCCCGCGTTCTGCACCAGGTGATAGAGCAGGCGGTACTCGGTCGGACGCAGGTTGACCCGCTTGCCATCCACCAGCACCTCGCGGCGGGCAAAATCAATGCTCAGCCGGTCGTCCACCTTGACGAGCGTCTGTGGGACGGGGGGAGCGGCGTAGTGGCGCCGGAGCACGGCCTTGATGCGGCTCACCAGCTCGCGGTGGCTGAAGGGTTTGCCGATATAATCGTCGGCGCCAAGTTCCAGACCGCGCACCCGGTCCTCCTCCTCATCCTTGGCGGTGAGCATCAGGACCGGCACCTGCGAAAACTGGCGGATGCGGCGCAGGGTCTCGAAGCCGTCCATCCCCGGCATCATCACGTCGAGCAAGACGACATCGGGCATATCCTCGCGCACCCGTTCGATGGCCTCGCGGCCGTTGGCCGCCGTCGCCACGCGCATGCCTTCCAGTTCGAGGTTGAGGCGCATGAAGTTCACCATGCGCGCTTCATCGTCAACCACGAGCACCAGTTTATCTTTGAGTTCCGACATAGACACCCTGTCCCCACGGTTGGTTCCGGCCCATCGAGATACCCTGATCGGGCCGGGCCGGGGAGGGGGCCGGGATCGGTAAGGGGTAGCGCATAGGCCGGTGAACGGTTTAAGGCCAATTGTAGCACGGCAATGGCCCCATTCACAAGGTAGGGGGAAACCCGGTTTCCCCCTACCCCTGCGTGAGGGCGTAGCCCTCCCACCCCTTCCGCGGGCGGGGGCATGGGGAAACCCGGTTTCCCCACCCCCCTCGCCGAGGGCGTAGGTTCACGTTAGAAGCGCAAGCCGCCAGGCCACCCACGACGAGGTTCTATGCAACTGGTCATCACGAACGTCTTACTACTAATCATCGCCGGGGGCGTGGGCTATCTGCTAGGGCAGGGCCGGCCCCGGTGGTTCGGGCCGGAGTTCCGGCAGCGTCTGTTCGTCGTGGGCTGGATCGTCGCCCTGCTGCTGGCGGGGGCCCTGCGCGCCGCGGCGCTGGTCTACGGGCCGGGGGCCATGTTCGCCATCTTGAGCCTGCTGGGAGGGTTCGCCGCCGGTGTCTGGATGGCCTTGCGCCCGCGCGGGCCGCGCCGCCCCGGACGGCGGCGCCCCTGAGGCGCGGCGCGCCCACCCGCGCCGGCGAAGCGGCAGTCGCGCCAGCAGCAGAACGATGAGGACCGCGCCCCACAGGGCCGGCTCGCGCCAGACCTTCGCCAGCCACAGGTAGTGCAGCACCGCCAGCGCCGCCGCGGCGTACACCAGGCGGTGGAGGCGGCGCCACCAGCGCCCCAGGCGCCGCATGGCCCCGCGGGTGGAGGTAAGCGCCAGCGGGAGCAGCAGGGCAAAGCTTGCCAGTCCCGCCAGGACGTAGCGCTTCTCGGCGATGGCCTGGCCGATCAACCCCAGGTCGAGCCGGTAATCGGCCACGGTGAAGACCAGCAGGTGCAGACAGACGTACAGAAAACTATAGAGACCCAGGGGCTTCCGCAGGGCCACGGCCCACGTCCAGCCCAGCAGGCGGTTGAGCGGCGTGCAGGCCAGCGAAAGCATCAGCAGCGCCAGCGCCGCCTTGCCCGTGCGCAGGGTCATATCCTGGATGGGATTGGCCGAAAGGCGCCCCGTGACCGCATCGAGGACCAGCAGGGCGAGGGGCAACAGAGCTAGATGGACGGCCAGGCGCGGCCAGGCGCGCCGCAGTTGGTGCTGATCGGCCACCCCTGGCTCCTCTCCTAGAAGTTCGCCCGCAGATCGAGACCGGCATAGAGCGCGGCAACCTGCTCGGCATAGCCGTTGAAGGGCAGGGTTGGGCGGCGCCCGCCCTCGCCGATGCGGCGCTCGGTCGCCTGCGACCAGCGGGGGTGCGGCACGTCGGGATTGACATTGGCGTAGAAGCCATACTCATTGGGGGCAACCGTCATCCAGAGCGAGCGGGGAGCCTCCTCCACCAGGTCAATGCGCACGATAGCCTTGATACTCTTGAAGCCATACTTCCAGGGCACTACCAGGCGTAGCGGGGCGCCGTTCTGCGGCGTCAGCGCCCGGCCATAGAGCCCCGTCGCCAGCAGCGTCAGTTCGTGCATGGCCTCATCGAGACGCAACCCTTCGACATAGGGCCAGGGGTAGAAGCGGTCGCGCTGGCCGGGCATCTCCTCCGGGCGCAGCACCGTCTCGAAGCGCACATAGCGCGCCGCGGCCAGCGGCTCCACCTCGGCCAGGAGACGCCGAAGCGGAAACCCCAGCCAGGGGATGACCATGGACCAGCCCTCGACGCAGCGCAGGCGATAGATGCGCTCCTCCTGCTCGAAGCGCAGCAGATCCTCCAGCGCGAAGACACGCGGATGGCGCGCCAGGCCGCCGACGGCCACCTCCCAGGGAGAAACGCGAAAGTCGCGCGCCAGCCGCGCCACCCGTTGCTTGTCGGTGGTGAACTCGTAGTAGTTGTTGTACGTGGTGATCTGCTCAAAGCTATTCAGTCGCTCCCCGGGCTGGCCGGCGCGCGGATCGGCGGGCGCGCCAGGGGTTGCGCCGCAGGCGCCCAGCGCCAGCGCGGCGCCCAGCGCCCCGGCGGCGCCGAGGAAGCGGCGCCGCGAGAGGTACACGTGCTCGGGGGTAATCTCCGATGAAGGAATGCTTCGCATCTGCCAATCCTACAATACACCCACATTCGAATTATCGCCGATCACCAGGCGATATGCCCTGGGCTTGAGCGGGCTGCGGCTGACCTCGACATTGCGCCCGATCAGGCTATCCTCGATGCGGTGGGGGATGCCGCGGATGCTGCAATGCTCCATCACAATACTGTGCTCGATCTCGCTGTCCTCAATCACACAGTTGTGATATATCGACGTAAAAGGACCGACGTACGCGTTGAGGATGCGCGTCTTCTCACCAATGATCGCCGGGCCGCGGATGGTCGAATTAATCACCTCGGCCCCGGTTTCGATGATCACCTTGCCAATCAACTGCGAATCACGATCCACATATCCCTGCACGACAGGCTGCATCTCCTCGAGCACCAGCCGATTGGCCTCCAGCAGATCATCTTTCTTGCCGGTATCGATCCACCACCCCTCATGCACATAGGGATAGACGCTATAGCCGGCGGTCACGAGCCATTGGATCGCATCGGTAATCTCCAGTTCGCCGCGGGCGGAGGGCTGGATGGCGTTGACCGCCTCGAAGATATGGTGGTCGAACATATAGATGCCCACCAGGGCCAGGTCGCTCCGCGGTTCGCGCGGCTTTTCGACCAGGCGCGCAATGCGGCCATCCTCTTCGAGTTCGGCGACACCGAAGGAGCGGGGATCATCAACCTTTTTGAGCACGATTTGCGCATTGTAGGCGCTGCGGCCAAACCCCTCGATCAGCGGGCTGATGCCGCCCTGGATGCAGTTATCGCCAAGGAACATCACGAAACGCTCATCGCCAATAAAATGCTGGCTGATCTTGACCGCGTGGGCCAGGCCCAGGGGCGCTTCCTGGGGAATGTAGGTCACCTTGATTCCCCAGCGCTTGCCATTGCCCACCGCCGCGCGGATCTCATCGCCGGTGTCGCCAATCACGATCCCCACCTCGGTAATCCCCGCATCGCGGATGGCCTCGATGACCCGGAAGAGCACGGGCTTATTCGCCACCGGCACCAGTTGTTTGGCGCTCGTATAGGTGATAGGGCGGAGGCGCGTGCCCTTCCCGCCGCTCAGCACAAGACCTTTCATGCTTGTCCTCTTGCATCATCCAGGCGCCGGTTCACCCCGGCGTTACCAGTTGCAGGGGGCGGGGCGTCCGCGCCGCTGCCATAGGGATTGTACCCGATCTGTGCAACCGTCTAACGTGAAAATAGGCCCCAGAGGTGTGGGGAAACCGGGTTTCCCCACCCCCCCCACCCGCGGGAAGATAAGGGCGCCGCCCTTGCGCAGGGGTATGGGGAAACCGGGTTTCC
>Ga0308393_1001134_pt1 | contig 12779 bp, 8 predicted proteins | sample Hotspr2Sampleee2_FD_202364 | JGI IMG/M metagenome (GOLD analysis project Ga0308393, IMG submission 202364) | Hot spring phototrophic mat microbial communities from Mushroom Spring, Yellowstone National Park, Wyoming, United States - 20050630_ee2 ... | reverse complement strand
TAAAAGGGGACAAGTTACTTCAAGAGAAAAGGTACGAGTCAGCTTATGCACAATATAAGGAAGCTTTAACATCGTCCCGTCACACTCTAGATTTGTACCATCGTTTGGCAGTAACGCTTATTTTAATGAAGCAACCGAGGAGGGCTTTAGATATTGCTTTATTTAGAAAATCTAAAGTTTATTTCAAATCTCTAGAAGGACAAATCATCGTCTTGAAAGCTTATCTAGATTCCAATGACTTCAGGGGCGCAGTCGGTATTGCGGATGAAATTTTAAGCAAAACTTCTTCCCCAAGAGTTTCAAGAGTTCTAGAAACACTTTTTTCTGAAACATCAGCTCGATTGCTTCCCAGAGACAGACAGCATCTAACCCATGTGATAAGTCAAACTAAACGTCTTAAAGAACAATTAAAGGTCGAGTCAATAGATTTTAGAAAAGATGACAAAGATGAAGCGAGATATAAAACCAACAGCTCTACCCTTGAAGATTCACGAAGTTTAAACATATGCGCTTTGCTCCCCCTTTCAGGAAAAGCTGAAAATCTCGGAAAAAAGGTGGCAAATGGTTTAAATTTAGCCTTTGAGCTCTTTGCACCAACCGGTCTCGACCTCTTCATAAAGGATACTACATCTAGCTCATTAGAATTTGAGCAAATTTTTGAAAGCTTAAAATTTGAGACCTCATGTCATTTTTATGTTGGCCCATTTTTTTCTGACGCAATCGAAGCATTTTTAAAACTTAACACACAACAAATCCCTGCTTTAACCTTGACCAGGTCAAGCATTGGGTCAGATTTTTTCGTAAATTTTGGACTTTCAACTCTCTCTCAAGCTCTCACTCTTTTAAATTTTTTCCAAACTAACAATTTAACCCGCATTTTTCTGCTAACTAGAGAAAACAATTTCAGCAAAGAGTTCAAGATCGCTTTAAATAACGTGCTGCAAAATTACCCCCAAATTCGAGTTTTAGGAGAGTTTGAACTTAAATACTTCGGCGATCAACCTGCTGCGCAGTTAGAAAAAACTTTACAGAGTCTCAATCCTCAAGTTGTTTTGTTTACACTAAATCTAGCTGAAGCGGCAGACTTTTTTATGAGTTTAGACGAAGAGATAAAAACTAGATTTGTATTTGTTGGAACAAGCATTATAGATGACCAAGATGAAATTCGAAAGTTTTCAAATATTTTTGCAGGTACACTCTACCCTTCCTTTTACCTCAAAAATGAGAGTTCCGCTTTAAATCAGCTTTTTTCAGATGAATACAGAAAAAAATTTGGAGGAACACCGGATATGTTTTCTGCTTTGGGTTTCGACGCAGGTCTAGTGCTAATCTCGACTTGGAAGAATTTAGGGGCTCTTAATAAGTCTACTATACTGCAGGAAGCGCAGAGACTTAGTTTTTTAACCGGGACTCCCTTAGTTTTACCGGATGGAGTTTTTGAGAGATTGTTAAAAATTGTTGAAATCCAGCAAGATGGCTCTTTAAAAAGTGTTAACTAAAGCTCATACAAATCGTCTACCTCTAATTTTAGAGAATAAATTAGTGGTTCTGCCCAGCACTGTAGCCAGCATCTCTGTTACGTCCGAGCTACTGTTAAAAGCTCTCAAGAAGGAAAAAAAAGTTGCAGTTACTTCATCCAAAAAAGAACACAACAACTCATTCGTTGTTTTATGCGAAGTTCTTGATGTTTTTGAGTTGGCTAGTGGGGGGTTTAAAGTGCTTATCTCGGGAAAATGCTTGGGCACCTTAGTTAATCAAACTGTAGAGGATCAGATAAGCTATGCGGAGGTAGCTGTTGTGGATTTTCAGGCCTCTCCAAGAAGCGCTGTTAAAGAGATTTTAAACAAAATTAAAAACCTCACTCACAGACTTATTGAAAAAGAGCTAATTGGGGAGGAACTAATGTTGATACTGAACCAGTACTATCAGAAGCCGCTTGACAGCTGTTTTCAGTTTTTAGCTCAATTATCCCAATACATTAGGTTTGATTACTCTGTCTTAGCAGAGTCCGAGTTCGCTGTTCTGAAAAATATCCTAGGCTTACTCAAAAATATCTCAAAGAATAATGCGCTTCAAATTGAGTTAAACAGGAAGACATCAGATCTCATCAGTCAGAGAGATAGAGAGAGATTCTTAAAGGAGCAACTTAACTTGATTGTTGAGGAGCTAGGATACTATAACTCTAGCGGTGAAGTTTTCAACTTAAAAGAAAAATTAGAAAAACTTGAAATTCCGTCACCCCTAAGAGACGAGCTAGAAAAACAAATTGATAGACTGCAAAAACTTTCACTTGACGCGGCTGAATATAGTGTGTTGAAAGCTTATTTAGATTTTGTTTTGGAGCTTCCTTGGGGGAAATTTACTCAAGATGTTTTTGACATCGCTAAAGCAAAGAGAATTTTAGAAAAAAGTCATTATGGAAAAGAAAAAGTCAAAACTAGGATCCTCGATTTCTTATCAGTTTGCAATTTAACCAAATCTCCTCCAGGACAAATTCTTTGCTTCGTTGGACCACCCGGCGTTGGAAAAACCTCATTTGCTACATCAATTGCAGAGGCTTTAGGCCGCAAATTCGCGCGGGTTTCGTTAGGAGGAATAAGAGATGAAGCTGAAATTAGAGGGCACAGGAAAGCATACATAGGCTCTACGGCTGGACGAATTATTTTAGCGCTGAAAAGCGCTCAAAGCTGTAATCCTGTCATTGTTTTAGACGAACTGGATAAAGTTGGTGTAGACTTTCGGGGAGATCCTTCGGCAGCGCTCCTCGAGGCTTTAGACCCTGAACAAAACAAAGAGTTCGTTGATCACTACTTGGGTTTTCCTTTCGATCTTTCAAAAGTTATTTTCGTTTGCACGGCAAATAATTTAGATACTATACCCCTTCCTCTCCTCGACCGACTTGAAATAGTTGAAATGGACGGCTATAGCCGAAGTGAAAAAGTAAAAATTTTTACAGGACACCTTCTTCCTCAGCAGATGGAGAAGAACGGCATAACTCATATCAAATTAAGCATCACAACCGAAGCTATAAAATACTTGATCGATCGTTATACCAGAGAATCCGGCTTGCGTGGGTTAATTAGGGAAACAGCTAATTTGTGCCGCAAAATTGCAACCCGTTACTTAGACACAAAACAAACTAGATTTAGAGTAGATATTCTAAAACTTCGTAGCCTACTGGGACCAGAAAAATTTAGTCTAGACCCCTTCATTCAGGCTCCAACGGTAGGCGTTGCGCTTGGACTTGCCTGGACAGCTTCAGGAGGCGATCTTCTACCAATTGAAGTTGGCTTCCATGAAGGCAAAGGCAATTTAATACTGACAGGTCAGCTAGGTCAAGTTATGCAAGAAAGCGCGCGAGTGGCTTTTTTTTATATTAAGGCGCATGCCAAAGAGTTTAATATCGATTTGAAAAAACTTAACTGCATTGATATTCATGTGAACGCAATTTACGGCGGTATTCCAAAAGATGGGCCTTCAGCTGGCATAGTTTTATTGTCCGCCATGCTTTCCGCTATTCAAGGCAGAAAAGTTAAGAACTCTGTGGCTGCTACGGGAGAAATTTCTTTAACCGGAAAAGTTTTAGAGGTTGGAGGAGTTAGAGAAAAAATTTTAGCCGCTCAGAGGTACGGGATTAGAGCGGTTATTTTGCCTTCAGCCAATGAAAAAGATGTGCAAGAGCTTCCTACGAAAGAGAGAGAAGAGATGAAATTTATTTTCATAGACACTATTTCACAGGCTCTTGACGCGATTCTTGCGGAATAGAGTTGTTTAACAAAAATTTTACTATCTGCTCCTCGGCAGCCTCGAAGATTCCATCATGGCCAACATCAGGATACTCGAAGAACAAAAATTTGTCTCCAAACAACCTCTTAAAATCAACAAAATGCTCAAAAGGCACAACAGAGTCTTTCAGCCCATGGGCTATTAAAATTTGAGTTGTTTTTGTATTGGCTAAAAACCTTTTAACTGACAATTCAAGCCTTAAAAAAGGAAAAAAAAACCTATAAAAAGGATGCTTTCGAACAATATCTTCCAAACTAGTGAAGGGCGCCAATAACACCAATTTATCCACTGAGTTAAAACGAAAAGATAAATAAGCACTGGGGACAGATCCCAGAGAGTACCCTATGATAAATCTAGCCGAGCATTTTTTTTCAAAATTTTTAAATACGGCCTCGGCATCTTGATACAAAGCTTGTTCTGATGGCTTGAAGTTATCCATATAACCCCTTATCGCTGGTAAGACTAAATTAAACCCCATTTCTTTGAACTTAAAGAACCTCTCAGAAAGGTTTGGAAGATACTCTGCATTTCCGTGGAAATAGAACAATGAGGGCTTGCTCGCATCCCAGGTCTTGGTTACCCAAACAACTAAAGGCACTCCATCTTCGGAAGGAAGAGAAATTTGAGTTAAGAACTGTGGGACTGAATACTTCTGCACTAAAGACTTCAAAACTTTTGTAGAACCCGGAAAAACGAAATCCTCCTGGTATTTATAAAGGTAAAAACCTATAGCCAGATAAGCCAGGATTAAAAATCCGAAAAAGAATAAAATAAACCTCACTTAATATGTTAAATTTTAAAATATGTTATGATAAGAATATAGAAGTGCATCGCAAATTTTTGAGGATTTTGATCTGTTTGGTCACAGCAGTCTTTTGCCAAACCAGAACTGACATTTACGGTTTCAGAAATAATAGAGGAAACATTTTTCAACAGCATGGATCTCAGTTAAGGAGCTCAAGTGTCTTCCGGAATGTTTACGCTCCTTATGGGCACCCTCCTACTCTAAATCGCTCTGCAACAACTGTTTTCAGAAGCCGCAGTTTTCCCGAGCTTCAAAGCAGAAGTTACCTACCCCGATCAAAGAAAGAAGCTGTTACTATTACAACGCAGCAAATTAGAGCAGTTGTAGGAATCGATTAAACTTAACTTTTACCGCAGAAACTAATCACGTGAAGTGCTTTAAATTGACTAAAGACTTAAAAATCAAAATCCTCAAAATAACTAGAGATGTTCTCAGCCGGGGTCTCTTTGCTTTTTGGAAATTTTGCCACATCTGACTCTTTAATATAGGTTTCTACTGCGCCTTTAATTGGCTCCAATGAAATATCTGAGCCTGCAACATAAACTTTTACAACTCCCTCTGGAGGAGAAAAATTTTCTTCCAATGGGAAACTAAATTTAGAGGGATCCGCTTTGATACGCTCGTAAATGGAGAGCATATAATGCTTCCAAACGGGAGCGCTTACTTTTCCTCCTGTCATTTTCTCGCCGAGGGATATTTTTTGATCAAATCCTATCCAAATGCCTGTTGTAAAGTTAGGCGTGCATCCTATAAACCACGCATCTTCGAAGTTGTTAGTCGTCCCTGTTTTACCCGCTACAGCAACCGGAAAATCTTTAAGAATTGTCGCAGTGCCCCTCTTAGTTACTCCTGTCATTACCTGAGTCAAAATAAAAGCCGACTGAGGGCTAACTACTTCTTTTAGGTTGTCAATTAAAGATTGATTGCTATCGTAAATAACCTTTCCATCGGAAGTTAACACCCTTTTTATAAATCTCGTTGGAGCATATACTCCCTCGCAGCAGATTACACCATAAGCCCGCACCAGTTCTAAAACATTTATGTCGGCGCTCCCAAGAGCAATTGTCAAATTCCTGGGCAAAGGACTTTCTATACCGAGCTTCCTGGCATATTTTATTACTGATTTTGGTCCAATCCTCGCTGTCACTAAAACAGCGGGAAGGTTTCTACTTTGTTCCAATGCTTTCATTAAGGGCATGGCTCCTTTAAACCCTCCATCATAATTCTTCGGGCTCCAAATAGTTCCGCCAACTCTAAAGGATCGCGGCTCATCTTGTAGGATAGTTAAAGGCGTGTAACCAAATTGATCAATTGCTGCAAGATATACAATTGGTTTAAATGCGCTTCCTGCTTGTCTAAATGATTGAGTAACTCTGTTGAAGTTAGAAACCTGATAACTGAACCCTCCCTGTAGAGCTAAAACTTCCCCACCTTTTGGGTTGATTGTTATACCACCAGCTGCAACCTCTGGAGTCTGAGCCAAAGTCAGCTCATCTTCCTTTAGATCAACTTCAATCACATCAGAAGCTTGAAGGTAAGACTTCACAGGTCTCTTTATTTTTTGTCTATCCTTGGTTAGGAAATTGTTGTACCAAGCATCATCCTCCAAGTTTAGAGTTCTTAATTTGCCCGACAAGTCAACCACTGCCAAAGATTTCGTTCGATCAACTTGCTTCACTACTGCCAACCTGAATGCGCTTTTGAAGGCTGATAAATCTTCAGAAGGTTCGGACACCTTTCCAATCGGGCCCCTGTAACCGAATTTTTTATCAAGCTCAATTAGAGCTTGTCTTAAAGATCTTTCTAGGCTAATTTGCATATCTGGAATAAGAAATGTCTCTATAATTAGACCTTCGGAATCAATATCTCTATCAGGCAAAACTGATATAGCCTCTTTTCTAACTTCAGCTAGGTAGTAGGGGGCAAAAAAGTAGTTTTGAAAATTGGCTTTATACAACTTGAGCTCCTCTTTGACTGCCCTTAATAATTCAGTCTCTGAGATCCACCCATTTTTTAGCATCTGATTTAGCACATATTTTTGCCTTTCTTTCGCCAAATCAAAGTTCTTAAAGGGAGAGTATTTAGAAGGAGCTTGGGGCAAACCTGCTAAGAGAGCGGCTTCAGCCAAAGTTAAATCTCGAAGATCTTTTCTAAAATAATTTTTTGCAGCGGCTTTAACGCCATAGGAATTATTGCCCAGGAAAACCAAGTTCAAGTAGAGCTCTAAAATTTCCTCCTTTTTTAAACTAGATTCGATTTTGTAAGCCAGAATTGCTTCTTGAAGTTTTCTCTGCAAGCTTTTCTCGCGAGTTAAAACAAGATTCTTTACAACTTGTTGAGTAATGGTGCTTCCCCCTTGCTTTATTCTTCCTTCCTTAAGATTTACAAGAAAAGCTCTGAAAATACCGAGAAAATCCAACCCCTTGTGCTGCCAAAAGTTGGCATCCTCTGCCGCAATAAATGCCTTCACTACTATGTCAGGTATCTCATTAAATTTTGCGTAGTACCGCTGCTCTTTAAAAAACTCTCCTATAAATGTACCATCGTAGGCCAGCACTTTTGTTACGGATGGGAGAAGGTGCTTATCGAAATTTTCAAGAGATGGTAAATTCTTAAGCACCGAGTTATAAAGCCACAGTGTCAATAACACAAGAGGGATAGAAACTAAGATCAAAAAGTCAAAAGCAAGTCTAAGAACCCAGTGCAAAAAAGATACCATCAAATTAACTGATTATGATTATAAAAAATTGCTCAGTGGGAAACATTTAAATTGCTTCGTTGAATCAGTAAAAAAAATTAAGAAAATTTTAAGCTGGGTTTCAAGTTGTTAAGCTAGTTTTTAACAAAGTTCCTTGAGCGCATCTTTCCAAAGCTAAGTTAAGGCTCTTTGTTTTGCGCGTCAATCAAGATCATTGACGAAGCTTTAAAAAACCTTGCACTATTCGGGCGCAACTCTTGTTAACTGCCCGTCTAAGAAAGCTCTATGGCTAGCTAAAATACGTGGATCAAGTGAATTTATTATTTTATCAAAGGTATAAATCTCATTTAAGCAAAGTTGAAAACTTGAATTTATTAGCTTCTAAAATTATCAAAATTAGAAAAAGCCTGAGCTTCAAACTCTAGAGATGCTTAGAAACAAAGATTTTAGGACTCAGTGAGGGCTTGACTGATTGGGTATCGAAATGAGTCCTAAAAATTGACTGGTCAAGCACCTAGAGTTTTACATCAATATTCATCCTTCAAGGCTCGAAAAAAAAGCTGCTTCTTGAGAAAAACCTGTACCGAGATTGTTTAATGGGCAAAAATTCTCGAGCATCTTTGCAGTAAACTTTTTAAAAAATTAGTTTTTGTTTTCAACACTAAAGCAAGCACAAAGATTGGATGGATTTTACATATCAGGCTGCAGAGTCCAAAAGTTTAGAAAGCCTCTTTGGTATGCGGAGGGCGGGACTCGAACCCGCACGCTTGTTTCCAAGCCCAGGATTTTAAGTCCTGTATGTCTACCAATTCCATCACCTCCGCTTGAACAAAGCCAAATTTTACTTTAAAGTTTTTTGGATTCTCAAACAAGTGGAAGATTTTGACTACATAGTTTACACCGATGGGTGCTCACTGGGGAATCCGGGCCCTGGAGGTGTGGGTATAGTAATAATCGACAAAAACACACAAGAGAGGAGATTGTGCAAAGGTTTTAGTAAAGCCACAAACAATCAAATGGAGCTTATGGCCGTTATTTTGGCTTTGAAAGAACTACCAAATAATTGTAGAGTTTCGATTTTTACTGATTCAGAGTATGTAGCCAACGCATTAAATAAAAGCTGGCTAGCAAAGTGGAAAAGTAATGGCTGGAAAACAGCCGCAAAAAAGCCAGTTAAAAACAAAGAACTTTGGGAAGCGCTAGATAAAGAGCTAAACCAAAAAAAAGTACTTTTCAACTGGGTTAAAGGGCATTCCTCGGACCATTATAACAACTTGGCACACGAGTTGGCTAATTCGGTAGCTCTTAGATTAGGAAACTAAAATTGAAGCATTAGTTTAAAAATTTTTGATATACTAATAATTAAAGGGGTGAATTTCGATACGGCAGTTTTACATTTTTTAGTTAAGCTTGCCGCTGATTTAAAAGCTTTCTTAGCGCCCTTCAAAATGGCTATTGATTTAGGTTTTTTTGTGAGTCTGTCGATAGGTGTGGCTATTTTATCCGTTCAAGGTTTAATGCTCGTTTTCCAAGCAATAAAAGCCCTTTTGTGGAACATAAAATTCTACTCTTCTGAGTTTCCTTTCTACACTTTGCTTACATGCTCCTTGTTTTTCTCCTTCGTCTTGGGAGCAATTCGATACTTAATAAACTTATAACTATTTTAAGCCTCTTGGCACAACTCTCTAAAGCTTTGAATTTTTTGCAAATTCTCTTAAGCGATTTTGAACCAGCTTTTTTAGGCTTAATTTGAACTCTGTAGAATTAAGCACGGCAAACTATCAATTCAGTGGACGAAGGACAAAAGAAAAGCGAACTTTAAGAAAGACTGATAAAAGTGTGAGCGTGAGAAAATAAATCAATAATTATTTATTATTTCTATGTATATTATGTTTAGTCTAAATTTAGCGCTAAAGTTTTTTTGACTGATTTTTTGTCAAAAGCCTCTAAACTCTTGCTGCCGCAAGCACTCGTAGACGGCTATTGCAACACAGTTACTTAAATTCAGACTTCTCACCGTATTCTTCAATACAGGAATGAAAACTACTCCGTTTCCCCCTATGCAATCGATTACCTCTTCGGATACCCCAGTAGTTTCTTTCCCGAAAACGAGAACATCATCTAAATGTAGCCTCACCTCAAAAAGTGACCTTTTACCAAAGGTCTCGATGATCCAATGATTTTTATCTTTATTACTCCTCCAGTAATCTTCCCAGCTTTCAAACACCTCCCACTTAACTAAAGGCCAGTAATCCAGGCCAGCCCTTTTAACTGCTTTAGCGGATATGTCAAAAGGAAATGGTCTTATCAGGTTGAGTTTAATGGCAGTTGCGGCGCAAGTTCTGGCGATTGAGCCAACATTTTGAGGAATTTGTGGCTGATAAAGCGTTACTTCCATCTAGGTTTTAAATTATAATCTTCGGACGATATGTCAAGTTTTAAAGAAGGTTTAATACATTCATGGGAAAGATCAGGCAACAGCGGGTTGATCTTTAGAATTGTGGATAAGCAAGGCTCACCCCTGCCACCTTTCATCCCGGGACAGTATACAGCCTTAAGCTTGGATCCTTCTGATCCAGATAAGACAAGAGCTTACTCAATATGCTCTTCCACTGACGAGCCATTCTGGGAGTTTCTCGTTACTCTAGTGCCAGGCGGTTACATGTCCGAAAATCTTTTAAAGTTAAAAAAAGGTGATACAATTTTCTACAGGAACAATCCTAAAGGGCAATTAATTTTAAGCAAGCTAAGGCCAAATTTTAAGTCTGCAATTTTTGTTGGCACAGGTTCAGGAATCGGTCCTTTTAGATCGATGTTGCTAGCGATTTGCAAAGATAGCGAGCTGGCCAAGTTAAACTTAACCCTGCTGCAAGGAGTTAGGTACTCATCAGAGCTTCATTATCATAATGATTTTCAAATGTTAAGCCAAAAACTAAATCTTGATTACAGAAAATTTATATCTAGAGAGGTGCCATCTTCAGGTATAACAAACGCTGTCAAAGGAAGAGTGACTGATTTTTTTACCCCTCAAACCTTACAAAACTTTCCGCCAGATAGTTCTGTGGTTTTTTTATGCGGAAATCCATCGATGATTGATGATGTAAGCACTATTTTGGAGCCATACGGATTTAGCAAAGAAGCCTCAAACTTAGTCTTAGAATCTTACTGGTGACAGAAAAAATTTGCTCTTCTGGTAAACTAAAGGCTAAATTTCTATAATAATGTAGAATTTTTTGTTATGCGATTTTTGTTGCTAGCTTTTTTAGAATTTTTGCTAGGTCAGGTAGAATTAAATCAGACTTTAAGCGATTTAAATATCCAAGACTTTAAGGGGCAGATGGTTAATGTACACGGAAAGTTTACAATTTTTGAGTGGACAAATTTTAAGTGTCCGTATGTTAGGAAACACTATGATTCAAAAAATATGCAAAAGCTTCAAGAAAAAGCTGCCGCTGAGGGGTTTTTGTGGATTACAGTTTTATCCTCTGCCCCTGGTAAAGAAGGATACCTAAAACCCGAGGAAGTTGAACAAACCTTGCAAAAAGAAGATTGGAAGGGCTCACATTTTGTTTTAGATTCGGATGGTACTCTAGGTAAAAAATTTGGAGCAAAAACAACTCCTCATATTTTTATTCTTAATGATAATTCCCAAGTGATTTATAAAGGAGCAATCGACAGCATTCGTTCTACAAAACAATCCGATATTGAAAAAGCTGAAAATTATGTGCTTAAAGTTTTACAGCAGCTTAAAGAAGGCAACTTCATGCCATTTGAAACAAAGCCGTATGGCTGCTCAGTTAAGTATGGAGGTTGGTGGTAAATTCTCCAAGAAATTTAAAGCTTCGAGGCAATTGAACTTGTTCTTAATCTGTTAACAAACTTCTGTAAACTCTTTTTAGTATTAACTTAGTTAAACCTTAAAAAAATAGCATAAGCCGAAGGCATGTTGTGCCTTTTAAATTAATTTAGTCACAAAAATGGCCAGTGAAATAAGCAGTAAGTCTCATGCTTCTTGGAAAAGCTCTGTAACAGTGCCAAACTAACCTCTCAATCAAAGTAATTAAAAATAGTTTTTTTAAAACTTACATCCTTCACGCTAAATTGTGTTTCGTTCATTGACTCTAGTCTTCAGTCATAGACTCACTTAAATACAAACCAGGCGGAGCCGAAATTTTTTTAAACTAAAACTGAGACTGCATTTTCTCTGACCTAAAGAAGAAGACTAACCCACAAACTTTGCAAGACTTACACCAACTTAGATCGTAATGGACCTTTAAGCAGCAAAATAAGGATTTGAACGAGAATGTTCTCCAGTATCTGTTTGCTGTGAAATTAATAAGTTGAATTTAAAAGCCAAACTCTGAATTAGGAAAGTTTTTAGCTAGCCTTAACTGGAATGTGGATTAAGCAAGTACTTAAAAAGCTGAAAATTACTTGGATAAAAACGCTAGTTAAAAAATAAAATTAAAAGCTTGAACTAAAAACTCACAACCTTTTTTTTCATGAGGAACCTTGAATAAAGCAAACTCAAAAAAATAACTCTTAAGTAGTAGCCTATCTGTAAACAGGTAACTAAAACCGTCTCTTTAAGAACACGCTTCTTCGATTACCAAAAAACTAATTTAGCCATCTACAAGAAACTGAGTTTACTTAGACCTGAGAAGCCCTCACCCCTTATTACTTATTTGAAATTCAGAGACATAGAAAGCATTACAGAGTACCCTAAGCTATGTTAAGACTCTAACTAACCCAAAGGTTCAAATTTAATTGCTAAATTACAACTAAGTAAACCTAAGCTGAAGTTTTAAAAGTTGACTCAAGCAAGAATTGGTGAGCTACCAAACTTAAGCTTTATTTGCAGTAACTGCTAGTTGCTTTGCAATAACACTTAAGCGGAGCTTTGAGCTCCGCTTTTAAATGCTTTTAGGGCTTGCAAGCTATGAAAAAGTAAGCGTAGTTAGCATTTAAAGAAACGTCTCTATTTGGGGTATCGGTTTCCAAATAAAACCAATCTACTGGAGGGTTCTGGCTGCCTGAAGCTATACAAGAAGACTCCCCTTCTGCTATTTCACAAACACTAGTTAAAGGTAACACCTCATCTGGATTATTTTCTCTAAAACCTTTCAATTGAAAGGTTCTTGAGGCTTCCTGGTCCGGAATTGAAATAATAGGGTTATCTAGCTTAACTCGTAACATCCACGTTCTACACCTAACAAAATTGGGATAATTCTTTGCATCGCCAATTGGCTCATCATCATCATCCGGTTCAGCAACTGATATGCCAAACTGAAGCTGCACCTTCCTGGGTCCTGATAGCCGAGTACCAAGTAACGCTTGTGAAGTATGCATAAAGTTAAACGGTAACCTTGCCAAATTGAAATCTAGATTTTCACCGCTCAATTTAAGAGTGCGAAAGCCTCTCGGACACCGACCACGAAAAAATTTAATAGTTCCTCCATTTTCACATACTTTAACACCTGAGTCAGCCCT
>Ga0308393_1001123_pt1 | contig 12858 bp, 5 predicted proteins | sample Hotspr2Sampleee2_FD_202364 | JGI IMG/M metagenome (GOLD analysis project Ga0308393, IMG submission 202364) | Hot spring phototrophic mat microbial communities from Mushroom Spring, Yellowstone National Park, Wyoming, United States - 20050630_ee2 ... | reverse complement strand
CGGGTGCCCGCCCCCAGCGGGGGAAGGGTCAGGGAGGGGACCGGCGCCGTGCCCGCGGAGCCGTGGCGCGGGCGGGACGCCCGCGCTCCCGGGCCGTGTACATCGAGCGGTGTGCGCCCCGCGCATGGGGCCTGACGTGAACATGGGGGAACCAGGTTCCCCCATACCCCCGCCCGCAGGAGGGTGAGGGCGCAGCCCGCCCGCAGGAGGGTCTGGGCGGGCTATACCCTCAAGCAGGGGGATGGGGAAACCGGGTTTCCCCGCCTAAGGAAAAGGTCCGGGCGGGCGTGGCCCGTCCGGACCCTCGGGCTTATGCCGCGCGGGCGGCAGCCGGCTTCAGTTCCTCGGTGCCCTCGGCAGCGTTTTCAATGCGCGCCACGGCCTCCCGCGGCATCACGGTCCAGAAGAGATTGCGGTAGTTCTCCCACCGGGCGAGGATGTCGGCGCCACGCGGGCTGCCGGTCAACTCGACGTGGCGGCGGATCAACTGCTGCACGCGCGCCTCATCGCGGGCGCTCATGGGCCGCAACTCGATCAACTGGGGGTTATAGCGCCGCTCGAAGCTGCGGGTCTCATCCAGCACATAGGCGACGCCGCCGGTCATGCCGGCGCCGAAATTGCGCCCGGTCGGCCCCAGGATCACCACGGCGCCGCCGGTCATGTACTCGCAGCCGTGGTCGCCCACGCCCTCCACCACGGCGATGGCCCCGCTGTTGCGCACGGCGAAGCGCTCACCGACCTGACCGGCGGCGTACAGTTCGCCGCCGGTGGCGCCGTAGAGCAGGGTGTTGCCGGCGATCACGTTCTCGTGCCAGGCGAAGCGCGTCTGCGCATCGGGGGCAAGCACAATCACGCCGCCGGCCATGCCCTTGCCCACGTAGTCATTGGCCTCGCCGGTGAGGCGCAACTCCACTCCCGGCGCGTTGAAGGCGCCGAAGCTCTGACCGGCGCTGCCCCGCAGGTGGATGGTGATCGTCCCAGCGGGCAGGCCCTTGTCGCCGTAGATCTGGCCGATGGCCCCCGCGAGACGGGCGCCAACGCTGCGATCACGATTGCGGATCGTATAGTTCAGGCTGACCGGGCCGCGGGCGGCCAGGGCGCCGCGGGTATCGAGCATGATCCGGTCGTTGAGGCTCTCCTCGGCCGGCAGGAGGTTGCGCCCGCCGGCGTGGCGGATCTCGTGACCGGCGATCATGCGCGCCGCGCCGAGGACGGGGGTCAGATCGAGATCGTCGGCGCCGGGATGCCCGGTGTGGCGCTGCCGCAGCAGATCGGTGCGGCCGACGGCCTCATCGAGCGAACGCAGGCCAAGGGAGGCCAGGATCTCACGGATCTCCTGGGCCAGGTAGCGGAAGAAGGCCATGATCATCTCCGGCTTGCCGGGGAACCTGGCGCGCAGTTCGGCCCGCTGGGTGGCAATGCCGACCGGGCAGGTGTTGTTGTGGCAGGCGCGGGCCATAATGCAGCCCTCGGCCACCAGAGCCGCCGTGCCGAACGAAAACTCATCGGCGCCGAGCAGCGCGGCCATCACCACATCGCGCCCCGTCTTAAGCCCCCCGTCGGCGCGCACCCGCACCCGCCCGCGCAACCCGTTCAGCACGAGAGTTTGCTGGGTCTCGGCCAGGCCGAGTTCCCAGGGCAGACCGACGTTCTTGATGCTGCTGAGCGGCGCGGCGCCGGTGCCGCCGGCGTGGCCGCTGATCAGGATAATGTCGGCATAGCCCTTGGCGACCCCCGCGGCGATGGTGCCTACACCGGCGGTTGCCACCAGTTTCACGCTGACGGTGGCGTTGGGGTTCACCTGTTTGAGATCGTAGATCAGTTGGGCCAGATCCTCGATACTGTAGATATCGTGGTGCGGCGGAGGCGAGATCAGCGCCACGCCCGGAACGGTATGGCGGATGCGGGCGATCTCCTCGTTCACCTTATGGCCGGGCAATTGCCCGCCCTCACCGGGCTTGGCCCCCTGGGCCATCTTGATCTGCAACTCACTGGCGCTGGCCAGATAGGCCGGCGTCACCCCGAAGCGCCCCGAGGCCACCTGCTTGATGCGGCTGTTGCGCTCGTCCTTGAAGCGCTCGGCGTCCTCGCCGCCCTCGCCGCTATTGGCCAGGGCGCCGAGGCGGTTCATGGCGATCGAGAGCGTCTCGTGGGCCTCTTTGCTGGTCGAGCCGTGGCTCATCGCCGCGGTGCTGAAACGCCTGACGATCGCTTCAACCGGCTCGACCTCATCGAGCGGCACGGGAGGACCGGCGGGCACAAACTCGAGCAGATCGCGCAGTTCCGTCGGCGGGCGGGCGTGCACCAGGTCGGCATAGGCGCGGTAGAGGGCGTAGCCTTCGGGGCTGATGCGGTCGTAGCTATCGCCATTGAGGGCATGGGGGTTCTGGACGGCGCGGTGCAGGGCGTGGATGACCGGAGGACTGAAGGCGTGGTATTCCCCGTCTTTCTTGAACTTGTAGAAGCCGGGATGCGGCAGGGCCGGCGCGGCGTCGCCGAAAGCCTTGCGCTGGCGGGCGCGGACGTCGTGTTCCAGCTTCTCCAGGCCCACGCCACCGATGCGCGACGGCGTGCCGGCGAAGCACGCATCGATCAGTTCCTGGTCAAGCCCCACGGCCTCGAAGATCTGCGCGCCACAGTAGCTATCGAGGGTGGAGATGCCCATCTTCGACATCACCTTCAGGAGGCCCTTCTCGAGCGAGGCGATCACATTGTGCTCGGCCTCTTCGGCCAGGGTGCGCGAGCGGGGATCATCGCGCAGCTTCTCGACCGGAGCGCTGGCCGTCTTCTGGCGCAGGGCCTCGCGCTCCAGGGCGATCTGGCGGGCGCTGGCGAGGGCCAGGTAAGGATTGACCGCCTCGGCGCCATAGCCAGTCAGGCAGGCCAGGTGATGCACCTCGCGCACTTCGCCGGTTTCGGCCACGAGGCTGCAGAGCGTGCGCAGGCCCGCGCGGATCAGATGATGGTGGACGGCGCCAACGGCCAGGAGCGCGGGGACCGGCGCGTGGGCGGGGTCAACGCCGCGATCGCTGATGATCAGAATTGACGCGCCATTGCGCACGGCCTCGGCGGACTCGGCGCACAGGCGCTCCAGCGCCCCGGCCAGGGTCTCATCGGGGCGCAGCATGGCCATGACCGTGGCCACGCGCAGGGCCGGATCGCTCTGCGCGCGGATGGCGGCGATCTGCGCATCGGTCAGCACCGGCGAGGTCAGTTGCAGCAGATGGGCATGCTCGGGCGTCTCGGTGAGCACATTACCGCGCCGGCCCAACCCGACGCTGAGGGACATCACCATCTCTTCGCGCAGCGGGTCAATCGGCGGGTTGGTGACCTCGGCGAAGCGCTGCTTGAAGTAGTGGAAGAGCGGGCGACCCAGTTCCAACTGTGAGAGCACCGCCGCGGGGGTGTCATCGCCCATCGAACCCACCGGCTCGTGGCCAGTGCTGGCCATAGGCTTCAGAATAACGTTCATCTCCTCGGACGTGTAGCCGAAGGCCATCTGCAAGGGCAACAGATCGGCGCTTTGCGCGGCGGCGCCCGCCTCCTCCGGCGTCGCGGGCTCGGAGGGCGGCAGGGCGCGCAGATGCTGGCCGATCCAGGCGCTGTAGGGCCGCAAGCCGGCGAGGTAACTCTTCACATCGTCATTGGTGAAGAAGTGGCCGGTCGCGGTATCCACGGCGATCATCTGCCCCGGGCCGAGCTTGCCCTTATGGACGACACGGCGGTCGTCCACGCGCACCGCGCCAACCTCGGAGCCGGCGAACACCAACCCATCGTCGGTGACGATATAGCGCGCCGGGCGCAGGCCGTTGCGGTCGAGGGCCGTGCCCACGATGCGCCCGTCGGAGAAGGTCAGGGCGGCGGGGCCATCCCAGGGCTCGACCAGGCAGGCGTGGTACTGGTAAAAGGCGCGCAGGGCCGGCGGCAGATCGGGCACCTTCTCCCAGGCCTCGGGGACGAGCATCGCGAGGGCGTGGCGAATATCGCGCCCGCCGATCACCAGCAACTCAAGGGCATTGTCGAGCATCGCCGAGTCGGAGCCGCGCTCATCAAGCACCGGTGTCAGGGCCACGGGGCCATCCACGGGGCCGGCGGCCAGAAAATCGGGGGGCAGGTGCAGCACCGCCTGGCGCGCGCGCATCCAGTTGGTATTGCCCTGGATGGTATTGATCTCCCCATTGTGGGAGAGCATGCGGAAGGGTTGGGCGCGCTCCCAGGTGGGGAAGGTATTGGTCGAGTAGCGCTGGTGGTACACCGCGATGGCGGTGGTGAAGGCCGGGTCGCGGAGATCGAGGTAGAAACGCGCCAGGTGACTGCCGAGGAGCAACCCCTTGTAGACGATGGTGCGGCTCGAGAGCGAGGGCACATAGGCGGCGAGGTTCTCGCGCCGGAAAGCGCCTTCGATGGCCTTGCGCGCCAGGTAGAGGGTGCGTTCAAAGGCGACCTCATCGAGGCCGGCGGGGCGGGCGATCAGCGCCTGGCGGATCAACGGCATCGCCGCGCGCGCGCGCTGGCCGAGGGCCTCGGGGTCAACCGGAACGTCGCGCCAGGCCAGGAGCGTCAGATTGCGCTCGGCGAGGGCCTGGGCGACGATGGTACAGGACGCGGCGGCGGCGCCCTCGGCCTGCGGCAAGAAGAACATGCCCACCGCCAGATCCGCCGGTTGCGTGGCGATGCCCTGGCGACGCAACTCGCGGAGCATCAACTCGCGTGGGATCTGGGTGAGCACGCCGGCGCCATCGCCTGTTTTCGCATCGTCGGCGACGGCGCCGCGATGCTCCAGGTTTCCGAGGGCCTCGAGGGCCATGGAGAGGATCTCGTGGCCGGGTTGGCCGCTGATCCGGGCGACAAAGCCGATCCCGCAGGCATCGTGCTCAAAACGCGGGTCGTACAATCCGTGAGCGTCGCGCACAGGAAGTTGCATCGTTACCACCTTGCACTCTAGCGAAAACAGACAAACGCCCGCCGTCCCCTCGGCCCTTCGAGGGAGTGGCGGGCTTCATTGGCGTATCGGTTTGCCGATGCCGGCGGATACATCAACTGCCCCGTAGCGCATCGTTGCGCCGACGAGGCCGGATGGGCGGAGGACCTTGGCCCGAGCGGAGCGACCCTATGTCCTTGCGAGAACCTGCCAGACGAACCGGGGGGTGCAAAAAGCCGCCGGGCTCGTCCATTGAGCTACCGGCAGCGCCTCACTGCACCGCACAGATGGGATCATTAATTTCGTGTTATGTAGGACTATACAATGTTCTGCGGGCACTGTCAATATCACTGTCCAATCATCGCGGCGGGATTTTGTGCGGAAGATCCAACCTGCTCGCGTATCCGGGGGCACGATGCCCTCGCTCCCAGGAGAACCGTGAACATGTACCCTCCAATGGTGACCAGGAACGGACGCACCGCGAAACGACGTTGCAGGCGCCGGACCTGTGCTACACTAGCGGGGCCATGCAAGCACCGCGCATCGCCTACTGTTCGCCCGTGAATCCGGCGCCCTCGGGCATCTCCGACTATAGCGAGGAGTTACTGCCCTACCTCGGCCAGTACGCGGAGATCGTGCTGTTTGTCGAGGACGGTTTGCGCCCGACCAACCCGCGCCTGGCGCAGCATCTGGAGGTGCTGCCGCTGCGCCGCCTGCCGCGCGAGCTGCGGCGGCGACGCTACCATGCCCTGGTATACCACATGGGCAACAGCCCGGCGCACGGGGCGATCTGGGACGCGGCCCGGCGGCTGCCGGGCGTTGTCGTGCTGCACGACTTTGTCTTGCACCATTTTATGCTCTGGTACGCCGCCAGCCGGCTGCGCGACGTGCAGAGCTACGTCCGCGCCATGGAAGCGCGCTACGGGGCGCCCGGCGCGCACATGGCTCAGCTTATGATCCGCTCGCGGTTCACCGACGCGGCCTTCGACTTCCCCTGCTGCGAACCGGTGCTCGAGAGCGCCCATGGGCTGATCGCCCATAGCCGCTACGTGGTCGAGGGCGCCGCCGCGCTGCGCCCCGACTTGCCTATGGCCGTCGTACCCATGGGCGTTCCGCTGCCGCACATGCCCTCCCGCGAGGAGGCGCGCGCGCGCCTCGGGCTACCGCCTGAAGCGGTGGTGCTGGCGAGTTTCGGCCACATCAACGCATGGAAGCGCGTCGAGCCAACCCTGCGGGCGCTGGCCGCCCTGCGCGCCGAGGGCCACGACGCGCGCTATCTGCTGGTGGGCAGCGTCTCGCCGAACTACGATCTCGCCGGGCTGATCAGCCGCTCGGGGTTGAGCGACGCCGTGACGGTGACCGGCTACGTGCCCCGCGCGGCGTTCGAGGCCTACGTTGCCGCTGCCGACATCTGCGTCAACCTGCGCCACCCCACCGGTGGCGAGACTAGCGCCAGCCTGCTGCGGCTCCTCGGCGCCGGGCGCCCGACCCTGGTGAGCGCCGTCGGGGCCTTCGCCGAATTGCCGCCCGGCGTGGCCGCCCAGGTGGACCCCGGCCCCGCCGAGGGTGATCAGGTGCTCGCCTACTGCCGGCTGCTGCTGGCGCGCCCGGAGGTGGCAGCGGCCCTGGGCGCGCGGGCGCGGGCCTACGTGGCCGCCGAACACACGCTCGAACGGGCCGCCGCGGGCTATGCGCGCTTCCTCGCGCGCCTCTACGGCTGGCCGGTGGTGCGCGCGATCCGCCCGGCACCGCTGTGGTCCCCACATCCGCGGGAGGAAGAACCGGTCATCCCCGCCACCGCCCGCCCATTACCCCTCGCCGCGCCTGCGCCGCCGGCCACGGCCACGTCGCTTATTGCCGGCGCGGGGCGCGCCCTGGCCGAGATCGGGCTGAGCGAGGAGGACACCGGCGCGCTGATGAGCGTGGCGCGGCGTATCGCCGAACTAACCTGAACATGGGGGAACCAGGTTCCCCCATACCCCCGCCTGCGGGAGGGTGAGGGCGCAGCCCACCCGCAGGCGGGTTTGGGAGGGCGCAGCCCGCCCAGGAAGAACCTTTTTTCATCCCGTCGGTGTGCGGCGCGAGCCGCATGGAGGGCTGAGGTGACCATCGTTCGCCGGGTTCAGCCCCCCCTCTCAGCCTCCCCCCGCCGGGGGGAGGAGCCGGGTTCCCGCCCCCAGCGGGGGAGGGTCAGGGCAGGGGCGGTCACCGTGCCCGCGGCGCCGTGGCGCGGGCGTCCCGCCCGCGCTCCCATGCCATGGTCATCGCGGCGGTGTGCGCCATGCGCATGACCGTCTCACGTGAACATAAGCTGCTGGAGCAGGGATGCGGGGAAACCGGGTTTCCCCACGCCCTCGCCCCGCAGGGGTCGGGAGAAACCGGGTTTCCCCATCCCTCCGCCCGCGGGAGGGTCTGGGAGGGCGCAGCCCTCCCAGGAACAACCGTAGGTTCATTGCGGCGTTGTGCGGCGCAGCCGCATGGACGGCCGAGGTGACCATACGCCCGTCGGAGAGGGCTGCGAACGGCTGTACCCTCCGAGAAACGCTCGTTGCCGACTACTGGTCGCCAGACAAACCGCGCCCATGCGCAGTGCCTGCCTATGACTCTGGAAATCTGGATCGTCTTTGGGATCCTGGCTGCAACCATCGTCCTGTTCGTCAGTGATCGTCTTCGACTTGATATCACTGCGCTCCTGGCCTTGCTGGCCCTGACGCTCACAGGCATCCTTACCCCGTCGGAAGCGGCAGCAGGCTTTGGCGATACGACGGTGCTGCTGATCGCTGCCCTGTTTGTGGTCAGTGATGCACTGTTGCAGACGGGCATTGCCGAGGCTATGGGACGCTGGCTCGGTCGTGTGGCCGGAACGAGTGAGCGGCGCATCCTGGTAACGATGATGCTGGTAGTGGCGCCCATTTCGGCCTTTGTGAGTTCGACCGGCGCGGTGGCGATTATGCTGCCGGTGGTGGTCGCTGTGGCGAACCGGGCCGGCATCAGCCCTTCGCGGCTGCTCCTCCCGCTCGCCTACACCGCGCTCATCGGCGGTATGCTGACGCTTATCGGGACCCCGCCGAATATCATCGCCAGTGAAGCCCGCGCCGGGGCCGGCAGGGGCGCCTTTGGCTTCTTCAGTTTCACGCCCATCGGGGCGCTGGTGCTTGGCGCCGCCATTATCTTTTTGACGACCATAGGCCAGCGCTTGCTGCCTGACCGGATCGAGCCGGCCCGAACACCGGTGAGCACGGATCAACTCTCATTCGAGGAACTTGCTGCCGCCTACCGTGTGCAGGGCGCCCTGACGCGAGTCCGCGTGCGCCCGGATTCACCCTTGATCGGCCAGACCATCGCCGAAAGCGGTCTCGCCGACACATACCAGACGACCGTCCTGGCGGTGCATACCTGGCCCCCTGGAGCGGCAATGCCGGGGCCGACTCGCCCGGTAACCGCCGCCACCCGGTTTGAGGCCGGTGATCTGCTCGATGTGCATATGCCGGTTGATCGGGTGCCACAGCTTGCCGGCGCCTATGGGCTTGATCCCGCTTCTCCCAATGACGGACTGCCAGCGCACCGCGATCTGGTGTATCTCGAGGTGGCGCTTACCCCCCGTTCACGGTTCATCGGTCAAACCATCGTTGAAGCCGATGTGCGGAACCGCTTTGGTGTCAGCGTGCTTGGCATGCAGCGGCTCGGCCAGGTGATCGATGGCGACTTCACGAGCGAACCGCTACGCTTCGGTGATACGCTGCTCGTGGCAGGACCTGCGGCGACCCTGGCGCCCGTGGTGCGCGAACAGCGTTACTACGGTGATTTCGTTGTCGCGACGGTGCCGTCCGAGCTCGAAGAACAGGCCGGCGCGCCTCTGTCGCCGCGCTGGCCACTGGCGATAGCAATCGTGGTCGCCATGCTGATGGTGATGGTAACGAACCTGTTGCCGACGATGATCGCGGCGCTGCTGGCAGCGCTGGCGCTGGCCCTGACCGGCTGTGTGCGCCTCAATACGGTGTATACGCGCATGAGTTGGGAGAGCCTGGTGCTCATCGCCGCGATGCTGCCGATGGCGACAGCACTGGCAAAGACCGGCGGGGCGGCATTGATCGCCACGGTGCTGGTTGACTCGATGGGTGCCTTTGGCCCGCTGGCGTTGCTGGCGGGAATATTCCTGCTGACCAGCGTGCTCAGCCAGTTTATTTCCAACACGGCCACGGCAGTGCTGGTGATGCCGATCGCGCTCCAGGCCGGCGTGGGACTGAAGATTGCCCCGGAACCGCTGCTGATGACGGCCGCGATTGCTGCCTCGACCGCCTTTGCCACCCCGGTGGCGTCGCCGGTCAACACGCTGGTGCTGGCGCCGGGAGGCTACCGCTTCGCCGACTACGCCCGTGTGGGCGTGCCGTTGCAGGTGCTGGCGCTGCTTGTGTGTATCGCGGTCGTGCCGCTGTTGTTCCCCTTCTAAACGTCCGCGCGGGGGAACAGCCGGCGTCGCGGCGCCGATGGAGCCAGACATGTCGCCCTGCGCCTCTGCCCCTGGGCAGCAATGTTTGGAAGGGCCTTGCCACCGTAAGTGTTCACAGTTCTCCTAGGAGCGCGGGCATCTTGCCCGCGGAGACGCGACGCGGGCGGGACGCCCGCGCTCCCAGGCGCGTGGGTTACTCCAGGTGTGAACACTTACTTGCCACCAGTCGCTGGCGCCGCGTCAGCGGGAATGCTACCATAGCGTGGCGCCATCGCCGGGCGGGGCGCCAGGTGTAGAGAATCCAACCCCTTCGCGCCCGACTGTACGAGAGGCAACCATCCTATGGCCATACCAACGCAGGCAGGCAAGACCCGGGCCGGGTTCGGCCTGCCTGTCACCGATGCGACGATGATTGCGGTGGTGATGATCTGGGGCCTGAACTTCAGCGCCATGAAGCTCGGACTGCGCGAGATCCCGCCGCTGGCCTTCGCCGGGCTGCGCTTCGCCGGAGCCTCGCTGCTGCTCTGGCTGATGCTGATCTGGCGCGAAGGGCCGCCCCGATTGCCCCAGGGCACACTGTGGAAACTGACCTGGGTGGGGCTGGTCGGCAATACCCTCTACCAACTCGGGTTCACTTACGGGCTGCGGATTACCACCGCCGCAAACGCCTCATTGTTGATCGCCACGACCCCGGCCCTGGTGGCCTTCTTCGGCGCGATCCTGGGCATCGAGCGCCTGCGCCGGCACTCCATCGCCGGCATCATGCTGGCCTTCCTCGGTGTGGCCCTGGTGGTCGCTTCGGGGCAACTCCACTTCACCACCGCGAGCCTGCTCGGCGACCTGCTGCTCTTCGGCTGCGCCGTGTGCTGGACGATCTACACCCTGGGGGTGCGCACCCTGGTCCAGGGCCTCTCGGCCCTGGCGATCACCACCTGGACGACGATCACCGGCGCGCCGGCGCTGCTGCTGCTGGGCATTCCCGACCTGCTGCACCTGGACTGGACGGGGGTCAGCGCAGGGGCATGGGCCAGCCTGGCCTATGCCACGGCGATCGCCCTGGTGGTCGCCTATGCGCTGTGGAACAATAGCGTGCGCGTCGCGGGTTCGGTGCGCACGGCGATCTATGGCAGCGCGATCCCCTTCTGCGCGGCGCTGCTGGCCTGGCCGCTGCTGGGCGAGCAACCGACCTGGAACCAGGCGGCCGGAGCGGTGCTGATCGTGGCCGGGGTGCTGCTGACCCGCCGGTGGTAGTATGAGCGTTGACCTCACCCTGCACCCTTCCTGGTCCATCGAGCTTGCCAGCGACCACCCGGCGGCGCTGCTGGCCGCCGAGGAGTTGCGCGATACCCTGGCGCGGATGGGAGCGCCGGCGTTGCCGATCACCGCGGCGGCGCAGGGACCGCGCATCGCGCTGGGGCACGGCCCGGAGGGCGACGGTTTCATCCGCACCCCCGACGAGCGCGGCATGAGCCTGCGCGGCGCAGGGCCACGGGGGCTGCTCTACGCCGTCTACGACCTGCTGGAGGCCCTGGGGTGTCGCTGGCCCGCGCCGGAAGCCGGCACCGAGTATCTCCCCCGCCCTGCCCGCGTCACCCTCCCCGCCATGGCCGTGGCCGACCGGCCCGGCCTGGCCCGCCGGGGGCTGATCATCGGCCACGACCTCTTCCTGGCCGAGGGCGAACAGTGGATCATCTGGGCGGCTCGCAACCGCCTCAACACGATCTTCATCCACACCACCATTCGCGCCCCGGCGCTGGGAGCATGCCGGCTGGCTGCCTGGCGCGAGCGCCGCGCCGCGCTGCTGCCGCTGATCCGCCAGCGCGGGCTGCGGATCGAACTGGGCGGCCATCATCTGCGCGACCTGTTGCCGCGACGCCTGTTCGGCGCCCGGCCAGATATGTTTCGCCACAACGGGCGGCGACGCACTGCCGACCACAACTTCTGCCCGAGCAATCCCGCCGCGCTGGCCCACGCGCGGGAACTGGCGGCGGCGTTCTTCGCCGCCTACCCCGAAGCCGAGGTCTACCACCTCTGGCCGGACGACCTGCGGGCGGGCGGCTGGTGCCACTGCCCGCACTGCGCCGGCCTCAGCCCCGCCGACCAGGCCTTGATCGCCGCGAATGCCCTGGCGGAGGCCCTGCCCACCGGTCGCCCGCGGGCCCGGGTGGCCTTTCTGGCCTATCACGACACCGAAACCCCGCCCGCGGCAACGCGCCCGCACCCCCGCGTCACGACGATCTTCGCGCCCCGCCTGCGCAGCTACGCCGAGGGGATGGACGGGCCGGCCAACGCCGGGGTCGCCGGCAGGCTGGCCCGCCACGCCGGAGCGGGCGCGGGGGACGAACTGACCATCTTCGAGTATTACCTGGACGGCATTCTGTTCAAATCGTCGCCGCCGCCGCTGCCCGAGGTGATCGCCGCCGACATGCGCCATTATCAGGCCACGGGAGCCACCGGGGCGCACGCGCTGCTGACGGGTGACCGGCCCTTCGTGGCCACGCCCCCCAACGCCTACCTGTTCGCGCGGATGGCCTGGGCGCCCACCGCAAGCGCGGAGGATACCCTGGCCTGCTACGCCGCGGCGCGCGCGCCGGGGCGCGGCGCGGCCCTGGTCGAGGCCTACGGCGCGCTGTGCCGCGCGTGGCGCGCCGCGCTCGAACGCGACCCGGAGCAGGACAGGGGCGCGCCGGCGCGCCGGGGGCGCGACCCGGTGGCCCACCCGCCCGCCGACGTGCTGGACCAGCTCATCGCCGGGCCGCGACGAGCTGTTGAGCTGCGCCTGGAGCGCCTGCGCCGCGCCGATGAGGAGGTGCAGCGGGCGGCAGCGGTGTGGGATGCGACGCTCAACGGGGACAGCCTGGTCGCCGAACGGGCCGAGTGGGAACTGAGCGCCGCGCTGCTGCGCTTCCTGCGCCTGCGCCAGCAACTGTACGTGCTGGCGGCCCGCGATGCCGAAGCGGCGCTGCTCGGCGAGACGCTGGCCGAGGCCCAGGCCGCTCTGGACGCGCTGCTGGCGTGGGCCGACCTTCACGTGCCCGCGGCGGCGCGGGGCGGCCACCGGCTGCTGCGCACGGCCTTTCAATTGCACCTCGACCACATCGCCGACGCGCGGCTCCTGGGGCCGCTGGCCCGCCTGGGCCTGCGGCTGCGCCGCGCGGGGGCGGCGGCCCGCTTTGCCACGCAACTTGACTGGCGGTAGACATCAGGGGTTACCCGGCGCGACGGCAACTGTTCATACCGAGGGCATCCGCGAACCCGGGAGCGAGGGGAACACTCAGGCGCGAGGGCGCGATTGACGCCATCGCAAGATCGGGTAAGATACGCACAGCCTGGGAGAGGGGGCGCATCGCTCCTGCCAGACGCTTCTCCAACTGCGCGGCGCCTCGTTCCGTCGGGCTGGAGCCCCCGGCTACGCATGCGCGGGCCACCTGCGTGGCCTAACGTGAAAATAAGCTCTCGAAGAGGGGTGTGGGGAAACCGGGTTTCC
>Ga0308393_1001121_pt1 | contig 12863 bp, 11 predicted proteins | sample Hotspr2Sampleee2_FD_202364 | JGI IMG/M metagenome (GOLD analysis project Ga0308393, IMG submission 202364) | Hot spring phototrophic mat microbial communities from Mushroom Spring, Yellowstone National Park, Wyoming, United States - 20050630_ee2 ... | reverse complement strand
CTGAAGAGCACTGAAACGTCTTGACACGGAGGGCGCGCGCAGCACAATTAAAATTGAGGAATTTTCGGCTCGCTGAAGAGCACTGAAACTGATCGACGGGAAACGAATCGTACACGAACGGAGTCCAAATTGAGGAATTTTCGGCTCGCTGAAGAGCACTGAAACTTCCACCAGAGAGACCACTTGCCAGCAGCGGTTTGATTGAGGAATTTTCGGCTCGCTGAAGAGCACTGAAACCTCAATGCTTCCGTTGACGCTCATTTTCCTGCAATTATTGAGGAATTTTCGGCTCGCTGAAGAGCACTGAAACCTTAGGTGTAGAGTTTTCTCAAGGTCAACAATTCTAATTGAGGAATTTTCGGCTCGCTGAAGAGCACTGAAACCCACTCCGGTAGCAGCACGATCCTACCACATCTATTGAGGAATTTTCGGCTCGCTGAAGAGCACTGAAACACCTTTTGCGCAACTTAGTACGTATCCGCACCAGAATTGAGGAATTTTCGGCTCGCTGAAGAGCACTGAAACTGAATTAGTAATCTGTCGTCATAATGCCGATACCCTATAAATTGAGGAATTTTCGGCTCGCTGAAGAGCACTGAAACCGCTGCTTTTGGCATTGTTGACCCCCTGCGAGTAAAATTGAGGAATTTTCGGCTCGCTGAAGAGCACTGAAACATTTATTCAATTGGATAGGATTGTTATATCGAGTTACGTATTGAGGAATTTTCGGCTCGCTGAAGAGCACTGAAACGCTTGTACCATCGCTTCATATCTGTGCTGCTTCAGAATTGAGGAATTTTCGGCTCGCTGAAGAGCACTGAAACACTCAATCAGCGTCGGCAACAGCGTGAGGAACAGCGATTGAGGAATTTTCGGCTCGCTGAAGAGCACTGAAACTTCCGCCCCCGTCGCGAGCACGTCGGCGGCTATTGGCATTGAGGAATTTTCGGCTCGCTGAAGAGCACTGAAACTTTCGGCGGATGTGAGGTTGGGGTACTCGTATATTTATTGAGGAATTTTCGGCTCGCTGAAGAGCACTGAAACGCCGCGCTGCCACGCCTCGACCAGCGCGACGGCTTCGATTGAGGAATTTTCGGCTCGCTGAAGAGCACTGAAACTTCGCTTGATCGGGATTTGACGACAGTACAGTTCCATTGAGGAATTTTCGGCTCGCTGAAGAGCACTGAAACGCGCCAGCGACTGAAGTCGCAACGCCTTGTAGAGCATTGAGGAATTTTCGGCTCGCTGAAGAGCACTGAAACGCGCGGCGGTGTGGATGTCAAGTGCGAGCGCGTCGATTGAGGAATTTTCGGCTCGCTGAAGAGCACTGAAACCAGATTTTCGAGCCGGACGAGGCGGTGCGGTCGCGGGATTGAGGAATTTTCGGCTCGCTGAAGAGCACTGAAACTAGCAGTGCCCTTTCTGTTTCAGTGAAATCGATTACATTGAGGAATTTTCGGCTCGCTGAAGAGCACTGAAACACGTTGACCGTTGACGACGCCGGAGGCGGTTGCGTCAATTGAGGAATTTTCGGCTCGCTGAAGAGCACTGAAACGGCGCGCTTTGCGGTTCCGTTGGGTGTTGACCAGACATTGAGGAATTTTCGGCTCGCTGAAGAGCACTGAAACCCGACGCGCCGGGGCGTGAGGAGCGGTCGCCGGGCAAATTGAGGAATTTTCGGCTCGCTGAAGAGCACTGAAACGGATCGGGGCGACGTAGTTGACCCACTGCGGCTCGCATTGAGGAATTTTCGGCTCGCTGAAGAGCACTGAAACCCGCAGCGTTGTTGTTGAAGAAAATCTTCGACAGATTGAGGAATTTTCGGCTCGCTGAAGAGCACTGAAACGCGGCGACAACCACAGCGTCACTGCGGCGCTGATGTATTGAGGAATTTTCGGCTCGCTGAAGAGCACTGAAACTGTACTGCCGCGTGCATTGGCGCTTGAGCATAAACATTGAGGAATTTTCGGCTCGCTGAAGAGCACTGAAACTTTCGGCGGCTGTGAGGTTGGGGTACTCGTATATTTATTGAGGAATTTTCGGCTCGCTGAAGAGCACTGAAACACAGAGCCAACGATTGGCGTCGCGCGTGGCGCGGGCATTGAGGAATTTTCGGCTCGCTGAAGAGCACTGAAACGCGAACGGGGAACTTGCGGCAGAAGTTGCGGATCAATTGAGGAATTTTCGGCTCGCTGAAGAGCACTGAAACCCTGCGGGCGGCTACGGCGACGAGGGGCAGCGGCGATTGAGGAATTTTCGGCTCGCTGAAGAGCACTGAAACTTCTGTGTGAGTGATTATCGATTACGTCTCTACTAATTGAGGAATTTTCGGCTCGCTGAAGAGCACTGAAACCTCGTTTCAACCGCGCGCCGATTCGGACGCGAGCATATGATTGAGGAATTTTCGGCTCGCTGAAGAGCACTGAAACGCAGCACATCGCTCAGACGCGCGGCGACGCGGTGTATTGAGGAATTTTCGGCTCGCTGAAGAGCACTGAAACACGCGAGTACGGTGGACGTTGAGGAACTCGCGTTGGGATTGAGGAATTTTCGGCTCGCTGAAGAGCACTGAAACCGTTTGCCGCATCCGCCGTTTGCCCGGCTTCTGGCGCGGTACAATTGAGGAATTTTCGGCTCGCTGAAGAGCACTGAAACTCTGATCCTACGCGCGCCGCTTCTGATCCGGCTTCGATTGAGGAATTTTCGGCTCGCTGAAGAGCACTGAAACAATCATCGCCGCCGGCGGCGGCGGTCAACCACGAGCGATTGAGGAATTTTCGGCTCGCTGAAGAGCACTGAAACCGAGCGATAGCGCGCGTAGTCGTCGAGCAATTGCGATTGAGGAATTTTCGGCTCGCTGAAGAGCACTGAAACTTTAAGGCGCGTGTGGTGGCGCGCGTCCCGACCGGCATTGAGGAATTTTCGGCTCGCTGAAGAGCACTGAAACCGGTACTGCATTATTCTATCTTCTCTTGGTTTATAGATTGAGGAATTTTCGGCTCGCTGAAGAGCACTGAAACTGCGTAATTATTGCGAGTGTCATATCACACCTACCTAATTGAGGAATTTTCGGCTCGCTGAAGAGCACTGAAACTTTTGTTCGCAGAAGCGTCACATTTGGCAGGGATGAATTGAGGAATTTTCGGCTCGCTGAAGAGCACTGAAACCGGTACTGCATTATTCTATCTTCTCTTGGTTTATAGATTGAGGAATTTTCGGCTCGCTGAAGAGCACTGAAACCGAGCGAACGAACGTTGCCGACGTAATGCCTACCCAATTGAGGAATTTTCGGCTCGCTGAAGAGCACTGAAACGGCTCCGCCGGCGGATCGCTCTACATCTGGGTGAGCATTGAGGAATTTTCGGCTCGCTGAAGAGCACTGAAACGGCCGTCGGCGCGCGCGCCACCGCACGCGCTTTAAAATTGAGGAATTTTCGGCTCGCTGAAGAGCACTGAAACCGCCGCGCATCAGCGCAACACGCGCGGTATCGCCGGTATTGAGGAATTTTCGGCTCGCTGAAGAGCACTGAAACACGCATACGCAACATAGTCCACGAGCATGTACATCAATTGAGGAATTTTCGGCTCGCTGAAGAGCACTGAAACGCCGCGCACGCGCCCAGCGCCGGCATCCCGACGCCGCAATTGAGGAATTTTCGGCTCGCTGAAGAGCACTGAAACGTCACGCTCATGGTCGTCGGATTTGTCTTCTGGACGATTGAGGAATTTTCGGCTCGCTGAAGAGCACTGAAACCGTGCGCGGCTGGCTGTTGCTCCATGACGATCTGGATTGAGGAATTTTCGGCTCGCTGAAGAGCACTGAAACTCGTTCAGCAGCGCCGCCGACGCCGGTACGTCAATATTGAGGAATTTTCGGCTCGCTGAAGAGCACTGAAACGCGCCTGGTGCTCAATCAGCGCCGCAGCGTCGCAGATTGAGGAATTTTCGGCTCGCTGAAGAGCACTGAAACGCTATGTGGAGCTGCTACTACCCTGCTCACTAACAGATTGAGGAATTTTCGGCTCGCTGAAGAGCACTGAAACCCGCTCCGCCTGCCGGCGGACGGGGTTGAGGTCAGATTGAGGAATTTTCGGCTCGCTGAAGAGCACTGAAACGGGAACTCATCGGTCACATCCTCCCAGTCGGTGCAATCCAATTGAGGAATTTTCGGCTCGCTGAAGAGCACTGAAACCTGTTTGGTACATGCGTCGGCGCGAGGCCGGCGCTGGATTGAGGAATTTTCGGCTCGCTGAAGAGCACTGAAACATGAATTCCCCGTCATATTCAGGCCCCCTCGTGCGATTGAGGAATTTTCGGCTCGCTGAAGAGCACTGAAACATCCGATTGGTGTTGAAGCACAGGTAATCGTCAACCGCATTGAGGAATTTTCGGCTCGCTGAAGAGCACTGAAACGCAACGCCCAGCGCGGGAGCCAGAGCGCCGCGGCCGATTGAGGAATTTTCGGCTCGCTGAAGAGCACTGAAACACGCCGACCCTCGCGCCGACGGCGACGTGGACTGATTGAGGAATTTTCGGCTCGCTGAAGAGCACTGAAACTGAATATTCACTTCGAGTAGATGACCACGATAAAAATTGAGGAATTTTCGGCTCGCTGAAGAGCACTGAAACGCGTGAGGCGTCTGGGCGGGTGCGCGGCTGGCTGTTGAATTGAGGAATTTTCGGCTCGCTGAAGAGCACTGAAACGGGCGGGGGGGACGGCGCGTAGGAACCCTGGCCGGATTGAGGAATTTTCGGCTCGCTGAAGAGCACTGAAACTCGAGTTTCACGACAATACCGGTTTCGTTAGGTGGAATTGAGGAATTTTCGGCTCGCTGAAGAGCACTGAAACACGTGAAATACGCGAAAACTGCGGGCAGCACGACGGATTGAGGAATTTTCGGCTCGCTGAAGAGCACTGAAACAGGACATATCACTGCCGTCGGGGGGAGGAGCAACGGATTGAGGAATTTTCGGCTCGCTGAAGAGCACTGAAACTGGGCGCGCGTGGCGCGCTTGTGAGGTGAGCGGTGCAGATTGAGGAATTTTCGGCTCGCTGAAGAGCACTGAAACGGACGCGGGAATCCGAATACCCGACGACGGCACGCGAATTGAGGAATTTTCGGCTCGCTGAAGAGCACTGAAACGCAACACGCGCCAACCGCCGACGTCGTCGTGCAACATTGAGGAATTTTCGGCTCGCTGAAGAGCACTGAAACATGTGATGCTGCGTGCTGTGTGGTTGGCCGCCGCCGGATTGAGGAATTTTCGGCTCGCTGAAGAGCACTGAAACCCGCCCGCTGCTGGTGATGATGTGTCCTGGGATGGGTATTGAGGAATTTTCGGCTCGCTGAAGAGCACTGAAACATAGGGCTATCCCATTGCCAACGTCGAGCAGCGTAATATTGAGGAATTTTCGGCTCGCTGAAGAGCACTGAAACTTTTGGTACGAGACCAATACAAGGGGATATTGCACCAATTGAGGAATTTTCGGCTCGCTGAAGAGCACTGAAACTTGCCTTCGGCAACGGTCGTGATGCTTTTAAGGTGCTGAATTGAGGAATTTTCGGCTCGCTGAAGAGCACTGAAACCCTACGCGCCGGGGGCACCGGGAGCGCCGGGGGAGCCATTGAGGAATTTTCGGCTCGCTGAAGAGCACTGAAACCGTGAACGGCTCGCCGCGTGCGGTATTGAGCTCCGCATTGAGGAATTTTCGGCTCGCTGAAGAGCACTGAAACCCGGTAGAGCCGCCAGCAGATACGCGAACACTTCAATATTGAGGAATTTTCGGCTCGCTGAAGAGCACTGAAACGCGGCTTGGACGGGGAGTTACTGGGCGTATGCGGGTTCGATTGAGGAATTTTCGGCTCGCTGAAGAGCACTGAAACTGACACGCCTGTACCGGCACGACGGGCATACCGTATTGAGGAATTTTCGGCTCGCTGAAGAGCACTGAAACCCGCCGATTCTGGTCGGCATCTCGTGGTACTATCCCGATTGAGGAATTTTCGGCTCGCTGAAGAGCACTGAAACGTCGCTGGTGGCGCAGATCCTGGCGCTCGTGGGTGAATTGAGGAATTTTCGGCTCGCTGAAGAGCACTGAAACAACGAAGAGACACAATTCTAACGGCAAAAACTCGGAAATTGAGGAATTTTCGGCTCGCTGAAGAGCACTGAAACGTCGGTGCGCGCGCCACGACACGCGCCACCAGACGGATTGAGGAATTTTCGGCTCGCTGAAGAGCACTGAAACGCTATGTGGAAGTGCTACTACCCTGGACACTAACAGATTGAGGAATTTTCGGCTCGCTGAAGAGCACTGAAACTTCAGGGTCAGCGCCGAGTTGAGCAGTGTGGTGTTGATTGAGGAATTTTCGGCTCGCTGAAGAGCACTGAAACTGACGCTCGTTAGATTGATTGCAATAATCCGGCTCGATTGAGGAATTTTCGGCTCGCTGAAGAGCACTGAAACGACGCGCTTGACCGTTTGCCGCTTCAGCGCGTGGCGATTGAGGAATTTTCGGCTCGCTGAAGAGCACTGAAACAAGACGCGACGGAAATGATGATCAAACTGGGACTTGATTGAGGAATTTTCGGCTCGCTGAAGAGCACTGAAACTTCTTGGTTCACTAATCGCGTTTGACGAACGGTGTGATTGAGGAATTTTCGGCTCGCTGAAGAGCACTGAAACCTGCGCCGCCGCGACCAGCGCTTCAATCGCCGCTTGATTGAGGAATTTTCGGCTCGCTGAAGAGCACTGAAACTTCTTGGTTCACTAATCGCGTTTGACGAACGGTGTATTGAGGAATTTTCGGCTCGCTGAAGAGCACTGAAACGTTCCACAGCGTTTCTGCAATATCCTTGATTGCCACCATTGAGGAATTTTCGGCTCGCTGAAGAGCACTGAAACGGCGCATCTTGGTTGTTCGCATCAACAACGATGTTCGATTGAGGAATTTTCGGCTCGCTGAAGAGCACTGAAACTCGTCACAACACATCATCTTCTTTTCTTTCTATACATTGAGGAATTTTCGGCTCGCTGAAGAGCACTGAAACAGACGATTGGGGGAGACTGTTTGCCGTCACGCCGTTAATTGAGGAATTTTCGGCTCGCTGAAGAGCACTGAAACGTGCGGACTGCTCGGCGTTGCCTGCCGTTCTGCCTGGATTGAGGAATTTTCGGCTCGCTGAAGAGCACTGAAACTTGCCGATCTTTCGGTGTCCTTGTAGCCGTACACGAATTGAGGAATTTTCGGCTCGCTGAAGAGCACTGAAACTATTGGGAGAAGCGAATAGGTGACGTGGTAGCAAGCGTCATTGAGGAATTTTCGGCTCGCTGAAGAGCACTGAAACGCGCGGTTGCAAACTGCACTGCTTGTTGCACCGCGGATTGAGGAATTTTCGGCTCGCTGAAGAGCACTGAAACCCCGTCTTGCCGCCGCTGTGCATAACTGTGTAGTTCGATTGAGGAATTTTCGGCTCGCTGAAGAGCACTGAAACCTTGAACGAACCGCGCGGCAGCGGCGACGACGCTCAATTGAGGAATTTTCGGCTCGCTGAAGAGCACTGAAACTCTGGTACGTAACTCGATACAACAATTCTATCCAATTGAAATTGAGGAATTTTCGGCTCGCTGAAGAGCACTGAAACTGAATATTCACTTCAAGAAGATGACCGCGATAAAATTGAGGAATTTTCGGCTCGCTGAAGAGCACTGAAACAGGCAAAGCCGAAGTAGTTCGCGTGATGGGCATCCGATTGAGGAATTTTCGGCTCGCTGAAGAGCACTGAAACAGCGCGTGCCAACTAATGCTCCCGTCGCGCGCTTCCTCATTGAGGAATTTTCGGCTCGCTGAAGAGCACTGAAACGGCGGTTCCGCTGGCTGGATTTCGGCAGCGACGCGCATTGAGGAATTTTCGGCTCGCTGAAGAGCACTGAAACTCGCGCCCCCGGCGGCGCGCATCTGCGATTTGCCCGCATTGAGGAATTTTCGGCTCGCTGAAGAGCACTGAAACTCAGGGTCGTCGTTGGACTCCGGGCGTGTACGATTCATTGAGGAATTTTCGGCTCGCTGAAGAGCACTGAAACATCGTCACGATCGTCAGCTGCGCAATCAGCGCCTGATTGAGGAATTTTCGGCTCGCTGAAGAGCACTGAAACGCGCTTCGCACCAGACGCCGCCCAGAACGCACCAGAATTGAGGAATTTTCGGCTCGCTGAAGAGCACTGAAACATCACGTTCTCTACAACGATCCAGCGCGGCAGGAAAAATTGAGGAATTTTCGGCTCGCTGAAGAGCACTGAAACGTTGCTCCCGTTTGAGCGCTACTACCCGGGCGCGTTTGTATTGAGGAATTTTCGGCTCGCTGAAGAGCACTGAAACTCTGTATGATTTTGTTGACCCGGCGCTCAACTGGATTGAGGAATTTTCGGCTCGCTGAAGAGCACTGAAACGGCGAATAACCAACCACGCGCGAAAACCGAGACCGATTGAGGAATTTTCGGCTCGCTGAAGAGCACTGAAACAGAGTTCATCGAACCAAGAAACAATCTTGCTCCAGAAATTGAGGAATTTTCGGCTCGCTGAAGAGCACTGAAACATGGCGCGCGTTTAGAGGTGCGCGAGGGGCGGTACGGATTGAGGAATTTTCGGCTCGCTGAAGAGCACTGAAACAGCACCGGCGACGCGACGCCGAAAAATCCACACAGTCCATTGAGGAATTTTCGGCTCGCTGAAGAGCACTGAAACTGAGTACACGACACTGCTGAAGTGATGCGCAACATAATTGAGGAATTTTCGGCTCGCTGAAGAGCACTGAAACGTAGCAGACGCGCTCAACGCGCGCAGGGGTCGCAAAATTGAGGAATTTTCGGCTCGCTGAAGAGCACTGAAACCAGATCAGCTCAGCGACCGGAACACCCTCCACGCCGAATTGAGGAATTTTCGGCTCGCTGAAGAGCACTGAAACCGACGCCGTGGTGCGCGCGTATCGCGCGCTGAACGACATTGAGGAATTTTCGGCTCGCTGAAGAGCACTGAAACCTGTTGATTGTGCTGGCGACGGATATTATCGACGTATTGAGGAATTTTCGGCTCGCTGAAGAGCACTGAAACTCAGCAGCGCCGCCGACGCCGGAACGTCAATGAAGACATTGAGGAATTTTCGGCTCGCTGAAGAGCACTGAAACTCGCTCCGGAGATCAACCGACGGTTCGGCGCGGTCGATTGAGGAATTTTCGGCTCGCTGAAGAGCACTGAAACACCGCACGTAGACCGCGAACGGATGCGGCGTCTGTGATTGAGGAATTTTCGGCTCGCTGAAGAGCACTGAAACCATTCATCAAGCGCCGCCAACAGCGCGTCCGTCTCATTGAGGAATTTTCGGCTCGCTGAAGAGCACTGAAACGCGCTTTGTGTTGTCAGCAGAAGAGGCGGGTATGATAAATTGAGGAATTTTCTGCTCGCTGAAGAGCACTGAAACTCAATGCTGAACCGCACGGAGCCGATCTCCGACCCGATTGAGGAATTTTCGGCTCGCTGAAGAGCACTGAAACGTGAGGCGTTGGATTGCTTCGGCTTTCTCCAACTCTGAGATTGAGGAATTTTCGGCTCGCTGAAGAGCACTGAAACGCAAGCAACGGGTTGCGGTTGCCTTCCGCCGAATACGATTGAGGAATTTTCGGCTCGCTGAAGAGCACTGAAACTGTGATAGCGTTGATTTACTGTGACTATACTCTACATTGAGGAATTTTCGGCTCGCTGAAGAGCACTGAAACTCCTTCTGCGTGGACGGGCGCGTTCGGCGACGGCGATTGAGGAATTTTCGGCTCGCTGAAGAGCACTGAAACCGCACAATGTTGCGGAATTACCGGATTGTTATCACGATTGAGGAATTTTCGGCTCGCTGAAGAGCACTGAAACACATCGGCATTAGACCGTTGCCGGTGTGGACGATCAATTGAGGAATTTTCGGCTCGCTGAAGAGCACTGAAACCTACTGTTTTCCTCTTCCCAACTTGCACCGAGGGTCTCATTGAGGAATTTTCGGCTCGCTGAAGAGCACTGAAACGTTGACAAAACATCGTTCGCGATCGGTTGCATAAACCGATTGAGGAATTTTCGGCTCGCTGAAGAGCACTGAAACATAGTAGCGTGTTCGGCTTGCGTTAATCTCGACATCAATTGAGGAATTTTCGGCTCGCTGAAGAGCACTGAAACGTTAGTTGCGCGTTGGAGACAGCACGCAAAGCGGCGGCATTGAGGAATTTTCGGCTCGCTGAAGAGCACTGAAACTACCGACCGGCTTCCAACGTGTTATGTCGGTCATACATTGAGGAATTTTCGGCTCGCTGAAGAGCACTGAAACGACCAAGCGCGAGTTCCTCAACGTCAACCGTACTCGATTGAGGAATTTTCGGCTCGCTGAAGAGCACTGAAACTGTTACTCAGCCGGTAGCAGCGGGATCATACCACACATTGAGGAATTTTCGGCTCGCTGAAGAGCACTGAAACGTATTTCCGTCGCACACGGTAGTTTTATCATCTTGGATTGAGGAATTTTCGGCTCGCTGAAGAGCACTGAAACCTTACGCGAGATTGGTCGGGTTATTGCCGAGTGTGATTGAGGAATTTTCGGCTCGCTGAAGAGCACTGAAACGCAACCGGATCATTTCGTTGTTCTGTTGACGCATCAATTGAGGAATTTTCGGCTCGCTGAAGAGCACTGAAACCTCGCCGTCGCGCGTGGCGGCGAAGGAAGTGGGCGTAATTGAGGAATTTTCGGCTCGCTGAAGAGCACTGAAACGCGTCGATCAGCGTGACGCGGGCAACGGGCGGTACGCATTGAGGAATTTTCGGCTCGCTGAAGAGCACTGAAACCAAACAACGTCAACCACTCCGCCCCCGTCGCCAGAACGATTGAGGAATTTTCGGCTCGCTGAAGAGCACTGAAACTCAGCAGCGCGTCGTCTGCGGTTGATGTGACGCCGATTGAGGAATTTTCGGCTCGCTGAAGAGCACTGAAACGGATGCCCAACGCCCGCGCTTTGCTGACGAGCGCAAATTGAGGAATTTTCGGCTCGCTGAAGAGCACTGAAACCGCGGTTCTCTTCGGGGCAACGACGCTACTCCTCGCCGATTGAGGAATTTTCGGCTCGCTGAAGAGCACTGAAACTCATTCCGTTAAACACAGTGAGATAACGACTCGAAACATTGAGGAATTTTCGGCTCGCTGAAGAGCACTGAAACCGCGGTCAACCGTCTGCAACAGCGCGTCTAACGTCGGATTGAGGAATTTTCGGCTCGCTGAAGAGCACTGAAACCGTTGCAGCGCAGCGTCTGGTTGTACGCGGCAAAGTGATTGAGGAATTTTCGGCTCGCTGAAGAGCACTGAAACCGCAGACAGCGTGCGGGTGTCGCTCGAACTGGATTTATTGAGGAATTTTCGGCTCGCTGAAGAGCACTGAAACCGCCTCTGCCGCAATCGCGAGACTGGGGAAGACATACACGATTGAGGAATTTTCGGCTCGCTGAAGAGCACTGAAACCTCCGGCGGGCGGGCGTGATGTGCGACGTAATCTGAATTGAGGAATTTTCGGCTCGCTGAAGAGCACTGAAACTGAGGACGCGGCGCAGAACGACGAGTTGCGACAAGCATTGAGGAATTTTCGGCTCGCTGAAGAGCACTGAAACGGCAATAACTCCAGAGTGTGCCATATCCTAACCTCCATTGAGGAATTTTCGGCTCGCTGAAGAGCACTGAAACCGGCGACGTGAATGCCGGGGTAGGGTGCGGATTGAACGTATTGAGGAATTTTCGGCTCGCTGAAGAGCACTGAAACACGACGCGAATCGACCGCGCTGCGTCGCTCGTATTGTATTGAGGAATTTTCGGCTCGCTGAAGAGCACTGAAACGGCGAGCGCGGGGTGTTTGTGGTGCGGCACAACAACATTGAGGAATTTTCGGCTCGCTGAAGAGCACTGAAACCGGCGCGGGCGCGGTCAACCGCGAAGCGCATCTCCTCATTGAGGAATTTTCGGCTCGCTGAAGAGCACTGAAACTTACGGAGCAGCGTATCTGCTGCGTGATCCCGCCGATTGAGGAATTTTCGGCTCGCTGAAGAGCACTGAAACTTATCGGCTTGCCATATTTCGACATCGACGACGGCTAATTGAGGAATTTTCGGCTCGCTGAAGAGCACTGAAACTGGTCACGGTCACCGGCTCGATCGATGAGGATTTGCCGTATTGAGGAATTTTCGGCTCGCTGAAGAGCACTGAAACACAGTATACCGCGTAAAAGCGCGTTTGTCAAGAGGATTGAGGAATTTTCGGCTCGCTGAAGAGCACTGAAACGCGCCTTGGCGCGCGAAGGACGGTTCGTTTATGTTGAATTGAGGAATTTTCGGCTCGCTGAAGAGCACTGAAACAATCTCGCTTGACGAACGGCGTGACAGCAAACAAATTGAGGAATTTTCGGCTCGCTGAAGAGCACTGAAACTCGGCGAAATTGCGCCTTCACCACGTATGAAGTTCTCGTAATTGAGGAATTTTCGGCTCGCTGAAGAGCACTGAAACCCAGCATACTGCTGATGCTGCTCAGCATTCAGATTGAGGAATTTTCGGCTCGCTGAAGAGCACTGAAACCTACGATCTCGTACCGACGTGGAGGTTTATGCAACCATTGAGGAATTTTCGGCTCGCTGAAGAGCACTGAAACCCGCGAAGCGACTGAAGCAACCCTACCGCGATCTGGCGATTGAGGAATTTTCGGCTCGCTGAAGAGCACTGAAACAGGCGCGGGCGTGAACGCCGGATTGTTCAGCATATCACATTGAGGAATTTTCGGCTCGCTGAAGAGCACT
>Ga0308393_1001087_pt1 | contig 13158 bp, 7 predicted proteins | sample Hotspr2Sampleee2_FD_202364 | JGI IMG/M metagenome (GOLD analysis project Ga0308393, IMG submission 202364) | Hot spring phototrophic mat microbial communities from Mushroom Spring, Yellowstone National Park, Wyoming, United States - 20050630_ee2 ... | reverse complement strand
TCGAGCCAATCGTCCGAGTCGCTCTCCTCGCTGAACGCGCTGGAGTCGGCATCCAGCGAGAGCGTCGGCGGCTGGGGCGCGATGACCCGTATCCGCTCTTCATCGGTCGCCTCCAGCGCGGGGTTCTCCTCCAACTCCTGCTCGATGAGTTTGAGCAACTCTTCCGAGTTGAGCGTGAGCATCCGCGCCAGCGTTTTTAAGCCCAAGCTGGCTTGCGGCGCGGTCTTGACTTCAATGCGCGTCTGCACTCGCACCCGATTCATCATGGCTCTGACCCTTTGCTGCGCTTTAAAGTTCCCCCTGTGCCTGCGGATTCCTGCTATGCGGCTTTGAGCAGCAGGCGGTAGTTCCAAACCTCCACGCGGTTGCGTCCGTTCTTTTTGGCTTGGTAGAGCGCTTGGTCGGCAGCTTCGATGAGTTCTTGGCGCGTCTCCATATCGGGGCGGGCGCACGCCACGCCGAAGCTGCCCGTGACGGGGCGCAGACTCCACTCGGCGGATTCGACGGCGCGGCGCAACCGCTCGGCGACGGCGACCGCGCTCTCCAGATCCGCGCGCGGCAGCACCACCACGAACTCCTCGCCCCCGTAGCGCGCCACGAAGTCGCCCTCGCGTACATGCGCCTGCAGAATCTGCGCGACCTGACGCAGCACTTCATCCCCCGCCTGATGCCCGTAAGTGTCGTTGTATTGCTTGAAGTGATCCACATCCATCAGGATTAGCGCCAGCGGCTGCTTATTGCGCATAGCGGTTTGGAACTGCTCTTCCAGGTAATCTTGGAACGCGCGGTGGTTGTGCAGCCCCGTCAAACCGTCGGTGACCGCCAAGCTCTGCAGCTTCTGGTTCAGCGCTTTGAGCTGGTTTTCGTACTCGACGCGATAGGTCACATCCACCACCGACACAATCGCCCCGACCACCTCGCGGTTCGGGTTGCGGATGGGAAACACGCTCCGCAGCACATAGTGCAGATTACCTTCCGAGTCGTAGTCTTCCGACTCGATGCCCGCCATGACACTCCCTTGAATAACGCGCTGGAGTATCTCGTGCATCTTCGAGGCAGACGCCCCACGAAAGACCCGCGTATAAAACGGCTGGTGGAGCACCTCCTCTTTGGTGTAGCCGTAGAGTTGTTGCGCGGCGAGGTTCCATTCACGAATACTTCCCTCTATATCTACTGTGAAGCACGCGATAGGCACATTCTCAAATAGCTCACTGAATCGGCGATTCGCGTATTCCACGAGTCGGTAGGATTGTTGGAGCTGTTCGTTTTGGCTGACCAGTTCCTCGTTGAGGTCTTGCAGTTGTTGTTTCTGCGCTTGGAGGTCCGCTTCCGCTTGCAGGATGCGCTCGGCGACGCGCAGGTTGGCTTGCAGCTCCGCGATGTCCAGCGGCTTGCTCAAGAAGGCGTCCGCGCCCGCCTCCAACGCCTGCAGTTTGTCTTCTTTCTGCCCGCGCGCAGTGAGCATCATCAAGTAGGTGTAGTGTTCCGTTGGGTGCTGGCGTATGGCGCGGCAGAGTTCGACGCCGTTCATGTGTGGCATCTCCCAGTCGGTAATCACGATGGGCGTCGGCGCGTGTTGGTAAGCTGCCCATGCCTGTGCGCCGTCTTCGGTCGCCACGACCTCATAGCCCAGCTGCTGGAGGTTGCGCTCCAGCAGTTTCCGCGCCACCGTGCTGTCTTCCGCAATTAGCACCCGCATACCCTCATCACCTGCCTCGCAGGGGGGTTATTCCACATCGCGGGGCTATTTTCCGATGCAGAAGTCGCGGAAGATGCGCTGCACGAGCGTTTCGTCGGCGGTTTCGCCTGTGATTGCGCCCAGCGCGAGCCACGCGGCGCGCAGGTCAACGGCAATCAGGTCGGGCGGGTAGCCCTGTCGCAGGGCTTCGCGCGCCTGCTCAAGGGCGCGTTTCGCGTCTTTCACTGCCTGGATGTGCCGCTGGTGGGTCAGCGTCGGCGTTTCCTCGCCGATGCGCTGCACCTCCAGCGCGGTCAGGATTGCCTCCTGCAGCGCGTCCAGCCCCGTGCCTGTGAGGGCAGAGATGAAAACGCTGTTCGGGAAGACGCTTTGGGCGCGTTGCGCTTGCGTGGGGGCGGCGGCGTCCACTTTGTTGCCCACGAGCAGTTTCGGCATGTTGGTTGGCAGCGTCTGCAGGAGTGCGCGGTCGGCGTCCCAGTCGGGCGCAGTGAGGTCATACACGAAGAGGATGAGATCCGCACGCTCGGCGGCGCGGCGGGCGCGCTCGATGCCGATTTGCTCGACCACATCTGCGCTCTCGCGCAAGCCCGCCGTGTCCAGAATCACGAGGGGCACGCCGCCGACAATCAGGCTCTCTTCCAGCGTGTCGCGTGTAGTGCCCGGAATCTCGGTCGTGATGGCGCGTTCCTCGCCCAGCAGCGCGTTCAGCAGCGACGACTTGCCGACATTCGGTCGCCCGACGATGGCGACTCGCGCCCCCTCACGCAGGAGGCGTCCTGCCCGCGCGCCCTCCAGCAGCGCGTCCAGCCGCTGGAGCAGGCTTTGGAGGTCAGGGATGAGCGTGTGGGGGTCTAACTCGCCAATCTCCTCCGAAAAGTCGATGTGCGCCTCTACCGTCGCCAGCAGGCGCAGCAGCTCGTCGCCGAGCGCGTGTACCTGCTGCGAGAGTCTGCCCTCGTGCAGGGCGAGCGCGCTGCGCAGTTGCGCCTCCGAGCGGGCGCGGATTAGGTCGGCGACCGCCTCCGCCTGCGCCAAGTCGAGTTTGCCGTTCAGGAACGCGCGCAGCGTGAACTCGCCTGGCTCAGCAGGGCGCGCCCCCTCGCGCCAGACCAGCTCCAGCACGCGCCGCAACAGGTACGGGCTGCCGTGGCAGTGGAACTCGGCGACATCTTCGCCCGTGTAGCTGCGCGGGGCGCGGAACGGCAAAAGCAGCGCGCGATCGAGCGTCTCGCCCGCAGCGGGGTCGACAATCATGCCGAAGTAGGCGCGATGGCTCTGCAGGGGCTTGCTCCCCCCGCGCCGTCGAAACAGCCGCTCGGCAATCGGGAACGCCGCCGACCCGCTCACTCGCACGATGCCGATTCCGCCTTCGCCAGGGGGCGTCGCTATCGCCGCGATGGTGTCCGTGCGCATAGGGTTCAGTGTACCTCTGGGGGCTTAGCGCGACCTCGCCTTGCCGACCACCAGATAGGAGATTAGGCTATGTGCGTAGCGCAATCGGGTAGCGTTGTGCGCGGCTGACTGTGAGTTGTTGCCTTCTGATGTAGGGTAAACTCTTGTCTATGCGCACGCGCCCTGAACGCCGCCCGATACGCACGCTGGACGAGCAACTGGTCAACCGCATCGCTGCAGGCGAGGTGGTGGAACGCCCCGCCGCCGCGCTGAAGGAACTCATCGAAAACGCGCTCGACGCAGGCGCGATGCGCATCGAAATCGAAGCGGAGATGGGCGGCAGGCGGCTGATTCGCGTGCGCGACGACGGCATCGGCATGACCCGCACAGACGCCCTGAACGCCCTGCAGCGGCACGCCACCTCCAAAATCGCCTCCGACGCCGACCTGACGCGCATCGCGACGCTGGGCTTTCGCGGCGAAGCCTTGCCCAGCATCGCCAGCGTCAGCCGCATGGACATCCTCACCCGCGCCTTTGAGGAGGATACAGGCACGCACATCGTCGTCGAAGGCGGCGAGGTCAAAACCGTCGAGGAGGTCGGCGCGCCGATTGGCACAACCGTTGCCGTGCGCGACCTGTTTTACAATGTGCCCGCCCGCCTGAAGTTCCTCAAGAGCGTGCCCACCGAGCTGGGGCACATCATCGAGACCGTGACGCGCTACGCTTTTGCGTACCCCGATGTGTCGTTTCGGCTGGTGCATGAGCGGCAGGAACTCATCTTCACGCCTGGCAACGGCGACCTGCTGACGGCGGCGGCGTCTATCTGGGGGCGCGAGACTGTGCAGGGCATGGTGCAGGTGGACTACGAGCGCGACAGCATCCGCGTGTGGGGGCTGATTGCCCCGCCGCACCAGACGCGCCCGACGCGCCAGCACCAATACTTTTTCGTGAACCTGCGCCCCGTGCGCAACAAGACGCTGACCGCCGCGCTGGACGAGGCGTACAAAACCCTCACGCCCGAAAAACGCTACCCCGCCTGCATCCTGCTGGTGGGCATCGACCCGCGCCAAGTGGATGTGAATGTGCATCCCGCGAAGATCGAGGTGCGCTTCCAGCGCGAGCAGGCGGTTTTCGAAGCGGTGGTGAACGCGATACGCGCCGCGCTGCTGCAGCACGGGATGATTCCGAGCGCGCTGCCGCCCAGCGAATCGCGCGGGCAGGCAATCACCCCCGCGCGCCCGCCCGACGCCGAGACGATTCACCAGATCCTGATGCAGCGTGCGGGGCTTGCGCCCGCAGAGCCTGTTGGGACGCCTGCGCGCCCAGAAACGCCTGCCAACGCGAGCGAAACGCCCGCGCCTTCAGGGATGCCCGCGGGCGCAGACCCGTTCGTGAGCGCGACGCGCACCCTTCCGCCGACACCCGCGCCTGCCGACGAGACGCCCCTGCTGCTGGAGACGGAACCCCTGCAGACGACGCACCTGCCCTTCGCGCACCTGCTGGATGACCTCTACATCTTGGGGCAAGTGAGCAACACTTATATCGTGGCGTCCACACGGCAGGGGCTTGTGCTAATTGACCAGCATGTTGCCCACGAGCGCGTGCTGTACGAGCAACTCTGCTACAAGCGCGGCGCGCTGCCCATCCCGAAACAGCACCTGCTGACCCCAGAAACGCTGCAACTTAGCCGACGCGACGCGCTGCTGCTCCACGAAAAACTGCCCGAACTGGAGGCAATCGGCTTCGAGCTGGAGCCGTTCGGCGCAGACGCCTACCTCATTCGCGCCGTGCCCGCCGCGCTGAAAGGCGACCCCGTGCAGACCCTGCGCGACATCGTCGACGAGCTGGTGGAACTCTCGGTCAGCAAGCGGCTGCCCGTCGCCCGCGAGCAAATCTGGATCACAACCTCCTGTAAGTTGGCGGTCAAGGCGGGCGACCCGCTGAGCATGCCCGAAATGCGCAAACTCATCGAAGACCTCGCCCGCACCGAGAACCCGTACCTGTGCCCGCACGGGCGACCCATCACGATTATCCTGACATGGCAGGAGATTGAACGCAAGTTCAAGCGGAGCTGATGCGCTGGACAGATTCGCAACGGGCAGCGATTGAACACGGCGACGGGCTACTGGCGGTCGTCGCGGGCGCAGGGTCGGGCAAGACGGGCGTGCTGACCGAGCGGTTCGTGCATCTGGTCGCCGAGCGTGGCGTCGCGCCTGAACACATCCTGACGATTACCTTCACGCGCGCCGCCACCGCCGAGATGAAGACGCGCATCATCCGCAAGTTGGAGCAGCGCGGGCTGCACGACGCCCGCACCCGCATCGAGAGCGCGTACATCCACACGGTGCATGCCCTCTGCCGCCGTATCCTGCAGGAGAACCCGTTCGAAGCGGGGATAGACCCCGAGCCGAGCGTGCTGCCCGCGCCCGCCGCGAACCACCTCAAGCGCGAGGCGTTCCACCGCGCGCTGGCGAGCCTGCTACGCCAACCGCGCGACTTCGAGACCGACCCGCTGATTGACCTCATCGCCGACTACTTGAACTTGGACAGCGTGCGCGGCGACCCGTTGCAGGCGTTGTATGCGCTGGTGCAGCGCGTGGCAGACGCCACACGGCATCAGGGCTACACGGCGGACGACTTGGAGCGCTGGAAGCGCGCCTACCCCAGCGCGGAGGCGTTGGCGTTGCATTATGTGCGTGAGGCGTTGCTTGCCCTCACCCCCAGCCCCTCTCCCACAGGGTGGGAGAGGGGTGTAGGGGCGAACGGCGGTTCGCCCTTCCCCCTCGCCCGCCCCGCGAGAGAGGGGGATCAAGGGGGTGAGGGCAACCAAATCTCCCTCGCCACGCTGGACGACCTGCACGCGCTAGTCAGGCAGATGCAGGAGAACCACCCCGAAGCCGCGCGCACGCTGGCAAGCCTGCTTGCCAACCTCGACCCCGAACTGGAGCAACGCGCCCGCGACATCGCCTGCGCCCTGCTGGAACTGACCGTCGCCTACCTGCGCGAGTACGAAACCCTCAAGCAGACGCGCGGCGCACTCGACTTCGACGACATGCAAATCCGCGCCCTGCAACTGCTGCGCGACTCCGCTACCGTGCGCCGACGCTACCAGCGCATGTTCCGCTACACCCTGGTCGACGAAACCCAAGACATCGACGGCTTGCAGGCGCAGATTATCGATATTCTGTCGGCGGGGGGCAACCTGATGGTGGTCGGCGACGCGCAGCAGTCGATTTACGGCTTCCGCTACGCCGACCCGCGCGTGTTCGAGGGCTGGCAGCAGCGCGCCTGCGACAACGGCGGACGCCTTGTGCCCCTGCAGGCGAACTTCCGTTCGCACCCCGACATCCTCGCGTTCGTGGAGAAGGTTTTCGGGCACTGGTGGGGCGCGCGGTTTCTGGTGCTGCAGCCGATGCGCCCCGCTGCGCCTGCACACGAGGAGCCGCGCGTGCAGGTGTGGGTCATGCCCCAGCGCGACGCGGCTGCCGAGGCGCGCCTCGTCGCCAGCCAAATCCACCACTGGGTCTGCACGGAAAGCCTAACGGTACATGACCCCGAAACAGGCGAACTGCGTCCCGCGCAGTACGGCGACTTCGCGCTGCTGTTCCACCAGTTCACGAAGGTGAGCGCGTTCGAGCAGGCGTTCCGCGCGGTGGGCGTGCCCTACTATGTGGTCGGCGGCGGGCGCGGCTACTGGACGCAGTATGAGGTGCGCGACCTGACGAACCTGCTGCGTGCCCTAAGCGACCCCGAAGACGACCTCGCGTTGGCGGCGGTGCTGCGTTCGCCGTTCGCAGGGCTAAGCACAGACGCGCTGATGAGCCTGACCCTGCACGCCGAACGAGCCGAGATGCCGCTGCGCCTGTGTCTGCAGGCAGAGCTTGCGCTGGAGGACGCCGACCGCGCGCGGCTGGAGGCGTTTCTGGCGTGGTTCGAGCCGCTGTGCCTGCGCGTAGGCGAGTGGAGCGTTGGCGCGCTGCTGGCGCGCGCGCTGGAAGCCAGTCAGTACGAGTCGCGCCTGCTGGCGCAGGGCGAAGCGGGCAGGCAAGCCGTCGCGAATGTGCGCAAACTGCTGGCGATGGCGCTGGAGCAGCCGACGGTAGCCCCGCGCGAGTTTGCCGCGCAACTCGAACTCACCAGCCGCCTCGAACAGCGCGAGGGCAACGCCCCCACCTACGAGGAGAGCGCGAATGTCGTGCGCTTCTACACCGTCCACGCCGCCAAGGGGCTGGAGTTCCCCGTCGTGTTCGTGGTGGACACGGCGTACAACCTGCGCCCGCGCGAGGTCGGACTGGAGGTGGACGCCGAGAAGGGCGTCGTCGCGTTGCAGGTGGTGCGCCCCGATGTGCCAACGCCCTACGAACCTGTGCCGCTGAAAGTGCTGCGCGAGCAGGCAGACAAGCGTGAGGATGCGGAGGGGCTGCGCAAACTCTATGTCGCGCTCACGCGGGCGCGGGACTACCTCATCGTCGTGCTGACCGACGCGCCGCAAAATGTGTGGTGTCGCGCCCTGCGTGGCGCACTGGGGCAGCACTTAGACCGACGCGAGTCCACCATCCCCTTGCCGAATGGAGGGAGGGGGATGGTGAAGTGGGTGCAATATGTGCCTCTGGGTAGAAATTTGCCGTCACGCCCTCACCCCGTATAAGGGCACAACGGATAGGTAGGGAACTGTTGGAGCAGGTGCGGTTTCCCCTACGCGTGCAGGGCAGCATTGCAATACTGCTCCATCCCGACGCGCCTGAAGGTAAAGCACGCGCTCAGTGGTCGCGCTGAACCCCTAAAGATTGTCAGACCTTTTGCCGATAATTATCTATGGCGACAGGGTACAGGTTGACCTTTGAACCTCCTGATCAACTTGGTCGCACCTCCCCTACCCCTGGAGAGGCGGGTCCCTCCCCACCCGCCTCTCGCTAACTTTAAAAAATCCCCCTGCGGAAACGCTGCGCCGCAGGGGGTGTGGCGGTGGCGCTGGACGGTGCTGATGAGAGTCGTTCAAATTATCCGCCGCCTATGCAGCGCCTCCCGCGTGGGGTTTTCCCCGCGCCTATAGGGATTATGCCCGCTTTGCCCGCGTCGCATTTCCGCGTGAATACGGGCATAGTCTGAAAACTCGCACGCCTACGGGTCATCGGCATTAACCTAATAACCGAATAAAAGACACGCAGCTCCAGCAACGGACTCGCCGATGGCAAAGCGCACGGCGCCACCCCAGCCGTGAAAGCACACCTTGCCACGCTGCTCGCCAAAGACCGCATCTGGACAGCCACGCAACTGCAGGTGCCTCCCTCCACGCTGACCCGCCACTTGAATGCGAACTCTGGTTGCGCAACTGATTATTAGGGGGTATCAAGACCTGCTGCATATACGAGATCTGCCCATGCGATTGGTAGAGCAGAGGGAAGTCGTGTGGAAAGCCTCTGCACAACGCTCTTCATAGCGGGCGCCAGTAGATATCGCGCGTCTCGACAATCGTGAACGGATCGTGGCACTGGAGGGCGATTCGTCCCGACTGGAAGTCGCTGTTGCGCGCGTCTACCACCTTCTGTCCGTTCACGAAGATTTGGATATGGTCGCCTTTGGCACGGATACGCATCGCGAACCAGTCACCGTCGCGTGTGAGCAGACGGCTTGCCCGCACGCGGTTGTAGAGCGAGCCTGTAATGTAATCGCTCCCCAGATGATTGAATACCTGCGCTTCGTAGCCTATGGGCCAGTTATTTGGGTTATCGGGGTTCGGTTGCGCGCGGAAGTAGACACCGTTATTCGGGCGCATTGGGCTATCTTCCTTGAAGGGACGAACGCGTACCATTAGCCGCACCTCGAAATCGGTGAAACTCGCCTCTGTGAAGAGGTGTCCCATCCCCGCCTCGCCGACGATGACGCCGTTTTCCACATGCCAACGTGCCAAGCCCGTTGCGAACCAGCCTGACAAGTCCTTGCCGTCAAACAGCGGTCGCCAGCCCTCATCGCTCCCCTTCAGCCGCTTGATGCGCAAGTTCCGAAACTTGACGATAACCCCCGGGTGGTGCTGTTGAAGACCGATGACGCCTTTCTTGAACTCGTGTAGGTCGCAATCCTGCACTTGCTCGCCGTTGAGGGTGATTTGGATATGTGAACCGCAGGCGCGGATTTCGAAGGCGTTCCACTGGCGTTCGGGGGCAATTTCGCGCATGCGCTCTAAGTTGGTGGGCACACGGTTATAGAGGCTACCCGTAGGGTTGCGTGCGTCTTGCAGGCTGATTTGCATTTCGTAGCCGTCATTCCACGGCGTGGCGGTGCGCTGAGCGCGGAAGAAGACTCCGCTATTGCCCTCATGCGTGCGACCCTTGTCGACCCAATACTCTCCGCGTAGCACGAAGTCCGCGTACTCTTCAGTGGTGCCGATCCAGCCCGCACTGTCGGCAGGGCCTACAAGCACGCCGTTTTCCACGCGCCAGCGCGCCCCCGCATAGACCTTCCACCCATCCAGATTGCGCCCGTTGAACAGCAATCGGAACCCCTCGCGCCGCTCCTGCGCCGAAAGAGACTGCGCGTGCGTAATCGCTGTTAGTCCCAGCACGCCGACCACCCATGCCTTGCGCATAATTGCCAATTTCGCTCCTCAGAAACGGGTTCCTGCTGGATGCGCAGGCGTACACGGAATACCCTGTCCGCATAGGGTAGAATTAATACATGCCGATACGCGCTCGCACGCATGTCTACTCAATGCAGCCTTACCAGCCTGGCAAAGCGACCGAACAGTGGATACAGCAGCTGGGGCTAAGCGAGCTCATCAAGCTTTCGGCGAACGAGAACCCGCTGGGGGCGTCGCCGTGTGCCACAGCGGCAATCGTGAACGCACTGAACACTATCCACCGCTATCCCGATGGCGCGTGTACAGCACTGCGCGATGCGCTAAGCGCGTTCTATCAGATGCCAGCAGACCATTTCCTCATCGGCAACGGATCCGACGAATTGATTCACCTGTTCGGTGTGGCGTACTTGTCGCCTGGCGACGCGCTTGTCATGGCGCATCCTTCGTTTGTACGTTATGCGGCGTCTGCGCATCTTAACCAGGCGACCTTAGTGCAAGTCCCACTCACGCCCGACTTCCGACACGATTTGTGCGCGATGGCAGACGCCATCACAGAACGCACGAAACTGCTCTACATCGCTAATCCGAACAATCCCACAGGCACAATCGTTTACCGCGATGAGCTGGAACCGTTTCTGGCGCGTGTGCCCGACCATGTGCTGGTAATCTTAGATGAGGCGTACTACGAGTACGCAGACCATCCCGACTATCCGAACGGACTGGACTATGTACGGGCGGGACAGCATGTGGTCGTTTTGCGTACCTTCTCCAAAGCCTACGGGTTGGCAGGAGTGCGCATCGGCTACGCAGTGGGAAGACCAGAGCTGCTAGATCCCGTGGAACGCGTGCGAGAGCCTTTTAATGTGAATGTGCTGGCGCAGGTTGCCGCTGCTGCCGCCCTCCGCGACCAAGCGCATGTCGCGCGTACCCGTGCGCTGAATCGTGAGGGGCTGAATCTGCTCCGTGAGGCGTGTGCGCAGCTGGGGCTGCGCTCTGTGCCCTCGCAGGCAAACTTTTTGCTGATAGAGATTGGCGACTCGTGCGCTCAGGTGCAGCAGCGCCTACTGGAGCAGGGAATTCTAGTGCGCACAGGTGAAGCGTTCGGGATGCCGAACTTCCTGCGCGTGAATACGGGCACGCCAGAGCAGAACGCACGGTTTGTGGAGGCGTTGACGAATGCGCTCCGCACCTGAGACGCCCGATGCACGCAGTGCTGTATCGAAGCTGCTCGTGCTAACGTTCTTCGTGCTGCCAGTGGTACTTACGGCAGTGGTGCTGGCGTCACCGTGGTTTCGCCAGCTCTGTGCCGCACAATTAGAGCGGAACGAGCAGCTGATTCAAGCCGTCGAGTCGGGCGAGATTGAGCAAGTCCGATGCGTGTTGACGGATGGTGCGGTCGTGAATGCACGCACACGCGCAGGGCTGACCGCGCTGAGCGTAGCGATTATTCGCGGCTACGACGATATCGCACTGCTGCTTATCGAAAAAGGCGCAAGCCTTGACGCTCGCGACAGGTCGGGCGACCGTGAGAATCAGCATCCTGGCAATTCACCTGTGCATTACGCTGCGATTTACGGCAGGACCCGCGTGCTGCAAGCGATGTTAGCGCGGGGCGTGTCGCCGAACCTGCGCGACCGCAACGGGCGCACGCTGCTCATGCTCGCTGCTGAGAATGGGCATCGCGAGACAGTGCAGCTGCTTCTCCAACACGGCGCCGATCCAGCCGCACGCAGCGCACTCGGCGAGACCGCGCTACAACTGGCGCGCCGTTGGGGCGACCCAGAACTCGTGCGCCTGCTGCAAACAGCACATCGCAATAACTGAGTGCCTCCGCGACACGATTTCACTGTGCGCCACGCCTGCTCTATTGAAAATCCTGCCTTCAGCCAGTTCGCTATAGGTAGGGACGCAACACCTCCACGCTTATAAGTGTCTTTGCAGTGAGATTTAAACATAGCCCCCACCCCAACCCCTGATAATAGTACATTGGTCGGGTACAAAAAAGCGCCGCTTGGGGTAAATCTGACGTCTGCCATTTCGAGCAGGCGTGAACACACCCCGTAGGCTCCCTGACAGCCAAAAGCCCACCCAAAAACTGCACCAAAAAACCACACAACTGCCCCAAAACACCACCAAACCCTCACTACCAAAACGCACACAACCAACGCAACACCACATCCACAGCCCAACACCACCCCACACCACGATTTCTCAACGCTTCATCCCCACACACCCCACCACCCCATAACCCGCCACCTATTCCCAACAACTCACAACACACGCTCCACAACACATCCCGAACAGTCCACCGCGCGCGACCCCGACACCCGCCCCAACGCACAATACCCATTCCACACCAACCCCCCATACACCCACGCACTCCACGCCACACGCCGCTCCCCACTCTCAAAACCCCAGCACGGCTCCTCCCCCAACCCAAAACCGCTCTTCATCCAACGAAACCCCACCTCCCAACGCTGCCACAACTTCAACAACAACACCCCCAACGACACAGCCAACTGCCAACCACCCGCCCCATCCAACACCGCCTGAACCCAAAACGCCATCGGCGCGCGCGATTTGCCCCCGCTTGGTGCGCTTGCGATGCCCGCGCACCACAATCACAAAAAATACCCGCTCGCCCCACCCCACCCGACGACACAGACCCAGCACCTCCGCCAACAAGTGAACCGCACGCCCTCGCACCACAAGCGGCACTCGTTGCCAACCCGTGCGCTGCTGCCACTTGTCTTGCGGTGTCCACATCTGGTCGCTCTACACCCGCCGACGCCCCCGACCTGAAGGCACATCCTGCGGCAGGTCGCACCCGCGCGAGTCTTGGCGCGTGCGCACCAAGCAGACCGTGTGGGGGCACATCCAGCGTGCCCAACGCTTGGGTATCGCCTCGCCCGTCGCCCACACACAGCAGCCGTTGCTCCGTGCGTCCTGTGGCGTTGAGCCACGCGCGCACGCGCTGAATGCTTGCCATCCAGCCTTCTATTTCGGAGCGGTGCGAGGCGGGGTTGGCGTAGCGGGCTTTGTGTGAGAAGGTGGGCAGCCAGTAGACGGGCACACAGCGGGCGTTGGGGGCGTCATCCAGCCAGCCTGCCCTCACGAAGCGTTGGGCTTTGCGTAGCCCGCGAGCGAACGGGGCGTTTGTAGGGTTGGGTGTCCAGTGGGCGCTTGGGATGGAGGCGTCTGTGCGCGGGACAGTGGTGCCGTCAAGGGCGACGGTGTAGGGTTGGTCTGGGGGGGACGGCGTGGAGGGTGCGTTGGAACAGGTGCTGGAAGGCGGCGTCGGGGTTGAAGGAGCGTTGGTAGTGTCGGTAGTAGCGGTTGGGGATGGATTTGGGGTAGGGGTGTTGGGTGCGTGCGCGTTGAGCGACAGTTTTTCGTGCGGTGGTGATGCGTTCGGCGCGGGTGAGTTGTTGGAGGGTGCGGTAGGGTTCGGCGCGACGCTCACAGTCAACCCGCCCGCGCCGATGTCGCT
>Ga0308393_1001080_pt1 | contig 13201 bp, 11 predicted proteins | sample Hotspr2Sampleee2_FD_202364 | JGI IMG/M metagenome (GOLD analysis project Ga0308393, IMG submission 202364) | Hot spring phototrophic mat microbial communities from Mushroom Spring, Yellowstone National Park, Wyoming, United States - 20050630_ee2 ... | reverse complement strand
TGACTGGGCGTGAAGTTGATAAACGGATCGCAATGACCGGTGAAGTAACGCTTCGTGGTAAAATTTTACCCATCGGTGGGGTGAAAGAGAAGTTACTGGCGGCGCAGCGGGCGGGAGTGCGGAAAGTGTTGTTGCCGAAAGAGAATGAAATCGATCTCCGCGAAGTTCCTGCCGAGACCAGAGAGCACCTGGAGATCGTGCTAGTGAAGCACATGGACGAGGTTTTGCGTGAGTTAGGTCTGGTTGCCGTCCCACAAGGCGTGAGTGAGTAGTTGTGAATCAACGATGGCTCGTACTGTGTATCTTGATCTGGTTGTGCGGCTGTACAACGGCGGCGCCGGTACCGCCGCCACCTACCATTCCGCGCCTCCCAACAGTGACTCCTGAACCCATTCTTAAAGTTACGCCTACCTCGAGGATTATACAACTGGCCGAAAACCCAATCCCTACCTTTACCGCAACCCCAGTACTAACAGCAGTTATTTCGACAGCGGGAGTCATCACTGCTGCGATGGCGCAGCTCGGTTTGAGCGCCGAACCCTATGCGGTGCTTGGCGATCCCAATGCACCGATTACCATCGTTGAGTTCACGGATTTTGGTTGCTCCTTTTGCCGTCGCCATCACCAGTTTACCTTTCGGCAATTGGTTGACGAATTTGTTGAAAGGGGAAAGGTGTTCTACGTAGTTAAACAGTTCCCGATAACCAGTCCGCAAGGAGAACTGGCAGCGCTAGCCGCGATCTGTGCTGGTGAACAAGGCGCCTATTGGACGATGCACGATGCCCTCTTCGCCGCTGGTGACGTTTGGTACGGTGATGCAGTCACTGCGCGTCGCCAGATTATGACCATCGCGGCTGATCTTGGTCTTGATCGAGCGGAATTGCAAGCCTGTATCGAGCGTCCCTCAACGCAGGACGTTATTGCGCGCCACGTAAGCGAGGCGCACGCACTGCACATCTTCGGTACACCGGTCTTCTTCGTCAATAACCAACTGCTTTCCGGCGCCCAGCCGATTGAGCGCTGGCGCGAATTATTGCGGTTTATCGCCGAGGCGGAATGAACGTTCTCGCAATAGCCGTTGGATAACGAGATGCCTGTACTCTATCGCAAATCAGGCGAGCATTTCTGTTTACTAACTAACTGCGACCAGCGTGTTAATAACTAAGGCACCTATCTCCGAATACCTCGTCATTACGTCTACGACGTGATGAACCCTGTCAGTGGCTCCCGCCTGATGGGCGACCAGCCTAGCGCCGTCGTGCCCTTTCCAATCGGACCTTACCACTGGCGCATCGAAAATCACCACGATGCCTAACCCGCATGTTCTGGAACGAGATAGTTCGGATAGGCTCTAGGGCGCCACGTAAGCAAGAGGACAATATTCTTATTTGAACTGTGATTCCACCCGCAATCAACGCTCTAATTGCCACCTGATAATCACAAGATCGCGGATGAAGAGCATCAGACGGGCCAGAAAGTAGATTACCCGATACAATACATTACGTCGAACTTCATCGTAGTCGATTAACACAAGGCGCGGTGGTTGTTCGCTAGTAAGCATTAAGTTTTGCGAGTGCAGAATTGTACGCTTGACGAGAAAACTCCATATCCGTTCGGGCAAGTAGCGTAACTGCTTACGACGCCGACGCTCTTCGGGGTTTGTACTCACTCGCCCGTAGAGATCGGGTAAGTGACCAGTGCGAAACAAACAGCCGACAGCGCGTTTGATGATCTGTCGTAGGTCATGACCGATCTGACGCCGTTGCTCACGAGGAATGGCCTTCCAATCAACGTTGGCCAAGACCTGCGCGCTGTGGAGGTAAGGTTGAATTGTCAACACGTGTACGAAACCAGCCTGATCGCGACTAAGGACGAAAAAGGTAGGGATAGAGTGTTTTGCGCCGAGACACGCGGCAAAACGTTGTGCAGCCTGCTTCATCTGCCGGGCAGCGGCGAGCGTTGCCGCTACATCGCGACTCCCCATCTCGCCTTTTAACTTGACGACAAAGCGATGATCGTCACTTCGATACACCTCTGTCTCGTTGCCGCCTGCCACGCGGTCGAGAACATGATCGATGTCGATTGGCGCAAAGACCTCATCCTGGTGTTTTTTCATAGTGTATTAGATGTAGGGCAAAACCATCTCACATCTTCACGTACAATCATAGTGCGTATTGGTATGGACATGCGTGTGCAAAGGTATGGTTGTTTAGATGCGGTGGGAACAGTGATTCTTATTGATGATACCCTTTGCCGCCTGTTGTAGGTGTTTCCCAAACTTGCCCTAGATGTTGTGCTGGTGCGGCGTGCAAATGGCTTCTGCCCACTTTCCTCAGAGTGCAGGCTGGCGGCTCGTGTTCCCAAGTAGCAACAAAAGCTTTAATGCGCGTGGTGTCCCATCATGCCTTCCCCCTTCCTCTCCCCTGGTGGGAGAGGAAGGGGGCTAGGGTGCAGGTGAGAGGGTACCAGGTCTACTCCATAGCACGGGCACTGAAAACGTCGAAACCCTTTCCATCGCCTAGGGGCGACCCATGGCGTTGCTCACCAACGTTCCCCATCAGGAAGACCAAGTAAATAGATGCCATCGTAAAGCCTGATCAAAAGTCCAAGTTCTTGATCATAACTTTTAGACGAGAACTGTCTGCGCTATGTTGCAGATCACCGATACACAAGTGGCAAAATGATCTGATACGGCGCTGGGTTGCCCTCGTTCAGGCGAATGCGCGCAACTGTCACCGGACGCTGCGGATCATTACTGATGATACGGAGTCTCGCTTGCTGCGTAGCGTACAGTGGCCCAATCCAGCGACTCGAGAGTTGGACATCAATCTGTTCGCCGACATTGATATTCCCGCTATTGGCTGAGCTAATGTTCAACCAGACCTGTGGGTTAATTTGTGGTCGCAACTCAATAACCAGACCATCGGTGAGCGTTAGTGGTAATTGATTGGCACTGGCAATGTCACAAGCAATTGATTGCGTCACCTCACCTAACTGTAGACCGATGGCTCCCATGTCATTCTTTTGCAGGTTGGCAACGTTGCGATAATGGAAGCGAATAATACCGTTCGGTTGTAGCAGTGCCTGCACACTCAGCCTGCGGTTCGTGCCGTAGATGGGCACGTTATCCCACGTGATAAGCGCACCGGTGCTAATGCGCGCAATGTTGATCTGACCACCCTCTGCACTATTGAAATCGACATGCAGAGGCACAATAGCTGGTGCAGTGGTTTCGGCAAGGGGTAGACATCTAGGTTCAAAGTAGAGGGTCGAGTTGCTAAACGGAGCAAAGGCGATAATCCCGTTGGCGCTAATGTAGATGGTTCGGTAGTACGCACCACCGAAGGGAAAATCAAAGCCGAGATCAATCCCCGCACTGGTTCCATCATCGAACAGCGTTAGATTTTGCGCATCAAGTGGTGGATCAATCCAGCCTCCAGTCGGCCCATCTGGCTCATCACTTCGCCAGACGCCGTATGGCTCTGGATCAATCTGGAGCGTGTAACTGAGTGGAAGATTACCATCGTTGCGCAGTGGCAACGTGATCGGTGCAGTCTGATTGAAATCAACCGTTGCGGTCAGCAGGTCTTGGACAACGGTCAACCTGGGTCGTAACGGATCAAGGGCTGCATTAAGCGTCACTGAACTCCCTGCGGCTGGTGTGATCGATTGCCTGTACGGCGCAAAACCACTGGCGCTTATCGTCAGGTTCTGAGTCACTCCACCAGGCACAGTGATACTGTAGCTACCAGTTGCGTTGGTCGTCACAGTCAGACCATTTGCTGTCGTCACCGTACCGCGAAGCGGATTTCCTGTTTCGCTATCTGTGATTGTCCCGCTAATTGTCGCGTGGGTTGAACGACTCGGTACAATCATCGTGACCGGTACCACCAGCGGCGAATTCGTGAGTGCATTGTCGTATATAAGGATTCGGGCAGAATAGGTACCTGGACCTGTCACACGACGAGCATCGAGCGTAACATCGATTGCCAGATTCCCATTACCGGCTAGCGTTGGAGATGATGGGGTTGGCAATATCAGCCACGGCACCGTCACGCGGGCAGCAGCAACAGCCTTAAAGATGTCAAGTCGGCCATATCCATAAATGTTATTCGGTACTGTTGTTGGCCGGCAGTTGCTGTGTGATGAACCCATATATCGGTTATCTACGGTAATCGGCAGGGCAGTACTGGTAAGGAGCGAATATGTAGCATTGTAATCACCGATCAGCTCAGGTTTTGCTGACAAGAGCAAGGCCACCGCACCAGCCACGTGTGGTGCGGCCATCGAAGTGCCAGAGAGTGAACCGTAGAGATTTGAATTTGATACGGTAGCGACAATACTGGCGCCAGGGGCGACCAGATCGGGCTTGATACGACCATCAGTGGTTGGTCCAATCCGGCTAAAGTTCGTTACGAGATCATTTTGATCGGTAGCGCCAACCGCAACGACGTTCGGATAATCACTGGGTGACGCAACTGAACTACAGCCGGTGAAGTTACTATTGATATTGCCAGCGGCAAATACAACAAAGATACCGGCTGCTTGCCAGGCAGTGGCATACCCGCTATACACCTGATTGCCGCCCGTGTCAAATGCCCATGAATTGTTCAGCACGTGGGGCCGTAGACTGGGGCGCGGGTTATTGCCGTTGAGATCGGTAGGCGCCAACATCCATTGCGCGGCAGCAATAATATCACTATCGTTGCAATTGGTCGTACTACAAGCACGGGCCGCAATCCAGCGTGCGCCTGGCGCAACGCCCATAGCCGGTTGACCAGGCGGATCGGCAACCATGATGCCCATCACGTGTGTCCCATGAGTTCCCGAGTCGACTGGCGCCGGTTGGTTTCCGACCGGATCGAACCAGTTGTAGTTGTGATCAAAATTGCCGCCGCCGAGATTGCCACGGTACTGGTTCACAAGGGCTGGATGGGTATAATTTACCCCACTATCAATATTGGCGACGGTGATCCCACTACCGGTGACACCAAACTCACGCCAGACTCGATCGGCGCCGATGCGAGCAATATTCCAGCACACGTTGTTGGAGGTAGCTGAACAGGATACCGTCGATGTCGTGGCCGGTGGAGTCATCTGCAATTCGTGATCGGCGGTGAGCATTGCGACGTCGCTGTGAGCGGCCAGTGCTTGCGCCAGTGCTGCGTCACCTTCAACCAGCAGTGCATTCACAATCCAGAGTGGCTGGTAGCGAACGCCGAGGGCGTCAAGCATCGCCCGCACCCTGCGTTGACTCCGTTCGGCGTGGCTGGTAAGCGTTTGGTACACATACTCCCCACGCGCTTCCCAATCACGGATGAGAAAGGCTTGTCCCAGATCAGGACGGTCGGCAAAAAAAACGAGGAAGCGTGTCGTGCCGTGGCGCAATTCTGCTTGCAGATCAGGATCGATCCGTTCTTGCTGCTGAGGTAGCGGCACCGGAATACTGAGCGGCGCGGCCATCATTGCCGGGGCTGCTAGTGATGGATAGCCGGTGTAGAGGTGGATCGTCGATGGATTACTGTCAGTATTGGTAATCGTGAGGTTGAGCGTTGTGGTACTGCCAAGCTCGACTGTAGCCGAAAGGCTGGTCGGCGTCACGCTAAGACGTGGTAGATCGGCATAAACCGCTGCTGGCGGAATGAATAGCAACAAACTGATCAGGAAGGCGATGATGGTGAAGATAAACCGGCTGATGCGTTTCATACACTAAATCCAGATTGCAGCGAGAGTTGTTGCTGGAGGTCATCATAGCATAATGGTGATAGTTTGTGTCTTTCAATTCCGTCAGATTGTGCACTGCAAGTTCTATTCGCCCCACGTCAAGCGCAACACGCGCAGCCAGTTCTCGTAAGCCAATTTCCGTAGTTCAGCCGGTGTGAATCCTGCATCGGCTAACGCCTGTAGCAGAACAGGTAAACCGCTCACATCACGAATGGCTTGCGGCATGAGGGCGCCATCGAAATCCGATCCAAAGCCGACCCGGTCTATACCTAACCGTTCAACCAAATACTGCACGTGCCGAACCATCACGTCAATTGGCATACTGGCATCACGATGACCATCAGGACGCAAAAATGTGACGGCAAAATTCAACCCAACCATTCCATCAGAATCACGAATGGCAGCAAGCTGACGATCGGTAAGGTTACGACTGCTTGGACAGATGGCGTGTGCATTGGAGTGGGTTGCCACCAGTGGCGCATCACTCAGTCGAGCCACGTCCCAGAAACCGGCTTCGTTCAGATGAGAAACATCAATCAGAATGCGTAATTGATTACAGGCTTTGATCAGCGCCTTACCGGCGTCAGTCAGCCCCGGCCCGATGTCCGGTGAGGTGGGAAAGGCAAAGGGAACGCCGTACCCAAAGATATTTGGCCGACTCCAGACCGGCCCTAGTGAACGTAATCCGGCCTGGTAGAGTACCTCTAGTTCATCGAGATCGGGACCAATCGCTTCAGCGCCCTCGATATGGAAAACGGCTGCGATGACACCGTTAGTAAGGCATTCATGGATTGCATTGGCTGTACGACACAGTCGCACCTGACCGTTGGATTCCTGTGTTAATCGAAAGAGGCGTGCTGCCATGGCCAGGGTTGTTTGCAATGCGTAAGAGTGATCGAGGGCCGGTGGTAGTGGCAAATGATACGGAGGATCGGGCAAATGGTCGGATGGCGTCTCAGCGGTAGGTGGCGGTGGAACATAGATGGCAAAGAATCCACCACCGAATCCGCCTTTGCGGGCACGCGGGAGGTCGAGATGTCCGTGTGGGCTACTCTCGAAAAAGCTCCGCTCGGTACCGGGGCGTGGTCGATACAGATCGAGGATCACGTCGTTGTGTCCATCGAAGATTGGCAGCCACATGGTCGTTGTCATAAGCACGTCCTCACAACAAGAGAGCACGAATCTGGTTGGCAGCCTGCCAGCCACTTTCAATCGCAAGATGGACCCGTCCCTGTCCATCGATCAGGTCGCCGGCGATCACAATGCGCTCGTAGCTTCGCAAGGGGGTGGCAGTATCGGGCAGCGCGTAACGCCAGCGTTGGATATTAATCCAATATGGTGCTCCTAAATCACCGATCAACGACTTGATGTCAGCAAGTGCCTCGATAACTGGTGATGGGGCTTCGCTGAGCGTATATGTTCCTTTTTGCAACTCATCCCAGTGGGCTGTAGCCCAGGCATCGCTCATCTGGGCGATCAACAGGCCGTGATCGGGTGGAGCACGGTTTGGTTTATCGTGTTCGCAGGCCAGCCAACTGATTGTATGTTGACGATCAACGTTGACCAGAGCGTACCACGGGACTACTGGTCGTTGCGGAAAGGCGACCGTGATACTGATTGAACGCCGGTATTGTACTGCTTGTAACGCCTCGACCAGATCGTTCGCTTCGCTGAAATTGCCCGCCATCAAGATTGCTGCCGACTGTGGTGCAGGCGCCGTAAGCACGACTGCGGCAAAGTTGCCTAATACCTGACCATCGTCGGCGAACAAGCGATAGGCGTCACCCTCACGGTTCAAGCGGGCAACGGTGGTCTCTATACGAACATCAATCCCGCTGGCCAGATACTTTGCCAGTCGGGTAATGCCCGTCGGCCAGGTCCGTTTCTGTTCATCGGCCAAAGCGACATCGCCGGGTGCAATCGTATTTGAGCGAGTGAAGGTCCAGACCGGACGATCAATGGTTACCGCATCGCCAGTAGCGACGATCAAATCGCGGATGGCAGGAGTTGGTGCCTTAACATACTGCGCACCGTGGTCGAAGCAGAAATCGCCGATACGCCGGGTAGCAGCTCGTCCCCCAACGCCACGACTCTTTTCAAAGACAACCGGTACAATATCGGTATGAGCATCAACCAGCGAACGGGCAGCCGCTAATCCGGCAACACCGGCGCCAACGATTGCTACCCTCTTAACCATGGGGCTTTACCCTTCTAGCAAGGCTTGCAAATCGGCTTGATCCTCATCGTTGTACGGTCCAACTACCGCCAGCCACTGTTGTTCGCTACCGATCAACCGCTGTGCAGCTCGTTGCAAATCGGCCAGCGTCAGCGCATCGAACTCGGCGATAATTTGTTCGACCGGCGGTACCGTTTGGTAACGCAGCAGACTGACGGCGTTGCGCGAGGCAATTGACCAGGTGTCTTCAAGCGAGAGTAATAAACTTCCCTTGAGTTGCTCTTTCACAGTGACCAGTTCTTGTTCGGTGGGACCATGCTCTGCCAGATCGTGAAGTACCGTGCGTGTCATCGCTACCGCATCACGAAGTGCTTCTGGTTCAACACCGGCATAGATGACCCACATACCGGTATCGGCAAACTCGTTGTGGTACGAACCGATGTTGTAGCTCAGGCCATGCTCCTCGCGAATTTTCTGAAAGAGGCGTGACGACATACCACCACCGAGGAGCGCATCGAGCGCCTGCACAGCCCGTCGATCAGGATCGTGATACGACACACCGGGCATGCCGAGGCAGAAATTCCCCTGTTCAATATCGCGTGGTAGTAAACTGAGTCTAGGCTGAGACGGTAATGGTGGCGCTGCCAAGGCCGTTGGCCGCTGACCGGTTGGTAGATCGGCGAATGACCGTTCAATTGCCGGAATAACCTCTTCGTGATGAACGTTGCCGGCAACTGACACGATCAGATTACCAGCGTGATAGCCCTGGCTGAAGAACTGTAAGAGTTCAGTGCGCGAGATGGCGCTGACCGTGGCAATGCTACCGGTAATATCGCGGCCAAATGGATGATCGCCCCACATCGTATGTTGTAGTAATTCGTGAACTACCTCAGTCGGATTATCTTGAATGCCGCGAATCTCTTCGATAATCACCCGACGTTCTTTTTCTAACTCGCTTGCTTCAAAGAGTGGTCGTTGGACCATTTCGCTCAACACATGCAACGCACGGGCGAAATGAATTGCCGCAACTTTTGCATAGAAGACGGTCGTTTCATAACTGGTAGAAGCGTTGAGATAGCCGCCAACGCCTTCAATGGCCAGCGAGATAGCGTGTGCCGTCGGGTATGCCCTGGTTCCCTTGAAGAGCATATGCTCGATAAAATGGGCAGCCCCGGCCAGCTCTGCCGGCTCGTACCGGGCACCGATGTCGATGAAACAACCGATCGCGACCGAGTATGTGTGTGGCAGTTCTTCGATCAGGATACGAATCCCGTTTGGTGTAATGTGCAAGTATGGCATTGCAGGTATGGGTCTGTTTACAAACAACGGTTACACTTCGCGACGCCAGAGTTCGAGTCGTGATGCAGGCTGCCCATGCGAGGGCGGAATCTCTAATCGTTCGATAAGATACGAACGTTCACCTTCCGGTAAAGCCTGTCGTATACGCAGATGCTGGTGCTCTTGACGCTGGGCAAGAAATTCAATCGCTGTCGGTGCAGCTCGTTCCAGTATTCGTAGCAGTTGGGCGTATGTTTTGCCGACCAGTTCTCGTGGATGACGGCCAACTATCTGGTTGGCGAACACAGTATTAATAGCGACCAACCGCTCAGTCTCATCAAAGAGGGCAATCCCTTCTGGCAGGCTGTCGAAGACGATGCGGAGCAGATCACGTGAGCGCTGCAATTGGTTGGTACGTTCGGTAACCAGCTCTTCCAGCAACTGGGTTTGTTCTCGTAAGCGGGCCACTAATTGCAGCGTTGCACAAATGGTTGCTGTCTGACGGGCAAACAAGTCTAGCAGATTCCAATCAATCGTCGATGGGTTTAGTTGGGTGCCGCTGTAGCCTAAAGCCAGCCCCCCAATCGCATGACCGTCGTGCATGAGTGGTATCGCAATACAGGTTTGCTCATCGGTGAGCGCCATTGTAACCACACTTTGACTCTCGACCGTCAGCTTGACGGCGCCACCCGCTGCCGCTACAGGTGCTTCAAGAGATATATTGGTGGGGGCAATCCATTCGGGTTGTCCCTGTGATGTTGAGCGCAGGAAAAGCAAGCCCCAGCGGGCAGCAAATACATCCCTGGCAATCTGATGGCATTGCCCGGCTACATCACTCGCTGTCTGAGCGCTACCCGCCATCTGACCGAAGTTGATCAACGTTAACATATGCTGCTGACGGAGCCGGTGTTGTTGATGGAAACGGGCCGCACCAATGGCTATACCGATCTGGGCAGCGATACTTTCGATCAACATCAGCTCGTGGCTGCCAAAAGCGTGTGTCACCAGTCGATAGACCGTGAGCACCCCAATAGTCGCAACTGATTGGCGGATCGGTGTAGCGATCAGACTTCCACTACTCGGTTCGACAGAGCCGGTTGCGGTTCCTGTTTCGCGTAACTGAAACCGCTGTGTTTCATTGGCAAGATCGAGCAAGATAACACTGCTTCCATGGCGCAAGGCCCAACCTGCACTCCCGTGAGCCAAGAGTTCGGCAGCACGCTCGTTCGGCAACAAGCGTGGCGCACCCAATGAGACCGTGAGCGCATGTTGTGGAGTCTGGTCAGGCCCAACGAGAATGATGGTGGCTTCATCAGCCGGCAGGTGCACAGTAATGCTCTGGAGAACCTGCTGCACGAGTGCTGTTGGTTCAATATCCTCTCGAAACTCGATACCGAGCCGCGTGAGCAGTGCAGTCTGTCGGATCAGCTCTTCCGTCAACGCCTGGGCTGCCAATGGTGGCCCAATCGGACGTAACTGTCGGCGCAGTTGGGCATTTGCCTGCCGTAATTCACGCACATGCGCGACTAATTCGGCAACCGTCAGCGCAGCAAGATTGTCTGCATCCAGCATAGCGGTTCTCGTGTGCACGTCACGATCTCATCATGTAGAGTAGTATAACACGACCAGGGCGTTAGCGGCCTTTTGAGAGGTGAGGTGTTCTGTAGTATCTGCGTCCTCTCACCTTTCCCATCCTCTCCTTCCGCTCCCACAGGAAGAGGGGAAGTAAATGAGCGGCAGGGTTGCTATTCGTCACCGATAGCGTGTTGCTCCAATCAACGAGAGCTTCCTGTCCGCTCACTGATGGATGCGGATGTTCAGGAAATCGCGTGGGTCGGAGATGGGTGGTGGTGCGAACGACGTTCACCAGCGCACGCTACAAACTGAGAATGCTGAAAAGCCTTACGGAGGGGCAGGGATTTTCAACGTTCGCAACGCCTATGTCTTCTCACCTTTCCTCTCACATGGGATTGAGGACGGGGGAAGGTGAGAGAGCGGTTGCAATCTACCCCTGATAACGTGCTCTGAGATGGGCGCAGGTGCCATCAAGACCACTTCATGGCGCGAAACAGAGGCATCGTTCAGAGGCACGCTCACCACTCTCACCAACTACCCCTCTGGTGACTGTGAATACCCCATCTTAATCCAGCCCTTTTTGATCGCAACAATCACCGCCATTGTTCGATCATTAACCTGTAGCTTAGCGAGAATCGAGGTAATATGATTTTTAACAGTTTGACCGCTAATGCTTAATTCACTGGCAATCTCTTTATTTGAGAGGCCACGGGCAATGCAATCGAGAATCTCAATTTCGCGTGAGGTAAGCGGTGCGAACAGATTCGTGCCATCTTCTTCATCTGTTGCGGCCAGTTCGCGAAACTGATGTAACACGCGGGCCGCGACATTTGGGCGTGCCAGTACGGCATCATTTATCAGGTAGCGACCACGTGCGACCTCACGGATCATGTGGACCAGTTCTTCAGGGCTAATATCTTTTGACGTAAAAGCCGCAGCGCCGACTTTAATCGCCTGAAACAGTTGCTCATCGTCTTCGTAGACACTGAGCACAATAATACCGGTTCGCGGTTCACGCCGCTTGATTACTCGTGCCACTTCCAGGCCATTCAAGCCAGGGAGGTTAATATCGACGAGAACAACATCGGGAAAAAGCCGTTCCGTGAGTTTGATCGCTTCCTGCCCATTCTCGGCTTCTCCCACCACTTCAATATCAGATGCGCTTTCTAAGCTCCAGCGGACACCCTGACGAAAGAGCGGGTGATCGTCAATGACCAATACTTTTATTTTTGCCGATGTTGCCACAGGCGACTCCTCTGCTGTTCATTCCCTTAAGGGGTAACATCATTACCAATCGAATATCACGATAACGGCATCGTCACCTGCACTTCGGTACCGGCACCCCGGCGAGTGATGACCGTTAATTGTGCGCCGACCAATTCGGCGCGTTCGCGCATACTGGTCAATCCCCAGCTTTCACGACCGGCGCGACGACTTACTTCACGGAGATCAAAGCCCGGCCCTTCATCACGAATCGATAGATACAGCCGGTCTTTACGTAGCGTCAGAGTTACTCGTACTGGCGCACCACGGGCGTGTTTGCGAGCATTTTGCAACGCTTCCTGCACGATACGGTACAGGACAATCTCGACTTCAGGGGGGAGTCTCGGTATCGAATCCGCTTCAAAATGAACAGGATTGGTCACTGTATCCCGGTAGCGGCGAATATATTCGTGGAGTGCGGCTACCAATCCCTGTTCTTCAAGTTTTCCAGGACGGAGATCGGCGATAAAGCTCCGTACTTCGCGTAATCCTTCACGCACGCTGTCACCCAACTGACTTAAGATCGAGCCTAGCCGATCAAGTTGTTGCTCTTGCAACAGATTCTGACAGACTTCGACGCCCATCAGTGCATTGGCAAGCACCTGGGCTGGGCCGTCGTGTACTTCACGCGCCAGGCGGATCCGCTCTTCTTCACGCCCTTTAATAATTTGAGCGCGGAGAGCCTGCACCCAGGGATCGGCTGCGATGCCCTCTGCGTGACGGGTTAAGGTCGTACTGCTCATCTCAATCTGGCGAATGAGTTGATCGAGTTGGCGCAGTGCCCGGCGCAGTTCAGATTCGGTTTGCGCAGCCGCTGTATGCTCGCTGCGCAACTGTTGAACTCGTGCTGCTGCAGCCACAGTTGACAGACCACGTTCACGGGCAAATTGCTCTTGAATGACCGCCTCATCGAGTTGCCGTGAAAGGAGACGTACTCGTTGTACCAGGCTCTCTTGTTGTTGCAGCGCAGCCTGGTATAACTGGCGAAGTTCAGTTAGCTGGGCGTTGACAATTGCTGTAGCGCGTTCAAGCAAGACGGCTGGCTCCGTGCTCAAGGCCGTACTCCCTCGTCTGGTCTCATTGATGGTTTAAGTATAGCACGCAACCGATCATCAATGAAGGGGCACAAGATGATCAAAGCGTCATCTTGCTTTGATGCGCGAACGGTAACGCATACGTCTCCTC
>Ga0308393_1001077_pt1 | contig 13239 bp, 15 predicted proteins | sample Hotspr2Sampleee2_FD_202364 | JGI IMG/M metagenome (GOLD analysis project Ga0308393, IMG submission 202364) | Hot spring phototrophic mat microbial communities from Mushroom Spring, Yellowstone National Park, Wyoming, United States - 20050630_ee2 ... | reverse complement strand
CCGCATTGGTACAACTAATGTCCTAGAGCAAGTGCTGACCGAAGCGGCAAATGTGGAATTGACGATCCCCAAGCTCCCTGAACTGCTCGCCCACCTTCTGAAGGGGGAACCGCTTACAGTGGACAACGCCAACTGGAGCGTGGGCAGTCCTACTGCCATGCGCCATGCGGAGCAACTTACAGAAAATCTGATCATTGCCGTTGCCAATGGGGTCATGCAGGCGGTGCTGAATCAGTTTGCCCATGCTGAAGCTATGAAACAGCAATTTTACCAGCACAATCTCCTTGCCACCCGCGACATTGAGCGCTTCCGCAATGAGCTGTCGTGGAAGTATCGCCGCTGGAAGTATGTGGACGAACCCCGCGCCATTTTTGAGAGTTACTACCCTCTGCTGACAATTACAGAAATGGGCATCCGATCGCAAAAAATCTATGCCCCACGCACCGAAGAGCTGGAGAATTTGCAAGGTCTGCGCTATGGGATCACCATTTTCTGGGAGTTCCAAGATGCGATCGCCCCAAGGATCAAAGCCTTGGCTTCATGGCTAGGCAGTCTGGTAGTTTATGTATTGACCAACATTATTGGCAGGGGATTAGGCTTAGTGGGGAGGGGCATTCTGCAGGGCATTGGCAGTGCCTTCAATTCCCGTCGCATTCAGGGCTGATGGGGCGGGAAGATTTTGGGCAATGGTATGCCAAAGCACGAGCGGCGGCAGTACAGCATCAGGTTCCCCCCTACGAGTTAGATTGGCTGATTCAAACCCTGTTTGGCGTTGACAAATTACACCTACGGCTTAACTTCGCTCCTAGCATTCAGGAGATGGAACAGTTGCACACCCTCTGGGAGCAAAGAATCAGGCAGAGAATACCTGTGCAATACTTGGCGGGTAAAACCCTATGGCGGGGTTTGGAATTGGCAGTTAATTCAGCAGTATTGATTCCCCGACCAGAAACGGAATTGCTTATTGATGTGGTAGATGCCCTCCTGCCTGCAAATTCACGCCTGCGTTCTGGGATTTGGCTAGATATGGGCACTGGATCGGGGGCGATCGCCATTGGCTTAAGGCAGATTTTGCCCCACGCCCAAATACATGCTGTAGATATTAGTGCCTCAGCTTTGGCGATCGCTAAATTGAATGCTGAAAAATACAACAGTTCCATTACCTTCCATCAGAGCGATTGGTTTACGGCAATTCCTCACCTAAAGGGAAAAGTAGCAGGGGTAGTCAGCAACCCGCCCTACATTCCCACCGCTGAGATTGACACCCTAGCAGAGGAAGTCAAGTGCCACGAACCGCCGATTGCTCTCGATGGAGGCAGTTCAGGTTTAACCGCCATTCAGTTTTTGTTAAAAGAAATTCCCCATTTTCTCATTCCCAATGGGATATTTGTTATAGAAGTGATGGCAGGACAAGCCAAAGCAGTAGTGCAATTACTAGCAGAGGCAGGGAATTTCCAACAGATACAAATCCATCGGGATTACGCAGGACATGAGAGATTTATCTCAGGGAAATCCCTCCCCCGTTTCCTTGGCTGATTCTCCCCGCTGACTGGAGATAGGCTAAATACTCAGCGATCGCTTGGGGGTAGATGATATGTTCCACTTCATGGATTCTCTGGTGCAAAGTTTCCACAGTATCGTTGGGCAAAACGGGGACAGGGGCTTGGGCTAAAATTTTCCCCCGATCTACCTCGGGGATTACCAGATGTACCGTACAACCTGTGATCTTCACTCCATACTCTAGGGCTTGATGTACCGCCCGATTACCGGGGAAACTGGGAAGCAAGCTGGGGTGGATATTCAAAATGCGATCGCTATAGGCTGAGATCAAAACAGGGGTAACAATGCGCATCCACCCTGCCATCACCACCAAGTCCGTGCGATACTTCTTCAGGGTTTGCACAATGGCATAATCCAAATCCTCTCTAGTGGGAAACTGGCGGTGATCTAAAAGTACTGCAGGAATCCCCAACTTTTGCGCTCGCACCTGCACATAGGCAGTGGGATTATTGTAGATAACTACCCCAATGTTTGCCTGCAGTTTCCCTTCTGCAATGGCTGTGGCGATCGCCTGAAAATTAGAGCCATTCCCTGATGCTAAAATTGCCAATTGGGGCAAGGTTTGTTGGCAGGTGTCCCCAGATTGACATAGATTACTAGCAGTCATCTCAGTTGTGCTGTATGTCCCCACAGGAGCTAATCAAAACTTTACAAGAAATTGACGATCAGTATTCCAAACGCCGTCTGGAACTAGACCCCGCAGGGTACTTTGTGATTTTTGTCGATCGGGAAAAGCAACTAATTTGCGCCAAGCACTATACCAATGTCATTGACGAGCGGGGTTTAGCCATTGACCCAGACACAGGTAAGCCCATCCCCGCCAAAGGTGGCGCTAAACGGGAAGCAGTGCAGATGTTTACAGGCAGAACCGCCAAAGAACTATGTATTGCTATTTTTGAGCAAGCCCAACCTTGCCCCGTCAGCAGACTAGACCATGCCGCCTACTTGGGACGAGAAGCCCAAAAAGCAGAGTGGGCATTACTGCACCATACAGAATATGTGCAGGACTGACCATGAACCGCTGGTGGGAAATTAGCGTCTGGGGAGAAAGCGCTCTTGAAGAGATCATTGGCTGGCGCTTGGCAGAGATGGGCTGTCAGCAAAACGCCGTAGAAAACCACAGTGGGAAAATTAAGGTAACTGCCTACTTGCCCATTGAGCGCTCGGAACTGCTAGACATTGCCGCCCTATCCCTGCAACTCAAACAATCTGCCCTTCTTGCCGATCTCCCCCCGCCCCAAGTAAAATGCCAGATTTTGCAAGAAGAAGACTGGTCAAACAATTGGAAACAGCACTGGCAACCCCAAGCAATTGGCGATCGCCTGATGGTCTATCCTGCATGGATTGCCCCACCCACAGGGGAACTGCGCCACATCATTTACCTAGACCCTGGGAGCGCCTTTGGCACTGGCACTCACCCCACCACCCAGCTCTGTTTAGAAGCTATTGAGATGCGCCTTGCCGATCAGGCTCTCCCACCAAACTTCACTTTTGCCGATATTGGCTGTGGTTCAGGGATTTTGGCGATCGCCGCTCTGCTTTTAGGCGCAAAGAAAGCCTACGCCGTAGATACGGACATTCTCGCTGTCAAAGCCACTGAGCACAACCGCCAACTCAACCAAATTCCTGAATCCCAACTCTGGGCTGCCGAAGGCGACCTAAACACTCTCCGAGTCCATCTGCAAGAACCAGTGGATGGATTTGCCTGCAACATTCTGCTCGAGCCGATTTTAGAAATGATCCCCCAATTTCACCTGTTACTCAAGCCCAACGGCTGGGGCATCCTGAGCGGTATTCTAGTAGATCAAGTGCCGCAGGTCATGGCATGCCTCGATCAGCACAAATGGACAGTTGCCACCCTGTGGAAGCGCCAATCTTGGTGCTGTTTGACCATCAAGCACAGTTAATTCCCCCTAGGGAAAGATTGCGTTATGTAAATAGTTTGTTACATTTCTTAACGAAGAGTTCAGTAATCTTATATGCCACAGCGTACCACTGTAGTTGACGAACGGGGTTTGATCAACAACTTCGCCTACGAACCGCCCATGTACATTGATCAAGAAGAGCGTTTCGGTTTTACCGAGTTTGCCGAAAAATGGAATGGGCGCTTTGCCATGATTGGCTTTGTACTCCTGCTGATTATTGAAATTGGTTCAGGTAAAGGATTCATTTCCATTCTTAGTTCCATTGGTTAAGTCTTTCTATTCATGAGAAACGTCCCCTGCTCCTAGCAGGGGCAAAATTTATGCCACAATATCCCTAGTTGTCTCTGGGGAGATACCAATGCAAAAAGCGATCACCAAACCTCTTTCCGTTGACGAATACCTGCAATGGGAAGAGCAACAGGAAGAGAAGCATGAATACGCAGACGGCGTAATTTACGCCATGGCGGGAGCCAGCGAAAACCATGTTAACCTAACCACCAACCTAACAGTAATTCTTTTCAATCATCTGCGCAGGGGAAATTGCAGGGTATTTCCTTCGGATATGCGATTGCATATTCCTTCCCAAAATGTTTACTACTACCCTGACCTGTTAGTTACCTGCGATGAGCGCGATCGCCTAAACAGAAACCACAAAAACTATCCCTGCCTGATTATTGAAGTTCTATCCGAATCCACCGAAGCAAGAGATCGGGGTGTGAAATTTGCCCACTATCAAACCATTGAATCCCTACAGGAATATGTCCTAGTCAGCCAATCGGAACCAAGAGTAGAAGTCTTTCGCCGTTATAATGGCAAGTTATGGCTCCTGCAAACCTACACCACAGGGGAAACCATCAAACTACAGAGCATCAGCCTTGAGATTCCCATCGCTGACATTTACACAGGAGTTGACTTCACTAGCGACTCCAACCCCCAGTAGAAACTGTGCTTCTGTCAGGGAAAGTTATCATTCAATCACCACTCCAAATCATTATCCTTTGAACTAGCTGACTCTCTCAACTGTGCTCTTAATATCTTTCCAATACTCTCTGTATTTATCTTCCATCTCAGGACTATTTGCTACTTCAGGGTAACTTTCAATCAGTATGCTCAAATCACGCAGTTCGGTTAATCCTTTTGTACCGCCCATGCACCAATCAATACGATGTCGGTACGACCAGTCAAATACTTAATGACTTCAGCCAGTACTTCACTAGGAGTGGGTCTCTCTGTCATGAATATCTCACCCACTGTCGGAATCACACTGTCTGCCAGTCCAATCATTATTCCATTTGGTTTTCTAGGTCTGAAACCCGCTTTTCTAGTCCTTCCAAACGAATTTCAGTGGCATCTTGTCTAATCTGGCTAGCGAGAATGTATCGTTCTACCAAGTCTGCCAGACGCTCTAGCTTAGTCTCCGTTGCTCTGTTGGCTTCTGTGTTGGCTAGTATTGCCCGTGCGTTACTGTTGGCGATCGCTTCGGTCTTGGCTAAGTTTGCTTGTATAGCGGCTTGCTGTGCCCGAATCTCTGCCATTTCTACTTGTGCTTGGGCTTGGGCTTGCAATATCTGCCCTAAGATAGCTTGCATTTCTTCAAATGTCATTTCTTCTCCTATTACCAATAGTTGAACTAAATCGCTTTACCCTATATTAACGACTCATTCCTGCAAAAGTAGAGATACGATGGTTGGTGCTCAATAAAAACTTTTCTATTGGCTACTGGTTCTCTAAATCTGAAACCAGCTTTTCTAGTCCTTCCAAACGAATTTCAGTGGCATCTTGTCTAATCTGGCTAGCGAGAATGTATCGTTCTACCAAGTCTGCCAGACGCTCTAGCTTAGTCTCCGTTGCCCTGTTGGCTTCTGTGTTGGCTAGTATTGCCCGTGCATTACTGTTGGCGATCGCCTCGGTCTTAGCTAGATTTGCGGCTATCTCAGATAGACTTGCCTCAATCTTAGCTAAATTTGCCTCAGTTCTCGCTTGGCTTGCGGCTGTCTCGGCTAATAACGCTTCAATACGCAAAAATCTAGCTTCTACTTCTTCTGGAGTCATTTGCTTTAACTACTGCAGGGTTTAGCCCCCTAAATTCTAGCAATAAAGTTGAACAGCCCAACTTTCTGGTGCTCGACGCTTTTCAGCCTCAGAGTTTAGATCATTGGTCGTTGGTCGACTGAGTTCCTTAGGGCTTCTAACGCCCCACAGGATAAATACAAAAGCAAAACCTGTTAGGGTTTCTAATCCCCCAGCGGTGAGTAGGGGAGGGACTAGAGCATCCCATCCCCTTGTCGTTCCTCAGAATAAGCCCAAGGTTAAAGATTTATCAATGGGCAAACAAGCACCAATCCCCAGATAAATAGTAAACAGAGTGCCAAACAGAAATACTGCTGTTGCTACTGGTCTGCGTAATGGGTTTTGGAATTTGTTGATGTTCTCAATGAAGGGAACTAGAATCAGCCCCAAGGGAATGGCGGCAGTGAGTACTACCCCAAGTAGTTTGTTGGGCAGAATCCGCAAAATCTGGAATGCGGGATAGAGATACCACTCGGGCAGAATCTCTAGGGGAGTGGCAAAGGGATCGGCGGGTTCACCAACCATGGCGGGATCGAGCACAGCCAAGCCAGCAATCAGGGCAATGCTCCCAGCAATGACCACAGGGAAGATGAACAGCAGGTCATTGGGCCATGCGGGTTCGCCATAGTAGTTATGCCCCATGCCTTTTTCCAGTTTGGCAAGGAGGACGGGATCGTTGAGATCGGGGAGTTTTTCAATTTTAGACATAAGATTTATTCCAGTTTTGTAAACTACAGTGGGCCAGAAATGCCTTGCTTGCGAATCATGAGGAAGTGCGCCAGCATAAATACGGCAGTCAACCACGGCAAAACAAAGGTGTGCAGGCTGTAGAAGCGGGTCAGGGTCGCTTGCCCTACGCTTTCACCGCCACGAATTAGCTCCACTAAGGTATCCCCCACGACAGGGATGGCGGAGGGCACTCCAGAGACAATTTTAACCGCCCAGTAGCCCACTTGATCCCATGGCAGGGAATAACCTGTTACCCCAAAGGACACGGTCAGCACTGCTAAAACTACCCCTGTAACCCAAGTGAGTTCACGGGGTTTCTTGAAACCTCCAGTGAGATAAACGCGAAATACATGGAGGATCATCATCAAGACCATCATGCTGGCAGACCAGCGGTGGATGGAGCGAATCAGCCAACCAAAGTTGACTTCGGTCATGATATAGCGCACGGAATCAAAGGCTTCGCTTACAGTGGGTCGATAGTAAAAGGTCATGGCAAAGCCTGTGGCAAACTGCACTAGGAAGCAGGTCAGGGTGATCCCGCCGAGGCAGTAAAAGATATTGACATGGGGAGGGACATATTTGCTGGTGACATCTTCGGCGATCGCCTCGATTTCGAGACGCTCGTTAAACCATTCATAAACTTTACTCATGACGGATAAATGAGCTTGAGCAACAATTTTTTTAATTATTGTAATACTTCTCGCGGAGGAGACAGTTCTCAAAACTGGAGAAAACAAACAACATTAAGTATTTCTACATACTTCTTAAGAAATTGTAATTATTCCAAGGCGTGCCAATCTACCCCGATCGCCTCTTTGAGGTCAGCGCCTTTCAGGTCTGCCCCATGCAGGTCTGCCCCTGTCAGGTTGGCGCCTTTGAGGTTAGCGCCCCGCAGGTCAGCCCCCCGCAGGCAGGCATTCTGCAAGTTGCTGTGGCTGAGATCACTGCCGTTGAGATAAGCGCCGCTGAGGTCAATTTCTGGTAGAAAAGCGTGGCTAAGTTTAATGCCCCGCAGGTTAGCGCCAGCAAAGTTGCGCCTGCCCGCAACAAAATGGCGCAGGAGTGTGGCACTGGTGAGCAGTTCTTCTCTGGGGCTACTGTCGTTGCTGAATTGGGGCAGGGTCTGCTGGGATTGCAGGCTGGCGATGCATAGCAGGGAGGCTACGGTGTGATTTCTGCTAAACTCGGGGATCACTTGAGCGGTGTAGTGTTTGGCATCTTTACCTTGGGTGAGGGTGAGGTGCACTTCTTGGGCAAGGCCACTGTGCAACACTTCTACTAGGGCCTCTTCCCAAGCACTGGTAAGGGATTCGGGCACGCCCAATTCGCGGTTGGTTTTACCCAAAAAGGTAGCAGGCACTAATCCCAAGGCGTCGGCGATCGCTTGGTTGGCGTACAAATAGCGAAACTGAGTGTCAAACCGCACTACCCAATCGGTGCAACTGTTGGCAACTTGGATAAATGCTAGCTCCTGCCGTTGCAGTTCTGCTTGCGCCCGCAGGCGATCGCTGATGTCCATCATCACCCGCAGTACCCCCAGCACTTTGCCCTCGGCATCCAAGACCCGTGCGGTGGTCAGGCTTATGTCCACCCACTGCCCGTCCTTGCGGGGACATTGTAGCTCCACCCCCTGCACCCCATGCCCATCTAGGGTACTGGCGACATACTGCTCTGTCTCAATGGGCGATCGCCTCTGCAGGACTTCGCCCACCATCCAGCCAAATACTTGCTCCGCCATGGGATTCCACAGCAGGACTTCATGCTCGGGGTTCACCAGATCGAGGGCAACTGGCACGGTGCGTATCACCGCTTGCAGGAGTTCATGCAGTCTTTGCAGTTCTGTTTCCGCATCTCCCCGCTCTGTGATGTCTATGCACACCCCATCCGCCAGCACATTGCCTAGTGGGTCTTTGTAATAGCGGGCAATGTCTTGCACCCACTTGATCTCCCCTGTCTTGGTGATGATGCGAAACTCGCGCCGAAAGGTAGCGAGGCGCTCTTTGGCGGCTTTCATGATGGCTTTGACCTGCTCTCGATCTTCGGGGTGAATTAAATCCAGCAGGCGCTTTGGGTTTGCCATGGCTTGGCTGGGGGACATACCCGCCATATCTACCAATCCATCGCTGATGTAGGGCAAGCTGAGGCTGTCATCCTCGGCGCTCCACTGCAGACGATAAAAAGTCCCAGGCATACTGGCGGCGATCGCTCCTAGGCGCAGTTCACTTTCCAGTAGGGCGGCTTCAGCCTTGCGCCGTTCCGTAATGTCACGGGAGTTGACCACGATCCCCTGCACATTGGTATCTTGCAGTAGGTTATTACACACCGATTCCATGTACACCCAATCCCCGCTGTTGTGGCGATGGCGAAGCACGATGGGCATAGACAGGGCGGGGGAAGACACCAAGCGTGCCAGCAGTTCTTGGAGGCGGGGCAAATCCTCGGGGTGGACAAATTGCACAAACTTGCGCCCCGTTACCTCCTCGGGTTGATAGCCCAGAATGTGGCTGATGGCGGGACTGGCATACTGAATACTGGTGTCGAGGTCGATGATATAGACAATGTCGCTGGAATACTGCAGGAGAGCGCGGAGCTTGGCTTCACTGCGAGCAAGGGAATGGGTGACCCGCCGCAGTTCCTCCCGTTCAGAACGCATCTGCCGATCCAACATCGCTAACTTGGTCTGCAGTTCCGCTTGGCGAATTTCCTGCTGTTGGTGCGATCGGCGCAGGAGAATTTCATCCTGTTGCCTTTCGGTGGTGTCCTGAATCCACCAGCGCATCCCCACCACCTTGCCCCCACTGTCCCGCACCGACATAATGGTCAAAGAAGCCTCAAAAGTCTGCCCACTGGCTACTTTCATGCGCAGGTCTGCTGTCTTTACATTGATGCCCCTGACCAGTTGCCCCAGCAGACGATGCAGTTGTTCTTGTGCCTCCACTGCCACCAGATCGCCTAAATTTTTGCCTAGGGGACTCTCTCCCCACAAAACCGTCGCCGCCCGATTGGCAGTGTGGATTGTGCCGTTGGCATCGGTAACTATGTAGGCATCGGGAGCATATTCAAACAATTCCCGATAGCGCTTGGCACGGTCTTCCAGTTGGCTAATAGCTTGCCTTAGAGCTGTAATCGCTGGACTGTTGCTGTCAGCTTGCATCTCTTGGAGCACGGCATCCAACAGCTCATGGCAGGAAATTGCTTCCATATTGGAGCACCAAAGTTAGAGGAGATAAACTAAATGCTAACGCAATCGCAGTGTTTTGGCTGTGATTTAGAGTAACTTAGACTAAACAAAAGCCTACTTAGCCCTTGGCTAGGCATTGATTAACTACTGAGCAAAAAATTAGGCAAAAATTTAGGTAAGAATAAACCAGTTATTTGTCCCTGAATTCCCGCCCTATGTTCCCAAACCACTGCAGTATCAAGCAAATTTTGCAAACTGCCACCATCGCCACCCAAGTATCTGTCAGGGGTTGGTTGCGTACTAAGCGGGAAGGCAAGGGGGTAACTTTTTTGGAACTCAACGATGGCTCCTGTCTAGCTGGGCTACAGGTGGTTGTCCCTAGCACATTCCCTGACTATGAAGCGGTGGTCAAGCCCCTGACCACAGGTGCTTCCCTGCAAATTGTGGGAACGCTGGTGGCTTCGTTAGGCAAGGGACAGCGGGTGGAACTCCAGCCCGAGAATATCACGGTGCTGGGATTGGCTGATCCTGAGTCCTATCCCCTGCAAAAGAAACGCCATTCTTTTGAATTCCTGCGCACCATCGCCCATCTGCGCCCCCGTACCAATACTTTTGGGGCGGTGTTTCGGGTGCGCAATGCCTGCGCCTACGCCATTCATCGCTTCTTTCAGGAGCGGGGGTTTGTCTGGGTGCACACGCCGATTATTACCGCCAGCGACTGTGAAGGAGCGGGGGAAATGTTTACTGTTACCGCCAAACGGCGGGGGGAGGTGTTGGCGGATTTCGAGTCGGATTTTTTTGGGAAGCAGGCTTTTCTCACGGTCAGTGGGCAGTTGGAAGCAGAGGTGATGGCACTGGCTTTGAGCAAGGTCTATACTTTTGGTCCAACCTTTCGGGCTGAAAACTCCAACACTTCCCGTCACTTGGCAGAATTCTGGATGGTGGAGCCAGAGATGGCGTTTTGCGACTTGGAGGGGAATGCGGACTTGGCAGAGGCTTTTTTGAAGTACATCTTTGCCTATGTGCTGGAGCATTGTGCTGAGGATATGCAGTTCTTTCAGGAACGGATCAATGACCAAACGCTGGTCAATGCGGAGAAAATTGTGACCCAAGAGTTTGCGCGCATTTCCTACTCGGAAGCCATAGAGATTTTGCAGAAGAGCGATCGCCCCTTTGAGTTCCCTGTGCAGTGGGGCATGGATTTGCAATCCGAGCACGAGCGCTATTTGGCGGAAGTGTATTTCCAAAAGCCTGTGATTGTCATGGACTACCCCATGGGCATCAAAGCGTTTTATATGCGGGTCAATGACGATGGGCAGACAGTGCGGGCAATGGATATTTTGGCTCCAGGCATTGGTGAGATCATCGGCGGCTCCCAACGGGAAGAGCGGCTGGAGGTACTAACAGAGCGCATTCAAGCCATGGGGCTGAATCCCCAAGACTACTGGTGGTATTTGGACTTGCGCCGCTATGGCACTGTGCCCCATGCGGGTTTTGGCTTGGGGTTTGAGCGCCTGGTGCAGTTCATTACTGGCATGGGGAATATCAGGGATGTAATTCCCTTCCCTAGATTTCCCCATGGAGTGGATTTTTAGAGGGTGGCGGTGGAACCGCGCTTGCGCCGCGATGCCACAGGGGATTCCACTATGGGACTGGGGGCTATGCCACCATTGGTGATCACCTCTGGGGTGGTCTCCTCAGGTATTTCTTCTTCTGCTGGTGCTGTTTCTAGCGATATCACAGGTAGAGTGGGGGTGACCCCTGGCAGAGTAACTGTAACTGTGACATTGCGCCGATCCTTTACTTCCTGCTTTGCCAACACCAAGGGCGATATGCCCATCATAGCATAAACTTCCTGCTCCTCGGGAGTCATCTCTACTACTACCACCTCAGGCGGCTCAGTTTTGCGCACTGGCTCACGCTTTACCCCTTGTTCTGGGGAGGGATCGCTTTCTGGCAAGTTCACAGGTGCAGAGGGTGGAGAGAGTGCTTCCCGATCCCGTTTGATCACTGGTGGCACAGGGCGCCCACTGCGCTTTTTCACTGACCGTTCCTGATAGTCGGGGTGATACATGATATTGGCTTCCAGTCCCCCTACCAGTGGAGAGTCGCCGTTGTCCTCGGAAGGGTCATCCAGCAAATCCTTGGCTTCCCAGTGCGCCAAGCCAGAATCTAGCACTTGGGGCGTAGTTTCCCCAGGCAGATGTGCCAAGTGTCCCAAGCCATTGCAAGTGGGACAGGGGCGACCAAATAGTTCATAGATGCTCTGTCCCTGACGCTTGCGGGTCAGTTCTACCAGCCCCAATTCCGTAAGTTGGGCAATCTGAGGACGAGCCTTGTCGGCTTTGAGGGCTTTGTTGAAATGCTCCAATAGCTGTAGTTGGTCGCGGCGGGATTCCATGTCGATAAAGTCCACCACAATCACCCCCGCAATGTTGCGCAATCTGAGCTGACGGGCAATTTCCGTGGCGGCTTCACGGTTTGTCCACAGCACTGTTTCTTGGGAAGTCTGCGATCGCGTAAATGAGCCAGAGTTAACATCAATCACCGTCAGCGCTTCCGTGGGTTCGATGATAATGTAGCCACCTGAGGGCAAATCTACCCTAGGGCGCAGGGCTTCTTTGATGGCGGCATTCACCCTGAAGTATTCCAAAATGGGCGATCGCTCTTGGTGCAGGTCTATTGCCAAAGTAGGCGGAATTTTGCCGTCCCCCCAACTGGCGAGGTGCTGTTTGACACGGCGCAGACCATCAGGGGTATCGGTAACAATGCGGTTCACATCCTCGGCGGTGTAGAGATCGCGAAGCACCCTCTGCACAAAATCCCGATCCCGACTCAACAGCCCTGGTTGTTTGGCATTCTGGGCGTCCCGCTGAATGGCTTCCCACTGTCTCTGCAAATTGTCTAGGTCTTCGATGATCTGCTCCTCAGCCACACCCTCCGTTTCTGTGCGCACCAGCAAACCCATTCCTGGGGGTTTGATCAAAATTCCCAAAGCCCGCAGACGGTTGCGTTCGTTTTCGTTGATAATACGCCGCGACAGGTTGACCCCCCTGCCAAAGGGCATCAATACCACATACCGCCCTGGCAAGGAAATGTTTCCTGTCAAGCGTGGACCTTTGTTTCCCGTAGGCTCCTTCATTACTTGGACTAGCACCCGCTGTTGAGGCGCCAGCAAACTGCTGATACTTGCGTTGTTGCGGCGCAGGCGCAAGGGACCTAGATCGCTGATGTGAATGAACCCATTGCGATCGCTATCCCCGATGTTGACGAAAGCGGCATCAATGCTAGTCAGCACATTTTCCACTACCCCTAGGTAAATATCCCCTACCTGATGGGTCCCCGAAGCAACTACGATTTCCTCAATGCGATCCTCACTAAAAACAGCGGCAATGCGATGTTGCTCTGCAATAATGATCTGCTTGGACATCCAATTTCCTCAATATAAAACTGCGGCAAATGCTGGAGAAAAAATACGGCACCCCTTCACAAACCAACAGCTGACTAGTCGCTAGTCAGAACAACTCTAGGTGGTAAGTTGACCAAAAACCTGACAGGACTCCTGCCATGAGTGCGGTAGAAGGTGCTAATTCCATTCTTATGAGCACCCCAACTGAAACAGGTTGGTTATGAGGGTTACCTGTACTTGCTGATACATTTACGCTGAACTTTCCTGAACATTACTGCTCAAGCAAGCAACGATTGCATCCTGCCCATCACTGGACAAGAAGGCGGTATCCCGCAAAGCTTTAGATAAATTATCCAAAGCGCTTG
>Ga0308393_1001075_pt1 | contig 13243 bp, 14 predicted proteins | sample Hotspr2Sampleee2_FD_202364 | JGI IMG/M metagenome (GOLD analysis project Ga0308393, IMG submission 202364) | Hot spring phototrophic mat microbial communities from Mushroom Spring, Yellowstone National Park, Wyoming, United States - 20050630_ee2 ... | reverse complement strand
ATAGAGCAAATATTTCGTTGGTTGCACTGCCTATTTTGGATTTAAAATATTGGTTGGCTTTATTTTGAATAGCCACTCCCGATTTGTTTTTGCCCGTCCCTGTTACGGTTTTGGCAGTAGTGGCTTCGGCATAAGGCGGATTGATATAAACAACTAACTTTTTTCGTTTTTCTCCATCTGAAATAATGTTGTACAAACTATCGGGCAGTTTGCCGCCTTTTGATTTAGGTAAAAATTCATCATTCAAAAAGTCAAATTGAAAAACGTGGTCGTGTAATAGGTTTGCTCCGTTGTTGATACGGTCGTGCATTACTTCAACGTCTTGTTTGTCGAGAGTAGAAGCCCAAATGTTGTATTTATTGGTAAGCCCGTTTAATAAATTTCCTGTGCCAGCGGCACAGTCCCAAACATAGTATTCATCTTGCCAGTCTTCGCCTAAAACGTCTGTCAGATATTTTTGTGAAAGTTCAACCCAAATCTGCGGAGTAAAAAAACTCCCTTTTCGTTCTCTAACGTCTTGCGGAACGAGTAAATCTCTGCGTTCAACAATGTAGTCCCAATATTCTTCTTTGGGTGGTCGGTCGTATCTGTTCCAAAATTGTGTATGAGCTACTTGATTGTCTGTGAAGTCAGTCCGTTTACTGCTGAACATTCCTGCTTCATCTATTTTGCGGTCAAGTTCGTAATGGTCTTGTCGGAGTAATACAAATAGCTTTTCTTTGAGGGTGTTGTTTTCTTGTGAAAGTAAGTCAGCAAGGTAAAAGTCACCGTCAATAATTCCCATTTTCTTGGCAATGTCCCAGTTTACGGCAATGGTCGGTTTTACGGCTTGTAGCCATTTGTTGTAAATGACCATAAAATTGTTCTTGTCAATCTTGGTCTTTGTCAAGCCGAATTTGCCTACAATGAAATTATTTTTAATAAATTTCTTCAGTTCTCGGTCGTCATTCAGAAAGTTAAAAAGCAATGCTTTGTTGTCAATTACGGTTTTTACTTTTTCGTGAATGAGTTTAAATTCTTTGGTGTCGTGGTTTGAAGGTGTTACGTTCCAGTTAAAGTCGTTTATGTAAAAAACTTCGTGAATGTCGTTGTAAGGAATGAAAGCAATTTTTTCTCCGTCAAAAGCTCCTAACATTGCAGGCGGTAGGTACTTATCAAAAGTTCTTGCCTTGCCAATGGTCAATATGAGTTGCACGATGGATTTGTAAATGTCTGACGAACCTTTTTTAGCTTCTGCCCAAAGTAAAAATTCCTGTTCAAACAGTTCTTTTTGGCTTTGGTGCATACAAACACAAAAGTCCACATTACCAATTATTTTGGAGCAGTCGTAGAGCCAAAAGTAGTCTTGGGCTACTTTATTTTTAAGTTCTTCTTCTCTTATGTTTTGATACTTCATTTATTGTCTTTGTTCGTCTGTTTCGGTGTCGTCTTACAATTGGTGCTAACGTTTTCGGCTTGGCGTTATTGGGGGATTTTTAGCACAAATGTTCATACGAAGAACGGCACTTGAACCCATCACAAAACTGTCATACGAAGGACTGCACCCGCCATTACGCCAAACCGCTGTTCATCTCCATAAATTTAAGAAAAAATAGTATCTTGTGTCAATTTTTCACCCATCATTTTTTCTTATTTTATGCAAACAAGTGTCAAAATTTTCAAAGATTTGCGGAAGTTTATTCGTGCAACTGCTCGCAATCCTGAACTTTACAGGCAAAATCCTCAAGATTTCACAAGAAAAAGAAAATTGCACTTTTTCAAGTTGAGCTTGATGATGCTCTCGCTTTTAAAAAGTCGCTACAAAGTGAGCTAAATACTTTCTTTCATCAAGGGAAGACTTGCACAAAAGCAGCCTTCTGTCAGGCAAGAAAAAAAATCAAACTCTCTTTTTTTGAGGATTTTTTTGAGCAAATCGTTCTATCTTTCTACAAACACTCGAAAAGCAAAACTTTTAAAAATTATCATCTCTGGGCTTGTGATACCACTGTTCAAATCCTGCCCGATAATGAGGAAACAAGGAAAATAGGCGTTCATAAAAATCAATACAAAGAGGTAGCATCTATCAAAATATTAGCCTATTTTGATGTGCTTAATCAAATCATCACAAGGGCAAAACTCTTTGCCAAACAAAAAGCCGATTTGACTTGCTGTCTGGAAAATGGGCTTGCAAGCATTCCTAAGCAGGTCATAGCTATCTATGACAGAGGTTTTGGCTCACAGATCCTCCTTTTTTTTACACCAACTTTTTTCATCCAAAGTCATTGTCAGGCTCAAAGTTGATTTCTCTAAACTTGTGAAAGATTTTGTAAAAAGCTCTGAGCAAGAGTTGTTTGTTACTGAAACAATCAATGAAAAATGTATCAGAACTTTAAAGGAATTAGGTTTTTTTAAAAGCAAATTTGACACAGTTTCTTATCGTTTGGTGAAGGTTATTTTGCCTAGTGGAGAAACAGAAGTCTTGATGACAAACTTAGATGCATCCTTCTCCATAGCCGATTTGCAAGAACTTTATAGGCTTCGTTGGGGTATAGAAACAGCCTTTTTCCGTTTGAAAAGCTTACAGATTTTGGGAACTTTTTCAGGTTATTCTCCACTGGCTATCCAACAAGATATTTTCATTAATCTTATTTTTTTAATCTGAGAATGGCTACTCAAGTGGATTTGGAGGAAAACGTCAAGCAAATAGAAGAGAAAAGAAGAGCAAAACCTTCTAAGCGAAAAGAACGGGAAAACCAGGGCTATCAAATCAATCAGAATATGGCTGTGGCTACGCTGAGGAGCTATTTGTTCAATCTGTTTACTTGTTGTGAAAAAGATTTATGGAAACTTTTAGAAGAAATGGAAAAGTATTTAAGTAATTGGACACAAGAGACAAGACACAAGAGACAAGACAAAAAATTGTCTATCAGCATTTTATACCAATGAGAGTGTCCGTTTAATTTTGTGGAACTACTTATTGATGAGTTTGGAAATTAAAAAAACGAAAGATATACCAAGAAAGCGAAAACGACTACGCCAAAACGATCGTCATCATACAGAAATGAACTACAAAAGAGCTTTCTGAAAAATAGTATTATTCTAAGTTCTTTGAAATGATGAAAAAAAAATAAAAAGCTTATGCAAAAAGAAGCAGGCTTTGTTATGCCATTTTTTAATGAAAAAAAACAAATATGATATAATTTGTAATATAAAAAGCACCTCAAACAAACTTAATGGAGTTGAACCGCTGTTACCAGCCGTTTTTATTTCATTGTCAGTCAAATAAGCTTGTCTGATATGGTTTTGTCGGCTTGTTAATTGTCTCTTTTTTATCTGTCGGTTTCGGGTCAGTTTGCCCGTTTGCAGTTACAAGTTCTTGCTCTGAGTGTTCGTCAAAAAATTTCACTATGTCCATACCATTGGAAAACTCAATACCACCCAATTTTATCAAGTCAATATTTCCTTGTGGTGCTGGTTTCAATACTTGTGGACTTAAAACAAAAACTGGAACACCCATTTTTAATGCAGATTTACCTGCATCAAAAGTTCCGCTCATTTTTCCTGAACTATCTCTTTCAGGTCCTGATTTTATTACCACAATTGCTTTAGACATTGCACAGACAAGTTTGTTCCTTGTCATTGCATTTTGTCCTGAAAATTTTTCGTATGGTGCAAATTGAGTTACAAATAATGCGTTCTTTTCCCAATTAAGGTCTTTAAGTTCTCTTTTAATTGTAATATGGTTTGTTCCAAAACTTAAAATCATTGTCGTTGTTCCGTGTGCTTCAAGTGCTCCTAAATGTGCTGAAGTGTCAACTCCCTTAGCGTAGCCCGAAATAACGTTAATTCCATTTTCTGCTAACTTTTGAGCTATACTTTTTGTAATTGTGATTTCAAAATCACCAACATCTCTTGCACCAACTATTGATACGCCTTTCTGATTTAGTAATGGTAAATACCCTTTACAATATAAAATTGGCGGTGCATTGTCTCCCATATTTTGCAAAACAGATTGAGGATATCTTTCATCATCAAGTCCAATAATTGTAACTCCATCTGATTTTAGTTTTTCAAAGTTGCTGTATAGTCTATCATCAGCATCTAATTGTGGAAAGCAAGAAAAATTGGCTCTTGAAAGTTTACCACGCCCAATCTCGGGAAACAGTCTAAGTAATTCATTTGCTTCAAGGTCAAACAAATCATTTATAGACCTATTATGTGTTTGCAGGTTTTCATAAATGTAATGAATGCTTTTTGCTCCAAAACCTGGTGCATTCGAAAGCATATACCAAGAATATTCTTTATTTCTCATCTTTTTGAACGTGTTTTAGTAATTGTTAAGACGTAAACTCCCCTTGCTTTCCCTTTATTCATAATAACGTCACAAACTGCGTTTAGCGTTTCTCCTGAACGGTAAAGGTCGTCAAAAATTAGAACGTTTTTTCCACTAAGTGCATTGAAATTGATACTGAATGCGTCTTTTAAAATTTCTCGTCTTGTGTCAGGGTCTTCAATTTCTTTAAGTTGCGAAGTTGATTTCACTTTTTTTAATGTATTGAAGTCAACTGGAAGTCCAACAAGTCGTCCGATTGATTTTGCCATTTCGTAGACTGGTTGAAATTCTCTTGTCATATCAGAAGGCGGAATTGGAATAATTACGTCAAGACTCCAATCAATTTTTTTCGTAGTCAAAAATTCTGCGGCAACAATTGCAATATTTTCAACCCGGTGTTTTTGATTTCGATATTTTAGTAAATAAAGTTCCTCTGCAATTGGTGGTCGCTTCGTATCATATATTCTCCATTCAGGTGCAATGGGAATACTATATAAGGTATGAAGGTCTAATGCCCATCCTTCGTTCCAATGTCCGTTTAATTTCTGTGGATTTGTTTCCATATTCGTTGTCTTTTTAAAATGGCTGGTAACGGGGCGGAGATTTGCGAAGTTCTGAAAATTTCTGAGCGAAGCGAAGAAAAATTTTCAGAATTTTCGCAAATCTCTTGTTGTACGCAGTGCCGAAGCGTTAGCGAAGGCACAAGCACAACAAGAGATGTAATCTCCGCCCCCTTGCCCCGCAGTGCCGAAGCGAAGCGGAGGCATTGCGGGGCAACGTTTCTCAGCTATACGCAGGCAGGGATTTTAACCACTGAACTTCCTACGAAGAACTAAACTTTAAATCTACTACTTTCCTGTTCTACGAAGCACGAAACCCCTGCTTGCGTATAGGTGATGTTGTGCGTTCGGCTTTCTTTCATTTTTCCTTTTCTTTAGTTGCACTAAAAACACTCAATAATAGTCCAACCGCTATAATAACGTCAACAATGTTCCAAAGCGTCCGTCCCAACGAAATTTTAAAAAATGGTTGAAATAACAAAGCTAATACAACGTATATAATAGCTTCAGACTGCTTACCCTGGTCGTTAGCTTGATATGCAAGTAATCCAAACCCAACTAAACTAATAAATCGGACAAACTGAAAATATCCGTAGGGCATATCTGCTAAACAAAGTAACAGCAAAATCGCAAGTCCTATTTTAATTAATTTGTCCATACTATTTCATCATACTTGCTATACCTGCGATTATGAGTCCGCCAATAATTTGAGCAATGTATCCAAGTATTCCCCAAGCTATAAGAAATAGTATTGCTCCACCAAAACTATCTGGTTCTGTCCAATTCCAAGCCATTACTCCAGTCCCAACCCAAGCAAGAGCATAGATTATGAACATTAAAATTGCAAGGCATCCACCGTTGTCTGAATTACTCATTTTTTTAATATATTGATTTAACATTAAGTCCATTAGGTAGAACTTTCCACCGAGCGTTTCTTTAGCTGATGCACAACGTTTTGCAGCTACAAGAAGTTGGCGATTTCGGAGCACAAAACTGTCTGCCAGCACTGAACTTGATACGAAGCACAAAGCTTCATTTAACCACTGAACCGCCAATTTCTTAAACCCGCTGTTATCGGTTCGTTCTTCTTTCTGTCTAAAGGTCTGCCGTTCAAGTTTGGGCTCATTGTTCAACATTCTTGTCAGAATTAGTTTTATTGTCATTTTGTTCTTGAGTCCGAACCATACTCCAAATGACTAATATTGCTAATGGGAAAATTGTGTAAACCAAAAACTCTCTGATGTCGTAGTTCCCAACTTTACTATCTTCACTAAAAGGCCAAAATCTATCATTTCGAAAATAGTAATCTCCTTTATAAGGGAGTATACTATCAGCTGCAATTAACAAAAGACCTAAATGAAGTAAAACCCAAGCGAGATACCAACCCACTATCTTTTTTAGAAATTGATAGTCAATTGAAGATTTATGAGCTTCAACTACTTGACGCACAATTTCATTTTCAATAATTTTTTCAGCGACCTTTTCTTTCAATGAAGGTTCGGCTTCTATTTGTTTGTGTCCACAATGTGAACAGAATTTTGAGTTGTCTGGAATTTGTGCTCCGCATTCTATACAATACATAGTCTTTTAATTTAGTTTGAATTTTATTGTCTGTTGTCTTATTGTTGCTGTGTCGTCCTAAGCTGACCGCTAACGTTTTGCAGCTACAAGAAGTTGGCGATTTCGAAGCACAAAACTGTCTGCTAGCACAAATGTTGATGCGAGGTAGAATGTTCAATTAACCACTGAACTGCCAATTTCTTAAACCCGCTGTTATAAGCCGTTTTTCTTTCTGCTCTCATTTTTAGTATCGTCTCGTTTCAACCCAAAATTCCCACTCGTAAACTTGATAAGAACGAAATGTCTGGTAACCTGATGTCGGCATTACACCTGGTGCTGTTGCGATATAATACTTTTTTCCCGGTGATATAGATATTGTTTCAGTAGAGTTTGGACTTAAATAAAAAGTCTCTCCGCCAACAACAAGTGTAATTTTATACGATGATTTATTTCTGATTATTACGTCCGAGTTGTAATTTAAAGTAGAGCCTGTGCTTTGAAATGCTCCGCTGTAATTAATATCAGCTTCTCCTGTCCACTTTACAAGGCTTTTACTTACCCAACCAATTTTACCTGTTTTGATGTCAATTGCTTTATAAAAACCGTTAGCGTTCTGTTTAGAAAAAATATAAAGTTGTGCCCCTGCTGGCAATTGTCTAATAACGCTACTACTTGTTGAAGGTGCTGTTCTGAAATTTGCTGATGAATTTGCCTTTGCCAAAAATGGTTCAAAACCAACATCGGTATCTTGGTCTGTCGAACTAATTGATGAATTGTCGTCATCGTCTTGATAAGTTTGAGTTTTTTGAACAGGTTGTTTTTTTGTCAAGTATGCTTTTTTTACCCAACCTGTTTCTCCGTCATAACAAACTTGCCACCAACCGAGATTTCCAAAAAATGAATCTGTAACTTCTACTGCAACACCGCTTGGAATTTCACTAATTATAGCACTTTCTGTGCTCATACTTTGATAGAGGTTTACTTGTCGAGTGGTGTAATAAGTGGGTCCACTACCATAACATTTTTCCTTGTATTGGTAGTTGTAATTGTTAAAGTCAATTTGTGCAAATGACGTTAAACTGCTTGTCAGCAAAATTAAAATTGTGAAGATTTTTTTCATTGTCTGTTGTTGTTTTGTTGTCGTCCTAAAATGGCTTATAACTCAATAATAAACGCAATATAATCTTTTTTATCAAAAAAACAAAAAATATAAAAAAAATTATTATTTTGACTATCAAGCACTTACAATAAAAAATGCGAAGTTGGTATTTTTTACTAAACAGATAAGTACATAAGTTATAACAATACAAAACACGAACATCTTTAAGATAAGTCGTCCAACGGGCTTTTTACTTTTCTTACCGACTCGTTACTTACCAAACTTTTTACCCAAGCGTTCTTTTCTGCACTATACTCAAAGTGCAAAAATATAACCTGTTTCTCTCTGCGTTGAGCTATTTCAAATCTAATATCATTCATAAGTGGTCTATTCTTTTAGATTTGGTAGTTCTACCACAAAAGTAGCACCTTTATCTTTTTAAGAAAAGAATTTTTTAGCTTAAAGAAAAGGGTTTAATTACATCAAAAACTTACGTAAGTATATTTAAAAAAAGATATACTTTATGTAACTTCTTTTTCTGTTTTTCGTAACTACCAATAAAGGTAAAAGCAAACTTGCATTAAGGGATAATCAAATACGCGAATTTACTCGGAAAAATATTTTAAGTGCCTCAACAAAATTAAACGGACACTCTCATTGGTATAAAATGCTGATAGACAATTTTTTGTCTTGTCTCTTGTGTCTTGTCTCTTGTGTCCAATTACTTAAACAGGTGTGTATCTTAAACAACGCAAACAGGCGATTTTCTTTGGAAATTGTCTGTTTTTTGTTTTTCAAGTATTATCTTTATTTTGCCTTTCTTGCAACAAATTATAAGCTTTTTCGGCGGCGGCTTGCTCGGCTTTTTTCTTGTTTTGTCCCATACCTTTTCCAAGACTTTCCCCGTCTACCAACACTTCTACTGTGAAAACAGGTGTCCCTTTTTGGATTTTTTCATCAATCAACACAAATTCTATTTCTTTTCCTTCTTTTTGAGCATACTCTATGAGCAAACTCTTAAAATTGAGATTTGTACTAACGATTTTGTCGATATCCAAATGAGGTTGTAAAAGGCGTTTGAGGATAAATTTTCGGCAGAAAAAGAAATCTCTATCCAGAAAAACTGCTCCGATAAAAGCCTCCAAAGCATCACCAGCTATTGACTGATAATTTCTGTTGTGCTTCTGCCCCTCAAATTCTACTAAATTTGCCAACCCTATTTTACGAGAAAGATTATTGAGACTTTCTCTATTGACAATCCGAGAGCGAATTTCTGTCAAGAAGCCTTCGTCTCTGTAAGGATATTTTTTGTAGAGATATTCGGCAATAACTGCCCCCAGAACAGCATCTCCCAGATACTCTAATCTTTCGTTAGAAACTTTAAACTCTTGATGAGGGGTTTTGAGTGCAACGGAGCTATGCTTAAAGGCAAGTTGATAGAGTTGTAAATTCAAAGGCTTAGCCCCTGTCATCAGTTTGATGAAGGAGATAAGCCTTTTTTCTTCTTCGGTTTTTTTACTAAACAAATTCTTAAAAAAACGAAGTATCAGCATCAATTAGCCTTCAAACTTTTTAAATATAAGCGAAGTATTATGCCCCCCAAAGCCAAAATCATTGCTCAATACATACTTGATGGAGCGTTCTTGAGCCTGATTGGGTGTAAAGTTTAATTTGCTATCTAATTCAGCATCTAACTCGAACAAGTTGATAGTTGGTGGTACGATTTGGTGCTGAATAGCTAAAATACAGGCAACGGCTTCAACCGCACCTGTTGCCCCAAGCAGATGCCCTGTCATAGATTTGGTTGAACTGATATTGAGATTGTAGGAATGCTCTTTAAAAACACTTTGTATCGCCTTGATTTCTTGTGGGTCGCCTATGGGTGTTGAAGTGCCGTGTGTGTTGATGTAATCAATTTTATCGTAGCTGATACCTGCATCGGCAAGGGCATCTTCCATACAATAGATTACACCGATACCTTCGGGGTGTGGAGCTGTGATGTGAAAAGCATCAGACGAGAAACCAGCTCCTACCATTTCGGCATAAATTTTAGCACCACGTTTTTTAGCGTGTTCGTATTCTTCTAAAATCAGGCAAGCACCACCTTCTCCCAGGACAAAACCGTCTCGGTCTTTATCATAAGGACGCGAGGCTGTTTCGGGGCTATCGTTTCGTTCGGAAAGAGCTTTATTTGCATTAAAGCCACCTACACCTGCTTCGGTTATAGCCGCTTCTGAGCCACCTGTAAGGATTACATTCGCCTTGCCCCAACGAATGTAGTTGAAGGCATCAATAATTGCGTTGTTGGCAGAAGCACAAGCCGAAACAGTAGTATAATTAGGTCCCAGAAAGCCATATTTGATAGAAATATGCCCGGGAGCCAAATCTGCTATCATTTTAGGAATAAAAAAAGGATTGAAGCGAGGCGTACCATCACCTTTGGCAAAGTCAATCACTTCCATTTGTAAGGAACGCAAACCGCCAATACCTGAGCCCCAAATTACACCAACACGTCTTTTATCTAATTTTTCCATATCAAAGCCCGCATCTTGAATGGCTTGTTCGGCGACGGCAATGGCGTAATGTTGAAACAAGTCCATTTTACGAGCTTCTTTATGCTCTAAATAAAGTTTTATGTCAAAATCTTTCACTTCGCAAGCGAAGCGAGTTTTGAATTTGGAAGCATCAAAACGAGTAATAGGAGCAGCACCGCTGATGCCTTTGGAAAGTCCTTGCCAATAGGCTTCTACGGAGTTTCCGATGGGTGTTACTGCTCCCAATCCCGTAATTACCACTCTTCTTGGGTTCATTGTGCGGGGTTTTGAATTATTTTACGTTTGCTTCGAGGTAAGCGATAGCTTGCCCTACGGTAGTAATGGTTTCGGCTTGGTCGTCTGGAATTGAAACATTAAACTCTTTTTCAAACTCCATAATTAGCTCCACTTGGTCTAAGGAGTCAGCCCCTAAGTCATTGGTAAAACTTGCCTCGGGAGTAACTTCTGAAGGATCTACGCCTAATTTCTCCACGATGATACTTTTTACTTTTTCTGCAATTGTTGACATTCTATTCTTGGGTTTTGGTTCAACAGAACGCAAATAAATATAATTTCAACTCATTTGCCAAAAAAAAACAAAAAATTTATTAGTAAAATCCTATCAAAAACACTCAATTAACTTTTTTCAATAAAAAAATGGCTCTCCCAAATCTAATAGAAGTATTTTATTGTATCTTTACCCCCGAAAATTATTTTACAAGTAAGTTTTCACACCTTTGGCTACTAATGCCTTCTTTATACTTGCTATAAGCTATGTTGAATATAACTGAATTCAGAAAAAAAGCCCACATGTTAGTAGACTGGATGGCTGATTACTTAGAAAACGTTGAACACTACCCTACCAAATCGCAAGTACAGCCCCGTGAAATATACGAGCAAATCCCCGAACATATCCCTCAAAATGGCGAAAATTTTGAGGCTATCTGGCAAGATTTCCAAGAGATTATCCTCAAAGGCATCACGCATTGGCAAAGCCCTAATTTTTTCGCTTATTTTCCTGCTAATTCCAGCTACGAATCGGTACTTGCCGAAATGCTCACAGCTACGCTTGGCTCACAATGTATGATTTGGGAAACTTCACCTGCCGCCACCGAGTTAGAAGAAAAAATGATGAACTGGCTCAAAACAGCCTGCGGCTTGCCCGAAAACTGGTACGGAGTAATTCAAGATACAGCTTCTTCGGCTACGCTGTGTGCTTTGCTTTCGGCAAGAGAGAAAATGAGCCACTTCCAAATCAATCAGAAAGGTTTTGAAGGCTACACCAATTTAAGAATTTACGCCTCCGAACAAACCCATTCTTCCATAGAAAAAGCTACCAAAATTGCTGGTTTTGGCAAAGAAAATTTGGTGTATATTCCCACGAATGAAGATTTTTCTATCAATACCTCTGCCCTTGCCCAAGCCATTAAGCAAGATTTACAAGCAGGCAAAAAACCGCTTTGCGTAGTAGCAACCATTGGTACAACCAGTGCTACGGCTTTTGATAATATTGAGAAAATTGCCGAAATTACCCAAAAACACAATCTTTGGCTTCACGTCGACGCCGCTTATGCAGGTACAGCGATGCTCCTACCCGAATATCGCTATATGATAAAAGGCATCGAACAAGCCGATAGCTACGTATTCAATCCGCACAAGTGGATGTTTGTGAATTTTGATTGCTCGGCTTATTTCATAAAGGATAAAGAAACGCTCATACGTACCTTCGAGATTTTACCTGAATACCTGAAAACCCAAGCAGATAGCCAAGTCAATAACTATCGCGACTGGGGCATACCCTTAGGCAGGCGTTTCAGAGCCTTGAAACTCTGGTTTGTGATGCGAAGCTACGGCTTGCGTGGTTTGCAGAAAAAATTACGTGAGCATATCCAGCTTGCCCAAGACCTAAAACGTAAAATCTCACAACACCCTGATTTTGAAATTCTTGCTCCTGCACCGCTCAACCTGATTTGTTTTCGCTTCAAACCTGAAAACAAATCGGAAGAAGAACTCAACCAAATCAATGAAAAACTTTTGCATACGCTCAATGCCACTGGAAAAATCTATCTGAGCCATACCAAACTCAACGGCAAATACACTTTGCGTATGGTAATCGGGCAAACTTATGTACTACAAAAACACGTAGAAAAAGCTTGGGAACTTATACAAGAAATTGCAAAAAACCTTTGACATAGCACGAAAGACGAAGAAGTTAGCAAAAAGTTGATATTTATGAAACCAGATTACGCAAACGAAAAAGCCCTCCAAAATTTAATCAAAAATGCCCTTGCCGAAGATGTTGGCGATGGCGACCACTCCTCGCTGGCATCTGTTCCCGCTGATGCAAAAGGTAAAGCCCAACTTATCATCAAAGACGAAGGTATCTTGGCAGGAGTAGAACTGGCAGAAATGATTTTTGCTACCGTTGATAAAAAACTTCAAGTAGATGTAAAAATAAAAGATGGCGAAAAAGTGCAAAAAGGCGATATCGGACTTATCGTAACAGGCAAAGCACAATCTATTCTCAAAGCCGAACGCCTCGTATTGAACTGTATGCAACGTATGAGCGGCATTGCTACGTTCACCAACAAACTCAAACAAAAAATTGCTCATACCAAAGCAAAACTCTTAGACACACGCAAAACTACCCCCAATTTTCGTATCTGCGAGAAATGGGCGGTACTCATCGGAGGCGGACAAAACCACCGCTTCGGACTTTACGATATGATTATGCTCAAAGATAATCACATAGACTACGCAGGAGGCATCAGACAAGCCGTAGAAGCTACCAAAAAGTATTTGCAAGAAAACAACAAAAATTTACGCATAGAAGTTGAAACTCGCAACCTTCGCGAGGTAGAAGAAGCCTTAGCCGTTGGTGGTGTAGATATAATTATGCTTGACAATATGGATTTGGACACAATGCGTCAAGCCGTTGCCCTCATTGGCAATAAAGCCCAAACCGAAGCCTCGGGCGGCGTTACCGAAGAAACCATTACGGCAATAGCTCAATGTGGTGTAGATTTTATTTCCGTTGGAGCTTTAACGCACTCGGTACGCAGTTTAGACATCAGCCTCAAAGCTATGAAGTAGGTGGGAGAAAGGAGAAAAGAGAAAAGAGAAAAGAGAAAAGAGAAAAGAGAAAAGAGAAAAGAGTAAGGAGTAAGGAAAAAGGAGA
>Ga0308393_1001066_pt1 | contig 13283 bp, 11 predicted proteins | sample Hotspr2Sampleee2_FD_202364 | JGI IMG/M metagenome (GOLD analysis project Ga0308393, IMG submission 202364) | Hot spring phototrophic mat microbial communities from Mushroom Spring, Yellowstone National Park, Wyoming, United States - 20050630_ee2 ... | reverse complement strand
ATAATGCGAAAGGCAATCCCAAACTGTCTTACGACTAATGGGATAGAGGGCTTTGTAGTAAGTCCAGTAAGGATAACTCCGAAAGGATACTATCCCTACAAACAAGTTTCATAGTGCTATAAAATACTATGAAACTTGATACTATCTGTTAGATATTTTTTCCTTAAATTTCTTTGTTTTAATCAAAGAAAAGTTTTATTTAGTGGTTCTAATTTTGCCTTAGAAGTCAAAAAATGATTGAAAAGTTTTTAGAATATATTAGTTTTCAGAAGCGACAAAGTTCGCATACGCAGACTTCTTATCGCAACGATTTAGAACAATTTGCCTCTTATCTGAAAGATACTTACCAAATTACAGATTTGCTCCAAGCCGACTATCATTTGGTTCGTTCTTGGCTCATAACTCTTTCGGAAGAGGGTTTGCAGGCAAGTTCTATCAATCGTAAAATTGCTACGCTCAAATCTTTCTACAAATTTTTGATAAAACAAGGCTATTTAGAAAATAATCCGATGTTGCGTATCAAACCTTTGAAAACGCCCAAAAGAGTGCCTCAATTTGTAGAAGAAAAAGATATGCTCTTGCTTTTGGATAACATAGAGTTTGAAAAATCATTCAGAGGATACAGAGATAAAATTGTTTTGGAAATGCTCTATAACACGGGTATTCGGGAAGCAGAACTTTTAGGACTTTCGGAAACAGATGTAAATTATATTCGCCAAGAAATAAAAGTGTTGGGCAAAGGCAATAAAGAACGTATTATTCCGATAACTCATTCGCTAAGTTATGATTTGCAAGAGTACGCCTACCATCGTCAGCGTACTTTTCCTAATCTAAATCATCAAAAATTAATCGTAACCGATGGCGGAGAACCTGCATATCCGATGCTTATTTATAGGATAGTCAATAAATATTTGAAACTCGTAAGCAATGCCAACAAAAAAAGTCCTCACGTGCTTAGGCATACTTTTGCCACGCATTTGCTAAATAAAGGGGCAGAATTAAATGCTATCAAAGAGATTTTGGGGCATAGCAGTCTTGGTGCCACGCAGATTTATACACATAATTCCTTAGAAAAACTAAAAGAAATTTTTGAACAAGCACACCCAAAAGCCTAAGTTATATGATGAAATAATACTCATTTTTTGAGCCTTTGGCTCTTTGCTTAATGTTCCACTTAAAAACAGAAGTGTTATGAAAGTTCAGATGCAATCCATTCATTTTGATGCCGACATCAAACTGCTCAACTTCATTCAGAAAAAATTAGACAAATTAGACACTTTTTACGACCGCATCACCGATGGGGAAGTATTTTTACGTTTAGATAAAAGTGAGCAGAAAGAGAACAAAATCGTAGAGATAAAAATCAACGTGCCGGGCAATGTAATTTTTGCCAAATCTCAAAAGGCATCCTTTGAAGCCGCCACAGATGACGCTGTTGAGAGTCTTCGCAGGCAAATCACTAAGTTTAAGGAAAAAGCTATGGCTCACTAAAATTTCAGTAACTTCCTACTTTCGCAAGTAGGAAGTTTTTTATTTTTGACCAAAATGATTGACCATCAAAAAATCTTTTCTTATCTCTCGTGTTTTGATTTGTTGTCTAATTCATCACTTATCATTCTCATCATTCATCACTTATCACTCTTTATGAGCCTACTACTTACCAACTGCCGTATCGTCAATGAAAACCAGATTTTTGAGGCTGATTTGCTCGTAAAAAATGGTTTTATTGAAAAAATTGCTTCACAAATTTCTGCTTCGCAAGCACAAAAAGTTTTAGACCTAAACGGAAAAATCGTTTTTCCCGGCGTAATTGATGACCAAGTGCATTTCCGTGAGCCAGGGCTTACCCACAAAGCTAATATCTATTCCGAAGCCAAAGCCGCTGTTGCGGGCGGCGTTACGAGTTTTATGGAAATGCCCAATACCATTCCCAATACGCTTACCCAAGAACTTTTAGCTGAAAAATATGCTATCGGTGAAAGAACCTCGCTTGCTAATTACTCTTTTTATATGGGCGTATCCAACGACAATCTGGAAGAAGTGCTTAAAACAAATCCGAAAAATGTGTGTGGCATCAAGATTTTTATGGGAAGCTCTACGGGCAATATGCTTGTAGATAATCCGAAAATCTTGGAACAGGTATTTAGCCAAACCCCTATGCTAATTGCCACGCATTGTGAAGATGAAGCTACTATCAAAGAGAGAGTGTTGATGTATAAAGAGCGTTTCGGAGAAGATGTGCCTGCTCATTGCCACCCCGAAATTCGCAACGAACAAGCCTGTTTGCTGTCATCATCTTTTGCCTGCGAACTTGCAAAAAAGCATAAAGCTCGCTTGCATATCTTGCATATTTCCACTTCCGAAGAAATTGCTCTTTTCCGAAACGATATTCCCTTAGAGCAAAAACATATTACTTCCGAAGTCTGCGTACATCATTTGTGGTTTAATAAAAATGATTACGAGCGTTTGGGGCATAAAATCAAATGCAATCCTGCTATTAAAGAAGCACGACACCAGCCCTTGTTGTTCAAAGCACTTTTAGAAGATTATTTTGATGTGATTGCTACCGACCACGCCCCGCATACCTTACAAGAAAAATCTCAAAAATATTGGCAAGCCCCTGCAGGTTTGCCACTCATTCAGCACCCTTTGCTGATGATGCTCGATTTTTATCATCAAGGTAAAATTTCCTTAGAAAAAATTGCCGAAAAAATGGCTCATAATGTAGCCGTATGCTTCAAAATAGAAAAACGAGGCTTCGTTCGTGAAGGCTACTGGGCTGATTTGGCAGTAGTTGATTTGCAGAAACCTCATCAAGTAAGCAAAGAAAATATCTTGTATCATTGTGCCTGGTCGCCTCTCGAAGGACATACTTTTGCATCAAGTATCTATGCAACCATCGTTTCAGGACATTTAGCCTACTTTGAAGGCAAATTTGATGAAAGCAAGAAAGGTGAAAGGCTGATGTTTGAACGATAAGATTTTCAGTGTTTTGTACTGCCTACCAATATTTCCAGAAAGCCCAAAATCTTCTCTGCGAAAGGTAGTTGAGATTGGCTTCATTGGCGTAGGCTTCACGCTCAAAGCAAATGTTCAGATAGGCAATATGATGTTTGCGATATTTGAGTAGATTGAAAAGGTAATTTGCTACGTACAACACATAAAAAGGCAATACCAAAAGTTCTTTTTGTTGTTGAAGATGAATTTCCTCGTGGTTCATCAAGATTTTGTCTTTTTTATAGGTTTTATGTTTGAGCAGTACAAATGGATACAAGGTAATGCCTTGTATATTGCGTAAAAAAGGGGCGTGTAAGATAATTTTGAACATTTTGAGGCTTTGTCGCGAAAACACACGCAAACTTAGAAAAGTTTGTAGTTTTTCTGTAAATTTACCCCCAAAAAACATCTATAATGAACATTTTAAGAATTGCCGTACAGAAATCGGGTAGGCTAAGTGAAAGTTCTTTGTCTCTTATCAAGGAGTGTGGAATAGACTTCAACAATGGCACGGGCAAACTCAAATCCGAAGCTACTAATTTTCCTGCCGAACTGCTCTTTCTACGCGATGACGATATTCCGGGTTATGTTGCTGATGGCGTTGCCGATGTGGGCATTGTTGGCGAAAATGTAGTGGTCGAAAAGGAACAAAACGTTGAACTCGTCGAGAAATTAGGTTTTTCTAAATGTCGCCTTTCTTTGGCTGTGCCTCGTGGGCAAGAGTACAACGGTTTGCAAGATTTGCAAAACAAAGATATTGCTACTTCGTATCCGAAAATTTTAGGAAAATTTTTGCAAGAAAATGGCATTTCGGCACGCATACACGAAATTAGCGGCTCGGTAGAGATAGCTCCAAGTATCGGCTTGGCAGAGGCAATTTGCGATATTGTCAGCTCAGGCAGTACCTTGATGAGCAATGGTTTGCGTGAGGTAGAAGTAGTTTTCCGTTCCGAAGCCGTAATGATTGCCTCACCGCAAATGTCAGACGAAAAAAGAGCTATTTTGCAAAAACTGCTTTTCCGAATACACTCGGTACAAAACGCTCAAAAAAACAAATACATCTTACTCAATACTCCCAAAGAAGCCTTAGGAAAAATTATTGAGATTTTACCAGGAATGAAAAGCCCAACGGTACTACCTTTGGCAATTGATGGGTGGTGTTCGGTGCATTCGGTTATTCACGAAGACGATTTTTGGGAAATTATCGAGAACCTCAAAAATGCAGGTGCAGAAGGCATTTTAGTAGTTCCGATTGAAAAAATGATACGATAATCATAAGAGAAAAGACACAAGAAACAGGATAGAATTTTTATCAGGTAGAAATAGAATTATTTGCTAAGTAATTAGACACAAGAGACAAGAGGCAAGAGACAAGACAAAAAATTGTCTATCAGTATTTTGCCTCAGTAAAAGTGTCCTTCTAATTTTGTGGGAACTACTTATTGGTTTTCAAATATTTAATCTGAATTTTAGAGCTGTGGTATTAAGTCCCTCTCCTTTGGAGAGGGATTTAGGGTGAGGTCAGAGAAAAATCAATAAAGTTTCAAGTATAGATATTGACTACCACAAGTAAAAAAAGCAAAATAATTATGCATTGAGCGAAGCCGAAACACACAAATTTCAATAAAGTTACAACGCAATTGGTATGAAAAAACTTACAATCAATGGAAACCGATTAGACATAGAAAGTCTCGTGGCAGTAGCTTTGGGCGAAGCCGAAGTGCAAATTTTACCTGAAACCTTACAAAAAATTCAAAAAAGCCGAAATTACATCAAAAAACAAGTTGAGGATAAAAAAATTATTTATGGCGTAACTACGGGCTTTGGTGCAAACGCCTCAAAAGTAATAGATGACTACGAAATAGCGAAAAAACTGCAAAGAAATTTATTGCTTTCACACGCTTGCGGTGTCGGCGAGCCTTTCTCCAAGGAGGTTGTAAGAGCTATTATGCTGATTAGGCTCAATACATTGTTAGCGGGTTTTTCGGGGGTTCGTCAGGAAACGGTGCTACTACTTACCGAAATGCTGAATAGAGGCATTCATCCTGTTATTCCTTCGCAAGGTTCGGTGGGGGCAAGTGGCGACTTGTGTCCGCTGGCTCATATGGCTTTGGTGCTTATCGGCGAAGGCTTTGCCGAAGTTGATGGCGAAATTGTAGAAGGCAAAACAGCCCTGCAAAGCAAAAACCTCACCCCTATTTCCTTAGAACACAAAGAAGGTATTGCCTTGCTCAATGGCACAAGTGTAATGACAGCTTTGGGAGCTTTGGGAGTGCATCAAGCAAAAATTTTATTAGAAAAGGCTCTGAAAGCCTCTTGCCTTGCCTTCGAGGCACTCGGAGCAAGAAAACAGGCTTTTGATGTTCGTTTGCACAGAGTACGCAAACACAGGTATCAAGAGCAAATCGCAAGCTATATACGAAGATTTACGAGAGGCTCTACACTTTTAGGTATTGAAAGTCAGAAAGTTGTGGCTTATCTGCTCAAAAAAATCAAGCCACATCTTAGCCAAAAACATCAGGACGAAATCAAGAAAAAATTAGCCCAAAATCCGTATCAAATCAGTTTTCTGCGAAACTACCTTCCCGAAAGCAATCCCATTTTGCAAAAAGTACTTCTTTTTGCCGAAAAGAAAATCACTCCGCAAGACTCGTACTCGGTACGTTGTACGCCACAGGTTTTGGGGGCGAGTTTGCAAGCCATTGCTCACGCAGAACAGGTAATCAGTCAAGAACTCAATGCCGTGGTAGATAATCCTCTGATTTTTGTCGATGATGATGCTGTTATTTCAGGAGGAAATTTTCATGGACAGCCCTTAGCTTTAGCTCTTGATTATCTCAAAATTGCCTTAGCCGAAATTGGCAATCTCTTAGAACGGCAAATCAACAAATTAGTTGATGAAGCTACAAACGATGGCTTACCTGCTTTTCTTATTCCCAACAACTCAGGCTTACATTCAGGGCTAATGATACCGCAATACGTAGCGGCTGGTTTAGTTTCAGAAAACAAAGTTTTGGCACACCCCGCCTCTACCGACTCTATCCCTACTTGTGCCAACCAAGAAGACCACGTCAGTATGGGAACAATCGCAGGCAGACAAGCCTTAGAAATTCTTGCTAACGTTCAAAAAATTGTAGCGATTCTGATGCTTACAGCTCATCAAGCCCTTCATTTGCGTAAAATGCAATTAGAAGCCATAGCTTTTCCTTGCAAACTCGGAAAAATTACAGGCAAACTCCACTTGCAAATTGATAATTTGATTGGGTTTATCAATGAAGATAGATTTTTGGAGCAAGATATTCGAAAAATTTTAGAAAATTGGAACATATTTTAGTCGTCCCTTAAAAAGTAGTTTTTTATCTCAAATTTTGGTATGATTTAGGACTTACGCACTTAAACATAATATTACGTAAGGTTTAATTTAAGGAAATTTTGGGTTAATTTTTCTCTAAATTGATACCAGTTTGTAATCATTTTCTTGATGACTTTCTCGAAAAAATATGGATTTGGAGAGCTTTTCCTTTACAACGCTCGGATAAATAATTTTTTCCCAAAAATGTACAAAATCTCAAAATATTACGTAAGTTTATTGTGCGTAAGTCCTATTTGAGTTAAATTAGCATAAATTTCATCAACCTTCGTTCATATAAACAAATCCAAGCCAAGCTGCCAAGACAATAAATACTATGAGTACAAGTCCCATTGTGATGTATAAGGTGAGGCGAATGGCATTTGCCTCTTTGATGGAGTCGTTGCGAAGTTCTCCTCCGATTTTCAGTTGTATGTTGGTTATTTTGTGGATAGGTTCAATCATTTTTTTGAACTCTTCGGAGGATTCCGTAGAAAAGAGTAATTTTGCCGCCTCTGCATCAGATTTATGGAGTTGTAAAATTTCGTTTTCTAACTGTCTGTATTTGAAGACTTCTTTTCTATAAGCAAGTAGGTTTTTATTTTCTTCCTCTACTAAGTGACTTTCTTCATATTTTCTGACAAGGGAGTCTATTATTTTTTGATTAACTTTGATGCCTTGCAATAAATCTTTTCTTTGAGACTCATCGTCTAGGTTCAAGTATTCTTCTAAAAATAATCTGTTTTCATAAAGAGTTTCTGTAATTTTTGCCATTTCTACGGCAGGATAAAGCCTGTCATAATACAAAGCATTTACATCTTCGGCTACACGATTGATACCTGTAATACCTATTAAAGAAACAACCATCACGATAGCAATTACAGCCGAGAATACTCCAAAAACTTGCCTACGTATTCCTGTTTTTTTATACCAGCTCATTCTGATATTTTTTGCTCTAAAAATAACTTAAAAAGGCAGGGAAGCAAAATTTTGTAAAAAAAACTCCCTTTGCACAAGGAGGCATAAGGGAGTTTTAGGGGAGCGTATTTGATAAAATTTAGTCAATAGACTTGATTTCTACACGGCGGTTAGCGGCTCTTTGTTCAGGTGTTTTATTTCCTGCTTTGATGTCAGTGCTACCATCGGCAGGTCTTTCTTGTCCGTAACCGATGGCTGTCATGCGGTCTGCAGCTATCTTTTTATTTACCAAGTATTTTTTTACAGCATCGGCACGTTGTTGAGATAGTTTCTTGTTAGCGGCTGGATTTCCTACGTTATCGGTATGTCCTTCAATAACTATTTTAGTATCAGGATATTGATTCATAATAGCTACTAAATTATCCAAAACGGTGTAAGAAGCTCTTAGCAGAGTAGCTTTTCCTGTTGCAAACTGAATTTGTTTAGCAATATTTGCCAATTCTTTTGCATCAGGTTTCTTTTTAGGACAACCTTGCTCTTCAGGCACACCAGCAACATCGGGGCATTTGTCATCGATATCAGGAATTTTGTCTCCGTCTCTATCTGGGCAACCTCTAAATTCTGCTAATCCAGCTTGGTCGGGACATCTGTCATCTTTATCGGCTATTCCGTCGTTATCTCTATCAGGGCAACCTTGCAACTCAGCTTTACCTGCTTCAGTAGGGCAAGCATCATCAGGGTCAGGCACACCGTCGCCATCAGTATCAGGACAGCCTTGGAATTGTGCTAAACCAGGTGTATCAGGGCATTTGTCATCTTTATCAGGGATTTTGTCCCCGTCTCTATCAGGGCAACCTTTGAATTCAGCTAAACCAGCCTCATCAGGACAGGCGTCATCACCATCAGCAATACCGTCATTATCTCTATCAGGGCAACCTTGTAGTTCTTTCTTACCAGCTTCAGTAGGACATTTGTCTTTCTTGTCGGGTACGCCATCGTTATCTTCATCTTTCGCTTTGCCTACTTTGAACTTGATACCACCGTTGTGTATCCAATAGGCAGCAGGACCTACACCTCCAAATCCATTTTCTTTAGGGCTTAAAGGCATACCATTGTAAGTAGATTGTAGTGATAAACCTACAAATTCGTTGAACCAGAAGTTTAGTCCTAAACCACCGCCAACAGTACCATAACTAATATCATCAATTCTATGCAAACCACCACCTGCGGCGAGATAAGGGTCAAACCAAAAGTTTTCTTTCTTACCCAGAGGGTGGAACTCAAAGTTGAGAGCTGCAAAGTTGGACAACGCCCCATTTATCACATTGCCCCCTGATAATTTTTCAATACGGCTCAAATTGTAATTCGCCGCCAAATTGAGAAAGGGATGCACACGATACCCCACCGTGACACCGATACCTTCGTTCCAATTTTTTGTTTCAAAAGGTTTCTTCTCTTGGGCGTAGGGTAGAATAAAATCCATTGCAGAATAATGGAAACCTACACCCCACTTACCCTGAGCGTTCGCATTACTGCCTACAAGGCAAGCAAGCAAAAATAGATAGAGTAGCTTGATTTTCTTCATAAGATTTGAACATTGGTTTAAATTGCTGAAAGGTTTGTTGTATTCCTTTTGGTGCAAAGTTGCACAAAAGAAAAAAAAATAAAAATAAAAACACGTTTTTTTTTCTTTAACTCTTACGTGTTTTTTTGGAATTGTTGCAAAAAACAGAGAAATTGCCCAAAAAATTTCTGTATAGAGCTAAAAAACGATAAAAAAATTATGTCTAAAAAAGTTGTACAAGTTGGGAATATTGCCTGCGGTTCAGATGATTTGTTCCTCATTTCAGGACCTTGTGTTATTGAAGATGAAAAAATTATGTTCGAAACTGCCGAAATGTTAAAGAAAACTTCCGAAAAACTTAATATTCCCGTAATATTCAAATCTTCGTATCAGAAAGACAACCGAAGTTCCCTTAAATATTATATCGGACCTCGCTTGGAAAAAGGTTTGGAGATGCTTGCCAAAATTAAAAAAGAATTTGGTTTTCCATTGCTTTCTGATGTACATTATCCCGAGCAAGTCCCTGCGGCTGCCGAAGTGTTAGATGTAATTCAAATTCCTGCGTATTTGTGTATGCAAACCGATTTGCTCGTAGCTGCCGCCAAAACAAGAAAGGTTATCAATATCAAACACGGACAATTCCTTGCTCCCGAAAATATGGACAAGCCCGTCCAAAAGGCTGTCGAGAGCGGAAACGACCAAATTATTCTTACTGAAAGAGGCTATACCTTCGGTTACAACGATTTGATAGTTGATCCTCGCAGTTTTTATCATCTCAATCAGATAGGCTATCCTGTTGTGTTTGATATTACACATTCTATTCGCAAATACGGCATACCCAGTGCCGACCCCAAAGGTGGAGCGAGAGAGTTTTTACCAACTATTGCTCGGGCAGGCGTTGCCGCAGGTGTTGATGGCGTGTTTGTAGAAACTCACCCCGAACCCGCTAAGGCTCTCTGCGATGCCGCCAGCCAAATGTGCGTATATGATTTAGAGGAATTTCTGAAACCATTGATAGAAATTCATCAATTGGAAGTAAAATATCGTGAAAAAAATGTAGCTATGGCTTGACTTTTGTACAAAAATTCGTAAATTAGCACATTGAAAATTATTCAATTTATGAAAAAAGTAAAATCCGTTTTGGTTATTTTGGCTATTGTTGGTTTAGTGGCAAGTTCAGCTTGTACAAGACGCTATACCTGTCCTACTTATCTTAAAGAAGATGCAAAACCTGCTCAGAAAGGGATAAATGGTTAGTTGCTCTGAAAAATCTTGAAGAGTCCGTAAAAACTACTTTACAGACTTGTCGCGTTTTGTTAGAATCCTATACCAAAACGAAAACCTTGATTGTAGGTTTTGCCATCTACAAAGCCCCAAAAGTAGTTTATTCGCAAAACTTTGAAGATATGTTCTAAGCCAGCCCCTATTTCTATGTAGTTTCCATTAGTTTCGGTGAAAAGGTAATTGCAGGTAAATACTTCTTGAATGCGAGCCTTTTTAAGTAAAGGTATTCTATTGAAGAAAAATCCGTTGAAATGATGCTCATAATGTACGCCTGCATAATCTTTGGTCGTGCTGAACGCATAATAATCTAAAAGTTGATAGGCACGGAAACTTGGTAATGCTATTATCACTCTGTTTCCATCAAAATGCTGATAGTCAATAAAAGTGAGTGATTTTGTGTTAAGGAAAGTTCCTGCAAACAATTTGTAAGCCCCACTGCCCAGTAGTCCTAAACGATAATTTTTCCGTAAGCCGATTTCCAAATGGTCAAAATTTACTTCGCTTCCTAATGCCTCTATGCCTTTCCGATACGAAAGCAAAAAAGTAGGAAATTTAGAACCTACTCGCAAACGTACATCAGGGCGATTGATATAACGCTGTTTGGGCGTAAAAGATACATTGATATTCCAGAGTAAGGCTCTATTGCTTCCAAAATCGGTATCTACAAGTTCATTGTTAAATGGAGCATTGGGCGTATAATCTCTGTTGGTGTTTCTTGCCCAACTATAATTGGTGGTGTTTTGTAGTGAATTTCTTTGGGCATATTCTACCGAAGCATTGATAAGCAAACCTGTTGCTATTTCACGCCTGAACATCAATTTCCCAAAAGTTTTTTCGTATAATTTCATAAAATTGAGCCTTCGATAGAGCGTAGTAGAGGTGTTGATGGCGGGCATAATCGCATCGGGATGGAATTGCTCTACAAATTTGCCAGCTTCCACGCCCCAACGTGCAAGATATTTGGGATTTTGTACAAACGAAACTGCCAATTTGCCGTAAAAATCTTTGCTACTAAACCCATACCGCAAAGTGGGCGTAATTTCTAAACTACGATTCTCTTCAAATTCTTTTTGGTAACTGATACGTAAATTCAATACTAAGCCTTCCACGGTGTTGAATGAAACCTCGTTGAGTGGTGAAGAGAAACCCAAGCTATATTTTTTGTAGCTATTGCGGTAGGTGTAACCTAAAAGCAAGGAACTCCATTTGAATTTATTGCTTACCCTATCAACAGAATCTTGATAAGGTTTGCTTTCTCTCACAATTTCCAAACTATCTTTTTTCCTGTAATCTTCTTGTTCGATGGCAAGTAGAGGTACGGGGCGAATATTTTTCCAAAAAAGGCTGTCTTTTTTATTAGACTCTTTTTCTACAATAATCAAATCTTTTCCGAAATGTTTTTCTGCAAATTTTGGATTAAGTGCGTATTCGGCATACACTTTGGTAAAATATCCTGAACCACCAAAGCCAAATAATTTGAATTGAAATGAAAAATTTTGCGATAAGAGTACCCATTCGGCATTTTTATCGGGCTTGGTATAAACCTGCTTGATGCTACCGCCTCGAATAAAATCTACGGGGCGTCGGTCATCAAAACGTAAATCAAGGCTATGAATACGCCACGTGCCTTCGGTAATGTAGATGTAGCCTTCCCAAACAGGGTCGTTGGGGCGTTTGGGGATAACTTTTATCTTATTGATAACGAGGCTGTCTTCGGTAAATTGTCCTTCCCATTTGTAGTTGTAATAATTGAAAGCCAAATTGGCAATAGGCGACACGAAACCTCGTTCTGAAAGTCCTTGTCCTACTAAATTTTGATAAAAATTAAAATTCCATGAAGCCACCTGATTGAACGTAAAGCCTTTACTATCGCCACTGACTTTTGAAGCCGTTACTACTTCTTTATACCTTCTTGGGTTACGTTGATAACTTACTTCTGAAATACTTTCCGAAAGATACACGATGTCTGTGTCTAAACCAGCGGTGCTTTCACCGAGAATCTGCTTGGGTTTTTCGGTGAGGCGAGCCAAACCTTTCACATACACTTTACATTGATAATCGGGGCGTTCTTCTAAGTATTTTTTTCGGTTTTTCTGTGCATTTCTAATGACTTCATCGGCATAATTGATGGCTTGGGCTTGCACCGTAATGGCTTGTATCTCGTCTTCGGGGGGTAGTACGAAGTTGAGTACATAGCTTTTAGCTTCCTGAATATCAATTTGTTGGCTAATGGCTTTTTGCCCGGGATATTGAGCTACGATTTCGTATTTGCCTACGGGCAACGAAAATACATACAAACCTTCTGAATTGCTGGTTGTGCCGATGGTCGTGTTTTTGATATGAAGCGTAGCAAAAGCTAATGTTTCACCTTTTTCATCAGTAACTTTGCCTTGCAAAGTGGCTTTTTGAGCAACAGCGTTAATCGCCCAAAAAAATAAAAAATTGACGGAAAGAAAATATTTGCATTGCTTCATAAAATAAAAGTTTTACTTCAAAACGTAAATCTACAAAGCTTTGTTTTGAAAAAAGTCATAGTTGTTGGATTTCACTTTCTACGAACTGCATCAGGCTGTTGATGTATTTTTCAGAAAAGTCAAAAGAAATAGCCGCCTGTTGATAAATCTCAGGAATAGTTTGCGTGTAGCCCAACGAGAGAGCATCTAAATAGGCTTTCAATCCTTTTTTCAAATCTTTTTGGCAATTTTGCCAAACGGCTATGGCTCCGAGCTGAGCAAAACCGTATTCTATGTAGTAGAAAGGCACTTCGTAAAGGTGGAGTTGTTTCTGCCAATGATAGGTTTTATACTCTTCTAAGCCTGTCCAGTCAATAGTTTTAGGTGAAAATTCCGAATAAATTTCGTTCCAAGCGGTTTGGCGTTCTTGCAAGTTATGATTAGGATTTTCGTAAAGCCAGTGCTGAAACTTATCGATGCAAGCAATCCATGGTAGCACCGAGAGCAAATCTTCTAAATGTTCTTTTTTTGCTCTTTTTAAGTCGTTATCATTTTTGAAAAAATACTTCCAAAAAGGCATCGTGATTAGCTCCATACTCATAGAGGCGAGTTCGGCAACTTCGGCAGGAGGCTCTTTGAATGTATTGATTTCTAAGTCTTTACACAAGACAGAATGAACGGCGTGTCCTGCTTCGTGTAGGAGTGTAGTAAGGTCTCG